>JACCEC010958661.1_pt1 | contig 19499 bp, 21 predicted proteins | sample 7450121 | NCBI WGS metagenome assembly JACCEC01 (sample SAMN15323455, study PRJNA562643) | freshwater metagenome | isolation source: river surface water | place: USA:Blue River Watershed | collected 2017-08-18 | reverse complement strand
GATTGCACGACATTTGGCCGAGTGTCTCGATGTTGTGTGACAGAAGCAGGGTTTTCTGACCCATGCGAGCCGCCACGAGCGCAGCCTCCGTCCCGGCGTGACCACCTCCGACGACAACGACATCAAATTCAGCGGGGAAATCCATGTGAACAGGCTGGTCAGAGGCAAAGCAGAGGCTGGATTATAAGGGCAATCACGTGCCTTGTTTCACGTGGAACGCTGATAGTGATGGATTTAGGGAGATGCCGAATAATTCCACGCCCCATGGCGCGCCAGCCGAGCTGCGCAAAGCGGGGATCAGCAACATCAAGGGCTGGGCGTCATTGGCAACAAAAGTTTCCAGGCTTATTCAATCAGCGCTTTTTTAGGCTGTTCCACGTGAAACAGCGAGGCGCGTCCTCAGAAAAAGGCGTCGGCGCTGGTTTTCAGTATCAGGGCAGCGACCACCAACAAGAACACCTTGCGCACAAGCGCAGCGCCGCCATGGATGGCAAGTCGCGTACCGATGAGTGAACCCATGATGTTGCACACCGCCATGACCAAACCCAGTTGCCAAAATACGTGGCCAAGCCCCGCAAAGAGCGCCAGCGCAGCCAGATTGCAGGCCACATTGACGAGCTTGGCGACCGCTGAAGCTCGCAAGAAATCAAAACCGAACACCCGGACAAAGAGAAAAATCAGAAAGCTGCCCGTCCCGGGCCCAAAAAATCCATCGTACAGACCGATCAGTGCGCCAACCGCCACCGCCAAGAGGGTTTTCCGGCGGCCTTTTGCGATCGGCTGGTTGACGCTGCCAAAATCTTTTCGGACCAGCACATAAGCCGCGACCAGCAGCAAGAGAAATGGCAGTGCCTTTCGCAACAATACCGGGGGAAACACTGACACCGCCCAGGCGCCGACAAACGCAAACACCAGCGCCGCCAGTGATGCTGGCAGAGCCACGTTCCAGGCAATGGGAAAACGCTGCGCATAACTTCGGGCTGCTACGGCAGTACCCCAGACCGAGGCCAATTTGTTGGTACCAAACAAGGTGGCTGGCGCAGCGGAAGGAAAAACACTGAAGAGCATGGGCACCTGAATCAACCCGCCACCCCCAACCACAGCATCGACCAGACCGGCGAGCACCGCGGCCAAAGCCAGCAGCAATACGTCAGGTGGCAAGGCCTCCATGCTATTGGTTAGTATTCACTATCGCTGGAGACCACGTGAATACTGAGCCTCAGGCGATGGCAGGCGTAGCAACGTCGGAAGATGCCGCCCTTTTCCGATCAGCGCGAATCAGACCGGCCGCCTTATCCGCAATCATGATGATGGGCGAATTAGGATTGCCTGAGGTAATCACGGGCATGACCGAGCCATCAACCACCCGCAAGCCCGCAACGCCACGCACTCTGAGCTGCGGATCCAGCACCGCCATTGCGTCATCATCCCGCCCCATTTTGCAGGTGCCGACCGGATGGAAAATCGTGGTGCCAATATTGCCCGCGGCAATCGCCAATTCCGCATCGGTCTGAAATGTGGGCCCGGGCAGAAATTCCTCGGGCGCATAGCGCTGCATTGCTGGCGCGGCTACGATGCGCCGCGTAAGACGCAGCGCGTCTGCGGCCACCTGACGGTCTTCTTCCGTACTCAGATAATTCGGCGTGATTTTTGGCGCTTGCACGGCGTCCGATGACGCAATACGAACATGGCCGCGTGCCGTTGGGCGCAAATTGCATACGCTGGCGGTAAACGCCGGGAAAGGATGCAAGGGTTCGCCAAACTTATTCAATGACAGTGGCTGCACGTGATATTGAATATTCGCACTCGTCTGCGATGCATCCGAGCGCGCGAAAGCACCGAGCTGCGACGGCGCCATTGACATAGGGCCGCTGCGATTGAGCGCATATTCGAGACCAATTTGCATCTTGCCCAGCAAGCTGTTGGCCATGGTGTTAAGCGTTTTGGCGTTACGCACTTTGAATGCCATGCGCAGCTGCAAATGATCCTGCAAGTTCTCACCGACACCGTGCGCATTGAGCACGACCGGTATGCCGTGTTCTTGCAGCAGATTCGCTGGGCCGACGCCCGACAATTGCAAAATTTGTGGCGAGCCTATCGCGCCGGCCGTAAGCAAAGTTTCATGCGCCGCCTGCGCAAACCAGCGCTGACCGCCGCCGGTGAACTCAACGCCCTTGCAAACAGCGCCGCCCTCTCCTTGCTCAATGCGTAGCTTATGCACATGGCAGCCCGTCATGATTTCAAGATTACCGTGACGGCCTTTCACAGATCGCAAAAATGCTTTCGCCGTATTCCACCGTATGCCGCTGCGCTGGTTCACTTCAAAGTAACCGCAACCTTCGTTATCACCGCGATTGAAATCATCGGTTTTCGGTATGCCCGTCTGTGCTGCAGCGTCGCGGAACGCATCGAGAATGTCCCAACGCAGGCGCTGTTGTTCGACTCGCCATTCACCACCCGCACCATGAAACTCGCTGCGCCCGGCATGATGGTCCTCAGTGTGCAAAAACAAAGGCAGCACTTGATTCCAGCCCCAGCTGGCGTCACCTGTGAGCGCAGCCCAAGCATCGTAGTCGCGCGATTGGCCCCGCATATAGATCATGCCGTTGATCGACGAACACCCGCCCAACACTTTGCCGCGCGGGTAAATGAGCGAACGACCATTCAGACCCGCATCCGGCTCCGTGCGAAAGCGCCAATCGGTGCGCGGATTGTCGATGCAATACAGATATCCGACCGGTATATGAATCCATGCATAGTCGTCTTTACCACCTGCTTCGATCAAAAGCACCGAGACGCCCGGATCTTGGGTAAGACGATTGGCCAGCACGCAGCCCGCTGTGCCCGCGCCAATGATGATGTAGTCGTAGGTGCCTGCTGATTGCATCGCGGCCTCCGTTTATTTCGCCACTGGCATAGTGAATTCAGCGCCCTTGCCTATCGATTCCGGCCAGCGCTGCATGATGGACTTGTAGCGCGTATAAAACCGAACGCCCTCTTCGCCATAAATATGCATGTCGCCAAACAGCGAGCGTTTCCAGCCACCAAAAGAATGCCAGGCCATAGGCACAGGGATAGGTACATTGACGCCCACCATGCCCACTTCGATGCGACGCGAAAATTCACGCGCTGTATTGCCATCGGAGGTAAACAGCGAAACACCGTTGCCGAATTCGTGGGCATTAATCAAGGCAATTGCTGCAGCCATATCCGGCACTCGCACAACGCAGAGCACCGGGCCGAAAATCTCTTCACGATAAATCGTCATTTCCGGCGTGACATGGTCAAACAAAGACCCTCCCAGGAAAAACCCTTGCTCATGACCGGCAACGGTATGGCCTCGGCCATCAACTAGCAAGCTCGCACCTGCGCTCTGGCCCTGCGCGATGTAGTCCTCGATTTTCGCCTTGTGTGCCGCGGTCACGACCGGGCCCATCTCCGACGCGGGATTCATGCCGTTATCAATTTTCAGCGCTTTAACTCGTGGCACCAGTGCGTCCACCAGCTTGTCTGCCACACTGCCAACCGCCACGGCCACAGAGATCGCCATGCATCGCTCGCCCGCTGACCCATAGGCGGCGCCAATCAGCGCATCAACCGCCTGATCCAGATCCGCATCCGGCATCACCACCAGATGGTTTTTCGCGCCACCCAGGGCTTGCACGCGCAATGGGTACGGGCCCTTTCGACGATTGCCTTCGGTGTAAATGTATTCTGCAATCGGAGTTGATCCAACGAAGGACACCGCTTTGACATCGGGGTGCTGAAGAATCGTATCGACGGCAAGCTTGTCGCCCTGGACCACATTGAACACGCCATCGGGCAACCCGGCTTGTTGCAACAATTCAGCCATGAAGATAGATGGCGACGGGTCTCGCTCGGAAGGCTTGAGAACAAAGGTATTTCCGCAACCGATAGCAACCGGCGCCATCCACAAGGGCACCATCACCGGAAAGTTAAACGGCGTAATCCCTGCCGTCACACCCAAGGGCTGACGCAGCTGCCAGTTATCAATGCCGCCGCCAATATTGTCGGTGAACTGAGTCTTCAGTAACTGGGGAATACCCGTGGCAAATTCCACGATCTCCAGACCACGTACCACCTCACCCTTGGCATCACTAAACACCTTGCCGTGCTCGCGCGTAATCATCGCGGCCAAATCGTCATGATGTTTTTCCAGCAGCTCCTTGAACTTCGACAAAACGCGCGCGCGTTTCAAAGGGGCTGTTTCAGCCCATGCCGGTGCCGCTTTGGAAGCAACCGCAATCGCGGCATTGACTTCTTCAGCGCTACCCAGCGCCACTTGGGCAACCGGGGCACCCGTGGCCGGATTGAAAACAGGCTGACTGCGGCCACTGGTGGTCGCCACCTTCTTGCCGTTAATAAAGTGTGGAATCTCGGGAAGTGACGCTGTTGTCATAAATTTTCCTTTTATAGTCTGCGAGCACTATCGCAGGATATTCGTTTAAAAAGTGGAAATCCAATGAGTTATCATCAGTCTTGTATAAATATTTCTTATATATCTCATGGATCTCACCCAGCTGCGCGCATTTATCACTGTCGCCGGGGAAGGTAACCTGACCCGTGCCGCTGTGCAGTTGCACCTCACCCAACCTGCAGTAAGTTTGCAAATTAAAGCGCTAGAAAACAGTCTGAAAGTCCAGCTCTTCGCGCGCACGCCCACTGGTATGGCGCTGACCCGAGATGGCGCCAAATTACTTCCTCTGGCTGAACGGGTGATCGGTAGTAGCGTTGAACTGTTGCATGCGGCTCATGCCCTCAATTCCACCCTGCAGGGCCATCTTTCCATTGGCACCATTCTGGACCCAGAATTCACCCGCTTGGGTGCCTTCCTTAAATTGTTGGTAGAAGCCCATCCCCATATGTCGACGCGGCTGCAACAAGGCATGTCCGGATGGGTGGAACAGCAAATTCGCAACGCCCATCTGGATGTTGGTTATTTTGTGGGTACCCCGGCACGCGATTGCCATTCCCTCATCCTGACTTCGTTTGTTTACAACGTTGTCGCACCACAAGGCTGGCGCAGGCGTGTTGAAGACAAAGATTGGAAAGCACTGGCCGCCCTGCCCTGGATATGGTCACCGCCTGAGTCGGTGCATAACCGCTTATTGACCAAAGTGTTTGATCAGCACCAAGTCAACCCGGGAAAAGTGGCCATGGTAGATCAGGAAGCCTCCATGCTGGACCTGGTTAAGTCAGGTATCGGCCTATCATTGGTTCGTGACTCCGTTGCCTTGCGAGAAGCGCGGGCGCACGGCCTTGTGATTGCCAACGCTGTTAGTGTGACAACCGAGCTATCCTTTATCTGCTTGAACAGTCGTCGCCAGGAATCAGCCATCACGCATGCGTTTCAACTCATGCAAGATCTGTGGGGCCAATAAGAAAGATGTTGTCAGTCTAACTGTTGATAAACACGAGGATAAGATTCTGGCACATCGTGGATAAGCCCGATCTGCACACCCTGCTTCATTTTTATACAAAAACTGTCCTGTCTGCTTACGCACTGTGTTCAGTGCTTATCTTTTCTCCAAGTGTTTGAACCAGCAGGGTAATCTTGGGTTATCCACAGAAACCGGCTTCTCTTATCTATTACTACTATCTATAAATACAGACTTATACAAAACAACAAAAAGCAAAAGCAGAAATTCGAGGGGATTTCATACGTGGATAAATTTGTGAATAAGTATCGGATAAATTGTGAATAAACCCCACAAGACTTTTCGTGATTTCATCCGTACAAAACGCCAGAAAAAAACACGGACGTGCACCAATGGAGTTCAGAAGGCTAACGAGTCCTGAATTGCCGAACAGACGACAGGCAGGTGAATTTCGGGGAATAAAAATTCGTGTCTATGACGACTTAGCTCTCTGCCCCGATCTTGCTAAGAACATCAGAATCCCGTAACTGCTCACGCAACCATCGATGCCCTGGGGAGCGGGCATTACGCTCATGCCACAACATATCGATATGAACTTCGGGCATCGCGAACGGCAATTCTTTTGCCACCAGATGATCGGTCATTCCGGTTGCTTCAATCAGATGCCGGGGCAACACCATGATCAAATCAGAAGCAGCGACCACTTTACCTGCGGTGAAAAATTGATTGACCGTCAAAAGAATGCGGCGTTGCCTACCCAACGATAACAAGGCATCATCGACCAAGCCGCGTGCGCGTCCCGAGAAGCTCACCAGTAAGTGATTTGCCTCGCAATACTTATCCACCGTTAAATCTTCTTTAGCGAGAGCATGTTTTTTCCGCATGACACAGACATACTGACCCGCGTACAGTCGCTCATGGCGTATCGGTGTTTCGGTAGCGCCTTGCAGTTGGGCGACAACACCGGGGAAAAAACCAATCGCCAGATCAATATCGCCACGTAACAGTTGAGGACGTGGTTCGCGCGTTGTCAGCGGGACCATCCGTATATCGATACCCGGTGCTTCGTTCTCAATCAGTCTGACTAAAGGCGGCAACATCAAGCCGGCCGTCGCATCCGCCATTGCCATTCGAAACGTGGCGTGAGCTTTTGCCAGCTCGAAGCTGCGAGGCGCAACAGCCTCTTCTAGATCAGCCAGTGCTTGTCTGACTGCTGGCCATAATGATTCAGCGCGCGCGGTTGGTTTTACGCCGTGCGCGGTACGAATCAGAAGTTCATCGCCGAGCGCATCACGCAGACGTTTGACCGCATTGGAGACCGCGGGCTGCGTCATGGCGAGCCGATTAGCCGCTCGCGTTAGATTTTGTTCCGTCATTACTGCGTCGAATACGCGCAGTAGATTGAGGTCAAGGGTCAGAAAACTCATGGAAGAAAAGCACCAGTCGGTTAAAGGAAGGCTTCACGGACAGCGAGTGCAGATGTACGCCCCAAACAGGATGATATACAGATTTAGTATAAAAGTTATCTGAAAATAGAATTTTAAATATATCTTCTCAGAAACTATACTGCGGCGCAGCAAATGAATCTATCGACTGGAGCCGTCATGTCAAATCATTATCTTACAGCCACTGAAATCATCAAACCCAAGCCCCCATCCCTCCCGAGCCGTTTTGCGAGCCTGTGTTCGACGCTGTTTACGTCGAGGGGCACAGATACCAAATACACCGACGATCGTGTCAGCGCGGCATTGAGCCTGCAGCAGATGGCAAATGACATGGATTCCCTGCAGCCCAGCCTGGCCGCCGAGCTACGAGCATTCGCAGCACGTTCTTGATGTAACAATATTAAGTAAGCTTCAAGGCCAGACGATGGGAAAATCGCTGGCCCACAAGTGCGACCCCGAGACCGGCTGCTGCAATCAAATGGTCAGTGCTGGTAAACGCCAGTAAAGCACCACCCAATGCAACACCCGTCGACTGACCAAGAAAAAAACACGAAGCAAAAGCAGCAACGGCAGCACCGCGTCTCTCAGGCGCCATCTGTGTTGCGTTGATTTGCAAAGTGTTGTGCAACATATAGAAGCCCAGGCCAAAGAAAAGGCACGCGGGCAAGCTAATCCACCACTGCGGTGAATAGGCAACCACCAGCAAAGCCAAACCCATCACCAAGCCACCGTAACGCGTCAAACCTGTCTCGCGGAGATGACGAACTAACACCCGGGACGCAAGCGCAAATATCAAACCGCCGAGTCCAAACAGCATCACCATGGCGCCAGACGATGCAAGCGAGAGTTGGTACACCGTGTGTAAATGCGCGGGCAGAAACGCCAGCGCAACAAATACCAGCGCACCCTCGATAAACACGGTCAGTAACACCGTGCGTGCCCACTGAATAGATAACACCGCACGAAATTCCGAAACCAGTCGAGATGAAGCGCTGCCAGCCGCTTTATGGAGTACGCGCGCATTTTCGGGAAGTGATCGGTTCAGATGAACAAGGTACAAGCCAATAACAAAAAACCAGAGCGCGATCAGAAAAAAAGGTGAACGCCAGTCCAGATAATCTGCGCACCATCCACCGACTAATACGCCAGTCGATAAGCCAAGAATTTGTCCAACTAAAAACCGCGCGAGCACGGATTGTCTGTCTTCATAAGGGACGACATCACCAATCCAGGCCATTGCTAACGGAATGACTGCAGCGGCCGTTGCACCCGCCAAGCCACGCGCGACCAACAACGCTGAAAAATCACGCACAAGTCCGCACAATAAAGCCGTCGCCGCGCAAGCAATACAGCCCCAGGCAATTACCAGGTATTTCCCATAGCGGTCACCCAAGGGGCCGAAAAATAATTGGGACACCCCATAAGCAAATCCGAATACGGTGACTGCCCAGGCCGCCATACCTAACGGTATTGAAAAGTCCAATGCCAGTCGAACCAGCATAGGATCGGCAACACGCATCGACATGCCACTGCCAAATGCAGCGGCTGAGAGAGCAATAATTGCTCGTCGCAAAACAAAAGTAGTTGATCGCACGGATGACACTGAATTCATAAGTTGTTCTTTTTATAGGAACAGCGGTGAAATGGCCACATGAAGCCGTTTAAACCAGTCCCAATTCGTGTTCAACCTTGTCAAGCCTGAAACTCGGCCCTGGAGAGCCAGAACCAGCGCACGTGCTTCAGAATTTTTTTAGGGGGAGGCTGAATAAACCCGCATTTTATGGCGAGCCGGCATAGCTGTGGAACACGGGTTACGGCAAAATCGAGAGCTTGCCGCAATTAATTCAGCTGACACAGCCACCTGTTTTATTTAATCAGCGCCTCCCGAGTCATTGTTTAATCGACGCTTAGTTGAAGTCTGAAGTTACTTTCAAATACACGACAGTCGCCACTCACCGGATCGATAAAAGACAATGACCGAGCAAGCAATTGCAGGGGCGCAGAAAAATCATCCGTAGCAGCTGGCAAGGCCTCTGGGTAAAAACGATCGTTCAGTATGGGTATGCCAAGTGAATTCATATGAACCCTTAACTGGTGCATTTTGCCGGTGCGAGGGTACAAACGATAAAGCGCTAGCGGACCACGCCTTTCAATAAATTCAATTGTTGTAAACGCATTTGCTTCCGCTTCAATCTCGCGCATGCGAAAAAATTTATCATCACGAACGATGCAACTGCGGATTTCTTGAGGAAACGACATTGATTCGCAAAAAGGCGCGACAGCCTCGTAAACCTTATTGACCTTTTGATGCCTGAATAGCGATTGCCAAAGACTGCGTGTGGCGGGATCAACGGAAAACATCATTACCCCAGCGGTCTCCCGGTCGAGCCGGTGGATTGGCGTTAAGGTATCGATGCTTGTGCTTCGCTTCAGACGAGCGAGTAGGGTTTCTCGTAAATACCGTCCGCCGGGTGTCACCGCAACGAAATGCGGTTTATCAACCACCAATAGCTGATCATTCAGAAACAGGATTTTTTCTTCAAAGGGTATGGGTGTTTCGTCGCGGCGCTGCCGGTAATAAAAAACACAGGCACCGATACGAAATGGGCTGTCCAGCGAAAGCGCTACGCCTAAATCATCGACGACTTCACCGCGCGCCATACGATCTGCCCAGCTTTCAGCAGTTACCATAGGAAAGCGAAACGCGAAGAATTCACCGAGTGTTTTCCATGGCCCATGGGGAAGCCACACCAGGCTGGGTGAAATACCGTCGCGAGTTGGAAGAAAAGGCGTGCGGGCCATGGATATCCGGCAAAAACAATCGCACGCATAGTAACCCGCCGTTGCATTATCCGCGGGACACTATGGTCAAACCTCAGGACGTGCTACGGCTGACAGAAAGTATCGAAGAAAGCTATTCTCTACAGCTTTTAATCAATGCGAAATCTCGCTAACTACGACAATGGATAGCCGCGACAGGTCGCCACTTCCCCCGTCAGAGATCATGGGTCACATCCTCAGTATCAATACGGGTATTGTTCAACCCTTATTTGTAAATTCCGAAGCGAATGCGCAATCGGTCATGTCAGCCATCCGCAAAGCGCCCTTGTCAGGCCGGGTCATGGTGAACCGACTGGGCATTGCCGGAGATGAGCGTGCCGATATGAGCGTCCATGGTGGTTTGGACAAAGCAGTTTACTTGTATCCCCACGAGCACTATGCGTTCTGGGTGGCCGCGCGTGAACGCGTACTTCATCGACAAGAACCCCTGTCCTTTGGCGCCATGGGGGAGAATCTGACCACCGAAGGATTGCTCGAAACGGCACTTTGGATTGGCGATAGCCTGGAGATAGGCGCGTTGCTGCTGGAGGTGACTGAGCCACGCGCACCTTGCTTTAAGTTCGCGGCTCGGATGGGCTACCCCCAGGCGATCAAGCATATGCTGCAATCCGGCTTTACCGGCGTTTATCTCAAGGTGATCACGCCCGCCGAAATCACGACGAGGCAGACTATTCGCGTGTTGCCCGGCCCACGCGAAGTCAGCATTGCCGATATCAACCGTCAGCGTCTGAAGGGGCGCCAGCGGGACTTGTTCCCGTAACCCGGGCCGCCGGCGTCACGCGCGGCACACTGCTCCACAAGCGTCCCCAGCCCGGTGGCCAGGGCAGTGCTCGTCCGTTGTATGGCGCAACATTCGCGCGCAGTGGCACCACGGGGAGTTGTCCCGGCTGTGGACCTGCGCTCTGATCCCATCCCAACGAAAACGTGTAATTCGGCAGCAGCGCATCGCAGACATCGGCGAACCATTGCGTATGGTCTTCGTCTCGACCCAATGCACGCGCCAGGCCTTGCGGGTCAAACTTGGCCAGAGCAGATAACAGCTCATGGGTCGATGCGCCCGGTGTGTCCCCCCAGCCCAGTACCGGATTCAAGTTGTATTCAGCGCCGGAGCCATACCAGCCTTCGCGCCAGCTGCGTTGTACCCAGTGGCGTGGTCCCGTGAACAAGTGCCAGCGCCAGTGCAGCCCGGAAGGTTTGGGCCAGCTGTACAAATACAATCGTTGATAGCCGGCCTTGTGAAGCTCGCGCATCATGCGCATCAGGCGGCCGTGTGGCATGCGATCTGGCGGAGCGCGGCGAAAACGTATGGGTTCGCCATCCGCATGGTGTACCTGATCGCAGGAGAGATTCAAATCCAGCGTTCGTCCCTCACCACCAAACCGCGCGGAGATCCAGCCGGTCATGAGATTGACCGAAGTGATCACACCATAGCCGCGATAGCGGTGAAAAATGACGGTGCCGGGTGCAACAGGTTTCATCGTTCAACACAACGAAAAGAATCAGAATAAATGCGAGTGTAGCGGTAAGCGCGCGCTGTATGTAATCAGAATTTTTACCTATTGAAGTAATGAATACATAAACAAGCGTTTGAAACCGTAAACATCCCCGACTCGCACAAGTTGCATCATCAAAGAAAACAAGCAGGCGAATGCGATTATGACAATAAAACATTGGATTTCATCTTGATCGCGCCCTTACCATGCAAGTCCATCTTGTCTCGGATGGCGAGCAGGCAGGTCGTTCCTCGCCTTGGCTGCTCAGCACTTTTGGAGTGAGTCCTCATGGGTCTCACTCCTTTTTTTTGCGGGCGAGTACCGTCGTGCAAAATTCTGACTTCAGGCTATCATCTGACCGTTTTTATCAGGATCCATGGCCATGAGTCTGCGCATCATCGCAACAGGCGGTACCTTCGACAAACATTACGACCCGCTCACGGGAAACCTGATTTTCCTGGACAGCGTTTTACCAGAAGCGCTCGATCGAGCGCGACTGACTTTGCCGGTGAGCTTCGAGCCCTTGCTCGCATTGGACTCACTCGACATGCAAGACAGCCATCGTCAGCAAATACGCGAGGCTTGTGAGCGCTGCGCCGAGGACCGCATCGTCATCGTTCATGGTACTGACACCATGCCCGAGACCGCCCAGGTGCTGGGTCAGGCAACCTTGAAAAAAACCATTGTTTTGACTGGTGCCATGCTGCCTTATCAAATCGCCCGATCCGATGCCTTGTTCAATCTCGGCTTTGCCTGTGCTGCGGCCAGTCTTGCGGCAGCAGGGGTTTACATCGCCATGAATGGACAACTTTTTTCCTGGGACGATGTGATGAAAAATCGGGATCTTGGTGTGTTTCAGTCACTGCCCTGAAACCGCGTTCACGCCAACACAGCACCTCCGGCACTGTCTCCGCGCTTGGCTTCTCCATCGAACACATGACAGCAGATGATGCGATTGCGCGCATCTGCTTTCCGTTCATGGCGGTTGAAGACAGCACTGTCCTGTAAAACCATTTGTTGACGGTGATCGCCACAGCTACTCGTCGGCCAGGTAGTGCGCTCGCCTGTTGTCGAAATCATGCATAATTTCCGAAAATAAAAATTCCTCATCACGACATTCGGGACATCATGAATAACAAACACTGGACGCTTGGCGTCTTGCTGGCAAGTGCGATTGCTTCTGCCTATGCTGGCACGACTGCCGCATTTCCGCTCCAGCCTTTGGCTGACAAACCTGGACTTATCGCCATCAAGGGTCATCGAGGCAAGGTTTTTTATGTGCCATCGACTCGCGCCACGATCAAATGGGGCTATTTGTCGAATGCGGCTGATGCACCTGTGCTTACGGTTCCATCGGGCGCGACCGTGATGTTCGATACCTTGTCGCACGAGGGATTGCTGGAAGATCAGGGACGTAATCCCCTGCAGTACTTCGCATCGAAGGGCATCCCCGCGAATCAGGTGCTGAAGGACGCCATCGCAATTACCCAATCCGATTTAGCGCATGACTTTGCCAAAGACGGGCCGCACATCATTACCGGGCCGGTCGCTGTTGAGGGCGCTGAACCCGGCGATGTTTTGAAGGTCGATATCTTGTCAGTGGTGCCGCGCGTTGCTTATGGCGTGATTTCCAACCGCCATGGCAAAGGTGCGTTGCCAGGCGAATTTCCTGAAGGCCCCAAACCGGAGCCCGATGCGAGTGCACAGTCGCCGGAAAAATTTCATAACGTCTCGGTGTTTACCCCCATACGGCGCAATCGGTCCGGCCAATGGGAAGGTGTGATGAAGAACCGGCAGGGTGAGACGATCACTTTTCCAGCGACCCCTTTCATGGGTGTGATGGGTGTGGCTGCGGCTACCGATCAGCCCGTGCATTCCGTCCCGCCGGGCGCGTATGGCGGCAATATGGATGTGAAAGATTTGGGTGCTGGCACGACAGTTTATTTGCCGGTGTTTGTGCCGGGTGCGAATTTTTATACGGGTGATCCACATATGGCACAGGCCAACGGTGAAGTGGCACTCACTGCATTGGAACATTCGATGCGCGCCACGTTTCGGCTTACGTTATTGAAAAAAGGCGATCCTCGCATTCCCTCGGCTTCCGGCACGCTGGAAAAGCCGTTGGGGGAAACGCCGCATTACTGGATCGCGATTGGATTGAATCCGGATCTGGATGATGCGATGAAAGACGCCGTCAGAGAAGCGATACGCTTTTTGTCCGAGGTGATGGGCATGGACCGCGCCGTCGCATATGCCTATCTCTCGGCAGCGACGGATTTCAATGTGTCGCAGGTGGTCGATCGGACCAAGGGCATTCATGCGTTGATACGCAAATCGGATTTCAGGCGGGTGAAATCATCGATAAAGCGGTAAGGCTAACAAGAGCGCCTTTTACCCATAAATGATGACGTGGTATGTGCTCGAACTACACTCCCCCCAAACCGGATGCGGTACGTCGGCATTTTGGCGTTCACAACGTTCCTGAGGATTACAAGGCTGAGACTTATCCCGGCTATCTCGCACCGATCGTGCGTATGGCTGACGATGGGTCAGGCGAGTTGGAATGCGTGAACGCCTGCTTTGGTATGGTGCCGCACTGGGCGGAACTGACGCTCGCCCGACATACTTACAATGCACGCACTGAGACCGTCGCCAGCAAGCCTTCGTTTCGCCATGCGTTTGCCAAACAACAGTGGTGCATCATCCCAGTCGAATCATTTTTCGAGCCCAGCTACGAAAGCGGTCGTGCGGTGCGTTGGAAAATTGCGCGTGACGATGGCGCATTGTTGGGCATAGCAGGTTTGTGGGAGTGGCGGCCAACGGGCGGCCAGGATGATTTACCGCTGCTGTCGTTTACGATGCTCACGATGAACGCCGACAATCATCCGCTGATGCAGCGCTTCCACCGCCCCGAGGATGAGAAGCGCATGCCTGTCTTGCTCGACCCGCCGCAGTATGCCGCGTGGCTGCAGTCTTCGAAGGAACAGTTTCCTGATTTCTTGCGTCCTTATCCGGCACAACACCTGATGTCAGCGGCAGCGCCACGCTTGTCATCGCGCGCGCCGGCACCAACACCGAAGCCCGCGCAACGATCCGCGCATTCGCCATCGCTTTGGGAGGAGGAATAGGATCCTCCGCGAACGCAGATGGCCTAACGGAACCCACATTATTTCAGTGGCTGTTTGAAATTGTTTGCGTGGCCGGAGTTCGACCCTGTAATGCGGGACTTACCGCAGGTACGCCTGACGATATTCAATCTCAGGAAAGCCGTGAGTGCGGCGGCCGCTTACTTTCCTATGCAAAAACGGCTGAAAATCACGCCCAGCAAATCATCCGAAGTAAAAGCGCCGGTAATGCTGTTGAGTCGCTCCTGCGTCAGTCGCAGTTCCTCGGCAAATAAATCAAGCGCGCTGTCGCGTTGCGCCGCGAGCTCGGCAGCGGTTTGCAAATGGGCTTGCGCCGCACGCAAGGCAATCAGATGGCGTTCGCGTGCCAGATAAATCGATTCGCCGGTTTGCTGCCAGCCTGCGATACGCAGCAGTTCCTTGCGCAGTAAATCCATACCGGTGCGCTCTGCTGCCGATAGATAAATATGCGCACCATCGTCTTGCTGATCGATCGCAGGCTTGTGTCCGGAAAGATCGATCTTGTTCCAGATGCGTAGCAGAGGAATCTGATCAGGTAAGCGCGCGACGATTTCCTCATCGGCGCGTGTCGGTCCGCGGCTGGCATCGAGGATGTGCAAGATCACATCGGCTTGCTCCACCGCGCTCCAGGTGCGTGAAATACCGATGCGCTCGACTTCACCGTCTGCATCGGCTTCATCGCGTATACCGGCAGTGTCGATGATATTGATGGGTATGCCTTCGACATGAATCGTTTCCGTGATTTTGTCGCGTGTTGTACCGGCTATGGGCGTGACGATCGCAACATCATTGCCGGCCAGTGCATTGAGCAGGGAGCTCTTGCCCACATTAGGCTGGCCTGCGAGAACCACTTTGAGGCCATCGCGCAGCAAGGCGCCTTGTCCTGCTTGGGCCAGTACGGTATCCAGTGTCTCGCGCAAACCCTGCAGTTGACCGAGCGCGTCGGATTTTTCCAGGAATTCGATTTCTTCCTCGGGAAAATCCAGCGTCGCCTCCACCAGCATGCGCAAGCCAATCACCTGCTTAACCAATTGTTCAATTTGTTTTGAAAATGCACCCGACAAGGATTGCGTGGCCAGCCGTGCGGCAGCTTCGGTCGAGGCATCGATCAGATCGGATACTGCTTCGGCCTGAGCGAGATCGAGTTTGTCATTGAGAAAAGCGCGATAGGTAAATTCACCCGGGTTGGCGAGCCGGAGGCCAATTTCCTTGCCTGCTTCGAGGCAGCGATTGAGCAGCATTTGCATGACTACCGGGCCGCCATGTCCTTGCAACTCGAGCACATCTTCGCCGGTGTAGGAGTGGGGCGCATGGAAATAAATGGCCAGTCCACGATCAATCACGCTGCCATCGGCCTGAACAAAATCCAGATAGCTTGCCTGTCGCGGGCTGAGTTCAGCCTTGCCATCAAGCCGGCAGACCGAATGCACGAGTGCACTCAGCTTTTTGCCTGAAATGCGAACCACGCCTATCCCGCCTCGTCCCGGGGCGGTGGCAATGGCAGCAATCGGGGCATCGTCAGCTAGCATGGGGGGAAGTGTATCTGGAATAAAAAAAGTCCGTGACCAGCAGGTGACGGACTTTTTTGGATGAGTAGGACGATCAGGCTTTGCCTTGCTCCGACTGGCGTGTGATAACCCATTGCTGACCAATCGATAGCAGATTATTCACGACCCAGTACAGCACGAGGCCAGCAGGGAAAAAGAAGAACATCACCGAAAAAGCGATCGGCATGATCATCATGATCTTGGCCTGAATCGGGTCAGGTGGTGTGGGATTGAGTTTGGTTTGCACGAACATGGATGCGGCCATGACGACAGGCAGGATGTACCAAGGATCGGGTGCCGACAAATCTTGTATCCAGCCCAGCCAGGGAGCGTGTCGCATTTCCACGCTGGCCAGTAGCACCCAGTAGAGTGCGATAAATACCGGGATTTGCACGAGCACGGGCAGACAGCCGCCGAGCGGATTGATCTTCTCGGTCTTGTAGAGCTCCATCATCGCCGCATTCATTTTTTGCGGATCGCCTTTGTGACGTTCCCGTATTGCCGTCATTTTCGGTGTGACCAGTTTCATCTTCGCCATGCTGCGATAGCTGGCGGCAGACAGCGGAAAGAAGGCAAGCTTGATCAGGATGGTCAGCACGATGATGGTCCAGCCCCAGTTGCTGAGTACTTTCTGGATTTGCTCCATCAGCCAGAAAATGGGTTTGGCAATGATGGTCAGCCAGCCATAGTCCTTAACGAGATCGAAGTCTGTTGCGAACTGCTCGAGGGCGGCAGATTCCTGGGGACCAGCGAACAGCTTGCCCGAGATTGACATCGAAGCGCCCGGTGCAATGCTGCCCATGCTCATGATGGAACCGACTGCATAAAGATTGTTATCGATTTTCCGGGTGAACAGTTCATGCTCGCCTTTGGTCGTTGGCAGGAAGGCGGTAGCGAAGTAGTGCTGCACCATCGCAATCCAGCCATCGCTGGTGCGCACCGGCGCCGGATTCTTGGCTTTTTCGATGTCTTCAAACGAGACCTTGCGGAATTTTTCCGTCGCTGTGTAAATCGCGGGGCCATTGAAGGTGCTGTAGAAGGCCGAATCGCCTTCGAGTTTGCTGCCATCGCGCACCAGCTGTACATACACGGAAGGTGAGATGGCCTCTGCAGTCGTGTTGATCACCGCATGATTCAGATCGATCTGATACTCACCGCGCTTGAACACGTAAGTCTTGGTGAGCTTGACGCCATTTTGTTCGGCATCTAGCACCAGCTCGATCGTGTCACCGCTCTCCAAAGTGCGCGTTCCCGGGCGCGCGCTGTACATCGTGCGGTGGTTCGGAAAATCACCACCGATCAATCCAGACTGACCAATATAAGTGCGCCCTGCGCCACTTTCCATCAGTACGACATTTTTTTCCGGATTGGCGGCATCCTTGTGCTTGAGTAGTTCGACGCGCATGAGCTCACCGCCGGCCGTGCTGATTTCCACCTTGAGAAGGTCAGTCGTCAGAGTGATGCGCTCGCCCTGAGGATTGGCAATGGCGCCGCCCGGTACTTGATTGCTGGTGGCGATGTTGGCGTTGGGGCTGACGGATGCCTGCGGTATGGATTGTTCACTACTGGTGGCAGGCGATGTCGGCGCAGGTGTTGATGCGACTTTTTGCTCGGGCGCGAACATGGAGGGCCCGCCGTTGTAGACAGTCCAGTTCTCCCACAGCATCAGCAGAGAGAGTGAGAACACAACCAGCAGGACAGTACGTTTGATATCCATAAGAACTTTGACGAAGATAATTCAGTGAGAGTGCGGAGCTGGTGTTTCGGCCCCGCTGGTTTGTCTGGAAGGGACCGGATCAAAGCCGCCCGCATGCCATGGATGACATTTGCAGAGCCGTCGGCCAGCGAGCAGACTGCCGCGCGCTACGCCATGTTCGACGATAGCTTGCTGCGCGTAATCGGAACAGCTGGGGAAAAAGCGGCAGTGCTGACCCAGAAAGGGACTGATGCAGAGCTTGTAGCCTCGCAGTAGCAGCAGCAGAAATTTCATGGGAGTTGTCGCAGAAGTTGAGACTTCATCAGTTCCGTTAGTTCGGCAGCCAGTGCAACTTTGCGGGCGCGAGACGACGCGCTTTGATCGCGGCGTACCACTGGCGCATTCAGCCGGATAATGAAATCACTGCTGACCCATTCCGACTTTCGGAATATCTCGCGTGCGAGTCGCTTGATCATATTGCGGGTAACGGCACGCGCGGCAAGACGTTTGGCGACCACCACGCCCAACCGTGCATGTCCTGATTCGTTGGGGCGCGCATAAAGCACGAAGTGTGCAGTTCGGAATACGGGTCTCAAACGAAAAACGGATGAAAACTCATCCGTTTTTACAATACGCCTGATCCTTGCGTAATCTTCCGGGCGTTTGCCGGACACGCTATCAGGACCGCGTGCGTAACCGGCCTTAGACTGCGAGACGCTTGCGGCCTTTCGCACGGCGGGCATTCAGAATCGCGCGACCGCTACGGGTAGCCATACGCGCGCGAAAACCATGAGTGCGCTTGCGGCGTACGACGGAAGGTTGGTAAGTACGTTTCATGTTGGGTCTCGCTCAATCAGCAAAAAATCGGTAGGAATCCGGAACTTGTCCGGCCAGTAAAAGCTTGTCGCAGCACCCGCTTTAACTTGAGTCAGCACGCGGCGCGCAGAACCCTGAATTAGACAGTATTTTCCGTATATTTGTCAATTACTTACAGGACAAAAGCTCGGGTTGGTCATGACCGGGCGGCTGTAAAGAAGCGATTACCGCCTCTGGCCCCAAACCATTAACCGATTGACAATCATCGCTGCAGATAATCCGTCAGCGATGTTCGGAAAATCCGAGCCAGCCTGTGGATAACTTTGCCCGCGGGGAGTAAAATAGGCGTCACCGCGGCAAGCTTCGTGCTGGGCCATCAAACCAACAATGAACCCGAAGTGCGCCTCCACCCGCCGCTTCATACCAGACCAATCGCATGGAAGAATTTTGGCAGTCCTGTGCTACGCAGCTGCAGCAGGAACTGACGCCTCAGCAGTTCAGCGCCTGGATAAAACCGCTCGCTCCCCTTGATTTTGAAGAGGGCCGCCTGAGGATTGCCGCGCCTAACCGTTTCAAGCTCGATTGGGTGAAAACCCAGTTTGCGGATCGCATCACCAGCATCGCCGCAGAGTTCTGGCAGGGGCCAGTCGATGTGCAGTTCGTGCTGGACCCCCGCAACAACATCGTCAAAAAACCGATGGCGCCGCAGCCCACGCCCGCAGCGGCCGTGCAATCCGAAGCGGCGGCCCTGCCTGCCGGGCACGGCAGCGAGGGTGGTGCCCGACGTGACCAGAGCAAGATCAATTCGGCGCTGACCTTTGACAGTTTTGTGACCGGTAAAGCCAATCAGCTGGCCCGTGCGGCAGCAATTCAGGTCGCCAGCAATCCCGGCAGCTCGTACAACCCGCTATTCCTGTACGGCGGCGTTGGTCTGGGCAAGACTCACCTGATTCATGCGATTGGCAATCAGGTTCTGGCCGACAACCCTTCCGTCAAGATCCGCTACATTCACGCAGAGCAGTACGTGCGCGATGTCGTTACCGCCTATCAGCGCAAAGGGTTTGATGATTTCAAGCGCTATTACCATTCGCTCGATTTGCTGCTGATCGATGATAT
>JACCEC011452778.1_pt1 | contig 19505 bp, 13 predicted proteins | sample 7450121 | NCBI WGS metagenome assembly JACCEC01 (sample SAMN15323455, study PRJNA562643) | freshwater metagenome | isolation source: river surface water | place: USA:Blue River Watershed | collected 2017-08-18 | reverse complement strand
GTAGGTTGTGTAATATCTTCAGTTGTTGTTGTAGGTGTAGGTTGTGTAATATCTTCAGTTGTTGTTGTAGGTGTAGGTTGTGTAATATCTTCAGTTGTTGTTGTAGGTGTAGGTTGTGTAATATCTTCAGTTTTCTTTTTACGACCTCTTTTTTTTGGTTGTGTTTGTAATGGTACTAATTCTTCTAGTTTAATTGGGGGTGGTAAAAGAATAACTTCAACATTTTCTTCTGTATGTTCATCTGTCCATGTTGCACGACAAAGTGGACAATTACTATGACCAGATGATAACCATAATTGAATACATTCACTATGAAAATAATTTTTACATGTTGTAATACATTGAGAAAGTGACTCACCATCTTTCATTTCTTCAAAACAGACTGGACAATCATTACCTATGGCTGATGGTGCAGTTGTTTTAGGTTTGTTTTCGTTTTCCATACGACTTTTAAGACGTTCAATCCAAGCTACAGAACAAAGATTAAAATATATTTCGCCCCATAAGGTTTTATCATTACTCAGTTTAGATGCGATATCAATTCTAACTGCTACTCTAGCAACTAAAAATAATAGATGTTTACAAAATGTCTGTTTAGTTTTATGGTCTGGGCAACTACATGTAAATTGGAATGGTGTAAGAGTTTGTTGATATATATTTTTACTTTGACCTCGAACTTTAAAATCCCATTGTGTTTCACTAATTTGATTAGCGTATAATAAATAAATTTTTTCAGATAATGATTTTTGTAAACGTAACATTTCTAGATACATTAATTAAACTTTAGTTAAACTAAAAAAAACTAAAAATAAATAAAAACTTAAACCTACATCATTCGTTTAATGAATTTTGCATTGGTATCACAATTTGTTGATTTTAAAGCAACTTCTTCATAAAAGTTTTGTTGATAAGGGATATAATTATAACCTTTATTGGTAATAGGTTGAATATAGTCTGTGTAATCAGCAAAGCCTTCAACTGGTGTTCTAGCAGTATCAGACCCAGCCATTCTTTCTAAACCAGCTATCATCCCAGGTTGGATATTGAGTTTAACATTGAATTGACTTTGGCTCTTTTTACGTTCATCAACTAATTCTTTAAGTTTACGGTCAATTTCGGATTGTTTATCTTTTTGTTCCATCATTCCAGTATCAGTTGCTTTTTGTCTTAAATATTTAAGATGTTTCATTTTGTTAACTATTTCTTCAAGATTTGCTATTTTTTTATCATGGTCTTCTAATTGCATAATGTATTGACGATTTTTCTGAATACGCATATTATTTTCTTTAATTTGGTCTTGTAAATCAATAGCGTCGCATAATTGTTGAATTTCCGCTTGTTTACCTAATAAATCGGACACAGAACCAGAATTTATATCATCTTCATTAGATGAACAATATTGTTTTTTTGTTTTTTCTAGACTTACTTGTTCTTGTATTTTATTAATTTGTGACCCCATAATATCAATAATTTCCATTGATGCTTCAGTACCTCTTCCATGTGGTTTATTTAATTTTGTAGGTTTAATAACTAATTCAGTTGCGACAACTGGTGTTTCAAGATAATATTGAAAAACATTATTGCCACAATTGGTATTACCTTTAATATAATAGATAGTATCACTTAATTTAGATTGTTTATGTGAATAGGTAATTGAAAATTCCTTGACCCATTGTTTTGTAGTAGTGCTATTATTACCAGATTTAAATATAATACTATAGATAGTCTTTGGAACTATGACACCATCTTCTTCAAAAACAATTCTTAATTTGAGGTCTTTATTATCTTTATCAGCAATCCAATTTTTACCATTAAGTAGTGTACCTTCAATATCATACAATTTAGAGATTCCAATTAAAGAATCTCCTTCAATAGTTTGTTTGGCATCATTTGGCATCCCCATGACTTCTATTTTGACACCATTCGCACCAATTGTGTCATTTGATTGTTGCGGAGAAGAAGTTGTATCAATACCAGCAGCCGAAGCAGTTACAGGAACCAATTTAATATATTTAGCAAAAATAGGTTGTCCATCAATATTGGATAAATTACCAAATTGTGTTATATTTTCATGGCTATTTGTGATAAAATAAATAGATGATGATTCATCTGCTACAGAATCTCTATCACGATATAATATTTCATCATATGAACTAGGGTCATTATCAGTTGTACTATAATATAATTTAAAAAATTTTATACCTTGGGTAATAACATAATGAACTTTGGTTAAGTTATTTAAATTAACTATTAAAGACATACCTTTTAAGTTATCATCTGTAGAACCACTCCAACATCCACAACCAGGTGATTTAATTGCAACATTCATATTACTTTGAGTAGTAGGTGAGACTATAACATTGTTACCATTGCGGTCAACCATTGGATTTGACATTAATCCTACTAGACTTGTGGAATCTGTAGAGCAAGAAGTATCATTACTGCATGTTGATACCGCAAAAGTTTCTAGATTTTTATTTTTATTTGCAAATAATGTTAAATATAGTAATAAACCAATAACAAAAAGTGTTATTATAATAATAATTATTTTTTTCATTTAACTTTTAATTAATGAAGAGAAATTTAATTTATAAAAATAAGAATTTATACTGATTCATATGTGCAAACAATTGGATCATTTGAGTTTTTCCATTGTTGTGAAATATTTGGTTCACAAGGTCTAGTTGATAAAACACTATCTTTATTAGTCAAACAATTACCATTTGCAGATGATTTAACAATTGAAAAAGGGTATTTAAATATTGGGTTATTAATTAAAGGACTATCACCAACACTATTTTTATATTCATCTTTATTATAAATTACATTTAATTCAAAATATTGTGATGGATCATCTTGATTACATGATTTAAGAGTTGTTCTATTTAAACCAGTTGATTTTAAACATTGACCATTAACATTAATCATAAATTTTCCATTATCTAATTGATTGACATTTAAAGGTTGCGAATTTTGCAGAGATTTAATAGAATTAACTTTAAGGACTTTTTCTGGTACTAATATAATACTTTCACCCATCAATCCATTAATTTGACTCTTAATAGCAGCAATATCTGCAGATTGTATGGATTCTCTATCATTATATAGTTTATCTTTTAGGTCATTTTCTGCATTAATTTTTTGAAGAGTCTGTTCATAAACTGTTTCACGATTAATAGGTTTAATAATATCGATTGTATCTAAGGTTTGTAATGATTTACTTAAAGAATCTCTAATTGAATTTTCTAAATATTTATCAGCATCTGTAAATTTCTCATTTAAAAATGAATTTAAATATATATATATACCAATTGATATTATGGCTATCAAAATGATTTGAGTTTTCATTATCTTGATTACTTGATATTATTAGAGAAAATAATGAAAAAAAAGTAAATTTATTTTCGACATGAAATATCATTTTGTCTCATACCTCTCCATTTTTGTCCTTCCATATTAGCACATTCCCCAACTGAAATACCTGTTCCATTATTATCGATTAAACAATAATTATTAATATTCGATTTAACTACACTGTATGGAAAGTTTTTAATATCATCTGGAGTTGGATGACTACCATATTGTGCAAAATAACTAGCTTCATCATAAATATTATTTATTTTAAATAATTGTTGTGATGATTTATTATTACATGGTTTAAGTGAAAATGTATTATTTTGGTCGACATTTAAGCAGTTATTATTAACATTAATTAAATAACTATCATTAACTGGTGTAAGAACTAGATTTTGACCATGAAATGATCTGACGTTATTAAAAGGTTTCTTGTCCAAAATTTCTTGTTGAGTAATATTTATCTTACTTATTGAACCGGCTAAATCATTAATCATATCATTTTGTTGTTTATTTTTTTCTAATAATTGATTATATTCTCTTTGAGTTCTATTTTGTTTAGTATTATTATAAAGTTGCTTGAGTGTCTTATCATCAGATTGGTGTGTGTAAATATCATTTTGAATTTTGTCAATAGTAGCAATATATTTATTATTAAGATTAGTTGCTAAAGAATTTAAATCTGATATTAAAGTAGTAAGTTGCGGAGTTGTACTATCATTTACCACATATACAAAATCTGAATTAGGGTTTATAGACATAGTATTATATTTATTATATTACTATATTATTTTTTTAGAAAATTTAAAATTCAAAATTTATAGTTTTTTACCACTACAATTGTTATAGTAGAATTTACTTTCGATTTCATCGAGTTGTTTTTTAAATTCAGGTGATAATAATTCACTACCTCTAGCATCAAATTTTTGAGGTGTTGAATTTTTAGCAGCCACTAATTTACTTTCCATTTCTTTAATTTTATTTTCGATAGCTTGTGATTCATCGCTATTACCTGTTCCAACTGTAATTTTAGAAAATAAAAGAATTAATATGACAATAACTAAAAATGTTATTACTAATGTTTCGTTGATTTCCATTTTAATAGAATTAAAGAAAAAAATATTTTAACCTGTATTTGTTTCATTATTAGTTTCCGATTCATTTTCATTACCAAATCTAACCATACCTCTTCTAGCATATTTTGACAATTCATTTTTTTTCATGTCTGTTAAATTATAAGTACTTCTTGTATCAGCACCAACAAAAGCTAAAAATTTAGCTTTTAAATCAGGTTCTTTTGGTGGACCTTTACCTAAACGGGTGGCAATTTCTAGTTGTCTTTTTAATTCAGGGTCTTTAAGAGCTTCTGATTGATAATATGCTCTCATATATGTTTTATATATATTGTAATATTCGCGAAAATTAAATATTAAATCTCCAGGGTCTTGTAACATTGCAAATATATCAGTACCACGATTTGTGAAAATTGCTGAAGTATCCTTTACTGATGCACCCATAATTGCCTGTATTGCAGTGTATGGTTGTGCAAGGTCAGCTTTTATTTCACCATCTTCACCTTTGACAACTGTGCTGTCTCTACCATATCTAGTGTAATATAAATGACCTAGAACTTTACTATATTTTTTAATCACTTCTTTTACATCATCACCTGTAATAGGTTCTTTTCCTTTATCAGTTAACATAAACAAAAACCCACCTTTAGTTTTATTAGATTTTGATTTTTTTGATTGTTTCGATTTTTTTGATTGTTTTGATTTTTTAAGTGTTCTTGTCTTTATTTTTTTATTTAATAGGAACATATAAACTTCTCCTAGAGGTATAACATGTGGTTCAAATTTTTTATAAAATATTCTCACACTACCTTTAATACCTAATTCATCTTTTCGTTTTTCTAATTCTTTAATAACTGATTCTTTCTCTATCCTAGTAATAAAAATTAAAAAAATCTTGAACAAATCCTGTTCACATTTCTTTAAGGACATTATTATTTATTCTAAAAATAAGAAAAAATAAAACAAAATAAAATTGAATTTAAAATAAGATTAAATTATGAAATATAATTATCATTAATTACCATCATGTCTAAAAAACAAGTCTCAACTGAATCTACTATCACTGAAGTCTATGATAAAACTGATTTACATAATCATATTCTTACCCGTCCTGACAGTTATATTGGTTCAATTAGTCCAATTAAAGAGTTTCTCTATGTTCCTGATGAAGATGAAAATGGTAATCTTTGTATGGTTTATAAACAACTAGAATACGTTCAAGGTCTTTTTAAAATTGTTGATGAAGTTATTGTCAATGCACGTGATCAATATGTTCGATTAAATACTAGTCTAGATGAAGGTGCAGAACATGCTAAGAAAAAGGATGTCCCTGTTTCTAATATCTGGATTTCAGTTGACCAAAAATCTGGGTACATTACTGTCCGTAATGATGGTAATGGTATTCCAATTCGTAAACATCAAACCGAAAATCTCTATATTCCTGATATGATTTTTGGTTATCTTCTAACTTCTTCGAATTACAAAGAAGGTGTTCGTCGATTTGTTGGGGGTAAAAATGGCTATGGTGCCAAGTTGGCTAATATTTATAGTACTGAATTTACGGTTGAAACCATTGACCATTTTAATAAAAAGAAATATGTTCAAACCTATCGTGATAACATGAAAGTCTCTGAAAAACCAATCATTACTGAAAATCATTCACAAGACCCTTATACACAAATCAAGTTTCGTCCTGATTTTAAGCGTTTTAAGATTGATGGTATCACTGATGACTTTCTTCAAGTAATTAAAGCTCGTGCTTATGATGTTGCTGGGTGCACTGATAAAAAAGTCAGTGTTTTCTTCAATGGTTGTATTATTCGTGTCAATGATTTTGAAGATTATGTGATGATGCATTTCCCAGCTGATAATCGTAAAGAGATTATCTATAAGAAATTCTCGCCTAATTGGGAGGTTGCTGTTGCACCTAACTTTTCGACAGAACTAACTGGTAAACAAATTTCATTCGTCAATGGTGCACGTACTATCAAAGGTGGACGACATATTCAACATGTCTTTAATCAACTATTTACCGGAATTAATGAACGACTCAAAAAGAAGAAGATTGACCCTCTTAAGGAAAGTGTACTACGTTACAACATGATGATTTTCGTCAATTGTACGATTGATAGTCCTGAATTTAGTGGGCAAATCAAAGAAGAACTGACAACACAGATTCGTGATCTTTTCCCTAAGTGTGATATTTCTGATAAATTTATTGATGATGTTTATAAAACAAGTATTATTGAGAATTCGATTAAGTTTGGAAAAGCAACGGAAGATATTTCGATTCCGAAAACAAAGACTGACCGTCGTACTATTCTCTCTAGCATTCCTAAACTAGAAGATGCAAATGATGCTGATACTAAACATTGGCAAGATTGTGTTCTTATTATTACGGAGGGAGATTCAGCCAAAACATTGGTAATGAAGGCACTTCCTAATCGTGATCGTTATGGTGTTTTTCCAATTCGTGGTAAACTTCTAAATGTTTCCGAAGCAACCGCACAACAGTTGAAAACCAACGAAGAAATTTCCAATATTCGCCAAATTCTAGGCATTAATGGAAAGAAATACGTAGAAGGTCAAAAACTGCGTTATGGTCGGATTATGATTATGACTGACCAAGATTTGGATGGTGCTCATATTAAAGGTTTAGTCCTTAACTATCTTAAATCTCTCGGTCTTGATAAATTAGAAGGGTTTTCGGCTAGTTTTGTTACTCCAATTGTTAAAGCAACTAAAGGTAATAAAAACAAAGCTTTCTATTCTTCACAAGAATTTGATAAATGGGTTGAAAGTAATGAAGGTGGTAAAGGTTGGAAAATCAAATACTACAAAGGGTTAGGTACCTCAGTTGACAAGGAAGCACGTGAATATTTTTCGAATATCACAAAACATTTGACTTGTTATGAATGGGATGAAAAATCGGATAGTAGTCTTGAACTAGCTTTCTCTAAAAGTCGTGTTAATGACCGTAAAGATTGGCTTAAAAATTACAACCCTCATGCTGAACCTGATTTCAGCCCTAAAGTTCCAATTACTGATTTTATCAATAAGGAATTTATTCATTTCTCGAATTATGACAATGTTCGGTCTATCTCATGTCTTTGCGACGGTCTAAAACCATCTCAACGTAAGGTACTTTTCTGTGCATTTGAAAAACGTAATCTTAAGAATGAAATGAAGGTTGCCCAATTTGGTTCGGCAGTAGCTGAGACAACTGGCTATCATCACGGTGAAGTTAGTCTTCATGGAACAATTGTTAATATGGCTCAAAACTTTATTGGTAGCAACAATATTAACCTCTTTGAACCAGTTGGTCAGTTTGGGTCTCGTCTCATGAATGGACAAGACAACGCTTCTCCTCGTTATATCTTTACCAAACTTTCTGATATTACGACACATCTATTCAATCCTCTTGATACTAAACTCCTTACTAAACTTAAGGATGATGATGGTGATTTTATTGAACCTGAATGGTATATTCCAATTCTTCCAATCTGTTTGATTAATGGAACAATTGGTATTGGTACTGGTTTCTCAACTGGTTTACCTCCATTCAATCCAACTGATATTATTCGTAATATTCGTCATATGATGAAAAATGAAGATATCGAAGAAATGGTACCATGGTATCGTGGGTTTTCTCGTAATAGTGCAATTAAAAAGATTGGCGAGAATCGTTATGTTGTGAAAGGTCGTTATTCGGCTAACACTACAGATGATACACTTCATATTACTGAACTACCGATTGGTATTTCAACTAATGCATACAAGGAATTTCTAACTGAACTTTTAATTGTTAAAACACCTAAGAAAGACAAAGAAGGTAAAACTAGTCCTACTAAACGTGGTGGTTCATCGCTTTATAAACTTAAAGACTTCCGTAACAACTCTGGTGGTAACAAAGTAGATTTTACACTCTTCTTTGAGAAAGATACACTTTGTCAATGTTTGGTTGATTCAGCGACTCCTGATAAAGATGGTCTGACAACTTTTGAAAAGAATCTTAAACTAGGTACAACTCTTTCGTTTCCTGGTAAAATGGTTCTACGTGATCGTAATGGTAGCATTGAAATCTACAATTCAATCAATGATATTTTCAAGGAATTTTATGCAATCCGTGCTGAATTCTATGATAAACGTCGTAAAATGCTTCTTAAAGATTATAAGATTGATGCTGACATGGCTAATGTTAAAGCAAAATTCGTTCAAGATGTGATTGAAGGTCGTATTGTAATCTTTGAACCTGAAAAGAAGAAGAGTTACAGCAAGATTCAAATTGCTGCACAACTCGAGAAACTCAAATATCCTAAAATGGTTAACAAAGCTCTTGTTCAACTTGATGAAATTGCTGAAGAAGATCAAGAATCTGCTGATTATGATTATTTACTTGGTATGAAAATTTATTCTCTAACAAAGGAACGTGTTGAAGAACTCCTAGCAGAAATGAAAGAATTGAATGATAAATACAGTATTCTTAAAAAGAAAAACGGGCTTGACCTTTGGGAAGAAGACCTTAAGGAATTTGAAATTCAATATGCTAAAGATACTAAAGAATTTGATGCAGAATTAGCTAAAGAATTTGCATGGGGTAAAGAAGGTGGTGATGGTGAAGATATTAAACCTACTAAAACCTCTAAAACCGCTAAAGCAACTAAACCAACTAAATCTAAGACTTCACCTAAAGCATCTAAAACAACTAAAGCTAAAGTAGAAGTAGAAGATGATGATGAAGTGGAAGAAGAAGAAGTTGTAGTTAAGAAAACTAAAAAGAAGGTTGATGATAAAAAAAACTAAATAAATTAGATTAATTATTATTATTAAATTAAATATTTTTTATTTTTTATTGAAACATCATGTTTAGAAAATTGTCAATATATAATTTTTCATTCTTCTCACACATTTTATTATAATTATTAATATTAATAATTTGGGTATCTTTAATGATAGTATCGTATTCTTTTATTGAAGGAATACTTTTGATGAAAGAAGTATAAGTTGGGTTTGTTTTTGTATAATATTGAATATGTGAATTTTTTCTTTGATTATTCATTGATTTAATGATAGGAACTAAATTTCCAATACGATTAATATCAATTTGTTCTTCATTATTCCATGTCATACTATACGGTACAATATGTTCAATTGAAAATTCATTAGTAAGATAATTATTTGAGACACATTCTTTATAATAATATGACATCAGACATTTATCAATAAATTGTAGTTTGCGTCGTCTAGGTTTATCATTACATTTAACAGGTTTATGTACTTCATTCATAATACTTTTCAGGACATTTTTCATAACATCTTTAGTAATTTTATTTGAAATTAAGAAAGGGTCTAATTTAATTTCATTTGCTTTATAATCAATTACACTACCACCAGCATGATATTGTAGAATATCTAATTGTAGATAAGATAAATGTTCATCTTTTTTTCTATCAATTTCTTTCATCAACATATGATAAATAATACATTTGATAACAGAATTTGAAATGCTATCACAATCAATATTATTTTTAAAACTATGAATAATTGATACCATAATAATCAATAAATTATTTTTTTTAAGGATTAAAGATTTTCGTTGACCATTCTTATTAAATAATGTTTCATCTATTTTCTTTGATAACATTTTTTCATTAATACATTCATTCAAGAAATCGCATGTTTTTAAAACAGTTTCAATAAAATCATTCATATTTTGATTGTTAAAAACCATATTATTATATGGGTCTAATTCAGAATCTTTATCTTTTTTATATAAATGTTCATATAGTTTAAAATATAATGAAATATCTGATGGTTCATACTGAGGAATAATATTTTCATATTTATGGTAACAATAATTTTGTAATCCGACAATAATATCAAAAGCATTCAATTCAAATTTATTAATATCTTCCGAATCTTCAATTGGTCTATATCCTAATAAAACTTCATTACTATCACGTTCTTCATAATATCTTTTAATCTCTTTACGAATTTGTAAATTGTTATCCATATTAACAATATTATAATTTGTTTGATGAAATAACATAGATGCTAGTAGTTCTGATTTAGTTAGACTATTATTATGTCGATTAATATCTTCAAAAATTTTACATAAATTTTTAAAACTAGCATTTTTAAATAAATTAATATTGATATTAACTTCATTAGTAAAACGACCATTATTACCAAAACATAATTTACTTCTAATTTCATCAAGTTTTTCATGAATCACTTCAATATCTTCTTCTTTCAAACCTTTGAATAATGACTTTGCATCTTCATTATTTTTATTTTTATATAAATCACTAATTCTTCGATAATCGTAAATATCATCATATGTTAACTGTTTAAAGAATTCAATTCTTTTAGTTTGTAATTCTAGGTTTATAGAATCTAAACTTTTGATAATTTGATTCAAATTGTACAAATATATAGGATAAACAATGAAAGGACTATCAATAAATGTAACAATTGCATTAATGCGATTATTTCCATCAATATTATCGTAAATTAAAACACCATCTGATATTCTTTCACCAAAAGAAATAGGATTAATTGTATTTTTTGTTCTAAATAAGAAATCAATATATTCTTGATAGTTTGGTTTATTATGATTAATACCATCTTTATCATATGGTAATTCCATCCATTTCTTTTTTCGTTGAAATTTAGGTTTTTTAATTTGATTATTTTTGACTAATTGATATAAATCTTGTACTTTCCATGTACAATTAGAAACTTGTAAATCTGAATTCATATTATTGATATTGATAATAATAATCATAAAATAAAAGCTATTAAAAATTCAATTTTTATTTTAAACTCTTTCAGTTTCAAAAGACATACTTTGTTCTTTTGTTGTGATTTTAAAGAAATAGATATTTTGTAAATCCATATTAATTAATCTTCCAGTATCAAAAGTTGTAATATCACCAATTGAAGAATCATCATCTAGAACTGCATTTTTGAATGTTGTATACCATGATTCTTCAGTTAATCCACCTGTCATTTTATCTAGATATGCCGGTCTAGCAATATGAATACGATTCTTAAGAAATTTTGCAGGGTCATCATTACTAGTTGCAAGTATTTTATGACCTTTCTTACGATTCATAAATTCATTGAAGTTTTGACAGTTTTGTGTCATGCTAGCATAATGACTATAATTTCTTAATATAATTGTATCAGTTGGTTTATATTCTTGGTCAGAAAAATATTCAGTGGTTTCTATAACTAGGACATCTGCTCTAGTATCCATAGGTGTTGCTTCAGTATATTGATAAATAAACTTCACATCTAGGGTATCATTCATATTAGTAACAAGATCACCAGATGGTTTTTTAATTTGAATTGATAGATTAGTTAAAGAACCTAGAGGAGTTGGGTTAAATTGTTTAGACCATGTTCCTGAGACTTTATATTCAATTGATTTTGATGAAGGACTAGAAATATCATAAATTCTAATGGCAGGTGTTAAAATAGCAAATGAATTTTGTAAATCACGTGATGTACCTTCCATAACATCTCTAACTTCTTCGATTTCCATTGAATAATATGTTTCTTCCACTGAATTTTCAATCAAGCTTGGATGATATTCAATTCTTCTTTGAACTGCTGGAAACATTGCACTTACTAATTCAATCGATGCAATATTTTTAAAAGAATTATTAAGTGCTAAACCTTTTTGTCCTTGTTCAATAATTTTTTCATAATCTACAATCTCACCATAGGGTTCATTAGATTGATATGCTCCATACATTGTTCCATCACTACTAACCCATCCAGCAACATTAGGATCACCTCGTAATCCATTTAAAGCTTGTGTTGGTGTTGCTGGAATAGTTGGATTGTTGGAATATAAAGGTCTATTTGAAATACTATTTGCAGTTGGTGAGAATTTTAGTTGAAAATTATATTGTGTAGTATTTGGGTCATTACCTAACCAATTTCTATCTATACTAGAAATAGTTATAAAATGAGTTGTCAATTGATAATTTTTCTTTTCAATAATCTCTTCATCTTCATCTTCCTCTTCATCTTCCTCTTCATCATCATCTGAAACAACTTGATAGTTATTATTGATATATCTTTGTTGATATAATGGTTTAGAACGTTCTATATCAATCTGATTTTGTTGTTGTTGTGCTTGTTGTTGTCTTTGATATAACATTTGTTGTTGTAATTGTTGTTGTCTTAGTCTTTGTATTTCTTGTAGTTGTGCTTGATACATTTTATAATTTATAATTTATAATGAAAGTAATATTTAAATTATAACTAATTAACTAAAAACTAATCAAAATAATCAAAACTAAATCTATGATGAAATATCAATAAAATATAATCCAAATGCAATGATAATAAACAGGATACCAGATGTCATAATTCTTCCATCTTTTGTCAGGATATCATATAAATTATACATATAAACTTTAGTTTTAGATAACATATCTAAATTTTGTTCAGGTATTATACCTCTAATTTGTTTTTCTAATCTAGCACGGTATTCACCCATAGTTTTTTCAGATAAATCCATATTGTCATTTAACATATTATCAAACTCTTCAACCTGATTCTGTTTAAGTTCACCATATTTTGTAAGGTTAGTTAAATCGTTGATAATAGAATAAAAGTCATCAGCTGATTTAGAAATCATATCAACCGATTTCTTTTTACTTTGTTCGTCAATATTGGCTAATTGATTAAGTGATTCCAATTGTTTTTTCTCTTGGTTATTAATGATTTTATAGTAATCTTCTAGTTGTTTATCATAATTTGAATATAAATCAGATTGTCTGTCAACTGCAACAACATCTAATCGAAGGTCATCTTTTTGGTCCGTTGTATCTATTTTGTCTAATAAACTTTGACAATCTTTAATTTCGATTCTTTCAGTTTGACATTGATGTAATTTCAATGAATATTCAATAATATTTAATAATAATAAGTTAGCAAACCCAAACATTTGATTGACTTTAGCCTCTTCAGTTTCACCTTCTTTATTCATATCGGTTTTACTACGGTAAAAGCATTTGAATTGGGTTTTTTTAGTCATTAATTCTTGGTATTTTAGTTTTAATGCAGCACATCTCTCTGGTTCTTTCATATTTGTTAAAGTCACATTACATGAATCTGAATTACATGCAACATATTTGGATAAATATAATCTTAATGAAGGGTTATTAAAGATACAAAATCTAGCAACTGGTGCAATCTCCTCAACCAATGTGCTCTTAAATTTTGTATTTAAGTACTTTTCTAGGTCATTAATATAAATTTCTAGAGGTTGCCAAAAGGTATGATATAAATTACGATTGTATATGAATTTATAAATTGGTGGTGCTTCTTGTATTTTATTAATACCAAATGAAGCAGGTAAAACACATTGTCCTAAAAGAGTTCCTTTAACTAGAACTGATTCAAAATTAGTTGCTGACCACCAATCACTTAGAGATGCCTGAGGTCTAATATATTTGTCTAAGTATAGTTCAGCAAAATCTTCATGTTGATAGAAAATTAAATAGGATGAAATATCATCACAAATATTTATAACACGATGACTCAAATCAATAATAATATTTTCGATTAACATTTTTTGTTCTTCAGGGTCGCTAGAAAGGGACTCAATCCATTTTTTGAATAATGTCATACGTTGTAATTGAGTATAAACAGGTTCTAAATTAACTGGTAGTTTAATCAACGTATCATAAACTGGATTGATTGAAAAGAAATCATTTTGACTAATTTCATCGATTTTACGATATAATCTAGCAAGATCAAATGCACTTGTTGAACGAATCCAAAAATAATCTCCTGATGGCAGTGTGTTACTAGAATAGGTACCTTCTTGACTGTTGAGGTTTTTCCAGTAATCAAAACTTCTAATAGGGTCTTTAATCTGTTTCAAAAGAAGATTAATGTTATTATTTTTTTCAATCTCTGAGACAACCCATTTATCATCTTTTAATTTATAATATAATTCACCTGTTTCTTCTAGATATAATAATGTATAAGCAGGAATATCATATAAATTAGATTTGGTCATATATCTGGTACCTTCCCAATAATTTTTATCAAAGATTTCTTTCATGTTATCCATTGACATTGTAACCATTGAAAGACCATACATATTAATATAATTTTTAACTTTGTCATAAACCCATTGGTATTCTAGATACATATTTTTAGTCAGAAGGTATTTTTCTCTGAATGAGTTCAATTCAGTATCTTCTTCAGTAGTATTTTTATATAATTCTTTAGGTTTTACAAATTCAGTTTGTCTAGAAAAGGTTATAATTTTAGTAGTATCTTGTTCAACTTGTGTTTTACCAGTTGTAAAATAAATATCGTTTAATAAAAGATAACGGTTGGCAATTCTATATTGGTTGTTATCTAGAATAGGTTTTAGATTCAAACTGATTTTTTTACGATTTTTTTCAACAAGGTCTCTGACAGAAGTTAATTTATGATCAATAATTATTTGATTTGCAAACCCTTGATTATCTAAAAGTAATCCTAGAAGTGTGGTTAATTTTACTTGAGCATTTTCTATCATGGCATCTTCTTCTTCTAGGTCTTCAAAACCTTCTAAATTAGATTGATTTTTATTTCTGATTGTCCATAATAGAACAATAAATACTATGCCAAAAATAATCCAATATTTATTTTCCATTTTAGTGAAATAAGAGAAAAAAATATCTGATATTCTTTCTAATCTAGAAATGGATATAAAATTACATGAGAACCGAAAAAAATAAAAAAATATTTTCTTTATGAAATCTAAATAATATAAATTGCTATTATGTCAAGTCTAAATTTTAGTGATTTTTCTAAAAAAATGGAAGAATACGCAAATGGGCGTGTTATTTTATATTCTGGAACCAATTTTTCTCCATATGAAACATATCAAGGTTCCCTAGAACCCCAAAAGTGTTTTTCAGACAGTGTTAAACATATTCATGTTGCTTCATCTTTAACAGAATCATATTTTTCACGTGAGAATGTTGATTTAATACAACAAGAACTTATTAAAAGAATATACAATCAAACCGGTTACGTCATTAGCCGTCAATCTGATATGAATTTACAAATTATTATGAGATCCATCTATTTACAATATGGTAAAAATCTACCTTGTCAAATCAAAGAACAAGTTATTGAATTAAATGAAGAAGTATACAAAGAATGTATTCGTATTATATTACCTAATATTCAACAAACAATTGGATATCGTAATGATTTACAGAAATTACCAACTGTTATGAACAGAGCAATTAATGTTAGTAGCAAAGGTTCAAAAACTTTATATGATAAAGTGGGTTTCTAGATTAAGTTAAGATAAGTAAGATGAATTAATTTTATCAAGTTGCATTTGATTTTCTTCCCATTCCTGACGAGCAAGTAAAAGTTGTTGTTCTTGTTCCATATATTCTTTTTCCCATAATTTTTTTTCTTTTTCTAGAAGCCGTTGAAAATCTCTTTCTTTTTTGATTTCGGAAATTTTACGTTTTGAATCTGTATCAAATGAATCGTCTTGATTTTTATTCATATTCATATTTTCTACTTTTTGAAAAATATATTCTACTTTCATTTCTAGATTACAAAAAGCCATAAGCATATTATCTAATTTTTGATGTAATTGTCTAATACCATCGGCTAAATGTTCACCAATTTGTATCTGTAAATCCTGATTACTAATTTCAGTCATATTATTCATATTTGTTATTTGATATCACGATAGTCAAATAAATGAATCAATTTTTTTATAGATGCGAACGAATAGCCATTTTATTTTATTTGATTATATAAAATTCAAAACATGGATGATAAAGACAATAAATTGAAGAATCTCGATGCTTTTTTCTCAACAAATAAAGATGATAGTCCTAAAAGTTCAAGTCCTACATTTCAATTTGATTATAACAAAATTATCACACCCTTCGAACATAACCCAGAATATCAATTTATAATGGAACAATCTAAATTATTACATAAGGCGGAACATATCGAAATCTTTAAAATTATTGATAAAAATGGGGATGATTATACATGTAATGAGAATGGTGTTTTTATTGCATTAAATAAAATTAAACCTGAAACATTAAGGGAAATAACTAAATTTATTGAATTTTGTATAGTTAATAAATCTCAATTACAAAAGGATTTAGACCAACGAGATGCTATTCGTGAAATCATGAATTGTCAATCAGATGATATTAAAGGTTTCAATAAAATGTTTCTGATATCCGAAAAAAATTGAAATAGTTTAAGAATAAACAATTTATAAATATAAAGAATACCTAAATCTAAATCATAAAATGCTTAGTTGCAATGAAATTTGTAAAGCTCTATCTTCTTTTGAAGGAGAACAAACCTTTAAATTAGAACATTATAACCCTTTATTTGAACAATCTTCGAATTTTTCTAAGAATTATCTACAATTGGTTGAAGATAAAATTAAAGAAAATGATTGGGTAGACCCAAATCTAGACCCCACTCAATTTAAAAAAGAAAAGACTGATGCTAAGGCGACAGAAAGTAATGACACTGATGAAAAAGTTAAATTAGAGTATGCTTTTCTGAATTATAAAGAACATCAAACTAATAACTTACCTCAAGAATTTTTGGATTTGATTGATGTGAATCGTCGTAATGAGATTTACTATTATGGTATGAAAGGACCAGATTCATTTCTAGCATCTGTTCTATTAGGTGCTGAACCTAATTATTGGTTACAACATCGTAATAAGAAGAAGGAATATTCTGACCAAATCCGAACTACTTTTAGTATTCAAAAATATGATATTCTTCGAGGTCTATCAAAAGAATCAGTTGGTAATGATTATCTTAGTACAATTTATTCAAATGATTTCCCTGAACATATTGATAGTGACAAATCTAAAGAATATCAATTCCTAATTGGTTATCATTATAAAATCAATGTGCTTATCCTAGAACTAAAAGAACTGAAAGGGTATTTTGCTACCGATTGGTCTGAAGAATTACCAACCTTAATTATTTTGCTAGATAACCAAACATATTTACCTATTTTATCCAACAAGATTTCATATTTTAAAGCAGATGAAATTAAGAAACTAGAAAGCAAGTTTAATATTCTTTATCCAACTAAATTGATGTTGAAGTCTGATGATGGTAAAAAGAAAAAGAAACAACGTGATGATATGATTACCAATGCAGAACAAATTGAGATTAAAACTATTACAACTGACCAAATTCTTCCAATTACTAAATACCAATTGAAGGATTTACAAGATATTGCTGAAAAATTCAAATTACCTCTAGAATCAACTAAGTATGGACCTGATAATAAAACCTTTCGAATTATTAAGAAAACTAAAAAGGATTTGTATGATGAAATTATTGATAAGATTACTTCCTTTAATAATTCAACAACCAATTAAAATCAATTAAAACATCAAATTTATAGTAGTTTAATTTTTATTTTTTTATCTTGGATTTATGAAGAAAAATAATATAATATAATATTAAGTAGTAAGATATAAGTAATCAGTAATAAATAAATGAAATTCAATAAACAAACCAATGAAAAACAACGTTTATTAGAACTCATTCAAAGATCGCATGAAAATAAGAATTTTGAATTAGAAGCCTTAATAAATTCAAAAGGGATTCAATATGATGATTTTGTAGCGTGTCTTAAAAGAATTAAAAACCAGAAAGAATTTAAAATGTACCCTGCCGAAGAAGTTCTAAATATTGCTTTTAGAACTGATTCTAAATACAAGGATATACGTATTTCAATTTATGGTAAAGAAACTATTAAATATTTTTGTGCCCATGGTCGTCTCAAGGATTTAGGTTCAAATGTCAAATATTATTACAAAGAAAAAATTAATGAAGATAAAGGGAAATTAAGTCGGGTTGATATCGAAGATTATGGTATTCGTTTTAATCTTAAAGAAGAAAGACAGACTAATGAATCCGATGAAAATGTTAGAAGTCTATTAGAAAACTGGGTTGATACTCCTAAATATTTCCGTTACAAAAAGAGTTTTCGATTTGAGTCGGTTGATGGATTATTCCGTAATGACCTTTCAATTGTGAAAGACTCCAAGAGTGATATACAAAAAATGTCAGTTGGCGATGTTATTAAAAAAAGATTAGAAGAATCTGTTATTAAACCAGATAATGAACATAATTTCAGAGAATGGTGGTCACGAATTAAAAATAAACCTGATTTCACAGTCAATGTTGGTTCTCAAATTACCTTTCATACTACATTACAAAAATCAGGTGTTCTAGAAAACAAACCAACATATGAAATCGAAGTTGAATACCTAGGTAACCAAAAACAACAAAAGACACTATCACCACATGATATCATAGTCAAATATATTGAAATCATTGGTATTCACTTACAAGCTATTCAAAAAAGTTATTTTATTATTGGTAATTCTGAAACAAATAAAGTTCGTAATACTATGATGGCATTAACTGGAATTAAGGGTAAAAATATATTTAAAGCATCTCTACCCCTAACAGTTGAAATTTTTAATTTACAACAATTAAACAACCGTCAATATTTAGATTCTTCCAATCCTACTCTTCGTAAAAATTTCCTTGTCACTGAAAAAGCCGATGGTGAACGTAATCTCTTATATATTGACCCACAAGGTGAATTTTATTTTATTAATCGTGCGAATACAATCAAAAAAGTCGGTATGAAGATGCCTGACATTGCCAATTCACTTTTAGATGGTGAGTACCTAGAAAACCAAGAATTATACATGATTTTTGATGCTTATTTCTATCAAGGCAGACCCATCTGGAAAGAAGTCTTTGACCCACGTTATGAAGTGATTAAACAAGTTACAGATTATATTAAAACTAATCTCAATAAACCTTCCGCAAATGTCGATATTAAATTCCCAATGATGATTGGTCGTAAAATATATTACCGTGGTGATATCATAATGAAAAAGGATGATTTAGACGCAGCTAACTATGATACATTAATTTTTGATGCTTGTAAGAAAATATTAAATCAAGTTAATGTTTCACAAGGTGGTAAATTAGAAATTGGTCATCAATTCAGTT
>JACCEC011753915.1_pt1 | contig 19520 bp, 20 predicted proteins | sample 7450121 | NCBI WGS metagenome assembly JACCEC01 (sample SAMN15323455, study PRJNA562643) | freshwater metagenome | isolation source: river surface water | place: USA:Blue River Watershed | collected 2017-08-18 | reverse complement strand
GATCTTCCACAATCCCAAAGTCAGCGCTTCCGCGGATGGCAACTTCACGATCTAAAAGTTCCTCAAGTAGCGCGACTTCACCATGGTGGGGTTGGTAGCGACGGATATTGATAGAGCCAGTTACGAATAATCCACCATCTTCAATGGAGGTGACCCGCGTAGCAGGAATGAAGATTCGGCGTCGTTGAGGAATTTCAACAATGAAGCCGAGGATTCGGGGGTTTGCGCTTGAACCAGGGTTTGCAACTACTGCGTCGCGAACTTTTCCTACTCGATCGCCATTTGGATCAAATACCGGAGTACCTGCAAGCTTGGCGAGAAATATCAAATTGAGCTGTTCTTTTAACATCGGTCACCTCCAATCCAAAAAGCTATGGGAAAGGCTATCTGATAGTACGGTTGAGGCGTGCGCGACCGAGATCACTCAAAACTTCCGACAAGAAGAGATATCGGTCTTCTTACATTGGTCATCATCGGGATAGGTACATCTGGTCCGGTGATTGCTCTCAGCACTATGCCGATATTGGCCCTCATATTCTGGAGAAATCTCGGCGGATTCTTCTTAGTTCTCCCGTGGGCATTCCGTGAGTTAGATCTGAGTAAGCCTGAGGTAAGAGTTGGAATCAGATTCGCATTCCTCTCTGGAATAGCGCTGGCACTTCACTTCATCGGATTCTTCATTGCGATGCGCTACACATCTGTAGCAGTGGGAACTGCGCTAACTGCGCTCCAGCCGATCTTTGCCGCCTACTTTGTAAAACGTTTAGGTGGCACGATTCCTCAGCGCGCTTGGACGGGTATGTCAATTGCCTTCATTGGCGTAGTCATCATCACCGGTGTGGATCTAACCATTTCAAGACGAGCCTTCTTGGGCGATCTTGCTGCGATTGCCTGTGCTGCACTTGCAGCCATGTATGTAGTACTTGGTGCGCGCGCCAGAGAAACGGTTTCTACCGCAACCTATACGTCAATTGCTTATCTCACGTGCGCCCTTATTTCGCTCTCCTTTGCTCTAGCGGTCGATACCGAGTTGTTTGATTTTGACTCCAGAGAGTGGTTACTTCTGATAGCGCTGATTGCAGGCGCGCAAATTCTTGGACACACTATTTTGAATTTCACATTAAAGAGTCTCTCTCCGGCAATCGCATCACTAGTTGTCTTCTTCGAAGTTCCAGTTAGTGCGATTCTTGCTTTTTGGTGGTTAAATCAACTTCCACCATTAGGCACTGTTCCCGGTTTAATACTCATTCTTGTCGGGTGCCGCGTCTTTCTCCGGTAATCTTCTCTAGTGTTAATTGATCTACATACCCATTCCAATGCAAGCGATGGAACGGATTCTCCGAGCGAGTTAATCGATAAGGCAATCTCTAAAGGCCTTGATGTAATCGCACTAACAGATCACGACACAGTAGGCGGTTGGGATGAAGCGATATCGGCTTTAAAGAGCCACGAATCGAACTCGAAGATGGATTTAGTACTGGGCTCTGAAGTGTCTTGCCAAGGCGCCGATGGCACGAGCATTCATATGCTCGGACTTCTCTTCGACCCGAACTACTCGCCACTGATTTCTGAGTTTGAGAAGACCCGCGAGAATCGCGTCACCCGAATGTCTCGGATAATTTCAAGGCTTAACGAAGCTGGTATTGAGATAACTATTGAAGAGGTGAATGCTCAAAAGCGCGGCGATGCAACGCTCGGTCGACCTCATCTAGCCGATGCGCTAGTTGCACGGGGACATGTCGCTAACCGAGAAGAAGCCTTCAACATCTTCTTACACAATGGTTCAAAGTTTTATATCAATCACTATTCACCTTCACCCGAGGTTGCGATCCGACTAATTAAGGAGGCGGGTGGGGTAGCTGTGATTGCCCATCCACTCGCTTCACGAAGCGGCAGAAAGATTGACCTGGAGACGTTGAATCAATTAATCCAAGCTGGCTTGGATGGTATTGAAGTTGACCATAGAGATCACAATGAGATGGAAAGATCTGAATTAATGCGCTTAGCGATAGAACATAATCTGGTTGTTACAGGCTCGAGTGACTATCACGGAACCGGGAAACTAAATCAACTAGCGGAGTTCACCACTCATCCAGAACAATGGGAGCGGTTAGAAGCTAAGGCAAAGGCTAGGAGAGTGGTCTCAAGATGAATGAATTAACTGCCCTTACCTTTGGACTACAAGCATTTGTAACGCTACTTGTGATTCTTGACCCACCTGGCGCTGCGCCACTCTTCTTATCTTTAGTTGGTGGAAGAGATCGCCGCGAACAAGTTCGCATGGCTTGGCTGGCGGCTGCTACCTCACTTTTAATCATTACGATCTTCGCAATTTTTGGACAGTTCATCGTTGACTACCTAGAAATCTCTATCTCAGCTCTCCAGGGCGCTGGTGGACTTTTATTGCTTTTAATCTCACTTGATCTCTTAAAGGGAATTGAAAATGACCCCGCGAAGAGCGGTGAGAAGAATGTCGCGCTAGTTCCACTTGGTACACCACTACTTGCTGGACCTGGTGCAATCGTCACCATCATGCTCTTTGCCTCTCGAGTTGAAGGCACTGATACCGGAATTGGACTAGCGGGAGCGGTAATTGGCGCTCATATTGTTATCGGCTTAACGCTCATGTTCGCAACGCGAATCATCTCGGTCATCAAAGAGACTGGAGTAGCGCTCTTAGCAAAGGTTGCAGGTTTATTAACTGCCGCAATCGCATTTGAGATGGTTATGACAGGAATAAAAGGCCTGCTCTGATGGATGGTTTCTTCTCCCCAAATAGCGTTACCTGGAAAATCCACTCTGATCCCTCGATGCTAATCGGTGGAATTAGGGCGCTCTTGGAACAAGCGCTTCATCCTGGGGCGATGTCAGGCGTTGCGGCTCACTCCAACTTCCGTGAAGATGCTTGGGGCCGGTTGCAACGCACCGGCGACTATGTTGGCACGCTCACCTTTGGCACCAAAGAGGAAGCGGAGAAGTTAGCGGCTCGAGTTAGAGCAATACATAGCAAGTTGAAGTTAGATGATCCGCACCTACTTCTATGGGTACATATGGCGATGGTTGATGCTTTTTTAGATACCGCCATTCGCTCCGGATTGAAATTGAGCCAAGAAGAAGTAGATCAATATGTAGCTGAGATGGTCAAGTTTGCTGAGTTAGTTGGAATCAATTCCACAGATACTCCTAAGAGTAAGAGCGAACTTGAAAATTACTTTAAAGAGATCCAACCAGAACTTCTTGCTAGCGATGATGCGAAGCGAGCGGCGCTCTTCATCGCACTTCCACCGCTACCACCATTACTTCGTTTTGGAACTCCAATCGCGCCACTTTGGGGCGGAATTGCATCACTTGCCGCGGCTTCACTACCAAAGTGGGCGCGCCGGCTATATGGCTGGCCAACTCTTCCCGGCCAAGGAAGTGCGACTGATATCGCGCTGCGCACTACTAGAACGGCTCTGTCTGCGCTTCCAAGTTGGTTTCGCGAGAGCCCACAACTACGAAGCGCAAAAGAGCGGATTAATAAAGCATCATGAAGATTGCGCTGATTGCAAATCTTGCCGGTGGAGTTGGACGAACTTCAATTACCCACTCATTGGCCACGGCGATAGCGGAATATGGAAAACGGGCGATCGCAATAGATGCTGACCCCGCAGCGACCCTCACTTATTTCTGTGGAATTGAAAATCCTCGCTATTCAACTCGTGAATTATTCGATGGCGATCAAAAACTTGAAAACATCTTGGTCAAAACTTCGGAGCGATTCTCACTTATCCCAGGAGCGAGCCGATTGCTTTACACAGACTTCAGCGCTCTAAAAAACTTGAAAGCAGAGTTAAGTGAGTTTGATTTCGTTCTGATTGATTCACCGGCTGGTCCGAACTCTCTAATCGCACCCCTTATCGAAATAGCTGATCAGGTCATCATCCCAGTCGATGGGAGCATCCATTCAGTTCGAGGCGCGCTAAACCTCCTTGATTTCATTAGGAGAAGCCCAAATAAGCCCATGGTCCGCGCTCTGGAGAATCGGGTAATCGCGTGGGATCCAGAATTGAAGGCGAATTTCTCTGCCGATTTCAAACTACTTGAAATCTCAATTGGCAATGACAACGCGCTAGGAGTGGCGCAGCTTTCTACCAGATCAGCGCTTTCGGAGGCGCCGCACTCCCAGATCTCTTCAGATTTCCGCGAACTGGCCTACTTACTTCTTGAAGAAGTTGGAGCGCTTTAACTTCTTATAAACCAGCAAAACCGACGCGACGTTCTGCGCTATCGCCGACTTCTACTGAACTGATTTTTAGAGAGGGAATCAAGAAGTTTCGGCCACGCACATCGGATAGTACAAGTGGCTCATTTGACGAGAGCGCTTTCTTTACTAGCGCAAGTACCTCTTCACGATCTAGGGCAACCTCAATAGTTATCTCGCGGGCCTGATCTGAGACTGAGATTCTTACTTCGCTCTTGGCGTTATCGCTCTTGCTACTCTTCTTAGTTGTCATGGCAGAATTTTATTGAAAGAGCGATGCCTGTCACTTTCTAGCTATTTTGTGAGCGGGAAGCCAGAAATACCGCGCCACATCAGACTTGTCACAAGAGCGCTTGCCCCAGAACGGTCTATCTTTCCGCCCTTTTCCAACCAATGGCGAGCGGAGATCTGGGCGCAGCCAATTAATCCAATAGCAAGAATCATCGATTCATCTTTAGGAAGACCAGTATCAGCAGAAATCACAGCGCTGACAGCAACCGCGCAGTCATAAGTCATCCGCTCAAGTCGCTCTCTAACTTGGGGCTCAACGCTCATATCGCTCTCAAAGAGCAATCGAAAAGCTTCACCTTCCCCTTCAATAAAGCCAAAGTAAGCATCGATCGTTGCTTTGACGCGGCTTCGATTATCGCGAGTAGACGCAATCGCTTTCTGGATTGCGAATACCAATGAATCGATATGAAGGTCTAAAACTGCGAGATATAGATCTAATTTAGAAGGAAAATGTTGATAGAGGACAGGTTTACTAACACTTGCGCGTTCAGCGATTTCATCCATTGAAGCTGCGTGATAACCAGAAGAAGTGAAGATTTCAAGGGCTGCAACTAGGAGTTGTGCCCGGCGTTCATCACGGGGAAGACGAGACTTAGGTTCGCCCTTTATTTCTGTGCCACTCATCACGCCCATAGTAGAGCCTCGCTACCAATATCACTAGCGGTACGCTTATCCGTAGATTATGAATAATTTAGCTAAACCACGCTTGCTTCTCGTTCACGCTCATCCGGATGATGAGACGATAAATAATGGCGCGACTATGGCCGCATACATTGCTCGTGGCGCGCATGTGACGCTTGTGACATGCACAAGAGGTGAAGAGGGCGAGATTCTCGTTCCTGAATTAGCCCATTTGGCTAGCGATAAAGAAGATGGCTTGGGCGCTCATCGAGAGATAGAACTTGCTGATGCGATGCGAGAACTTGGAGTGAGCGACTTTCGTTTCCTAGGAGCTCCCACAAAACTTTATCGCGATAGCGGAATGATGGGCACGCCTCAAAATGAACGAAGTGATGTCTTTTGGAAGACTGATGTAGATCAAGCCGCAAGAGATCTTGAAAAGATAATCCTGGAAGTAAAGCCACATGTGCTAATTACCTATGATGAAAATGGTGGCTATGGGCATCCGGATCACATCCAGGCTCATCGTGTGGCGATGCGAGCTGCTGAATTTGCAACCAAGAGCGGTTGGGAGATCCAGAAGATTTACTGGAACACGATTCCGAAATCTGTGATTGAAGAGGGAATCAAAGCGATGCAGGGAACCGGGGTAGATTTCTTTGGCGTTGAAAAAGCCGAGGACTTTCCCTTTGCAGCTCCGGACCACCTAGTAACCACCGTCTTTAATGGCGATGAATTCGTCGCTAAGAAGATGGCGGCTATGAGAGCCCACCCCACTCAAATCGCAGTAGATGGTCCTTTCTTTGCACTATCTGACAATCTTGGATTTAAGGTCTGGGGAAGAGAGTTCTATCGATTAGTGCGCGGCACAAAAAGCGGACCATTTGATGAGACTGGTAGAGAACTAGATTTGTTCGCCGGGGTTGAACTTCGATGATCCGAGTAGTTATTTCAATTCTCTTTGGCGCTGGGGTAGGTGTATCAGGCGTTTTCCTTCACAACAGCTATCGACCATTTGGACTTATAGTCTCACTGCTTGCGCTCTTACTAGGTGCTTATTTAGTACGCGAGATGTATCGCTCTCGATTGAATTCTTGGATTTATCTAGCTGGTTGGGTGCTCGTAATTATTCGTGGATCTTCTATCGGCAATGGTGGCGAGATTCTCATCGAAGCAAATCTCTTTGGAAATCTCTTTGTTCTCCTTGGGGCGGCGCTATTGATAGGTTTTACGCTCCGCTCACGAAAAATTAATTAATCTTCCAGCTCCACTCTTGACCTTCAGAAGTGTCCCTAACCTCAATTCCAAGAAGTGCTAGTTCATCTCTAAGTTGATCACTTGATTTGAAATCCCGATTTGCTCTAGCTTCCTTCCGTTTTTCAAGAAGCGCTTCTGCTTCATTTGTAAGGCGCTTAGCTTCTCGCTCCTTAAGGAGGTCTAATCCAAATAGCGCATCTAGGGCCTCAAAGAGCGCCCGCTTCTCACCATCTTCAAGATCACTACGTTCTATTCCACGCAATGAAATCATGGCCCGGGGCGTATCGAGGTCGTTGTTAAATGCCGAGGCGATCTCAGCTACCAATTGGTTAACTCTTTCACTTTGATTAATCGGGCTCTTTAGCCAGCCCTGATAGGCCTTTCGCCAACGTTCCAAAACTAGATGAGCCGCTTGGATTGAATTCCAGGATAAGTCCATCTGGCTTCGGTAGCGATTCTCCATGAAGCAGAATCGAATTGCGAGCGGATCAATACCGCGAGCAGCCACATCACTGACCAAGACCACATTTCCGGAACTCTTTGACATCTTCCTTCCCTCAAATAGAAGATGTTCGCCATGAAGCCATAGCGAGACAGCTTCACCGCCTTCGGTAATTAGAGAGTTTGATTGGGCGCGCTCATCTTCGTGGTGTGGAAAGCGAAGATCGATCCCGCCGATGTGTAGGTCAACCTTTCCATCAAGATACTTCAACGACATGGCTGAGCATTCGATATGCCAGCCGGGAAAACCTCGACCCCATGGCGTCTCCCAAATCATCTCGCTCCGTGCGCCAGCTGCCTTCCAAAGCGCCCAATCAGCATGGAAGCGCTTTGCACCACCTTCGGTAAATTCATAACGATGTCCAGGCTTTAGCGCATCAAGTCGATTCCCACTTAGCGCTCCATAACTTGGAAATCGAGTGGCATCAAAGTAAACCGATCCATCCTCACCTTGATATGCAAGTTCGTTAGCAATCAATTTAGTTATGGAATCAATCATCAGATCAATACATTCACTTGCCCTTGGATAAGCATCAGCGGGTTTGATATTTAGGGCGCGGCAGTCCTGATGGAATCGGGCTTCGTACTCTCGAGCCACCGAATAGGGATCTTTCTTCTCTAATTTAGATTGGGCGATGATTTTGTCCTCTTCGAAATCTTCACTCATGTGACCGACATCGGTGATGTTCTGGACTAATCGAGATTTAACTCCCGAGAAAGCCAAAGTCCTTTGAACAAGATCGGCGAGAAGAAAAGTCCGGAGATTTCCAACATGGGCGTCTCGATAGACGGTGGGGCCACAGCAATAGATTCGGACGAACTCGCCATTACTTGCCAAAACTGCGCTGACCTCGCGAGATAAGGTGTCATAAACCCTCAATCCTTCAAAGGTATGCCCTGCCACCTTGAGAATTGCCGCATCACTCCCAGCGCGCTTCATACCTCTCAATTATGTACGATTACGAGCCTAACGAGGTTCTTTTAACTCCTTTTATCAAGGGGCTATTGAATCCTAGGGCTAGTGAATCGAAGGGTTATTGAATTGGTAAGGAGTCTCTCGTGACATATGTGATAGCGCTTCCATGTGTGGATGTGAAAGATAAGTCCTGTATTGAAGAGTGCCCAGTCGATTGTATTTATGAGGGCGATCGGATGCTTTATATCCAACCCGATGAGTGTGTTGACTGTGGTGCCTGCGAACCGGTCTGCCCAGTCGAAGCGATTTATTACGAAGATGATGTCCCATCCCAGTGGAATGAATTTAAGGAAGTTAACTCCGAATTCTTTGATGAACTTGGCTCCCCGGGCGGCGCCAGCAAAGTAGGAGCAACCGGTAAGGATCATCCAAAGCTGCTGCAAATCGAGAAGAAACCCGCAGAATAAGGGCTTCTTGAAACTCCCGGATTTTCCTTGGGACGCCCTAGCTCCATACGGGCAAAAGGCTCGCGCTCACCCGCAGGGTGGAATTGATCTCTCTCAAGGTACCCCGGTAGATCCAACTCCGGATTTCATCCAAGCAGAGCTAAAGGCGAGCGCTAACTCGCCCAGCTATCCCGTCACAACAGGAAGTAAAGAGCTCCGTGAATCAATGGAGCGCTATGGAAGAGAGATATTAGGAGCATCGGGAGACTTTGATGTACTGCCCACAATCGGCTCAAAGGAGATGGTTGCGCTACTTCCATTTCTACTCGAAGCCAAGCGGATCTTGATTCCTAAAATCGCTTATCCCACATACAAAGTTGGCGGCCTGCTAAATCACGCCGAAGTCATCGAGGTGGATATAGATCCAAGTGATTGGCCCACAGAAGGGGTTGATCTAGTCTGGTTAAATTCCCCCTCAAATCCCACTGGGCGGGTTCATAGCGATAGTGAAATCGAATCAGTTTTAGCTTGGTCTAGAGATAACTCAATTTTGGTTGCAAGTGATGAGTGCTATTTACCCTTCCCGGATACTAAGAAAGCAAGGTCAATTCTCGATATTGCAGAAGGTAATAACACCGGAATTGTTGCGCTCCACTCTCTTTCAAAGAGGAGCAATCTCGCTGGCTATCGCGCCGCCTTTGCAATTGGTGATAGCTCCTTGATTAAGAGATTACTTGAAATTCGTAAACACATGGGCATGATGGTTCCGCTTCCGGTCCAACGAGCGATGGCTATCGCTCTGGGTGATGAGCAACATGTGGCCCAGCAAGCTGATCGTTATCGTGCTCGAAGGAGAAAGTTAGCTAGCGCTTTATCTGAGATTGGTTATCGGATTGATCACTCTGAAGCAGGTCTTTATATCTGGTGCACTAATGGCTCGAAGGATTGGGATTGCGTCTCTTGGTTTGCCGACCGTGGCGTAATAGTGACTCCAGGAAGCTTTTACGGCGAACTCGGAAGCCAACATATTCGAATTGCACTAACTGCAACTGATGAAGATATAGATGCCGCAGCCTTAAGGATAAAGAGCTAATGAGCCCGATAAATAAGGCGATTCTCTTAGTTGGTGGCAAGGGCACACGGTTGATGCCAATTACTAGCAAGACGCCAAAGCCGATGTTGAAGATAGCTGGCGCACCAGTCACAGAGCATCAGATTGTAAAGGCGCGTGAAGCTGGAATTAAAGAAATCGTTCTTGCCACCTCTTACCTTGCCGATATCTTCGAACCACACTTTGGCGATGGTTCAAGTTTTGGGATCAAGATCAAATACGCATTCGAAAGTGAGCCACTTGGAACCGGTGGCGCTATTGCTAATGCCGCTCAAATGTTAGAGCTAAGCGCAAACGAATCAATATTCATCTTTAATGGTGATGTCTTGAGTTCGCATGACTTAATTGCGCAATCACAACTACATTCAAAATCCAACGCTGCGGTGACGTTACATTTAGTAGAGGTTGCAGATGCACGGGCATATGGATGTGTTCCAATTGATGCTGACTCAAAAGTCCTTCAGTTCCTCGAGAAAATGGATAACCCGATTGCCAAGACAATCAATGCTGGTTGCTATATTTTCTCCAAAGAGGCGCTAAATCAGATTCCAAAGGGCAAAGTAGTTAGCGTTGAGAGAGAGACCTTCCCAACGCTGCTTAACTCAGGTCAAAATATCTTTGGCTATGTAGATGGCGGATATTGGATTGATATGGGCACCCCAGAATCGATGATTCGCGCGTCACGAGATCTCATCTCAAATCCCATGCTCTCCAAGGCAACCCCGGAAGTGATAAATCACACCCTGATGATGAATGGGGTTCAAGTTCACACTAGCTCAAAGGTAGGAGCTGGTTCCTATCTTGATTCAGGAGTTGTAATTGAGGCCAACTCAATTGTGAGCGGCTCAATTATTGGCGAAAAAGCGCATATTGAGAGCGATGTTTTCATTGAAAATAGCTACATTGCGCCCCAATCCCGAGTCACAAGTGGTTCAAAATTAAGGGGAGAAATCTTCGGATTTTGAACTCTTTCCACCCTTTCTAACTTGACTCGGACGACTTACAAGCGTGTAATTCTCCTCATTGAGCCGGCCTAGGGGTCGGCCACCGTCGTAGGAGTTCAGCTGATGACTGATGCTCGTCGTATAGAGCAGAACTACAACCCCGGTCCATCCATCCAATTAGGCAATGGCGAAGTCGTCGAGCTTTCTTGGCAGGAACGTGCGCTCTGCGCTCAGACCGATCCGGAAGCATTCTTTCCTGAGAAAGGTGGCTCAACCCGTGAGGCGAAGCGAGTCTGCTTATCCTGTGAAGTGCGCCAAGAATGTCTGGAATACGCTCTCGCCCATGATGAAAGATTTGGAATCTGGGGCGGACTCTCAGAGCGTGAACGCCGTCGCTTGAAGCGTCGACCTGCGTAATCTCTTTCCCGATCTTCTAACTTAATCAAGGCGGTGAGATGCCGACTTCTATCTCAAACTCCTTACGGTCACGCCATCATGTGACCGCAATCCTCGTTGCCCATAATGGTGCAACTTGGTTACCTGAAGTTGTTGCCTCTCTAACAAAACAGCGCCATGAGATAGACCAGGTAATTGCAGTTGATACCGGCTCAAAGGATGACTCCGCTCGATTATTAAAGAACGCTGGGATTACAACTTTAAGTGCGCCGCGCGAGACAGGTTTCGGTGAAGCGGTTGAGATTGCACTTGCGAGTACCAAGTTAAAGCGCGCAGCTGAAGGCATAACTGAATGGATTTGGTTGATTCATGATGATTGCGCGCCTCAAGCAGAAGCGCTCCGCGAATTGTTATTGGCGATTGATGAGAAACCAAACGTTGCCCTAGCTGGCCCAAAGTTACGTGGTTGGTATGACCGAAACCATTTGCTAGAAGTGGGAGTAAGTATCGCGGGCAATGGCGCAAGATGGACCGGATTGGAGTATCGCGAACAAGATCAAGGACAACATGATGGAATTACCGAAGTCCTATCGGTAAGCACGGCAGGCGCTCTGATTCGTCGTGAAGTTTTTGAAGAGATTGGTGGCTTCGATAAAGAGCTATCACTTTTCCGTGATGATGTGGATCTTGGTTGGCGAATACATACCGCAGGCCACACAGCGCTAGTTGTCCCTACTGCGGTCGCATTCCACGCCGAAGCAGCCGCCAACGAGCGGCGCGAGATAGATGTCACTGACGCATTCCTACATCGCCCACTTCTTCTTGATCGTCGCCATGCAGCGTATGTACTTCTGGCTAACTCAACATTTTGGTTATTACCGCTAATCGCTCTGCAACTTCTAGGTGCAGCGCTCTTACGGTCGATTGGATATTTGTTGGCAAAACTTCCGGGCTATGCACTTGATGAATTAGCGGCAGTAGCGCTCGTTATTCTTCAGCCCCAAGATTTAATCCGGGGAAGGCGAGCGCGGAAAACGACGCGCCTTGTTTCATCTCGAGTCGTCGCAAGATTTGTGCCTCCGAGAGGCACGCAACTCGCCCTGACTATTGATAAGAGTAGAGATGCGCTCTTACGAACCTGGCGTGCTACTTCTCTTGTGAAGCGTGCGGAGAGCACCAAATCTTCCTCCATCGATTTCAATGATGAGGCTGCTGAAAATGCTGATATTGAACTAGTTAAAGCTCCCTCAATCTTTTCGGGGATCAAGTCACGCCCGATACTTAGTTCATTTTTCGCTCTTTTTATTGTCTCCCTGATCGCTTTTAGGGGCAGGTACACGGATTTAGTGGGCGGGGCTATGCCACTTACGCCTGATAGTGGATTAAATCTGCTTCGTCAGTATGTTGATTCTTGGCACATAGTCGGCCTTGGCTCGAGCGTGAATATGCCGCCATGGATTGCGATTCTGGGAACTGCAACATTGATAACTGGATTTAACGCGAAACTTTTTATCTCACTCTTGTTTGTCCTCGCAGTACCGCTAGCTTTTATCGGCGCTTATTTATTGGCAAAGAAGTTCACTAACCTTCCTTACCTCGCCCTTGGCGCTGCTTTGCTTTACTCATTCGCACCGCTCGGACTGACTTCTCTTAATGCAGGAAGACTTGCCACCGTTCTCTTATTTGTTGTTGGACCTTGGTTAGTGCGAGCGCTCTTAGATCTTGAGATACTTGAGTCGCTTAGTTGGCGAAAAGTTTGGTGGTTGGCGATCTTGCTGACCGTGGTCTTTGCATTTTCACCATTGACTTTCGGAGCGATCGTAATCTGGCAGTTCTTGTTGGTGGTATTCGATGTCTTTGCTTTTAATGCTAAACCAGGCCGATTAAGTAAAGAAGATTTCGACTCTAGGAACATTCGTCGTATTGCAATTGTGGTTGCCCCAATTCTGGTCACGGCGCCTTGGTCACTTGAACTCATACTTCATCCATCAAGAATTCTTCTTGATCCTGGTTTGCCGCTGCCTGGCGGCGATGTGCTTTCGATAATTCTTACAAACCCCGGTGGCGTTGGCGCGCCTCCCATTTGGCTTGTTCCCTCAATTCTATTTATCTCAATAATTGCCTTATTTGTAAGTCAGACAGCCCGCCTAGGTGAAGTCGCGCTATTTTTTATTGGCCTGGCAGCAATCTTTGGATCTCGCCAAGTAGCTGGACATGGCCAATACATTCCAGAACCATTATGGGTAGGAAGTCTCTTAGTAATTCCAATCTTGGCGGCAGTCCTTGCTGGCGTGGTGATGGTTGATCAATATTTACCAAAACTTTCAGAGAGCGCTATTGATTACCGTCATCTGCTATTGGGAAGCACGTCGCTACTTTCGATTATTTCGCTGCTTGCTTCGATGGTCTGGTGGATAGGAAGTGCTGCCTCAGCACCTTTACAAACCAAAGAGAGATCTGCTCTGCCGGCTTTCTTGAGCGTAGAGGCCCAGACCGATGAGCGATTTAAAACTCTGGTTATAAATAGCAGCCAAACTGAAACTAGATTCTTTGTCGCTCGCGAGCGCGATCTTTACTTGGGTGAACCTGACATAACTACCGGGCTATCACCTGTGGTTAACAAGTCGATTATCAATCTCGTCACTGGAGCTGGAATTGACTCGAGCCAGATCATGGCGGAGTTTGGAATTAAATATGTATTTCTCGCTCGACCATTTAACAAAGATTTAGTTCGGACTATTGATGGAGTCGGTGGATTCACCAGGGCATCGAGAACTGCTGAAGGTATTACTTGGAAAGTTGCCGGTGCACTTGCCCACATTTCTTTCCTGTCAATTGATGGAACATATCTTGCACTCCCTAGCGGTCCAGTTGGAGCAAGCGGAACGCTCCCTTCTTCTGGAACAGTGATCATCACTGAGAAGTTTGATTCAAGATGGAAGTTGCTTCTTAATGGCCGGGCGATTGATGCACAAGAGACAGATAGCGGAGTGCTCCGCTTCGTAATACCTGAATCTGGTGAGTTCATCATCTATCACGACGGAACAGCTCGTCGCGGTTGGGTATCCCTTCAATTCATAGCCATGACAACTCTGATTGTCTTAGCGTTACCAGCTCGACGCAGAAGAAGTGAGATGACCCCAGAGGAGCTCGCGTGAAAGAAACTAGAGCCTCCTTTGCCTTACTTTTCTTCATAATTGCTGCGCATATTGCATATTTCCTCCCGCAAGTAAGTATTAAAAGTGAAGTTAGCCAGAGTTACTCGGTGACGACTTGCCCCGGTGCAGTTAACGATTCTCGCTCTACAGCGCTCTTACCTTCCAGACAGGTTGGTATACGGGAGCTAGTTCGGGCTAATGCAAGCTTTACCAAACCAACAACTAGTAACCCGGCTTTAACTCGGGGGGCGATTATCGTCCAAGGAGACCCGCGGAATTCTTGGGTGATACAGACCAAGGCAAGTCGTTGGACTAGCGCGGCGACATGTACCGCCGGAGCTGCTTCATCGTGGTTTGTCGGTGGAACTGCAAATGTAACCAGCCAAGGCAAATTAATATTGGTAAACAGTGGCTTAAGTGATGCGATAGTCGAGGTGGCTTCTTACTCAGAAAGCGGTCCGAGTGAGCCTCGAAGCATCACTGTTAAAGCGCTTACCGAGCGAGAGATTCGAATTGACTCATTGTTACCCGGTGCCGATCGTTTAGTAGTAAAAGTTAAAGTGATAAGTGGTCGCGTTACTAGTTTCCTATTTGATGAGCGAGTGCGGGGATTGAATAATATCGGCGGAGATTTCGTGGCGCCAATAGCTACACCAAGTACCGAGTTATTTATCGCTGGCTTACCGGCCACATTTGGAAGCTCAAGCACCATCACAAGAACCTTACGTCTGATGAGCACGGATGAAGTTGATACAAATGTTTCGGTAGAAGTTCTCTCAAGAGAAGGCGTTTACGTTCCCGTAGAACTTGGAAATATCGAGATTAACGCGGGGGAAGTAGTTGACATCCCACTACAGAATCTAGATTTAGGAAAAGGCAACTTTGGCTTGAAGCTCACCGCCACTTCAGCGATTGTGGCAGCCCTTCTTAGTGAAGTTAAGAGTGGCTCAGTTTCAGACTTTATGTGGAGCGCGCCTTCGCCCGCCTTCGATAACGCCAGTTTCAACATCTATGGACTAGAACCCAGCATTACTTTCCTCGGCGATGAGATCCGAGCCCGAATTCAATGGCGTAGCCGCGATGGAAAGAGCTTTACAGAAAATCTATCGGGGGAGGAGATCCTCAATTGGAGAGTTCCTGCTAATACCCGTTTAATCACAATATCGAATCTCTCTGGCTCGAATCTCTCTGGCACTAGAGCAGGTATGTCCTGGCTCACCTCCGATGGAGTTGCTCATATTCCTATAGAGAGCGCAGCAACTCTGGAAAGCGCAGCTAGACCGCGCGCTGATATTTCCGTCATTCAACCTCGAACCAAGTAATCACATCCCACATTTCCCTCATTGAGCCGACTAATCTCGCGCCATGTCATCGCCGCGTTCGAAACCGAGCACCACAGGTCGGCGTTGCACTAAAACAAGTTGTCGCGAGAGCGCCACTAAGACTCTGATTTATATCTACCCGGATTCAACGGCTGTACTTGGTCCACTATCAACTTATGCTGAGCCACATTCATTTGATTTCTGTGATTCTCATAGTGAGCGTTTGACGGTTCCAAGAGGTTGGACAGTAATTCGACATGAAGAAGATGGCGTTCGAGAAGAGCCAAGTGCTGAGGATCTTATGGCTATTGCCGATGCAGTCCGGGAAGTTGCCAAGAGTGATCCGATTCCACGGGCTACTCAGCCTGAAGTTGGTCGACGCGGACATTTGCGAGTACTGCCTACACAAAACTAGTAGTCGATCAATAACGAAGATGAATAACGAAGATGAATAACGAAGCAGTAGAGCGAATCATCAAGGCTTATGACATTCGAGGTTTAGTTGATGGTGAGTTAACAGAAGACTTTGCTTTTTCCGCAGGGGTTGCCTTTGCCCGTTTTCTAGAACTAAAGCGGGAACCAGCAACCGTTGTGATTGGTGAAGATATGCGCCCTTCTTCGCCAGATTTAGCAACTGCTTTCGCAGATGGGGTTACTTCCCAGAGTTTTGATGTCATGCGAATTGGACTTGCTTCTACCGATCAACTCTATTTCGCATCTGGTTCGTTAAATCTCCCTGGAGCGATGTTCACGGCAAGTCATAACCCCGCTGAATACAACGGAATCAAGCTCTGCTTGAGTGGTGCCCGGCCCATAAGCCAAGAAACTGGGCTTTCCTGGATTAAGAATGAAATCCTCAACGGCGCTCCGCTTGGATTACGTAGCGTTGGAAAGGTCCGGCAAACTGATTTATTAAGTAATTATGTTGACTTTCTATTTTCACTATTTGTTAAGGATGCTTTCCAGCGCAGCTATCAAGGGCGCCCGCTTATTGTCGCGGTAGATGCCGGAAATGGGATGGGTGGCCATACCGTGCCTGCGGTAATGTCAAAGATCAGCGCTGAAGTCCACCCGATCTATTTTGAACTTGATGGAACTTTTCCAAATCACGAAGCTAATCCCATCGAACCTGAAAATTTAAGGGATCTACAAAAGTTGGTCTTGGAAAAGAAAGCAGATATCGGCCTCGCCTTTGATGGTGATGCCGATAGATGTTTCTTGGTAGATGAAAAGGGTGAGTTAGTTTCACCTTCTGCACTCACAGCGCTAATTGCAGAACGTGAGTTAAAGAAAAACCCTGGGGCCGCAGTCATCTATAACTTGATCTGCTCTAAGACGGTACCGAATGTGATTGAAGAAAGTGGCGGCATAGCAATTCGTAGTCGCGTTGGCCACTCTTTCATAAAGAAGTTGATGGCCGAACATAGCGCTGTATTTGGTGGCGAACATTCTGGGCATTTTTACTTCAAAGATTTTTGGCGGGCTGACTCTGGGATGTTGGCAGCTCTACACGCAATTGCCGCCCTTCTAGATTCCAATCTCAAGCTCTCGGAGCTCTTGGCAAAGTACAACCGCTACTTCTTATCTGGAGAGATCAATACGAAAGTCATCGACCAGCAAGGTGCAATTAAGCGAATCAAAGAGCGTTATCAATCTTCAACTGAACCAATCAATTTTGACGAATTGGATGGATTAACTGTCATGGGCTCTAGTTGGTGGTTTAACGTAAGGCCCTCGAACACCGAGCCGCTGTTGCGCTTGAATGTTGAGGCCAATACTCGAGAAGAGATGGAGCAGATCAAGGCTTCGGTTCTCGAGTTGATGAATCTCCAGTAAACTCGCGCTCTACATCGTTCGAGAACACCAAGGAGATATTCAAGTGGCCCTACCTGCTCATGACATCGCAGACATTTCGCTAGCAGCCGAAGGAAAGAAGCGGATTGAATGGGCCGACCGCAATATGCCGGTACTCGCCCAGATTCGCGAAAGACTTGCTAAGGAAAAGCCATTTGTCGGAGTCCGTTTCTCTGCATGTATGCATGTGACTACCGAGACTGCAAACTTGATGCGCGCACTTAAGGCCGGTGGCGCTGAACTTTCGCTCTGCGCCTCAAATCCACTCTCCACTCAAGATGATGTGGTTGCCTCACTTGTGCACGATTTTGGAATTAGCGTTTTTGCTAAAAAAGGTATCGATCGCGATGGCTACTACCGTCATATAAACGCCTGCCTTGATATTGCGCCCCACCAAGTCTTTGACGATGGTTGCGATTTAGTAAACACGCTACACACAACACGTACCGAACTTCTTCCAAATGTCACTGCCGGTTGCGAAGAGACCACGACTGGAGTTATCCGTCTCTCCCAAATGGCTAAAGATGGCGCTCTAAAGTTTCCTATGATCGCGGTAAACGATACTGACACCAAACACATGTTTGATAACCGTTACGGAACTGGCCAATCCACAATGGATGCGATCTTCCGAGCCACTAACCAATTAATTGCTGGAAAAGTATTCGTCGTTGCTGGATTTGGTTATTGCGGCAAGGGCGTCGCAGACCGCGCCCGCGGACTTGGCGCTGATGTGGTCATCACTGAAGTTGATCCAACTAAGGCCCTTGATGCTTTGATGCAAGGCTTCCGCGTTATGCCGATGAAAGAAGCAGCGAAAATCGGTGACATATTCATAACTGTTACTGGAAACCGAACAATTTTGTCGAAAGAACACTTTGAATTAATGAAAGATGGCGCGATTATGGCTAACGCTGGCCACTTCAACATTGAGATCGATGTGGAATGGCTAGAGGCAAATACTAAGAAGAGCTCTCGAATTCGTCATGCGACTGATGAATACCAGCTCGCAAATGGAAATCGCATTCTCTTGATTGCCGAAGGTCGACTTGTAAATCTTGGTGCTGCTGAAGGAAGTCCGGCCGCAGTCCTTGATATGTCATTTGCTAACCAGGCGCTCGCTGCTGAGTGGCTACTTAAAGAAGCTGCGAAGTTGGCACCAGGAGTCTATGAAGTTCCTAGAGCAATCGATAAAGAGATTGCTAGCCTCAAGTTGAAGAGCATGGGAGCAAAGATCGATACTTTGACCCCACTACAAGAGGATTACTTGAACTCCTGGGAGCACGGTAGCTAATGACTTCGATCATGGTCGTTGATGATGATCAAGACCTCGCAGAAATGCTTGGGATTGTCCTCAATGGCGTTGGCATGGAAGTCGATCTTGTTAGTCGTGGAGATGAAGCAATAGAAGTATTTAAAAACTCTCAACCAGATTTAGTTCTCTTAGACATAATGTTGCCGGGTCGAGATGGAATAGAAGTCTGTAGAGAAATTAGAAAACAATCCACTCGAGTTCCTATCGTCATGTTGACTGCGAAGAGCGATACCCATGACATCGTAAAGGGTCTCGAAGCAGGCGCTGATGATTACATGGTTAAACCATTTAAGCCCTCCGAATTAGTTGCCCGCATTAGAACTCGTTTACGTAGAGTAAGTGGCGATATAAATGGGACTCTAACTATTGGAGATTTAGCGATTGATATTGTTGAACATACTGTTGCGCGTGGCGGAAAAGAGATTCCACTCACTCGCCTCGAATTTGATTTATTAGTTGCGTTGGCAAAAGAGCCTGGCCGAGTCTTCACTCGCGAAGCTTTACTTGGTGAAGTTTGGGGATACCGCCACTCCACCGATACCCGGTTAGTAAATGTTCACATACAAAGATTGCGCGCAAAAATCGAGCATGATCCCGAAAACCCAACCATCATCTCTACAGTCCGCGGAGTTGGTTATAAAGCGGGCGGTTCTGGCACGCGCTCCTAATGCGTCGTGTAATAACTCTCTTTCGTCGTTCACTCTTTCTAAAAGTCTTCTCACTTACAGCCATTATTTCGATGGCTCTGATTTACTTAGTCGGATCAAATCTCTATGGACGAATAACGGGCGGAATTTTTGAAGAGAAAATTGCCTCAGCAATTTCCGAGGGTAGAGCGGCAATCCAATATGCCGAGTATCGCTTTACAATCGCTGGACTAAATCCCAAGGCCGATTACCGCGCTTTATCTGAAGAGCTCGTGAAATCTACAAATGTGAGTGTTCAAGAATCAGGTCGTGAAGTAGTTCTACTGAATGCACGGGGCGTGAAAGCTGCCTCCATACCTGCGGTAAGTACATCAAACTTTCTTGAACCCGAATCGGTACCAGGTTCGCTTCGCGAGAAAATCCTTCAATCCTCTGATTTGGATTGGCAACGGGGAGACCTTAAATATGTGAATGGGAAGGTGATTCCGGGAATCTTTGTAG
>JACCEC013003392.1_pt1 | contig 19523 bp, 15 predicted proteins | sample 7450121 | NCBI WGS metagenome assembly JACCEC01 (sample SAMN15323455, study PRJNA562643) | freshwater metagenome | isolation source: river surface water | place: USA:Blue River Watershed | collected 2017-08-18 | reverse complement strand
TACTCCTAGGGCTTTGTAGCTTATTGAAGTTGGGTTAACTTCGGGAAACTACATAGATTTTTTGCTGTTGAATATAAACATACCATAGATATTAGTATATGGATAGACCCAAAAGTATATCAATATAAGAGATATTTCTCATCTATTTAATAATTTTTAATTATATAAGCAAAAATGCTTAATTAACTATCTTTTTTAGAAGCTAGAAAGGTATAATAAGTCTTGTGTTTTATAAAAATTATATAAAAACAATATGAAACAGCTTTCCTTATTTCCTGAAGAAGAAAACCAATATAACTCTCATACCTTAGATACATCTAGTTGGGGAACATTTAAAGATAGTTTAAAAGCTCCTATTCATAGCTGGTTTACCTATCCAGCAGGGTTTTCTTATAAAGCGGTTGAATCTAGTCTGAAACAATATCAGATTAAACCCTTAGAAATTGTTTATGATCCTTTTATGGGTTCGGGTACTACTAATGTAGTTGCAAAAAAATTAGGGGTTAGTTCCTATGGGTGTGATGCTCATCCTTTCGTTTTCACAATAGCGCAAGCAAAATTAAACTGGAATGTAGGAATAACAGAAGTTACAAAATCGATGAAAACGATTTTTTCATTCATTCATGAACATCAAGCAATAATTAAAGAAACAAAAATTCTTCAAGAAATATTTCCCGAATTAGTTTTAAAATGTTATGATACAAAAACTTTATTTAATTTGTTTTTGATTCGAGAAAGCCTATTTAATTGTGATTTTGACCCAAAAATCAAACAATTCTTACTGGTATCTTTAACTAATGTACTAAGACAAGTTTCTACTGCTGCCACAGGATGGCCCTATATTGCTCCTAATAAAATTAAAATAACATCTAATAATAAAGATGTATTTTCAGAATTTCAAATCAATAGTTTTAAGATGGTTAAAGATATAGAAATTATGTTAAGGGAAGTGAATCAAAACCATCTTTTATCTGAACATAATTTATTGAATATAGATTCTAGGAATACTAAAAATTTTATTCAAGAAAATACCATAGATCACATATTTACTTCCCCACCGTACTTAAATAATTTTGACTATGCTGATAGAACTCGATTAGAAATGTATTTTTTTGGTTATGCAAAAAACTGGGCAGATCTAACTGAACAAGTCAGGAAAAAATTAATGACTTCTGCTACTACACAAACCTCAAGAAGCGACGATCGATATATTCTGTCATCAGATCTTAAATATTATGCACCTAAAATCTATAATTTTCTTGATGAAGCCATAGAAAAATTAGGAATAATTCGTTTAAATAAAGGAGGAAAGAAAAATTATGATTTAGTTGTTGCTGGATATTTTAATGATATTTTTGAAGTCTTAAAAGATTGTTATCGGGTTTTAAAACCAGGCAAAAGAGCTATTTTTGTATTGGGAGATTCTGCACCTTATGGAGTTCATATCCCAACAGATGAATTTATAGGAGAATTGGGACTTGCTGTAGGGTTTTCTAGCTATAAAATTGATATTTTAAGGCAAAGAGGTGACAAATGGAAAAAAAACCCTCAACGCCATACAGAAAAATTAAGAGAATCTATTGTTACCTTAATGAAGGAATAAAAAAACATGAATAATATTAGTATACAAAATCCGGGTAGTGCATTAGGTGAAGCCATTGGAGCCGAACTGGAAAAAGCACTTAATACTTTTTTGAGACAGGTTGCAGAACAGGAAGGATATCATTTTATTAGTAAAGGAGTAGGAACAACAAAGCAGGGAAATTCCCGAAAAGTATTAGTGATGTATGATCAATTTGGAACAGAATATAAAATTGATGCTGTTATTGCTAATCATGCAATGCAGCCTATAATTCTATTTGAATCCAAATATCTTCGCTATACCAAACATAATCGGGATAAAGGCAGTTGGATTTGTAATTCTCACTCTGCATTAAGAAGAAGATATTCGAGTATCAGAAGTTCAATTGCTGTATTAGCAGGGAACTGGACAAGGAATTCTTTAGCTATGATGACAAGTTATAATATTAATGTGTTTATGATTCCTTTTCAACTCATTTGTGAATTGCTCAAGGAGCATAATATTGATTTTAACTGGGGAGAAAAAGATAGAAATATAGCAACCCAAGCTTGGATTCAATTTAATAGTCTAAGTCTGGATGAAAAAACTAGAATTGGAACAGAAATGATTGCTCCTATTCAAAGTAATCTTGAACAAAGTGTATTGAATATTTTAGATAATTCTCTAATGAGAGAAGTTGATAAAATTTCTATTGAACTTCATTCTAATTTAGGAGAGATTAAAAGATATGAATTTAAAAGCATTAGGGAGGCTATTGAATTTATGAGTATGGATGATCTAACAGAAGCATTTTTGATTACTGATTCTTGCACTTTATTTGATACTCCTGTGAATTTAAATACCTAAATAGAGTATAAATTTATGGCTGTTGAACATAAACATACTATAGATATTAGTATATGGATAAACCTCAAATTCTATCAATATACGAAATGTTTCTCATCTATTTAATAAGTTTTAATTATATGGAGGTCATATTATTTGTTGTCAATCAACGATTAAGGATTAATTAAAATCGCTTTGGGTTTCCCTTCTTCAAATAAAGAAGCTGATAATAATATCACGGGAAGATGGGTTTCATTGGCAACGCAGCTTAAAAATGTGAGTGTAACCAGAGGGATGAGTTTATGAAATTTAATCATTTTTTTAGAGATAATTAGGAAAAAAGATATTATACTAGATAGAATTATTTTTAGCTCAGTTTGAGCCAGTGGCTAAAGTTTATTCAGTGGGAACTTGTACGTCCATTAACCGCTAAAATAATACCAGTATAAAGAGCGTGACAAACGCGGTTATTTTTCAGATTCTATGAGCGAAAGAACACTATTTGATAAAGTTTGGGCGTTGCACACCGTGGACACTCTCCCATCAGGACAGACTCAACTCTTCATTGGTTTGCACCTGATCCATGAAGTCACCAGTCCCCAGGCGTTTGCAATGTTACGCGATCGCAACTTAAAGGTACTGTATCCCGAACGCACCGTTGCTACAGTTGATCATATCGTTCCCACCGATAACCAAGCTCGTCCTTTTGTGGATATTTTAGCCGAAGAAATGATGCAGTCCTTGGAAAAAAGCTGCAAAGAACACAATATCCGCTTTTATAATATCGGGTCAGGAAATCAAGGAATTGTTCATGTGATCGCACCGGAACAGGGGTTAACCCAACCGGGGATGACCATTGCTTGCGGAGACTCCCACACCTCAACTCATGGGGCATTTGGCGCGATCGCTTTTGGCATCGGGACTTCCCAAGTACGGGACGTTCTCGCCTCTCAAACCCTGGCGTTAGGCAAACTGAAAGTTCGTCGCATAGAAGTCAATGGAGAACTACCTCCAGGGGTTTATGCCAAGGATGTTGTACTGCATATTATTCGCACCTTGGGCGTTAAAGGCGGTGTGGGGTATGCCTATGAATTCGCCGGAAGCACCCTTGAGGCGATGTCCATGGAAGAACGGATGACAATCTGTAATATGGCCATTGAAGGCGGCGCTCGCTGTGGCTATGTGAACCCGGATCAGGTGACTTACGACTATTTACAGGGTCGAGATTTTGCCCCCAAAGGAGAGGACTGGGAAAAAGCTGTAGCTTGGTGGAATAGTATCCGTAGTGATGCGGATGCGGTTTATGATGATGTGGTCAAATTTGAAGCTTCAGAGATTGCCCCGACCGTTACTTGGGGGATTACCCCCGGTCAAGGAATGGGAGTTAATGAGTTAATTCCTAATTTAGAAGAGATTCCTGAAAGCGATCGCGACGTCGCTAAAGAAGCTTATCAATATATGGAATTCGCCCCTGGAAGTCCCATTCAAGGCACAAAAGTAGATGTTTGTTTTATTGGCAGTTGCACCAATGGCCGTCTCAGTGACCTCCGAGAAGCCGCAAAATTTGCCCAAGGTCGCAAAGTTGCCAATGGGGTCAAAGCCTTTGTGGTTCCGGGTTCTGAACGGGTGAAACAGCAAGCGGAGGCCGAAGGTCTGGATAAAATCTTTGAAGCCGCAGGGTTTGAATGGCGCGAGGCGGGATGTTCGATGTGTTTGGCGATGAACCCCGATAAATTACAAGGAAATCAACTCAGCGCTTCCTCATCTAACCGAAATTTTAAAGGTCGTCAAGGTTCCGCTAACGGACGGACATTGTTAATGAGTCCGGCGATGGTCGTTGCTGCGGCTGTTAACGGGGTGGTTACGGATGTCCGCGAGTTGTTATAAATACCTTACCCCCCTAGCCCCCCTTACCAAAGGGGGGGATCGGATCTAATTCTCCGCGCTGAGCGCTTGGAAGTCATGGATGCAGAACTCCCCTTTAGCAAGGGATCGGATCTAATTCTCTAATCTGACCAACAAAAGCTGGAGCCAATCTTGTTCCCTCCCTTTACCAAGAAAAGGGCTAGAGTGGGGTCAATTTCCCTCCCTTTACCAAAAAAAGGGCTAGAGTGGGGTCAATTTCCCTCCCTTTACCAAAAAAAGGGCTAGAGTGGGGTCAATTTCCCTCCCTTTACCAAGGGGAGGGTTAGGGTGGGGTCAATTCTTAATACAAATTACCGAACTTCAACCATGAGTAAAATTCAAAGTATTTCAGGAACAGGAATTCCATTAGTCGGGAGTGATATTGATACCGATCGCATTATTCCCGCTCGGTTTTTACGGTGTGTTACCTTTGATGGATTAGGAGAACAAGTCTTTGCTGATGATCGTCAGCAAATGCAAGGTCAACACCCCTTTGATTTGCCCGAATATCAAGGCGCAAATGTATTAGTTGTTAATGCTAATTTTGGTTGTGGTTCCTCACGGGAACACGCCCCCCAAGCGATCGCTAAATGGGGGATTAAAGCTATTATTGGTGAAAGTTTTGCCGAAATCTTTTTCGGGAATTGTGTTGCCATTGGCATTCCCTGTGTCACCGCAGAACCGGAGGCAGTTAAGGCATTTCAAGAAGCATTAAAAGCCAATCCTCAAGCGACTGTCACCGTTGATTTAGACACAATGAAAGCCCACTGTGGAGATTTAACCATTGATGTACAAATGAATCCAGGTTCCCGACAATCTTTTGTCACCGGACTGTGGGATAGTTGCGGACAATTAATCGCTAATGTTGATAAAATTCGAGAAACTGCCGCAGAATTACGCTATCTAAATTGGGCAAGTTAAATAAAAAAATGGCAAGGGGGCAGTAAGGCTTCCTTGTTATTTTGATTAAATAATCCTGTTAAAATTATAAGAATTGATTGAGTTATTACCATGACAGAAACAAATTCAGTGTTAAGAAAAGATATTTCTTTAGAAGATTTAATTCTTTACTAGGTCAAGGAACAGAATTTATTATTGAAATTCCCTTACATCAACATTAAAGTTATCGATTTCAACTTTTAAACAATTTCCGAGGAAGGATGAAAATAATTGTAGATTTGTTGAGCTAATTTAGGGCCAATTCCTGACACTTCTGCTAACTGTTCTGGGGTCGCTATTCTAATATAATCCAGAGAGCGAAAATGAGCTAAGAGTAATTTTTGACGATGATGTCCTAACCCTGGAATATCATCTAAATGCGATCGCTTCATTCTTTCACTGCGTTTATTTCGATGAAAACTCACCGCAAACCGATGCGCTTCATCTCGTAACCTTCTTAACAGTTGAACGCCCGGTTGTTCGGGGTCAGTTTCTAACGGAAAGGTTTCCCCAGGAAGAAAGATTTCCTCCCTTTGTTTCGCTAAACTCACCACTCGAATTTCCTCTAAAAGATTCATTTTCTGTAAAACAGCAACCACCGCAGACAGTTGACCTTTTCCGCCATCAATCATGATTAAATCGGGTTTATCGCTTGAAGTAGAATAATCTCGAAATCGGCGTTGGATCACTTCCGCTAAACTGGCAAAATCATCAGAATGTCCACTATGAACTGTGGGATTTTTGATCTTATAATGACGATAGTGTTGTTGGGCGGGTAAACCTTTAATAAAAACCACACGGGAAGCTACCGCATCTGACCCTTGAATATGGGAAATATCATAGCCTTCAATGCGGTGGGGAAGGTCGGGTAAATCCAAAATTTCGGCTAAATCTTCTAACGCTGCGGTATTGCGATCGCTCAATTTTTGGACTCGTTCTAATTCATATTTAGCATTACGTTCGACCATCTCAATTAATTCGGCTTTGAGTTGGCGTTGGGGAGTTAAAATCGTTACTTTTTTACCCTTGCGATCGCTTAACCAATCAGTTAGAATTGATTCATCGGGTAACTCATATTGAACTAAAACTTCACTGGGAATTTCAACCGCATCAACAATTTGATAATGTTCTTCTAAAACCCGTTGTAAAATCACCCCCATTTCTGTTGATTTTAACCCCGGTGGAACTTCCGCCGTAAACCCTAAACGTCCCACTAATTGTCCGGCTCGAATTTGGAATAATTGAATACAAGCTTGTTTAGAATTAGCCGCCAGTGCGATCGCATCCTGAGACACTCGATCATCAGGTAAAGACACTTTCTGTTCTGCATTTAAAGATTGTAACCCTTGAATTTGATCTCGAATTCTAGCCGCCATTTCAAAGTTTAAATTCTCCGCAGCGTCTTCCATTTGTTCAGTCAAATAATCAATCAATTCCCTCGATCTTCCTTGAAAAATCATAGCGACTTTCTGCACAATTTTTCCATAGTCTTCAGGCGAGATTAACAGTTGACAAACCCCTGGACAACGACCGATATCATAATTTAAACAAGGGCGATCTTTAAATAACGGTTTCGGTCGTTGACGTAACGGAAAAATTCGCTTGACTAAATGTAAGGTATCTCTCAAAATTCTCGTATCCACATAGGGGCCATAATAACGGTCTTTTGGGTTTCCTAACCGTCGTTTCCGGGTGATAAAAATTCGGGGATAATCTTCTGACCAAGTAATACACAAATAGGGATATTTTTTATCATCCTTGAGTAGAACATTAAAATGGGGTTGATGTTGTTTAACTAAATTCGCTTCTAACGCTAACGCTTCCGCTTCTGTATCGGTGATAATAAATTCAATTTCAGTAACTTGTTGTACCATTAAAAAAATTCGAGCAGTGTGATGATGATGTTCTCGGAAATAAGAACGAACCCGCGATCGCAATTTTTTTGATTTACCAATATAAAGAATATTATCCTGAGCATCTCGCATTAAATAAACCCCCGGAACTGGAGGAATATCTCGTAACTGTTTTTCTAAGCGTTCAGGATCTTTAACCAGAGGAAGAGTTGTAATCAATGACATTGTTAAATTAAAGCTTGAATCTAATCCATTAAATTGCTATAATCTGATTATAACAAAATGTTAAGTCTTAAAAGTCGTAATTCCCCTACTGATTCTGGGTTAATTTACCTGTTCTTAAAACAAGGATTTTTTTGAGGTTATTTAAAATCAGGATAAAACGATGGTTCAAGAACTAACTAATTTAAAAACTTGTATTTTAGAACAACGTTATCAAGACGCTTTAGAGATTATTGATGAACTTGAATTCATGGGAAAACAAGCGATTCTGAGAAATATAGAATCTTTTTTAGTTCGGCTGTTGATTCATTTGATTAAAAATCAAGTGGAAAAGCGATTCACTAATTCTTGGGTGGCTTCAATATCCGATTCAATCATCCAAATCAAAAAACTTAATTTAAAAGATAATAAAAATTCTTATTATATTCAACCCGATCAATGGCAATCTTATCTGGAGGAAGCCATCGAACAAGCCATTCGTCCGGCGAGTGTAGAAATTTTAGAAGGAAGTTTAAAATCCCCTCAACTATCAGCCCTAATTGAGCGCAATACCTTATTAGATATTAGCAAAAAACTACTCAATTTAACTTATGAATATTCCATTAAAGATTTACCTCGTCGCATTGATCAAGAATTAGTTCAATTACCGGGGGGTGAAGATTGGTTTGATGAGTTATAATGATAAAGTAGCTTAATTTAGGGTTCAAGTGTTGATTATGGTTCAAGCTCCCCCTGATTTAAAAACAATAGCAACAGAAACCTGGGCAAAAGCCACCTGGGAGGAATTTTTAGCTTTACTAGACAACCCTGAGTATGCTGAGGGTAAATTTTATTATGATCAAGGATATGTGAGGATAGAAATGTCACCATTAGGTTCAGCCCACGGACATAATAACACAATTATCTCAACGGTGATTTTAATTTACGCAGCCCTTAAAAATATTCGGATTCAAGGATTTACTAACACATCATTTAGAAAAACGGGATTGCGAGAAAGTCAACCGGATATCGGATTTTATATTGGGGAGCATTTTAATTTTCCACCTCGTAATAATTCCCCGATTAATTTAGATGAACTGACTCCCCCGAATTTAATCGTTGAAGTGGGTGCATCATCTTTTCCCGATGATATTGGTCGAAAACGATTACTCTATGAACAATTAGGGATACAAGAATATTGGGTTGTCAACGTTGAAGATAATAGCATTTTAGCTTTTGCAGTCGAAAACCAAGGCAGTCGCTTAATCGAAGAATCTCTGGTTTTACCCGGATTAAAAATAGCTTTAGTGGTGGAAGCTTTACAACGTTCTAAAACCGAAGATGATGGAGCAATTACACGCTGGTTTATGAACGCAATTAATACTTTTTAAATTAAAATATAGAGTCACGATCTTTTAAAACAAAAGTTACAATCCCGTTTCGATTAACTTATGACTTTAGCAACCCATTCTATTTTAATTTCTCCAGATGAAGCACTATCTCTGCTAGAAACTGTTCTCCACAATTCTCAAGCTGAGGATGTTACCGTTACACTCAACAATACCGAAGAATCCTTAACCCGATTTTCAGAAAATCAAATTAGTCAAAATCTCACTATCACCCAATTTAATCTTTCCATTACCAGCTATTTTGGCAAACGCTGCGCCAGTACCTCTACCAATGAACTTGATCTTGATGCCATCATCGCCAGCATTCGCCGTTCAGAAGAACTCGCTCAGGTGGCACCTGAAGACCCAGAATGGGTTCCCCCCTTAGAACCTCAAACCTATGATGACCGCAAGCCTAGCTTTGATGAGAAAACAGCTTGCTTATCCCCCCTACAAAGAGGAGAAATAGTGCAGAAAGTCTGTCAATTAGGTGCTCAATCTAACATAGAAGCATCGGGAACCCTCAGCAGTGAAGCCCTCTTATTTGCTGTGGCAAATTCACGAGGATTAAGGGCTTGTAACCGTTTAACTGCTGCCGATTTTAGCGTGACTGCACGGATAGAAACGGGTTCTGCTTGGACTCAACGAACTGCTTGCAGCATCAATCAATTACCCATTGAATCATTAACTGAAACGATTATTAATCGAGCGTTGCTATCCAGAAATCCCCGTGAAATTAGCCCCGGAATTTATCCGGTTGTCTTCGATGGAGCCGCATTTTCTGATTTATTAGAATGGGTGATTTGGAATTTAGATGCACGGGCAGCCGATGAAGGACGATCTTTTATGTCTCGGACTAATTCTGGCGGAAAACCGATGGGAAATCGCATCGGTGAACCTTTGTTTAGTCCCTTAATTCAGGTGCAACGAAATCCCAGCCATCCTTTATTACAAAGCAGTACCTTTTTTAATGACGGCATGAAAAAAGATGACTTAGAGATTATTAAAGCGGGTATCCCTAAAACCTTATTTTATAGTCGATATTGGGCGCGAAAACAAGGAAAAACGGCAACGGGTGGGATGTTTCCTATTGTTATGTTAGGAGAAAATCAAAGTTTAGAAGATTTAATTGCTCAAACAGAACGCGGAATTTTAGTCAGTCGAGCGTGGTATGTTCGTTATGTCAATCCCCGAACTTTAGAAGTTACTGGAATGACACGAGATGGTACGTTTTGGATTGAACAAGGAAAAATTGCTTATCCAATTAAAAATATGCGTTTTAACCAATGTTTACCCGAACTATTAGCAAACGTTGAAGCGTTAAGTTCCGTTGAACGTTATGGAAATACAGTTGTACCTGGCGTTAAAGTCAAAGCCTTTAACTTTAGTAGTATTACGGATAGTGTTTAAGAGGGGGAATTAAGACCCGCCATGGTTTTAAAGGATTGCTATCTATAGCAATCCTAAATTAATTTTAATATCCTTTTGTTCTCGGTTCCCTGTTCCCATAGATCATTAAAAAAACGATATAACAATTTGGGACAAATGGCATCTTGACTTAGAATCATGTAAAATCGGCGTTGTGTACCGATACAATTGGGGCTAGAATTCCATTGTCAATGTCTCATGAATATTCGTACCGTTTCAACTCAACCGTTTAACGATCAAAAACCGGGTACATCAGGCTTACGCAAGTCTGTTCCAGTCTTTCAACAACCTCATTATCTGGAAAATTTCGTTCAAGCCATTTTTGATACTCAACCAGGCTATGAAGGCGGAACCCTCGTGGTCGGGGGAGATGGTCGCTACTATAACCGCCAAGCCATTCAGATTATCTTAAAAATGGCAGCCGCCAATGGCGTTGGACGAGTTCTCGTCGGATGTGGAGGCATTGTATCCACTCCCGCCGCATCCTGTATCATCCGCAAAAATCAAGCCTTTGGGGGGATTATTCTCTCTGCAAGCCATAATCCCGGCGGGCCGGACGGAGATTTTGGCATCAAATTTAACGCCAGTAATGGAGGGCCAGCCCCGGAAAAAATTACCGAGGAAATTTATGCTCGAACCCAAGTAATTGATGCCTATAAAATTATGGATGCGGCGGATATTAATTTGGATAAACCCGGCAGTTTCAAACTGGGAACAATGACGGTTGAAGTCATTGATTCTGTGCAACCTTACAGGTCATTGATGGAATCTTTATTTGATTTTAACTTGATTCAAAAATTGTTAACATCAGGCAAGTTTCGGATGTGTATGGACTCCATGCACGCAGTTACAGGGCCCTATGCCCATGCCATTTTTGAACAGCGTTTAGGAGCACCTACGGGAACCGTTTTAAATGGTACTCCGTTAGAAGATTTTGGCGGCGGACACCCTGATCCAAACTTAGTTTATGCCCATGATTTAGTTGAAATTTTGTTTGGAGAAAATGCACCGGATTTTGGGGCAGCTTCCGATGGCGATGGCGATCGCAATATGATTTTAGGACAGAACTTTTTTGTGACTCCTAGTGATAGTTTAGCCATTCTAACTGCTAATGCCCATTTAGTCCCCGGATATAAAGACGGGTTAGCGGGAGTTGCTCGTTCCATGCCGACTTCCCAAGCTCCAGATCGAGTGGCAGAAAAATTAGGACTTGACTGCTATGAAACCCCCACAGGTTGGAAGTTTTTCGGCAATTTATTAGATGCTGGAAAAGCTACTTTGTGTGGGGAAGAAAGTTTTGGAACCGGATCCAATCATGTTCGTGAAAAAGATGGATTATGGGCTGTTTTATTCTGGCTCAATATTTTAGCGGTGCGTCAAGAATCCGTTGAAGATATTGTTCGCAGTCATTGGCAAACCTACGGACGCAATTACTATTCTCGCCATGATTATGAAGAAGTTGAAACCGAAAAAGCTAATCAATTAGTTGATCAGTTACAAGCGAAGTTAGCAACGTTAAAAGGTCAACAATTCGGCTCCTATCAAGTGGAATATAGCGATAACTTCAGTTATACTGATCCCGTTGATGAAAGTGTTAGTAAAAATCAAGGCATTCGGATTGGCTTTACCGATGGTTCTCGGATTGTTTTCCGCTTATCAGGAACAGGAACCAAAGGCGCAACATTACGGGTGTATTTAGAAAGTTATGAACCCGACCCCAGCAAACACAATTTAGATCCGCAAGATGCGTTAGGGGAATTAATCCAAATTGCCGATGAAATTGCTCAAATTAAAACCATAACCGGACGTCAACAACCGACAGTGATTACCTAATTTAAGGTCAATTCCTCTAAACTCGTAGGGTGGGCTTTGCCCACCAATATTATTCTCTGTAATAGACAATAGAATTATAAACAATACAACTATATGAATCGATTAGAAACTATATCAATAAAAGGATTTCGCCGTCTTCAAAATATTGAACTTGAGATGAGAAATCTCACCGTTATGATTGGTGCAAACGGATCTGGAAAAACATCTTTTTTAGATGTTATGTCTGTACTCGCTGCTTCAGCAAGTGGAAATTTACAGAATATCTTGCAACTCAAAGGTGGGCTGAATGAAATTTTAACCAGAGGTAAAGCAGAAGAGCTAGAAATTGCCGTTTCCATGCAAATACCAGAGAGACAATCTTTAAACTATAATTTAATTTTATCTCCTAAAGGTTTATCGTATGAAATTAGAGAAGAAAATTTAACACAGCAAATCGATCTTAACGCTCCTGAACCTTTTAAGTATATAGAATCCAGAGGTTTAAATATTAAATATTATAGTCAGGATGATCGTAGAATTTTAAGACCCAATTGGGAACATAACCCGCTTGAAACATCCCTTTCCCAAGTGCCTAAAATGTATCGTGAACCCGAAAACTTGAGAAAAACCCTTGCTTCCTGTACCTATTATGGGGCACTCGATGTTTCTGAGAAAAGCCCGATTCGTCTACCCCAAACCATGCGCCCTGCTAAGTTACCAGGGGCAAGCGGTGAGGACTTAATTTCTTGTCTGTATGACCTTCGAGAAAGCGATCGCGATCGCTTTGAATGGATGGAAAATATTCTATCTGCGGCTTTTCCAGATTTTAAGCGATTAAACTTTCCTCCCGTTGCCGCCGGAACTCTTTCCATGACTTGGACAGATCGCAATTTTGATCAACCGATTTATACCCATGAATTATCAGAAGGAACATTACGTTTTCTCTGGTTGGTAACTTTACTTCAAAGTCAAAATTTAACAACAATTACCTTGCTAGATGAACCGGAAGTTAGCTTACATCCTGAACTTTTAAGACATTTAGTTTATTTAATGCGAGAAGCATCAAAACATACACAACTGATCGTGGCAACCCACTCCGATCGATTGATTGGATTTCTTGAACCTCACGAAGTTTTAATTTGCGATATTGAAGAAGGTGAAACAAAAATGACTTGGGCTGATACTTTTAATTTGAGTAAATGGTTAGAAGATTATAGCCTTGATCAACTATGGGCAATGAATATTATGGGGGGTCGCCCATGAAAATTGCGATTTTAGTTGAAGGCGCGACTGAAGTAGCATTTAGAGAAAAACTTCGTGAATTTTTACAAAGTTGTTTAGGACAAAGAATGCCCAAGCTTAAATTTATTCCACAGAATGGTCGCATTCCCAAGGAAGGGAAACTCAAGCGCATTGTTGAAAATCTTTTAGAGAATGATGGCTATGATGCTGTCATTGCCCTGACAGATGTTTATACAGGAACAAACGATTTTCGAGATGCGAATGATGCTAAAGCTCAAATGAACAATTGGGTGGGAAATAACCCCAAATTTTACCCCCATACAGCATTACATGATTTTGAAGCATGGCTTCTTCCCTATTGGGAAACTATCAAAGGTTTAGCAAAACATGATCGTTGTGCTCCGAGTGGTTCTCCTGAAACTGTGAATCACCAAAAACCTCCTTCTTATTGGATTAAAGAGATTTTTAGAGTAGGAAAATGCAGAAGAGACTATAATAAAGAGAGTGATGGTAAAACGATTTTAAAGAAAAATGATCTAATGATTGCGATTCAAGCTTGCCCAGAGTTAAAAGCTTTTGTGAATCGAATTATTTCTCTATGCGATGAAGATCAAGTCATTCCTTAATCAATAATGTAGTTATACAATAATTAATAAAATTCATCACAATGGTCATGAACAAAACAACAACAACCTTACCTTTACCCCCCGGAAATTTCGGTTTACCTGTAATTGGTGAAACCATTAGCTTTTTGCAAGATCCTAATTTTGCCAATAAACGACAAGAAAAATATGGATCAGTTTTTAAAACCAATATTTTTGGTCGTCCAACGGTGATGATGGTGGGTTCAGACGCTAACCGTTTTTTATTTGCTAATGAAAATAAATACTTTATTGCCACTTGGCCACCCAGTACCCGCATTTTATTAGGATCAGGATCATTATCGATGCAACTGGGAGACGTTCATAAGTCTCGCCGTAAAATTTTATCCCAAGCGTTTCAACCGAGAGTCTTAGCCAGTTATGGAATCACAATGCAAGAAATCACTCACCGTTATTTTCAACAATGGGAAAAAAAAGAAATTTTTGCTTGGTATCCTGAACTGCGGAAATATACCTTTGATGTAGCTTGTAAATTATTAGTCGGAACTCATCAAACGACCGATAGTCATTTAGAAGAATTATTTGAAGATTGGTGTAATGGGTTATTTACGATTCCCCTGCGTTTACCCGGAACTAAGTTTAATCGTGCGCTGCGTTGTCGTCAGTTATTATTAGAAGAAATTGAAACCATTATTCGTCAACGTCAACAACAACCGTCATCGGGACAAGATGCGTTAGGATTGCTTTTACAAGCCAAAGATGACGAAGGAAATCAACTCAGTATTGAAGAACTCAAGGATCAGATTTTAACCTTATTATTTGCCGGACATGAAACCTTAACTTCTGCGATCGCTTCCTTCTGTCTACAAGTTGCCCAACATCCTGATATTTTAGCTAAAATTAGAACCGAACAAGCTCAGTTTGATGTCTCTAAACCCATCACCTTTGAAGATTTAAAATCCATGACTTATTTAGAACAAGTGATCAAAGAGGTGTTGCGGTTTGTTCCTCCGGTTGGGGGTGGATTTCGAGAAGTCATTCAAACCTGCGAATTTCAAGGCTATTGTATTCCGAAAGGATGGTCTGTTTTATATCAAATTGGCAAAACTCATCAAGATCAAAACGTTTATTCTCAACCCGAACAATTTGATCCCGATCGCTTTAGTCCAAACCGGGCAGAAGACCAACCTAAACCCTTTAGTTGGCTTCCCTTTGGAGGCGGAATGCGAGAATGTTTAGGGAAAGAATTTGCCAAATTAGAGATGAAATTATTTGCCGCCTTATTAGCCAGAAACTATGAATGGGAACTGTTACCCGAACAAAATTTAGACTTAATTCTGGTTCCCACACCCCGCCCCCGTGATGGCTTGCGAGTCCGATTTCAACAATTAAAAACCTGACCCGGTTTTCACCCGGTCAGGAGATTCATTTCACTCTGATATTAGATTAGATCAGTTATGACTTGGGAAGACCTGTAGCATGAATTAATTCAGCCACACAACCTGTCCAACCCGTTTGATGGTTGGCACCAATTCCAGCCCCATTATCACCGTGAAAATATTCATAGAATAAAATCAGGTCTTTCCAGTAGGGGTCATTTTGGAACTTCTCAGCCCCGCCATACACCGGACGACGCCCGGACTGATCCTGTAAGAAAATCCGAATCAAGCGACGTTCGATTTCCTCAGCAACTTCCAATAGGGTTTTGTATTGTCCAGAACCCGTTGGACATTCAATGGTCAAGGCGTTGTTATAGTAACCGTATAGCTGTATTAACGCCCGTACCAACAGGAAATTCACAGGCATCCAGATCGGGCCACGCCAATTGGAATTCCCCCCAAACATTCCCGAAGTCGAATCACCAGGGATATACTCAACTTTATATTCCTGGCCTGCATGGTAGAAACGGTAAGGATTATCTTTGTGATAACGAGATAAAGCCCGAATTCCGTAATCACTTAAAAACTCAGTTTCATCCAACATTCGGGTTAAAATTCGTTTCAGTTTTAAATCATTCACAATGGCCAACATCAACTGTCCCTTATGTCCTTCTTTCAGGAAGCGATGCGTATTAATGGTCAGTTCAGGATGACGCATCAGGAATGATTGTGTTCGTTTATAGAATTTGGGGAGTTTCTTAAACACATCATTCGGGAAAATCGTAACAGCCATTAACGGCAGTAAACCCACCATAGACCGTACTTTTAAGCGGATGGCTTGGCCATTGGGAAGTCGTAATACATCATAAAAGAAACCGTCTTCTTCATCCCACAATTCATCTTGATTATCGCCAATGCGATCCATCGCTCCCGCAATGAAATAGGTATGTTCAAAGAATTTAATCGCCATGTCTTCATAGAGGGGATCTTGAAGCGCTAACTCAATGGCAATTTGCAACATTCGTTGACTAAAAAACACCATCCACGCTGTACCATCGGCTTGTTCTAAGCGTCCACCTGTGGGCAGAGGAGAACTGCGATCAAACACACCAATATTATCTAACCCTAGGAAACCGCCTTCAAAAACATTATTTCCCCCTTCATCCTTGCGGTTGACCCACCAGGTAAAGTTCATCAGCAGTTTGGAGAAGGCGTATTTTAAAAAGTTAATATCTCCGATGCCGTTGTTGCGTTGCTTATCTTGGTTATAAATCTCCCAGGTCGCCCAAGCATGAACAGGGGGATTAACATCACCAAAGTTCCATTCATAGGCGGGAATTTGGCCGTTAGGATGGAGATAATCTTCCTCCAACATCAGTTTTAACTGACTCTTGGCAAAATCAGGATCAACCAAGCTCAGAGGGATCATGTGAAAGGCTAAATCCCAAGCCGCAAACCAAGGATATTCCCATTTATCAGGCATGGAAATCACTTGATTTGTATACATATGGAACCATTCGCTATTGCGGACGGGTCGCTTCAGTTCCGGTGACATCCAGGGTGTAATGTTATGTTCCTTGAGCCATTGCTCAACATCGTAGTAAAAATATTGCTTCGACCACAACATTCCGGCTAAAGCTTGACGCATAACATTGGCTTTATCGGGATCGGCTTTGACACCATCGGGAATCACTCGATTATAAAATTCATCGGCTTCTTGGAGTCGAGTGGCAAAAATAGCATCATAATCGCTAAAGGCACTGCCAATCTTTTCTGGACTCGTTTGGGTCAGTCGCAATTTAATGACTTGGCTTTCCCCAGCACCTACGGTGACTTGATAATGGGGGGAAACCTTGGTTCCAATGTTCTGAGGATTGACGGCATTTTGCTGTCCATTGACAACGTAATTGTTAATGCCATCTTTTACATAGGCACTGGCATTACTGGAGTTAAATAGACGTTGATTATTGGTTTCGTTTTCCGTAAATAATAGCGGAACAACGCGATCGCAATAAAGGTAATATTCCCCGATTTTTTTCTTAAACAGTTGATCGGTGTGATACCCTTGAACTACACTAACTCCGGCTCCTTCCACCTTTTTCAACACGGGTTTTGATCCGCCATCTTCCCATGACCAAGTATTGCGAAACCAGAGGGTCGGTAAAATATGGAGATCGGCGGCTTCTGGCCCTCGGTTACAGACATTAATTTTAATCAAAATATCCGTTGCTGAAGCTTTTGCATATTCCACAAAAACATCAAAATACCGATTTTGATCAAAGATTCCCGTATCCAGCAGTTCATATTCTAACTCATACTTATTGCGCTGGCGATTGGTATTAATTAAATCCACATAGGGATAGGCAGCTTGCGGATACTTATACAAATATTTCATGTAAGAATGGGTCGGCGTGCTGTCGAGATAAAAATAATATTCTTTGACATCTTCGCCATGATTCCCTTCACTATTGGTTAAGCCAAATAAACGTTCTTTGAGGATCGGATCTTTGCCATTCCATAACGCTAAGGCAAAACATAATAAATTAGTATCGTCGGTAATTCCTCCCAGTCCATCTTCTCCCCAACGATAGGCACGGGAGCGAGATTGATCATGAGAAAAATAATCCCAAGCATTGCCATCCGAAGAATAATCTTCTCGGACAGTTCCCCATTGACGTTCACTGAGATAGGGCCCCCATTGTTTCCAAGGAGCTTTGTTTTCACGGGCTTCTTGTAATCGCAGTTCTTCAGCACTGTAATTGGCACCAACCATAGAATCAATAACTCCTAAATTCAGTGAGGGTATTGTTGATGAAGTTAAGTAAAAAATCAGTCGATTAATCAACCTCAAAATCCTATTGAGGCTTAATTATTCTCATGACTATAACTTAATTTTGACTTAAATAGCTAACAGTTGTTTACTTGGACACTGCTAAACATGATATCAACATTAAATTAATTCGTCAAGTCAAGGTTTATTGAAAATGGTGTAATTATAATGTGAATAAACCGATGATTAAATAGCCAAGGTCATCAAGCATTCTGCCTTTCTATAAAATCTCCCTGATGTACTGTCTGTCATGATTTAATTCTAAAGCTCACCCAGGGTGAAGTATGGCGGTGAATCATTGTAAAACCGTTTCGTGATCGGCCCATTAAGGGTTAACCTTCCTCAACCTTGATTGAGTCAAGGGATAAAGAATCAATATGATTGATTAATATCAATAGAAAGTTTCTTCACGGGAACTCAGGGAAGTTAGGGCCAATTTTTATTCTTTCCCTTAATCTCAACAAGGTTAAACGGGTTGTTGTCAAAGTTTTCTCAAATTAACCGGAAATGAGTTGCTTAGAATTGTAAAAAGTAAGGTTGTTTGTCAATAAAATTCTTATTATTACTAAATTAAACATCTTAATGATATCAAATCTTAGGTAAATTTTATGTTAAAATAGAGGAAATCAATAATGCTTTATTTGATTCTAAACATGATTTTAAAATTAGGATTAATGATTTTAGGATTAAGTGCGATCGCTTATTTCAGCGCTTGTCTATTTTTATTTTTAAGGCAAACTCAATTTATCTTTTTTCCTTCGCGTTTAATTTCCATGACTCCTCATGATTTAGGTTTACCTTATGAAGATATTGAGTTAAACATTTATACGGCTTCTGGAACGATTGAAACGGTGCATTGTTGGTGGATTCCAACAAAATCGAATTCTGAAAAAGTGATTATTGATTTACATGGAAACCGTAATACAATTGGGGAAAACTTAAACTATGCTGAACAATTTCACCAAATGGGATTATCGGTTTTATTAGTTGAATATCGGGGCTATGGACGAAGTACAAACCGTTCCCCATGTGAAAAAACTGTTTATGAAGACGTAGAAATTGCTTGGGATTATTTAGTTAATAAACGTTCAATTAATCCTGAAAATATTTATATATTTGGTCATTCTTTGGGCGGTGCGATCGCCATTAACTTAGCTTATAACCATCCTGAAATTGCTGGATTAATTATTGAAAGCTCATTTACTAATATTCGAGGAATGGTTGATTATAGGAAAAAATATTGGATGTTTCCGATTGATTTAATTTTAACACAAAAATTTGATTCTTTAGCTAAAGTTCCTTCTTTAAAAATGCCTATATTATTTACTCATGGAGGAGAAGATGAGTTAATTCCTAACACCATGAGTGCAGCTTTATTTAACGCCGCAACAGAACCAAAACAGCTTTTAATTATTCCGGGTGCTGGTCATAATAATGTTAGACAGGTGGGCGGGAATCAATATTGGCAAACTGTACAACAATTTTTAAATCCGAGGGAATAGGAGGCAGGGGAGGCAGGGGAGGCAGGGGAGGCAGG
>JACCEC012985881.1_pt1 | contig 19529 bp, 16 predicted proteins | sample 7450121 | NCBI WGS metagenome assembly JACCEC01 (sample SAMN15323455, study PRJNA562643) | freshwater metagenome | isolation source: river surface water | place: USA:Blue River Watershed | collected 2017-08-18 | reverse complement strand
TCGCGAGGCTGGTATTACCAATATCAATGTAATGGCCAAGATGCGTAATAAGGGTCTTACCAATAGCCAGATTGAGAACTTGATCAAGAACCCTGATTTGCGAAAGTCTTCTGCAGTCTATCTCGCAGCCATCAATAACATTCGTAAGAATGCAAACATCAACTCAAATAATACGAAGACGAATGCCTATGGAACCTCCTATGCATCTTACTTTATGTTACCGATTGCAGTGATCGGAATGATCCTCTTCCTCCTTTTCGGTCTCACTTACTTCATCCGAGAAGGTGAGCCTTCCAAGAAGTAGTTATCAGAAACTTATGACTCTCTCGAAAGAAAGATCTTAATGTAATAGGTGATAATGGCGAGGACAATGAACAAGGCCACAAGAGTGGTAAACTTTCGCCTACTGGTAGGAACCTAAGGTTCCTACCCTACCTCCATCTCGCACCTTCGGTGCTTGACGCAAGGTATGCCCGATCGGTAAAACACCAAGGTTATTTGCCATCGATCACTTCGTGATCAGATGGACATACCCTGCACCCTTCCTTTTTATAGATAAAATGATTATGAAGACTCTCTCGAAAGAAAGATCTTAATGTAATAGGTGATAATGGCGAGGACAATGAACAAGGCCACAAGAGTGGTGAACTTCCTCCTACGTAGGTTCTGATCCTCGATGTTGAGACGGAAGAGCTGGGGCTTATACAAGAAGAGTAGAAAGATCAAGATCGCATAGATCAGCACCATATGTTTGAATTGAATCTCCATTTTCAGATTGAATCGCGTAATACTATAAATTATACTATTTATAGAATCTATATTTTCCCCCATAAATATCCCTCTATAGAGTAGACTCTTATCTCTTCTCTCTTCGGATAATCCATATGTTCAAATTACCCATACGATTCCAAAAAGATCCCCTCTTCTGGGCACGCATCATAGCCCTGGTGATCCTGATTCTCTTTATCTACTACTATCTCTATCCGAAGTTGATGGAGAGTGACCGAGAAGGTTACCTCAATTACTTCATTCCCTACTACAATCCCGGTTCAATCGCTATCTATGACTTCTACAAGAAAGATGGAGATTATAATAACCAAACCAAGAAGAGTTTTATCTACAAACCCCTTCAGATCGGCTATGATGAGCAAGCCGCTTTTATGAAAGAGTTTGGTTCTATGTGCGTTGCCAAAAGCTTCATTCAAGACGCTGTCTATATGAAAAGCCGCGATGAAATCGCAATGATCCGCGACTGCAATGCCGGGAAGCTCGACATCGTCAATTGCTCCAATACCCTTGTCACCAATCTCTATCTCTCCGAAAATCTCCGGAATCTTCGCTTTATCTGCAATACCAACAAAATGTACCTCTATATCATTACCACTCGCAACTCCGGCATTGAGTCCCTCAAAGATATCGAGAAAGTAGTGATGGGAAAGGCCGGCGATGGGAAGCCAATGACGATGGCAATCGACTACAAAGGGAGTGTTGCTGATCTCTTCGCCCGTGACCTAATGACCGCCCTCGGATACGTGGCCGACCGGGACTATACCTTTGTTTACAGTAAGAATGGGTCAACCGAAGAGGCCTTTGAGACGGTGACAGGTGACCGAGCCAAGTTGGCCATTCTCTCCCTTCCCTTTAAGCCACCCCTCTTTGAGAAGTTCTGTGGCCCCTCCAAGAACATCTTCTTCATCCCTTTTGAGTTCTATAATCGCGAGAAGTACAAGACCTTCTTTACCGATAACTTCTATTACATCCAAGATATCTATGACCTCAATGATGTCTGTATGTCCTATCTCCCAAAAAAGTATGGAGGGAAGACCTACTCCACCTTCTCCGCACAAATCCCCATTGTCTCTTATTACAACACAATGATCTGTAATGCGGACTTACCGGATGATACCGTCTATCAGATTCTGCGGACCTTCTATGAGAATGTACCTCTCTTTAATCGCCTCCCCGTCTTCCGAAAGCAGCCGATGTATAAGACTCAGCTCTCCGCTGGTCCTCAGAACTCCCTTCCCCTTAAACCCGGATCCCTCAAGTTCTACAAAGAGCACGGATATATTACTGCGGAAGATAGTGGAAGCTGCATCTATTTTGTGGGGGCAAAAGGGGGATGTACCAAGAAGGTTCTGCAAGATAATGGCTTAATGGAAGGAGATAAGGAGCTCGATAGTATCTTCCGATTCAGATGAATAGGCCGTGAGTAATGGTAATTATATCATCATATTATTATTCATTGAATGATAATATTTTATGAATAAAATATCTGAAATCTCTTTATATTCACATACTCTTCCCGTGAGACAAGAGGATGAACTTGAGAAGGTAGAGGAGGGTAAGACCGTAGACGATCGCCTTACCGGTAAAGTCCGAGATGAACCCGAACCACTCTAAGCCGCCAAAGATACACCCTCCAAAGCGGATCCAGACATAGATGTTATAGAGAAGAATGAGGAAGAGATAGAGAATCAAGAAGGGATTGTTTGAGAGAAGCACCACAAAGAGAGATGCGATATAGATGTAATGAGTAAGCACCAGGCAATGCTGATTCCAGAGATACTTACAGACGATATATGCTATCGCTTGTGCCACCAAAATGGTAATGATAATCGTCTTATCAAAAGTGGAGTTTTTGGTATAGATCAAGATGAGAAGGAGAATGAGGAAACAGACCGGGAGCATCATCGTGATCTCCCGAATGTTTGACTGAACGTGCTTGAAGTGAGTCGTGTTCTCTAAAATCGCCATCTTTCCATCGATTACTATCCTAACCGCTGAAAAAATCTCTTTATCTATCATCTATTTATTTATAAATACCTTCGTCTTTGCATTCTCAAAGTTCTGCCTCTCGGTAATGTCTGAAGGGAAGGCATAGTCAGCACTCTTCAGGAAAGCATACTTATTACCCTCACCGAGTCCTTCAGCCTGCTTATCACAACACGTTCCGAGCTTGCTATTGGGACCCCATTCACTCGAGTCGCAGTTATAACAACGTGGCTTATAGTCTGGGTGCTCGACATAGTAATGATATCCCATAGAGATCATTCCTATAGGAAGTTCACACTTGCCATCTTTCTGGCATCCGCCTCTCGAGTTTGTGTAGTTACTATTCGCTCTAAAGAAAGGGCAGTCTGTATCCTTTTGACAGGGTTTATCCCAGATGCCTCTGGGCTTTGGGCGTGAAAACCAGTCGTAAGGCGCTTCACACTGTTGTCGGCTAATGTAGGGGAGGATAATGTTGGTCTTTGTCCCTGGGTTAATATACTTCTCCGGATCAGTATTGAAACACGCATACGACTCTTTCAAGTCAAACTGTTTCATATACTCCTTTCGGGCGGCGAGTTCCTTGTCAACATCCCGGTAATAGTCCGGATCATCGTGGCGATAATTGTCATTGAGAATTTGGTACTTCTCGGCCGACTTCCGGAGACCCGCCGATTCATTCATCAAATAATTAGATGATTCATTTGCGCCAATATACTCTGCATTCATAATCTTAAATTCGCGTTTCTCCTGATCCACATATCCCCTATAAAAGATGGTTGGGGTAAAGACATCATTCTCCCGGAAGATCACTACCTTAATGGTATAGATCTTCTTCTTGGGATCCGTCTTATTGTACTTGATGCTCTGGATTGCATACTTGTAGATATCGAACTTGGTGAGACCATATGCGATCAACTCCATATTGGTCAATGTCTCTCGTTGCTTCTCATTGACACGCTTGATAAAGAGTTGGTTCAGCGTGTTCACATCTTCAATGGGGCTCTTGATCTTATCATATGGAAGGCTATTCTTCTTGGTAGGATCGAACTCTTTCGCTCGATGAATCCACGTCTTCTTATTCAATGCATATAGATCATACTTTAATTCAAAGTCATACTGAATAGACTTACCAGAACCAGTGGGGTCAACCAGGGATTCAGCATACTCTTCGGAGAGAGGATTCTCGAGATCGGCGGGGAGACCGGGATCATTGACGAGGGGAATCAGGCGATTGTAATCGATGAGACCCATATTATAAGCGGTATTACCGGCTTTTGCAGTGAAGGGGAGGATCTGGTAGGCCATATTGCGGTCGAGGGGGATATCTTCGAGGAAGTCGGTATTCTGTTCATTGGGAAACTCTTTCCAATATTTCTGGCAGTTACTGGTAAGGACGTTGTCTTGGGGACCATAGGTAAGATCGACGTTTTTATCATTCTGTGCACCAAATGCATTCTCTTTGGGAATGCGATCGCAGTAGTGTTCTCGGAGAGAACGAGAGATCATAACATAGATGGTGAATAGAATGGTAAGAAGAAGGAGGATAAAGGCGAGAGGATATCGGAGGATGGTCCCTTGGACAGATTTTAGATCAGGGGACCCCATATGATCGATCAAGTACTATTCTAACGATACATAATTTGTTTGATAAAAAATGTGATGATTGAATAGTGTACCATACGTGAACTTACTACGTTTTTATAAAATGGGAAAGGGTGATGATAAGAAGAAGAAGACCAGAGAGTCTCTAAGAAAGGGCCATCGCGATCACCACCACCATCATCGTAAGAGGAGTCATTCATCGGACAGCTCCTCATCATCGTCATCTGGTCGGTCATCTTCAGAGAGTGATTATGAAAGAGAGTGCGAGCCCTGCAACTTTCCGGGCCATCCTCCCAGGCAATATTTGAATGAATTTGTAAATGGATCAGTGATCAATTCTGATTGTCTACCGGCAAATTGTGGGAATGTATGTATTGTAGAGAAGTTTATCCCTATTCGCGAGTATATCGGATATACCGGTTATACAGGTCCCATCGGTTACACTGGTTACACAGGTCCCGTCGGTGAGGCATCCAATACAGGTGCTACTGGACCCACCGGATACACCGGCCCCAGAGGCTTTACAGGATATACCGGTTATACCGGTTACACGGGACCCGTCGGAGCTACTGGTTCTACGGGTTATACAGGTGTGACTGGTTATACAGGATATACTGGCTATACCGGTTATACGGGTTATACAGGAGAGACCGGTTACACAGGAGAGACCGGTTATACTGGTTATACAGGTTATACCGGTTATACCGGTTACACTGGTTACACTGGTTATACCGGCGAGACTGGTTACACCGGATACACGGGTTATACGGGCGAAACCGGTTATACGGGAGCCGGATGGACAGGGGCATTTGGCCCTCCCACGGCACCGGGTGCGGGCGTGGGGGATTTCTATATTGATAACTCGACGGGAGACTACTATGTTTGGGATGGGGAGACCTGGAACTATGTGGGATCTCTTCACGGTGACACGGGTTACACGGGTTATACTGGTTACACGGGTTTCACGGGTGCCGGATGGACGGGTGGAGTGGGGGCTCCCTCCGCCCCGGGTGCGGCACTTGGGGAGTTCTATTTGGACTCGATTACGGACTTCTATTATGTCTGGAATGTGGATCATTGGGATCTAAAGGGATCTCTGAGGGGTGTGACTGGTTATACTGGTTACACGGGTTATACAGGGACAACCGGTTATACCGGTGAGACTGGTTATACTGGATACACGGGTTATACTGGATGGACGGGGTACACCGGTGAGACCGGTTATACCGGTTACACTGGATATACCGGATATACCGGTTATACTGGTTATACCGGCGAGACCGGTTATACGGGCGCGACTGGTTATACCGGTGCTGGCTGGACGGGAGGTCTGGGTGCTCCGGCCAGTCCCGGAACAGGGATTGGGGACTTTTACCTGAATGCTCTGACAGGTGAATACTATGTATGGAACGGAACGACGTGGAATTATGTAGGCTCTCTACACGGTGATACCGGTTATACCGGCTATACCGGTTACACCGGTTATACGGGTTCCGGATGGACGGGAAGCGCGGGAGCTCCTTCCACTCCGGGATTAGGTATTGGCGATTATTATTTAGATCAGACGACGGGAGACTATTATGTATGGGACGGGTCAACGTGGACGCTGACGGGATCGCTGATTGGTCCAACGGGTTATACTGGATATACAGGCCCGACAGGTTATACAGGACCAACGGGTTATACGGGCGCGGGATGGACGGGCGGATTGGGTGCCCCAAGCGCCCCGGGTGCTGGTATTGGGGACTTCTATCTGGATGCGGAGACGGGAGAGTATTATAATTGGAATGGGACGACGTGGACGTATGTGAGTACTCTTCACGGAGATACGGGTTATACGGGATATACTGGATACACGGGTTCGGGATGGACGGGGAGCTCGGGTACCCCTGCCAGCCCGGGAAAGAGTGTAGGCGATTTCTATTTAGACTCGGTGACGGGCCAATACTATACGTGGGATGGGTTGAGCTGGACAATCGCGGGATCTCTCTTAGGACCGACGGGTTATACCGGTTATACGGGCGTGACGGGTTATACGGGGTATACGGGGTATACAGGGTATACGGGTTATACGGGTGCGGGTTGGACGGGTGGAGCGGGAGCACCGCAAAATCCTGGAACGAACTTGGGTGAATTCTTCTTGGATGCATTTACAGGTAGCTATTATGTCTGGAATGGTGTCAATTGGGATTATGTGGCGAACTTGCACGGTGATACGGGTTATACGGGGTATACTGGGTTAGCGGGGTCAGCAACGAATACAGGTGCGACCGGTTATACAGGATATACAGGTTATACTGGAGTAGCTGGATTTGCGACCAATACAGGTGCAACAGGGTATACGGGTTATACAGGTTATACGGGTTATACGGGTTATACGGGTATGGATGGAGTTACAGGCCCTACAGGCTATACTGGGTATACAGGTCCGAGTGGATCGGGTGGTGGACCTGGTGATCAATCCTTTATCTTTTTCTCTTCACAAAATGCAACATCCGATAACGACTATATTGGTATGGGGTCTGGTTCTAACACAGTTCAACTATCACAGTTAGTCATTCCTCAAGATGGTACATTAACAACAATGTATTTTTCGATTCGTGGACAGACAGATACTGTCATAGTAACAGCAACCCTCAATGTAAATGGTACAAATAACTTGGGTCTTCAGGCATCCATTCCGATTGGGAGTAGTGATGCGGTGGCTACTGGGAATATTGCCGTAACAGCAGGTACACTGCTAACAATTCAAGTCAATCGTGGATTTGCTCTTGGTTGCGCAATCACTATGGTCTTCGCTAAGGCATAATCCGAAAATTCTCCTCAATCCCCCTGTAAAATCTCTTTAATCATACATAATCATATTTTATGAATAAAAATATGATGAATATAGTAGTATATGTCTTTATAGTAAGGGATGCCTCACCGGAAAGATAAGCAGTGTTACTGGGAGTCATCATCCTCTGATTCAGAGAGTGATGATCGGAAAAGATCTAAATCCAAGTCATCCACAAAATCGTGTTGTAAGAGTTGTGCGAAGGGAGGTTCGTGTGAGAGTAGTAGATCGGGATCATTCCAATGTCGACTCCCTGCTACCTTCTGCTCCCTTTCAGGGAGCCAAGAAGGTTGTAATCAACGTGTCGTTCAGCATTGCACAGCTAACTATCCTGCACCCCATCCAAATCCTCATCAACAATGTAATCAAATCATTCAATACTCTTTTTATACAGGTTATACCGGTTATACCGGTTATACCGGTTATACCGGTTATACTGGTTCATCTGGTTATACCGGTGATACTGGTTATACGGGTGATACTGGTTATACGGGTGAGACTGGTTACACTGGTTATACCGGTTATACGGGTCCCTCAGGCGAGGCTGCGTTGACTGGCGCAACGGGTTATACCGGTTATACAGGCCCGACGGGTTATACCGGTCCAGCGGGCGAGGCGTTTAATACAGGTGCGACAGGTTACACCGGATATACAGGTCCGACCGGTTATACCGGTTATACAGGTGCGACAGGTTACACCGGATATACAGGTCCGACCGGTTATACCGGTTATACCGGTTATACCGGTACGACGGGTTATACAGGTGAAACCGGTTATACAGGTGAAACGGGTTTTACTGGACCGACTGGACCGACTGGATACACTGGACCTACGGGTTATACAGGATACACTGGTTTCACAGGCGAGACCGGTTACACCGGTTTTACTGGATACACTGGTTATACTGGTTACACTGGTTTCACAGGTTCGACCGGTTACACCGGTTATACCGGTTTCACAGGGGAGACAGGTTATACAGGATATACAGGATTCACTGGTGAGACTGGATACACGGGTTATACCGGTTTTACTGGTGAAACCGGTTACACTGGATACACAGGATTTACGGGTCCTACTGGATATACCGGTTATACAGGATACACTGGCTTCACGGGTTTCACTGGTGAGACTGGATACACGGGTTTCACTGGATACACAGGATATACAGGATATACGGGATTTACAGGTGAGACTGGATACACGGGTTTCACTGGATACACAGGATATACAGGATATACGGGATTTACAGGTGAGACTGGATACACGGGTTTCACTGGATTTACGGGTGAAACGGGATACACTGGTTACACCGGTTATACGGGTTTCACGGGTGATGCTGGCTTAAACGGTATCTCATCCGGTTTAGTCTACTATTTAGATGGTGCGGGTGGTGTGGCTCCTCAGACAGGTGAGAGTTTACTCCTTCTTCCCAATTTGGGAACTCAGACAACAATCACTTCCGGAATACAGTCAAGAACAACGATCTTGATGGGTACATTCACCTCCCCAGCAGTAAGTCTGAATAGCACGGTAATTGTTGGAGGTATCTGGTATATGAATCTCTATGCTTTATCCAATGTGTCGAGTTTTGGAGATGTAAAGTATTATTTCAACGTCTCTTATGTCGATGCAGATGGTACAAGTAATAAGACCTTAGTCGCAGCGGGAACCGCATTAACCGGTACGGATGTTCTTAGCGCACAAGGTATTTATACCTATCAGCTTTATGTGCCTACTACTGCTCTTCCATCGGTTACCAAGCGTATTCAGATCGATGTTTATGGTGTCTTTAATACAAACAATGCGGTAATGACGATTGAGATGAGAGATAGTACTCAATCATCCGTAATTACAACCATTTCTACAAACTTGTTTGGTGACACTGGTTACACCGGATATACTGGATACACGGGTTATACTGGTTACACGGGTTATACGGGTTACACTGGTGAAACCGGATATACAGGATACACGGGTTATACAGGATTTACAGGTGAGACCGGTCCGATTGGTGAGACAGGTCCCACTGGACCTTCTGGAAATACTCTCTTTACAGGATATACCATCTCTCCTATTCAAACATCATCCTTTTCGATTCCAAATTTGATAACGGATCCCTCTTATTATAATATCTATCAAGTAAGTACCTCCATATCTCCTATTATCATCACTCTTCCTCAAATTAGTACCCTTGATAATAGTAATAAGAGAATTCATTATGTTGTTGATGTTGGTGGAAATGTAGGAATCAATAACATCATCATTCAGACGAGTGGTGGTGATCTTATTCAAGGAACAACATCTGTCACACTCACTGTAGATTACTCATCCATTCAAGTTGTCTCCAATACCTCTTCTTACTGGATTATTCTATAGTATTGACTTGATCCATTGATCAATCAATCAATATTTATCGTAGAATAAGATAGAAGACGCAACTTGATTCAAGACAAATATGACCTTTATTCCGGAAGTTTTAACTAACAATGATACCAACAATAGTACAGCAACACCACTTCTTGCATCAGGAACATTTACAGGAACTGGGACATTCACAGCTGGTTATAATACAATCATCTTATATATTAAATCAGATGTAGGGTCTGCAGCAGGTGGTATTGAGATCCACTTTTCCAATGACAATGTTACCTATGAAATGGTCTATCAAGATACCTACTTTTCCACAGGTGTTTATATTAAAGTCTATACGATCATAAAGAGATACTATAAAGTGATCTATACGAATGGGAGTTCTAACCAAACCTCCTTTGAAATCTCCTCTCGTCTTAGTATCAATAACTCGAATAGTACAACAAATACTAACTCGATTGCTGTATTTGAGAATAGTACAGAGAATGTAATCGATGCCTTTGGTAAGCTCCGTGTCTCTATGCCAAATACCCTTCTCGATATCCGTTATCCAAGCAACTCCGCAGCAAGTGGATCCTCTGCAACTTTCCTTAAAAATAACCTTCAGATCTCCAACACATTCTCTGGATCTTACTCTGCACTCTACGAGAAGTCCAAAGCGATTATTACGGGAAGTGATGCGGGATATTATATGACACAGAGTCGTAATTACTGCGTCTATCAGCCTGGTAAATCACTCCTCTTTATGGCGAGTGGTATCATCAACCCTGGAAATAGCTCATATACTGCGCGAATTGGATACTATGATAGCGAGTTTATCACGAATCCATCCATTCCTACAGTCAACAATGGTATCTATTTTGAGTATAGTGGAGGTATTGCATCGGTTAATCTTAAGAATGATTCTCTTACAACGATTCCACAGAGTAGTTGGAATGTCGACAAGATGGATGGAACGGGTCCATCGGGACTCTCTCTTGATTTCAGCAAGACTCAGCTTTTCGTGATTGATATGGAGTGGCTTGGCGTAGGTCGAGTCCGGTATGGTTTCTACGCATATGGTCGTATTCAGTATGTTCACCAAGTGACCAATATCAATCTCTTAACCGAGCCTTACACCAACTCAATCAATCTACCTATCAGCTATACCTTGTTTGGTACATCGGGTGTAGGAAGTATTATGCAGATCTGTTCCACGGTTATCTCTGAGGGAGGATATAATCCTGTAGGGCGTCCTTTCAGCGTTTCCAATAGTCAGAATGGAACAGATTTACCGGTAACTGTGGGTGTGACAGAGACTCCACTTCTCGCTATTCGAGGTGGTGGTGCAAATTACTATCATCAAAATATCATTCCCACTGGAATTTCGATTATTGACACTGCAACAAATAACAACCTCCTTTATCGTCTCCGCATCTATCTGGATGGTGGATTTGCTGGGACAATCACCTGGACGGATGTAGATCCTGATTATAGTGTGGCTCAGTATGCTCTCTCTGCGGAGATTACGGGATTTAGCACAACCAATTCAATCTTACTTGATCAGGGTTACTTTTATGGCCGTGGTACCATTGCTTTCAATGGTTTAGGAGATGTCTTTACCAATCAAATATTACAAATAACAGCAAATGCATTGAATGTATCTGATGTTCTCGTTTTGACGTGTGAAAAGATTGGTACCGGATCTACTACCGTCTACTCAACCCTCTCTTGGCAAGAGATCTATTAGATCTTTTTATTCATAAAATACGTTCAAAATCATACATAAATTATATTACCATAGTTAGTAATATAATCATAAGACAATCAATAATACAATCTCATAAAATGGACCGTCTTACTACGCGCTATCTATCTCTCACCGATCTCTATCCCTATTGTGGGCTTGTTCAGTATATCTCTTCTGTGGAGAAGGATGCACAGAAGTACTTAGAACAGTTTGAGTTACTGATTGAGGATCAAGTCCCTTCCAAATTCGTAATGATCGTTTGTGACAATGAGGATCAGAGCAAAATCTATCTGACCGCCAACATCACATATACCTTCCGGATCTCTCGGAATGGAACCTATGATATGATCATTCAAGATATGGTCTATGCGCAAGAGGTTGATACACTTCCAGCAGGACTGGGTGTGGATCATATGTTAAAAGGGTTTCATTGTTTAATGGAGGAGTATGAAGCGCGCCATCACTTCCGAGTCCATAAGCGGGTTCTCTTCGGGAATCATCTTCTTGAACCCTTCCACGGAATCTTCCTCAAACGCGGTTACCATATCATTTGATGGATCTATCTACCAACCATTTGATTCATAAAAAGAAATAATTCGTGATTATATGCATAATATTTGCAATCAATGACGATCTTCATCGAACGCCTCTTTCAGAATCTCATCCAAGTAATACTTTTGGGGACCTTGACCCTCCATAATCTCCTCTTTGCTCAGTTCTTTGAACCAATCTGGGTAACCTGGTGCAGTATTGTAGAGCGGGAAGAAGTATCGCCGGCCTTCACACTTACCTCCCGTATGATACGGCTTCATAATATTATTGAGTTTATTTCCTGCATCATCGTACTCTTGGCACGTGGATGGCAAGTGTAAGTAGTCCCAATCATCTGGCATTTCCGCAATACACTTCTTGAGGCCCATCTTACCAATCGCGTGATAGTTGGTGAGCTCGCCATCCTGGCTCTTCCCAATCTCTGTAGCGGCATTCTCTCGAACACACTTCATAAATCGGGTTTTTGGCTTGCTCATCATCAGCCAGTTGGTGGGATCACCCTTTCCATCCGGGTTTGCGTGGCAAGAGGCACGGCTCCTCCCGCAGCCAAATCCCATATAATCCCGATTGCTCTTCATCAACTCTTGATAGAGAGGACAAAGGCATCGGGTTACAATGATATCCGCATCTATCCAGATTCCTCCATACTTTTCGAGGAGTGCATATCGGTAATAATCAGTCTTATGGGGGATAGAGAGATTTTCCAAAGAGACCCCTTTCAGATCCTCTTCACTCAAATACTCGTGAATTCGGGATTCATCAAGGCGAATGATCTCAAAACAGTTACCACAATTGTGTGTAAGGCTATCATAACAGAGATCGATATATCCAGGGCGCTTCTTTCCTGGAAGCGTCTCCCAGTAACACCAGATCTTTGGGTTCCCTGTGGTCTGATCCTCGAAATGTTCTGTTCGTAACCTCTGATATCCAGTATAGATAAATGCCATTGCGATCAAAAGTGCAATCGCATAGAGTGCGATCTTTTGCCATCTCTTCGATACTTTTGGTAACTTGGTTAATTTCATTTTATGAATCAAATTCATAGATATACTATTATATCTATGAATATATTTGGTAATAACTTAGATGGTTACTCGAAAAATGATTTAAGGATAGTCCAGCGCTCTTGAAGGATGCTCTTCTCTGTTCCCTCTGCCCATTGAGTCCGCATAAAGAACTGATCTTCAACAGAGATATCCCCATCCCGGATTACCATATACTTGCTAAGCCGTTCAAATAGCTCCTTTGAAAGGATCGATCGTCCCATCAGTTTTAGAGGGAGGGTATAGAGATAGTCCATCAGATCACCAAAGAAGAGATGATCCTCGGGAGAGAGATATAGATACGGTCCAGCGGCACACTCGATATAGGTGCGGAAGAGAGCGTCTACTCGGGAAAGGATCTCCGGCTTTCCCCCGAACATCACCTTGAGGCGACGGAGAAGAAGGTCGCACTCGGTAGCTCGCTTTGTCCGCTCCTCTTCCAGGGCGGCCTTGCTAACCTCCTCCTCGTGCTTGATCTGTGTCTCTATGGATTCAGCAATTGCCTTCTCAAAATCTGGGTCCATCCGAAGATTCCCCTCGACCTCGTATAAGAGCCGACTCTCTTCCATCGCCTTCTCTAAGTCTGGATCCTGATCAATCGGATTAAAAAGGGTTGGGTCTATGTCAGCGGATATATCCTGATCATCCACACCCATTAATCTCTCACGGCGAACTTTATCCGCTGGTCGAATCTCGGGCTCTTCCTCTCCCCCAATCTCCTCTGCAATCATTCGGGCAATTGCCGCATCGGCATCCAGATCTTCAAACTGAAATCCTCCACCACCATTCCCACCACCACTTCCCTGATGATCATCGTCATTATCGATAAATTCTGACATTTTGGTATGCCATATATTACTTTCCTTTCTGGAAATCTCTTTAAGACCTCCTCGTTTGATTGATCAAAAGATTGTATCGATCAAATGTAATAATTCACATTGATTTTAGAGATTGAAGATGGAAGAGGAAAGCCCGTACCCAATCCGGGATTTAATCGAGAAGATGGATGAGGAGATGCGTGTGATCAAGGACAAGAGTGCGGTGATTGAGGAGCAGCTTCGGGACTTCCAGAGTGTCGAGATGGAGTATGTGACTCGAGATCGGGAACTTATTGTAAATTCAGAGAGAACGCGATTACAGCGAATCGATCATATCTCCACTTTCTTGGACAATATCTCTGAGCGGATTGAGAAAGAGTTAAAGAAATCGTACTTGAAAGAGTTTGACAACTGTGTTGATCCCGAAAGGGATCACAGAGTTGCAGGTCAAGTCGGCATTGTCGTTGATTATGATCGGGATTTATCAGTCCATACTCCGATGGAAGCATCTTATCGAGATGGGATTGATCGAGATATTGAGGCGCGTCTTGGATTCTCAATTGATGAGTACAATAAGCGAACGGTTGCAATCGAAGATCGTGTCTTGGAGATTTGCCGTGAGATCCAAGATTTGATGAATGCGATTCGGGGATCAATCCAACAGCTTCATCGATTGGAACTCCAATTTCAATATCTCGCCTCTTTTTCAGGGGGAGGAACCAAAGATGGAGACTACGAGGATCCCGAGTTTGAGCTCGTCCTCAATCGCCTTGAGAAGAGGATCCAAGATGGGATGGAGGAGAAGATTCGGAAGACGATTCGCGAGAATGTTGCCAAGATTCACTTCCACTTCTCCACCATTAAGCTCCTTCAGGCGAAACTCTATCAAAAGGTTGTCACCAAATATACGTGCAATATCTGTATTCAAAACAATATTGACTGCTATTATGACAAGTGTGGTCACGCAATCTGCCGAGGTTGCGGCATTCGCAACCGAAATAGTAACGTCTGTCCCTTCTGCAAGAGCGACTCTACCCTCAAACAACTTTTTCTTTAACTTTCATTTGATAATCAATATTCTATTACACGGAATGGTAATAGAATTTTAGTGAATTATTTTAGTTCTTGATATATTAACGCCTCCAGACAGGATCATTAGGATCCTTGGGATCATTCTTATGCTCCTCCTTGTACTGATCCAGCTTGCGTTTACCTGCAAAGGTCTCTTCTTGTTCCTCACTGGACATATCCATATCCTCTGAACCCTCCTTATGGGTGATTGATTGAAGGAGCCATTGGATTGAGGGGGATTGAGTAGGATGGAGACCTGTGATTGAGATTACACTCAGCGGGAAGAACATCGATGCCTCGAAGATGGGGAATTCCTGTTGAATTGCAAAGTGAAGACACGATGCACTCCGATAATCGGTCTCGATATCAAAGTAGTTCGGGTTCGTAAAGAGGATCCGAAGAATCTCGATCTTGAACGTGCGATAGAAAAAGTGCGAAAAGTGGAAGTGATGCAGCTTCCGAATCTCGTGCGCAATGTAGATTGCATACTCCTCCGACTTCATCGGATAATAGGGGATCAACTCACTATTCTCGTTACCTTCCAGATAGGATGCCTTATAGAACCGGAATCGAACAAGACTCGATCCCTCCTCCTTCCAGATCGATCCCTTCTTCACCCCAATCGAAAGGAAGGTGTCATACTCATTCCTCAACGTATTCTTCGGAAGAATCATCACATTGAAGAGTGGAATCCCTGAGGGGGGATCCGTTGCTCTATCAGCTGACATCGCATACTCATCATCCCCTGCAGAGGGGCCCACAAAGTGATCATAATCACCATAGATCTCGGAATTGATCTTATAGTCGATGTTGGGGAAGTTGATCGATCCAACAACATCCCGAAGGTGGTTGTGAATGGTATGATTTCCCAGAATATCCTCCAATACCTCCTCGGGACCTATAAAGAAGATCATATTGCTCTCCTTCCGCTTATAGACCATAAACTCGGAAAACTTGTAGTTATACTCGTGCCGAAGCACATTGCTGTAATAGATTTGGGACATTCTTATTACCAACTATTACTGATCTCTTCGAGAAATCTCTTTAGTCTGGTTGATTTTATGGATCAATGAAACTTCCTCGGGAAGAGTGCCTGTTTTTTCTGCTGCATCTCTGCGTAATTTTGCCCGTGTTTGACGATGTCGCGTCGATTCATAAACCACATAAAGACATTATCTGAGATCCGCATTCGGCTATAGGATTCAATGAGAAAGTCATCAATGCGATCTTCGCGGAAGTAGTCATAGAGGATTCCGAGGGGTCGATATAAGAAGAGATCGGGATAGCATTGGAAGAGGGCTGTTCGATAGAGCCGCAAGAGATTATACTTCTCTTCCACATTGCGACAGTTCAAGAAGCCAAATTGTGCAGATATATTCTCAAAGGGGGGTACTCGATGCGTCGACATATAGTAACTGAATGCGATGGTATTGTCATCAAAGAAGTTATAGCTGAGTGTCTTGAGAATCTCAACGCGATCTTTGGTGGTAATCTCGCTATCGTGATAGGAGCCCACTTCGGGGCCGAAGGTGGATGGAGTTGCGGATACAAAATCATCAATCCTTGTTTGGCGATGGATTGGGGTTCCTCCTGTATTGGGACCAAAGGAGACAGAGGCATAGTTCTTATGGGCGGATGGAGAAAAAGGAACAGGGGATGGAGAGGGATCCTTCTCCTTTCCCTCCTCTTGCATTGCATTATCTTTCGGATGACTCATTCTAAATGATTGTTACATAAATGATCGAAAATCTCTTTAGATGGGATGTGGTTAAAGGATGATGATGATAGAGATATAGGAGTTGATTGTCAATCTTGGCTCTTCTCACTTCGTTCATCGAGCAGATTGATCGCTAAAGTCGTGGAAAATGGCGCAAAAGATCAGGTATATTCCTCCGGAGAGGAATACGGGATGTTGTGAATACAAGCTGAAGTTAGTTTATGAGGATGCGGAATTGCGTGCGCGTAAGATTAGCCACATTGCAACTCAGATGAACTATCGGCTCTATCAAGGAAAAGGAAAGGCGATCTTTATCATCGGTGTATCTGATGATGGAGATGTAGAGGGGATTACCAAGGAAGAGCTTGATATTTCACTCACCTTTATGGATGAAGTGGCGGAGGTGATTCAAGCGACGATCTATAAGAGGCGGATATATGAAGGAAAGAGTGGGTTTATTGCAACCTTGCGCGTTTCCAAAGACATGTCGAAGCGGTGGGATGACGGCGATGAGATGGAAGAGGAGCTCCAGTTTCTCTAAACACCAAATATCTAAATATAAAGTATATAGAGTACTTTTTCTCATCATTTTATCTATAAAATGGCGACAACCAATGCTGGGAACAATACAGTGAATGTCGGAAATGCCGTGAATGCCACGAATGCTGCGAATGCTGCGAATGCTGGAAATGTTACAATGAATGCTCCAGAGGAACCAATGATGAATCAGATCAATAATACGTCGAAGTCTAAGTCGAAGTCCAAGAGTAAGATGGCAAATGCAAACGCGATGGTTGCAGAGGAGTCTGAGAAGAAAGGTAAGAAGGGGGAGCGTCGTTTCCGTCTTTCGGAGCCTCTGATCAAGTTCAAGGAGTCGAAGGGTAAGATTGTTGACTCGAAGAACCACTATGGTATGTACAGTGATCCGATTCCTCTGAGCGCCGCGCGTAAGTGCTATCGCCGCATTGCGCGTTCAATGCAGCTGGAGGCAGAGAAGGCTGGAAAGTCGACTTCCAAGGTGAACCAGCGCGTTGTCTTCTGTCTGCTCGAGCTGGGTCATCGTGGTGTGGAGATTGACCAGTTCTACTATGTGGGTGACAACAAGCTGAAGAAGCCAGTGACTCGCTTTGTGGGCCACAACATCAAGACGGGCAAGAACAAGACGATCACAACCCACGTGAAGCCCCACGTTCAGGCTCTGACCAAGGCGGAGTATATGGCGATGACGGCAAAGCCCGGTAACACTCCTGGGAATGCAGTTGCGAATATGAATATGAACGCACCCTCTACTTCGGGATCAAAGCCTAAGAGTGCTTCCAAGAGTGCCTCGAAGAGTGGTTCCAAGTCAAAGAGTAAGACGGCATTTGTGAATGTGATGGCTCCCAAGAACAAGTAAGTAGGAACAAAAATGACGACTCCCAAGTAAATAGTAATTATATGGTATGATTTTTTTCATATAATTAGATAGTATGTTATTGATAGATTCGCGATCATAATCAGACGATAGAGATGGATTTGGAGGGATTTACGCGATATTATCAGAAGGGTATCTATCCGCCCTATAGTCGGATCTATGTGATTGGGGATATTCACGGGGATCTGAAGGCATTTATCTATGCACTGCGTTTGGCAAATCTGATTGATAAGCAGCTCGATTGGATTGGCGGGAAGGCACACGTAGTGCAGATTGGTGACATTATGGATAGGAAGCCCCGAGGCTTACTGGAGAAAGTGGATGAGGATAGTGAGTTTAAGATCTGTGCGCTTATTTTCAAGTTGCAGTATCAGTCGTATGCGGCAGGTGGAGGATTCCATTGTGTTGTAGGAAATCACGAGTTGATGAATGTAATGGGAATCCACGATTATGCTTCCGAAGAGGGAATTAATCACTTTCGCCGGAATGCCGGATTTGGTGGATTTGGTATAGGAAGATCTCAGTCGCGTTCAGAATTCTTTGCCCCGGGAAGCCATTTCTCACGTTATATGGCGTGCACGTGGAATCCTGTCGTAAAGATAGGAGATTGGGTCTTTGTTCACGGGGGAATCTCCCCGAAGATTGCGGAGAAGTATAAGGTGGAAGATATCAATCTGGTGATGCGGGATTACTTGTATGGGGCACGGGAGCATCAAAAGAGGGGATACTTCAATGAGTTATTTGTAGGAAAAGATAGCATCTTGTGGAATCGGGACTATTCGACCAATGAGAATCACGGAAAGAAGGCAAAGGATGCATTAGGAAGAATCGGAGCGAAGCATATGGTAGTAGGACATACGATCCAGAGCAATGGTATTGCGAGTAGATATGGAGGCGCAGTTTGGAATGTCGATACGGGGATGTCTCAGGCATTTGGGACGCGTTCAAATCCGAAGGAGCGAATTCAGATCTTAGAGATCCTCAATCAGACAACTGCAAAGATTCTTACCTATTGATCACAACCTTCTTGGCTCCCTAAAGGGGATCAGAAGGTAGCAGGGAGTCGTCAGTTATCGATTCTATCAATGGTTCCTATCAAAAAAATATGTAGAAATAGTATAGATAAACCCATTTAAATCAAAGATGTTTTCGATGTTTTCTGGAAACAATGTCCCTGCAAAGGAGTTTAAGGAGCCAATGGCGGCTGCTTCGAAGAGTGAGGCGGAGATGATCAAGAAGTACAAGCTGATGATTACTGGTCAGAAGAAGATTGCAGTAGCCTTGAAGCGTGACCAGGAACTTGCAAAGAAGCGTGACGAGCGTCATTCTTTTAGTTTTAATAAGCGTGGTAGATCAAAGCTTCTTGAGGATATTGCAAATTATGAAAAGTCTCTAATCGCTTCAAAGATGTTAACTTCCATCCCTGAGAAGTATGCATCTCTTCGTATGAAGCTCGCAAAGAATATGAATAAGTTGATGACCTTTGTTGAGCAGGAGGCCCAAAGTATTTCAATGCCTAAGAATGCGAATTACAGCAGGAATTCACGCAGGATGGAGATCACTAATAGTATCAATGATATTACCACTGAGTTTGATGCTTTC
>JACCEC010247079.1_pt1 | contig 19529 bp, 21 predicted proteins | sample 7450121 | NCBI WGS metagenome assembly JACCEC01 (sample SAMN15323455, study PRJNA562643) | freshwater metagenome | isolation source: river surface water | place: USA:Blue River Watershed | collected 2017-08-18 | reverse complement strand
CTCATTAAGTTTGGATGAGATTAAGCAATTACGTTCAGAGTATGTGCATGCAGCAAAACAGGCTCAGCTCGCAGGCTTTGATGGTGTTGAATTACATGCTGCTAATGGCTATCTATTGGATCAATTCTTACAAGATGGCACTAATCAGCGCACAGACCAATACGGTGGCTCGATTGAGAATCGCTGCAAATTAGTCCTAGAGATACTGCAAGACATTATTCCTATTTGGGGCAGTGGTCGGGTGGGAATTCGTCTATCACCCTATGGAAGTTTTAATGATATTGCCGACTCCGATCCTCAAAAACTGTTCTCGTATTTGATTAATGCTTTAAATACTTTCAATCTTTCTTATTTGCATTTGATTGAGCCGCGCGCAACAACAGCTGGGGGTAGTGATCAATTGCTTGCTGATGCTCCACGAACTGGCCAGTTATTCCGTCCATTATTTGCTGGCAAGGTGGTATTGGCGGGTGGCTTTGATCAAGCGGGTGCAGAAAAGGCAATTGCCGATGGGGAGGCTGATGCCATCGCATTTGGAAGACTCTTTATTTCTAATCCAGATTTGCCAAGACGTTTTGAGTTAAATGCTGAGCTTAATCCATATAACCGCGCAACATTCTATGGCGGTAATGAGAAAGGCTACACCGATTATCTGACCCTTTAAGCGCATTCATTACAATGAAGAAGATCATCGAAAAACATACAAAGATCAAAATAGACTATGGCCACCTACCAAACTGAGCGCGTACTCACCGTTAAGCATTGGAACGACAGCCTTTTTAGTTTCACAACGACCCGTAATCAAAGTTTGCGCTTTAGAAATGGTCATTTCTTGATGATAGGTTTAGAGGTCGATGGCAGACCTTTGGCTCGTGCCTATAGTGTGGTTAGCCCCAATTACGCCGAGCACCTCGAGTTCTTTAGTATCAAAGTACCCAATGGTCCACTGACATCGCGTTTACAACATATTCAGGTAGGCGACTCTATCTTGGTGAGCGAGAAGTCTGTCGGTACCTTAGTGATTGATGACCTGAACCCCGGTAAGCACTTGTATCTATTTAGTACTGGAACAGGATTAGCACCATTCTTAAGCATCATTCGTGATCCAGATACCTATGAACGCTTTGAGAAGATTGTCTTAATTCATGGGGTACGTGTGGTTAATGAACTTGCGTATCAAGAGTATTTAACGAAAGAGTTACCCAATGATGAGTTCTTGGGTGAGCTTGTGCGAGAGAAGTTAATTTATTACCCCACGGTAACGCGTGAAGCTTATGCTCATACTGGCAGACTGACCACTGCGATTGAGTCAGGCAAGTTATTTGCGGATATTGGTTTGCCTCCCCTCGACCCCAAAGTAGATCGCGCCATGATCTGTGGCAGCCCGGCGATGTTAAAAGAAACCAGTCAACTCTTAGATCAGTGTGGCTTTAAGGTCTCTCCCTCGTCAGGCGAGTTGGGTGATTATGTCTTTGAACGAGCTTTTGTCGAGAAGTAGCCAAAAAAGAAGCCCCTTGCGGGGCTTGAAATTCAAAGGAAATAAATCAGTCTCTATTACAGATTAGGGCTACCGATCTGGCTATACAGACTAATCAGTAATTAAAAACCCTTAGGCTATCGTTCTTCATCGCCTGGCTGTAGAGCCTTTTATTAGCTTGGTCCTGTGATTTCAGGCATTAGGCACTAGAATTTACCCTAGTCAGCCCCCATAGAAAAAGTATGCGAATCGAAGATAAAGACCCTGATAGACATAATGCTATCGAGTACCCGATGGAGGTCGGTGCTCCTAAATTTGCACCTGTGCCCATTAAGGAAGAAAAAGATAAGGCAATTAATATTGCTCGGCAGCATGCGAATCAAGAGTACGACCGCATTATGGAGCAGGCCGCAGTCTTAATGCGTCAGGCTAAGGCACTGCAAGAACGACTAGATGCAACCGAGATGGTGCATGCCGCCAAATTTACCTTTAACCCAGTCTACGGAAAAAAATATTACCTCTATCAAGACCAGGCAATTAGTGGATATCGTTTAGTGCAGAACTCACCGCGCGAATGGAGCTGCGGTATTCCAGACGGGTGGTCCTTTTGCCAAGCAGTGCGCAAGATGGGCGATAGTACGTGGGAAATCGTTGAGGAAGATTTGCAATAAGGATGCCATATGAAAAAACCCGATAGCCGTTGTTGTGGATCAGGTGTTTGCATCATCAATGATGCTGGCGAATGTTGGTGTGGCCAAAAATGGGATGGTGAAAAAATGTCCCACGTTCCTTTAGACCTCAATCAACCGCAAGATGAGGCAATCCAACAAGCAAGTACAGAAAAGCCCAAATCAGATAAAACTTAGTCTTGCCCTCGTTTTTTACGAAGATGCGCAATGGTTCTAAAGTGAAGGTAGGCTAGAACGATTGCCAAAATAGCGACAGAGTATTTGAGTGGGATGCGTAAGAGCATTTCAAGAATGAGGGCAAAGAAAAATGCCCAAGCCATCACGCTCAAGTAGGAGACAGCCGCCAAAAACTCTTTGAGCTTACTACCATCCAAAAAGCGCGAGTAAACAATCGCAATAGGTATTAAAGCCACCATCAGATATAAGATCATGCGCATTGATTGGTCTCCAGTACGTTGCTAATTACTTGAGCTTACTCGCCCAAAATATTGGGCAAGAGCTTAGTGAGGGTAGCGCGCTGCGCTGTTGCGGATCCCGCTAAAGCAAAACCAAGTAATTGGGCTTGGGGGCTATAGAACAATCCCTCAATGCCATTCTCTTCTTGTTTAATCGTCCATGAGCCCTCGCTACCAGATGCAGGCGGAGATACCACTAGAGGTAAAGCTGGAGTCTTAATCATCACCGGCATGGCAGGGTAGATTAGGGCGCTATCGTGCCCTGCCAGAATACTTGCTAGTGTACGAGCAGCCTGCATGATGGGCATTACGTAAGGCAAGACATGGCCTTCAACTTCGGCACAATCGCCAAGACTATATATTCCCTGGATGCTTGTTTCCAGTTGACGATTAACTACGATGCCACGATCGGTCTTGATGCCAGCGCGTTTGGCTAATTCAGTTCTGGGGCGAAGACCAATTGCAGAGAGAACGCAATCTGCTTGCAAAACATTTCCATTGCTAAGGCCAACCTCAAACCCATCTCCTACTCTTGAAACAGTCTTTGCACTGGTGCCAAGATGCCAGAGTACCCCCAGAGCGGATAACTTTGCTTGAAGCTCATCAGCAATTACTCTTGGTAGAAGGCGTCCTAACACTTGATCGGCTAAATCAACGACCTCAACGTGATAGCCACCTAAACTGAGGTCGTTGGCAAACTCACAACCAATTAAGCCGGCCCCCAAGATCACAAGCTTCTTTTGCTGGCCAATGCGTTCTCTAAAAACAGCGTAATCCTGCAAATCATTGACGGTCATAACTTGATCAGCTCCATCGCCAGCCAGATCTATCTGGATTTGATCGGCCCCCAAGGCTAAGACTAATTTGGAATACTGCAAAACATGTTCTTTGCCATCAGCACTTTGGAAGCTAAGACTTTGATCGGACCCATCAATCTTCAAAACCTTGCTATGTGAATGGATCTGGATGTTGAGTTGCTCCATCATTTTTGCTGCACTTGAAGAGATCAGTTGTTGAGCATCTTTCTTAGAAGCAAAAGCAGTGGATAGCATGGGCTTGGAATAAAAATCCCCACTCTCTTGAGTTATTACAGTAATGGCTTGCTCAGCATTCAGTTTGCGGTATTCCCGGATCAGGGTATAGGCAGCCAAGCCGCTACCAATGATGACAATCGGTTTGTTTTGGTGATGAGTAGTGTTCATACGATAGATGCGGGGCTTACTTGCGAAAGCGCGCGAGCAATTCTTTCATAAAGATCCATAAAGCGGGTAGGCCTGGAATGATGATCATCGCGAGAGCGACTAAGGAAAAATTACTCTTAACCCAAGGATGATCGCCAATCAGATAGCCTAAGGCAGTGAGACTGCAGACCCAAATAATTCCGCCAATGATGTTGTAAAAGACAAAGACTGGGTAGCGCATTTGAGCCACGCCAGCAACGAAGGGGGCAAAGGTTCTGATAAAGGGAAGAAAACGCCCAATCACAATCGTTATCGGACCATGTTTTTCGTAGAAGGCATGGGCTTGGTCAAAAGCCTTCTTATTAAACCAACGTGAGTTTTCCCAAGAAAATACTTTATTACCAACATAGCGACCAACCGAGTAATTGACCGCATCCCCAAGAATCGCTGCACTGGTTAAGAGAAACATTAAGAGCGGAAGGTTTAGCTCACCCACGGCAGTGAGGGCTCCGGCAACAAAGAGCAAAGAGTCGCCTGGTAAAAAAGGCATGACCACCAAACCGGTCTCAACAAAAATAATGGCAAAGAGGAGAACGTAGATCCACGTACCCCATTCATTGGCAATGAGGGCTAGATTTTTATCAAGATGAAGAAATAAATCTATGAGGTAAGCAAAATCCACGATAAGCTTTCAGAGTGTTTGTGGAATTGTAATGACATTCACCTTAATAAGAAAAAGCTCTAGAATGCGGGGATGCAATACGTCTTCCTGCTCATCGATATCGCTTTAGCCCTCTGGCTAGCCATCAATCTCTACCTATTAATTCTGGCTTTCCGAGTTCGGCGAAAAGAAGCTAATCCAGAACCCCTCTCATCATTTTTGCTAGAGCGTTTTGGCATTTTGGGCAAAAGCTTTGTTAGCACAGTGGTCTATGTAATTATAGCCATAGGAATTGCTTATCTACTCTATGAAATTGGGGCAATGATCTTTACTTAAGAAAGTAGTAATTGTTGAAGATCATTTAAATCATTGCCTTGATGTGTCGGGGCTAAGCCAATTTCTTCAAAGGGTAACTGATAGCGATTAACCCAGAAGGTATCAAAACCAAACCAATTGGCACCAATGATGTCCCAAGCATTGCACGAAACAAATAACACCTCATTCTTAGGAATGGGAAAGTGATTAAGAACCAATTGATAACTGGCCGGTGTAATTTTGAACTGGCGGGCCTCATCAACGGAGATCACTGTATCTAATTCTTTTCCTAATTGGCTATGATCAATCGCCCATGAGAGCATTTGCAGATTGCCATTTGATAAGATGCAGGTTTTTAGACCACCAGCATGAATAGCCTGAAGTGCTTCCGCGGATTCCGGGAATGGACTTAACTTAGCATACTGCCCCAGTAATTGAGTTTCGTACTCGTGCGTTAAGTTGAGCCCGAGCTGTTTACAGGAATAGTGCAAGGCAGCGATCGTGACATCCCAAAACGATTGATAGTGTTTGCTACCACTCGGATTTTGCGGATCACTTAAAGAAATAAGGCGCGTGTACTCTAATTGCTTATCACGCCATAAAACAGATAAGGCCTTGCCCTGGCCTACAAAAAGTTTCTCAGCCAATGCACCAATGGAATACACATCAAAGAGCGTTCCATAGGCGTCAAAGGCAATGAGGCGATATTGCATCAATCAAATAAAGCGGAAGGCAATAATGGCAACGATAGTAGGTGGCACGGCAGCAATAAACAGATAGAGTGCACTAATTGCGCCTTCTTCAAAACTGGGGCGCAGAATTGAGTAACCTGCCGGATTGGGTGCGTTAGCAATGACTGTTAAACCTCCACCCGTTACTGCTCCAGCGACCAAGGCGTACTTAAACTCATCGGAGAGGCCATCTACCAAGGAGCCTAGATAGGTCAGTGCTGCATTATCGGTAATTGCCGTTAAAGCTGTCGCACCGTAGTACACCGTATCGGCATCTAAATTAGCCAGTAAGGGCTGTAACCACCATTTTTGTTGGCTACCTAGGACCACTAAGCCTGCTAGGAAGAAGGCCACCATCAGGCTTTCACGAAAGATTAATTTATTTTGGTAGCGTGCATAGGCGGCGGTGTAGCCAATAAAGAATAAAAAGAGCCCCATGAAAATTACAGAGTGATGAACAAAAATAACGACGCCTAATAAGAAGAGCAGATGGATCAGAATGACACTGAAGGGAACAGTATCGCTTCGTTTTTCGCTTGGATTTGAGGAAACTTGCAGAAGTTCTTTATAAAAGAGCACGCTCAAGATGGTCGAGTTCACACTAACCGCTAGGGCGGAGCGCCAGCCAAACTCCTGTAACATAAAGACAATGTCCCAGTTCCACTTAGCTGCCACCATCAGAATAGGAGGCGCCGCATAGGGAGTCAGCGTGCCACCAATGGATACGTTCACAAATAAAACGCCTAAGGCTGCATACATTAATTTTGGAGAGATCTTCTTAGAGAAGTAATGATCACGCAAAAGTAATGCGGCAACGGTCATTGCCGCAGGCTCAGTAATAAAAGAACCCAAGAGAGGTACGAGGGTTAATGTGACCCAAAAGAATGAAACCGATTTCTTCAGGGGAAGCAGGGCGGCAACTCGAGTGACTAAAAATAGACAGAACTCAAGCACAGGCTTGCTGGCTGCAATCACCATGATGACAAAGACAAACAGGGGTTCTGTGAAATTTAAGCTCTCAAGGTACTGAATCGTTGCCTGATTACCACTATAGAAAAAGAAGAAGGTGACCAAGACCATTGCCCAAAAACCAAATACAGCTTCTACTTCTCCCAAAAGATGCCAAACACCCGCATGGTTGGGATGTTTATGAGCCAAATGCTCAAAGAATTGCGTCGAGAAAGTGTGGATCACCGCCAATGCAAAAATGGAAGTGCTCACAATATTGACGAGGGTTGGCGACATGGCGATTCCTAAAGAATGATGAGTTGACTAAATACCTAGGCGTATGGCGTTAACCCCCTATTGTATTGATAAGCAAGCCCATAGTGTTCATAATGAATAGATAAGCGTATCAATCTCAGCAAAGGCGATCTTTATTATGGGATCTGCAGATTTAGGCAAAAACAACCCAATCTCGCATAGTCTGGTGCAAAACCTGCGGCAGCAATTAATGCGGGTTTTGCCATTCTCCAAAATGGCTAATGCGGACGTAGATTATTTTCTGCGCCATTCGATTGAGGCCTACTTCGCGCCAGGTGAGACCATTTTGTCGCCAGCCGATGGGGTGCCTAAGGATTTGTATTTGATTCGGCAAGGACGTGTTTCAGGACGACGTTTAATACCGGGTTTTGAAGAGATGGGCTTCGAGTTAGCGGCGGGTGAGTTGTTTTCAGTTAGCGCCTGCTATGCAGCTAGGTCAGTTACTTCCAAGTATGTTGCAATCGAGGATAGTTTCTGTCTGGCCTTACCGGTTAATCAAATGCATGAGCTAGCAAAACAATCAAAGCCCTTTGGGGATTTTTTAAATAACCGCATTCTTAAATTATTGGAAGAGTCACGAACCGCCCTACGCAATAGTTTTGCCTCCCAAGCCTTGACCGAGCAATCCCTCGAAAGCCCCCTGGCTGATCTGGCACTCAAAAAGCCAATCTCGGTATTACCAAATACGCCACTGCAAGATGCCCTGCAATTAATTCATCAAAAGAAGGTGGGGTCGGTATTGGTTGTGGATGAGGCGGGGACTATTCAAGGCATCCTCACCCGCTATGACATCTTAGGTCGGGTGACCTTAGCGCAGATACCACTCGATACGCCAATAGCAAAGATCATGTCCACTGATGTAAAGACCCTAAGCGTGGATGACACTGCAGAGACAGCGGGCTTAATGATGTCACAGCACCATATTCGCCATTTACCTGTTTTACGAGGTAAAGAGATTGTGGGGATTATTTCAGAGCGTGATTTATTTTCCTTACAGCGTCTTTCGCTCAACAATATTAGTAGCGCTATTCGAGGCGCTGATGACGTCGCAAGCCTCAAAGAGTGTGCCAACAATATCCGTAAATTTGCACGCAATTTATTAGGCCAAGGCGTGCAGGCTAGGCAGTTAACGGGACTGATTAGCCACCTCAATGATGTCTTAACAGCACAGCTCATTATGCTCTTTACTAAAAAGCATGATCTTGATCTAGAGCACTTTGCATGGATCTCCTTAGGCTCTGAGGGGCGAAGTGAGCAAACGATTGCGACCGATCAAGATAACGCCCTCATTTTGTTGGATAGCGAAGTAATGAATAAAGAGCGCTATCTTGCATTTGCCAATGAGGTCAACCAAGCCTTGGACCAATGCGGCTATCCCTTATGCAAGGGCAATATCATGGCAAGCAATCCTGAGCTCTGCATTGGCCAACAAGAATGGTTGCACCGTTTTGAGCGCTGGATTGAGCAGGGCAATCCAGAGGACTTGCTCAAAGCCAGCATCTTCTTTGATTTCAGGGCGCTGGCTGGTAATGCATCTCTATTAAAACCGTTGCGCGATTATGTGGTGAAGCAGGCTCAAGCAACGCCCCGCTTTATAAAGTTACTCACCGAGAACTCACTCCATTGGAAGGTACCCTTTAATTGGTTCGGTAGTCTTGAAACCAAGGAGCTCGATGGTAAGAAAATCATTGACATCAAAATGCAGGGCACGGCTATTGTGGTGGATGCTGCCCGTATTTATTCCTTGGCACATGGCATTGCTGCAGTAAATACCCGTGAGCGTCTTGCGGCGTTAGGTCGAGCCCTAAATGTCAGTGAAGCAGAGAGCATGGGCTGGATTGCATCGTTTGAGTACTTGCAAACCCTGCGACTAGCTGCCCAAATAGACGGGCACGCGATCGGCGGTAATCCAAATGCGGTTGATGTGGAGCAACTCAATTCAGTAGATAAAACAATTTTGCGGGAGTCTTTGTCTAAGGTGCGTAATTTGCAACAACAATTAGAGTTGGATTATGTTCGCTAAGTTGTTTAAGAGCACTCGTTCTGATAAATCAAATGACGAGCCCTTGCGATGGGTTGTGTTGGATGTAGAGACCACGGGGTTAGACCCAGCGAGCGACCGCTTGCTAGCGATCGCAGCGATTGCAGTGCAGGTGGGTGTTGGATTAACGAAACCGACCATCGTCTTTGGTGATAGTTTTGAGGCGGTGCTTAAGCAAGACCTCGCGTCTGATCGAGACAATATATTGGTTCACCATATTGGTGTGGGTGCGCAAGAGGGAGGGAGACCTGCCATAGAGGTATTAGAAGACTTTCGGGCTTGGGTGGACAATGCGCCTTTATTGGCCTTTCATGCCCCCTTTGATATGGGCATGATCAATCGGGCTTATCACCATCACGGTTTGCCCCCATTAAAAAATGATTGGATTGATATTGAACCTCTGGCAGCAATTACGGGGGGTCATACAAAGGCGAGAGCGCTAGACGATTGGCTTGATTTTTTTGGCTTGGAATGTGCTGTGCGTCATCAAGCCGCAGCCGATACCTTGGTGACCTGTGAATTACTCTTACGCCTTTGGGGTGGAATAAAAAAAGAGGCCAGCAGCTTTAGGGAGCTTAAAAATTTAGCAAAACAGGGTGCTTGGATACCAAGAGGCTAAATATAAGCACCTTTTTAAGGGTAAACACTAGGTTTAACTTAAAAACTAAGGGAAATCACCGATTTGGGTGTCTTTAGACCCCAACCATAATGCCGATTGGCTTTTTCCCCAAATAACAAAAGGCTTTCGTGTGCTTTTATTCTTAAATATTGCCCAGTTAATTTTGTACATCGGCGGCCTTGCTCTGATTGGTCAGGGATTGCTATTTGTACTCTCTGGTCAAAAGCGCGAAACCAATTTGTTCTACCAGCTATTCCAGATCGTTAATAAACCCTGGACTGCAATAGCGCGATTTATTTCTCCTAAGCAAATTGCGGATCATCAAATCCCATTTGTAGCGTTTTGTATTGTTGCCGTTCTATATATTGCTGTGACCCTTGCCAAGATTGAGCATTGTGTATCGATAGGGGTTGAGTTATGTCAGTAAAGCGCGATTTGCGTTGGTATCTTTTTAAGTACTGGGCATCATCCCTCATTGTGCTTGGGCTGAAGAAACGGGCAACTGAGGTGTTTGAAGAGATGTTGCGGCAGTATCCGAATGATCCCTATGTGCTTTCTAGCTTGGCTTACTTAAAAACTCAGGCAGGGGATAAGGCCGGTGCAATTACTCTCTACAAAATCGTGGTGCAGCGCTCCGATGCGCCAGCCTATTCTTGGTACAACCTTGGTTTTTTACAAGAAGAAATGGGTCAAGTTGAAGATGCCGAGTTCAGTTTTCGCAAGGCCTTAAACCTCGATGAAAAGATGGATTTAGCCTGGTATGGACTAGGGCTAACCCTAATTCAGCAGCGCCGTTTTGATGAAGCCATCAAGGCTTTGAAGAAAAACACTCAATTACAACCGATGAGCCCTTATGGCTGGTACCAATTAGCAAGGGTTTATGTGGATCGCCAAGAACCCGAAGAAGCAGTAAAAATCATTAGGCATTTAAAGGATTTTGAGCCCAAATTTGCAAAACAGTTAGAACGGGAGACCGGCCTGACTGTTTAGCACAATGAAGTAGATGTTCGAAGTTTGCTGTAGTTGTTTTTTATTAACTTAAGGAGAAACTGTTATGCAATAACAGAATCGCACAAACAATATTGGTCGAAGAACCTACGAATGACAGCGTTTTTGTTGTTCATCTGGTTTGTCGTGACCTTTGTTGTTGGCTATAACGCCCGCGAACTGTCGTTCAACTTTTTTGGATGGCCGTTTAGCTTTTGGGTCGGCGCACAAGGGGCATTAGTAGTTTATGTTCTCATCATCGCTTATTACGCTCATTACATGAATAATCTTGATAAAGAATATGACTGTGCCGAAGTGGAGGAAGATTAATCATGGCTGGAATGACACCTAATGACGGAAGCGTCTTCGGCGGCAGCGGTAGTAATGCAGCCTTTAAAAAGCAATTAAACAAAGTCTACGCTTGGTATACCGGCGGATTCATTTTGTTTGTAGTGATCCTTGCGATCCTCGAGCAAATGGGTATGGGCCGTGCCATGATTGGTTACGTATTCTTGGGCGCTACCGTATTACTCTACGCTGGTATCGGCGTGATGAGTCGTACTAATGACGCCGCAGAATATTACGTTGCGGGTCGACGCGTTCCTGCCGTCTATAACGGTATGGCAACCGGCGCTGACTGGATGTCTGCAGCCTCCTTTATCGGTATGGCAGGTACTTTGTACCTCACCGGTTACGGCGGTCTTGCCTTCATCATGGGTTGGACTGGTGGATATTGCTTAGTGGCATTATTCCTGGCTCCATATCTACGTAAGTTTGGTCAATTTACAGTGCCTGACTTTTTGGGCGCTCGCTATGACGGTAATCTCCCACGCTTTTTAGGAATCTTGGCAGCAATTCTGTGCTCCTTCGTATACGTTGTTGCACAGATTTACGGTGTTGGTTTAATTACCACTCGTTTGGCTGGCGTTCCTTTTGAGCTTGGTGTGTTCTTGGGTCTTGCAGGTATCTTGGTTTGCTCGTTCTTAGGTGGTATGCGTGCGGTGACTTGGACACAGGTTGCTCAGTACATCATCTTGATCATTGCATACATGATTCCTGTGGTTTGGCTATCGGTTAAGCAAACCAGTTTCCCAGTTCCACAGTTGATTTATGGTGCACAACTTGAAAAAGTGACTGCTAAAGAAGCAGAGTTGATCAAGGATCCTAAAGAGTTAGAAGTACGTGCAATCTTTAAAGCACGCGCAGACGCACTCTCTGAGAAGTTAAAAGACGTTCCTGCTGCATTAGCTGCGGATAAAGCGGCTGCTGAGAAGAAAGTAGCTGATTTAAAAGCTGCTAACGCTCCTGCAGACGAAATCGCTGCTGCTGAAAAAGCGCTAGCTGCCGTTCCAAAAGATGCGGAAGCTGCTAAGAAGGCCTGGACAGCACAAAGAACTGGCGCAACCAATCGCTCTAACCAACTTGCCAATATGCCGCGCCATGCGCAGCAATTTGCGGGAGACCCAGCGGGCGATGAAAAAGCACGGACAGCCTTTGATACATCTCGTCGTAACTTCTTAGCTCTGATTTTCTGCTTGATGGTGGGTACAGCTGCATTGCCACATATCTTGATGCGCTATTACACGACTCCGTCGGTAAAACAAGCGCGTGAGTCTGTGACTTGGTCCTTGTTCTTCATCTTCTTGCTGTACTTCACAGCGCCAGCACTTGCCGTTTTGGTGAAATACGAGGTCTTTACGGTCCTGGTAGGAACACCATTTGATAAGTTACCGGCCTGGATTACAGCGTGGGCGAAAGTTGATGCTGCCTTGTTATCGGTAGCGGATATCAATAAAGACGGTATCTTGCAATTAGCTGAGATGACCATTGGTGGTGACATCATTGTGTTAGCAACCCCAGAAATTGGTGGCTTGCCATACGTGATCTCCGGCATGGTGGCAGCGGGTGGTATGGCTGCAGCTCTGTCAACTGCTGACGGCTTGCTCTTGACGATTGCAAATGCGTTGTCACATGACTTGTACTACAAAATGATTGATCCAAATGCACCAGCTTCACGTCGTGTAATGGTTTCAAAAGTCTTGTTGGTAGTTGTGGCACTTGCTGCTGCCTATGTGGCCGCTCAAAAGCCTGCTGATATCTTGTTCCTCGTGGGCGCTGCGTTCTCATTCGCTGCAGCTGCATTCTTCCCCCCATTAGTGCTGGGTATTTTCTGGAAGCGTGCAACGAAGGCGGGTGCTTGCGTCGGTATGGTCCTAGGTCTTGGTATTACCATGTACTACATGGTCATGACTCAACCATGGTTGCGCGGTGTATTTAGCATCACCTCACCGGTTGAGCTCTGGTATGGCATTCAGCCAATCTCGGCTGGTATCTTTGGTGTGCCTCTCGGTTTTGCGGCCATCATCCTCGTGAGCTTGGTAACCCCAGCCCCACGTAAAGATATTCAGGATTTGGTTGATCACGTACGTTACCCAACATTACGTGGCGATACCTTGAATACGGAAGCAAACTAAGCTTTAACTTGATTTAGTTTTCTAAATCACCTAGAACCCGCTCTTCGGAGCGGGTTTTTTTATGTTCTTTTTTACTCGGGAGCCTCTCTTGTGCGTTAGTCACAAAACTCCTCTATGCTTAGTGCTATGAACGTAATGCGCCGCATTTGGCTCTCACTCCTTTTGTGCCTGGTCGGCTTACCGATCGGGAGTTGGGCGAATTCGCCTGCTGCAGGGAAGTCACCGGTGTATCGATATTTAGAGACCGCCACTCTTCAAGGTCAGGGACGTCTGACGTTTTGGGGTTTTGATGTCTATGACGCGCGCTATTACGTCGCTGATCCCAAGGGGCAAAATGGTTTTGCTTTAGAGATACAGTACATTCGCTCTTTCAAGGGGGCTGATTTAGCTAAGCGCACCATTGATGAGATGAGTCGTCAGGGTGTTTCTGAGAAGCAACGTGCGCTATGGTTGCAAAGCTTAGAAAAGATATTTCCGGATATTGCTTCGGGGGATACCTTGATTGGTCTTCATCTTCCCGATAAGGGAACGATGTTCTTACACAATGGCAAATTGGTTGGAGACATTTCTGGGGATGCCTTTGCGAAAGCTTTTTTTGGGATCTGGCTTGATGAGCGAACCAGTGCCCCTAAATTACGCTCAGCACTGATTGCCACTCGATGCCCGCCCGCATTAATTGCCGCAAATTGCCCGAATCCTTAACAATTTTTTCTCTTAGGTGTTAATCATCATGAATCTCTTGAGCCGGCTTAAAAACATCTTTGTAGTATGTGTGATGGTATTGGGTGTGGCATCGTGTTCTGGCCCAGCGGTGCAGATGTATGCCAAGGAAAAGCCCCAGCTCGATTTGGCCACGTACTTTAACGGCGATATCGATGCCTACGGGATCTTTACAAACCGCAGTGGTGAGGTGGTGAAACGTTTTAAGGTGGTGATCAAGGCGAAGTGGGAAACCAAAGATGGTAAGCGTGTTGGTGTGTTGGATGAAGACTTTACCTATTCGGATGGGACAAAGCAAAAACGTATTTGGACCTTAACTGAACTTGCTCCAGGGAAGTATTCTGGGACTGCCAGCGATGTGATTGGCGAGGCAGTCGGCGAAATGGCAGGTAATGCACTCAATTGGAGATATACCCTCGCTCTGCCGGTCGACGGCACAATCTATCACGTCCAGTTCAATGATTGGATGTATCTGATGGACGATAAGGTCATGCTTAATAAGGCAGCGATGACTAAGTTTGGAATCTACCTTGGCGAAGTGACCTTGGCTTTTTATAAGCGCTAGAGACTGGAATCGTGACCTTAGTAATTTCTAGAGAGGTGTGGCGCAAGATTTGGAATTTTGTTTTATTCCAAGCCGCCTGGTTTGCTTGCATATTAGGAGCAGCAGACCAGCAGATTTGGATCGCCTTGAGTGTCTCCGCTATTTGCATTGGTATTTATCTGTGGTTGCACGCCAATGCCGCATCGGAATACAAATTTCTGCTGAAGGCTTTTATCTATGGCCTAGTAGTTGATACCCTATTGCTTCAATTGGGTTGGATCCAGTTTGAGTCTCCTTTGCCCTGGATTGGGATATCACCGATTTGGATGTGGGCTCTTTGGTTGGTTTTTGCCACCACCCTCAAAGAATCGATGTCTTGGTTACAGGGTAAATGGGTCTTGTCAGCCGTATTAGGGGCGATTGCTGGCCCACTTTGCTACGAGGCGGGGGTCCGCCTAGGTGCGGCTCAGTGGCCAAACTCCGATATACAGGTCTTTGGCCTTATCTACCTTGCACTTGCATGGGCGTGTGCAATGCCATTATTTTTCTATTTCAGCCAGAAAGATCATTAATATCTATATAAATCAAATACTTATAAGTTTATAGGCGCTTACTTACAAATTAATATGTAGATACTGATGCTGAAATGTTCTAGAGGGGCTTGCAAATAGTACTGTTTTTATATACAGTAAACATACAGTAACGATTAACAGACCTAAATACAGCAAAACACCGTACAGAATAGAAAAGGACAGCCATGAACGACAAGAAAAAATCAGCCTCATCCGAATTTGAAGGAATGAGTGGAGACAAGCAAAAAGCATTAACGGCTGCCTTAGCGCAAATTGAAAAACAATTTGGTAAAGGCTCGATCATGCGTCTGGGTGATGCAGAGATCAATCAGGACATACAGGTGGTATCGAGCGGTTCTCTCGGTTTAGATATTGCATTAGGTGTTGGCGGCCTGGCACGCGGACGAGTGATTGAAATCTACGGACCAGAATCATCCGGTAAAACGACACTCACCTTGCATGCAGTTGCAGAGATGCAAAAACTGGGTGGCACTTGTGCGTTCATCGATGCAGAACATGCATTAGATGTGCAATATGCAGCCAAACTCGGCGTCGATGTCAATAATTTATTAATCTCCCAACCAGATACGGGTGAACAAGCATTGGAAATTGCTGATGCGTTAGTTCGCTCTGGCTCCATTGATCTCATTGTGATTGACTCAGTGGCTGCATTAGTACCGAGGGCAGAGATTGAAGGTGATATGGGCGACTCATTGCCAGGCTTGCAAGCTCGCTTAATGAGTCAGGCTCTACGTAAATTAACCGGTACGATTAAGCGAACCAATTCTATGGTGATCTTCATCAATCAAATTCGGATGAAGATTGGCGTGATGTTTGGGTCTCCAGAAACAACTACTGGCGGTAATGCCCTGAAGTTCTACGCCACGATGCGATTGGATATCCGCCGCATTGGCAGTATTAAGAAGGGCGATGAAGTCGTTGGCAACGAAACACGCGTAAAAGTGGTGAAGAACAAAGTATCGCCACCATTCCGCGAAGCCATTTTTGACATCATGTATGGCCAAGGAATTTCACGTGAGGGTGAAATCATTGATATGGGCGTAGAAGCCGATATCGTCGAGAAGTCGGGTGCTTGGTATAGCTATGGCGGAGAGCGCATTGGGCAAGGTAAAGATAATGCCCGTGAGTTTTTGAAAGAAAACCCTGAGATGGCTAAAGAGATTGAGGCAAAGATCCGTGAGAAGTTGGGTGTTAAAAACGGTGGCTCCTTAATTAGCGAAACACTCGATGATGAGGAGATGGAATCTGCGGACGCTTAATGCAGGCTCCAAGTAAATCATCTAAACAAAGCCCGAGTCTCAAAGCTCGGGCTTTGCGTCTTTTATCTCGACGTGAATACAGTCGCAAGGAGCTAGCGAGTAAATTACTGCAGTTAACACAGCAGAATATAGAAGAGTCACCCATCGACTTAGAGCTACAAATTGAAGCAGTGTTGACTGACTTTGAAGCAAGAGGATGGCTAAGTGACGAGCGTTTTGCGCAAGCTTTAGTGCGTCGTCGAAGTGAGCGCTATGGGATTCGACGCGTCGCAGATGAGCTGCAAAGAGCAGGGGTTGAGGCGGGCCTTATTACCCAATTAACGGGCGAGCTCAAAGAGTCTGAATACGACCGTGCCAAGTCCTTATGGACCCGTAAATTTGGTCAAATTGCGATAGAACAAAAGGAGCGGGCGCGTCAGTACCGCTTTCTTATTTCTAAGGGATTTAGCCCTGACCTTGTGGCCAAGGTGATTGGCGGACGCAAAGCATCTATTTAGCCGAATTAAGGCTTGAAAATGTTAGACTTATGGGTCTTTTGCAGGCGTTCTAAGCCCCGTTTTGCCTTGATTTGGGTCAATAGCCCTAAAAGCTTCATCAGGGAAAATAGCTTTCACGCTGGCGTTGAAAACTAATCATTTCCAGGAGCTGTTATGAAGATTCATGAGTACCAAGGCAAGGAAATTCTGCGCCAATTTAATGTACCTGTGCCAAATGGTATTCCGGCGTTTAGCGTCGATGAAGCCCTAAAGGCGGCTGAGAAATTGGGCGGCCCTGTCTGGGTTGTCAAAGCCCAAATTCATGCAGGTGGTCGCGGTAAGGGCGGCGGCGTGAAGTTAGCCAGAAGTATGGAGGAGGTAAAAAGCTATGCCTCTTCAATCTTGGGAATGCAATTAAAGACCCATCAAACGGGACCCGAAGGACAAAAGGTTCGTCGGCTCTTAATTGAGGATGGTGCTGATATTAAAAAAGAGTATTACCTTGGAATCTTGACCGATCGCGGCACCCAAAAAGTGGTACTGATGGCATCAAGCGAAGGGGGCATGGATATTGAAGAGGTTGCTGCAAAAACCCCTGAAAAGATTATTAAAGTATTTGTGGATCCACTAATTGGTTTAAGTGATGCACAGTGCGATCAGTTAAGTAAAGGGATTGGTGTTCCTGAGGCATCCCAAGGTAAGGCTCGTGAGGTGTTCAAGAATCTTTATAAAACTTACTGGGATACCGACGCATCTCTTGTCGAGATCAACCCTCTCATTTTAGAAGGTAATGGCAATATCAAAGCACTTGATGCCAAATTTAACTTTGACTCGAATGCGCTGTATCGCCATCCTGAGATCGTTGCCTACCGTGATGAAGACGAGGAAGATCCTGCGGAGATTGAGGCATCAAAATTTGATCTAGCTTACATCTCCTTAGATGGCAATATTGGTTGCTTGGTTAATGGTGCTGGTTTAGCAATGGCAACAATGGATACCATTAAATTGTTTGGAGGTCAGCCTGCAAACTTCTTAGACGTTGGTGGCGGCGCTACTGCGGAGAAAGTAACCGAGGCATTTAAGATCATGCTCAAAAATAAGAGCGTCAAGGCTATCCTCGTAAACATCTTTGGCGGCATTATGCGTTGTGATGTGATTGCAGAAGGTGTAGTGACTGCATGTAAAGCAGTAAACCTATCGGTACCTTTGGTCGTGCGAATGAAGGGAACTAATGAGGAGTTAGGTAAAAAGATTTTGGCGGACTCTGGTTTGCCAATCATCAGCGCCGACTCTATGGCCGAAGCAGCTACAAAAGTAGTTGCTGCAACCCAAGGTAAATAAGCCATCACACCCAATTAGAGGAATACATTATGTCGATCTTGATTAATAAAAATACGAAAGTCATTACCCAAGGTATTACGGGGAAGACCGGACAGTTCCATACTGAGAAATGCCAAGAGTATGCGAATGGCAAAAATTGTTTTGTTGCTGGCGTTAATCCCAAAAAAGCAGGCGAGTCTGTTTTTGGAATCCCAATTTTTGGCACAGTAAAAGAAGCCGCTAAAGAAACAGGTGCAACGGTATCCGTTATCTACGTACCACCCCCAGGAGCTGCCGCAGCCATTTGGGAAGCAGTTGAAGCCGACTTAGATTTTGTGATTTGTATAACCGAGGGTATTCCTGTTCGCGATATGTTGGAAGTGCGTAATAAGATGCAGCAAAAGGAAGCCAAGGGTGGCAAGAAGACTTTATTACTGGGCCCAAACTGCCCAGGACTTATTACCCCCGATGAAATTAAGATTGGGATCATGCCAGGCCATATTCATCGTAAAGGCCGCATTGGCGTTGTCAGTCGCTCAGGCACCTTGACCTATGAAGCCGTAGGCCAACTTTCTGCAATTGGTTTGGGTCAATCAACCGCTGTAGGTATTGGTGGTGATCCCATCAATGGTCTTAAGCACATTGACGTAATGAGAATGTTTAATGATGACCCTGATACAGATGCGGTCATCATGATTGGTGAGATTGGCGGACCCGATGAGGTCGAAGCTGCACGCTGGTGCAAGGCTAATATGAAAAAACCCATCGTAGGCTTTATTGCAGGGGTAACCGCACCTCCAGGAAAGCGCATGGGTCATGCAGGGGCATTGATTTCAGGTGGCGCTGATACGGCAGACGCAAAACTAGCGGTCATGGAGGAGTGTGGATTTAAGGTCACTAAAAACCCCTCTGAGATGGCGAGTTTACTTAAAGCAATGATTTAATTTAAGAATTCAGTTTTAATGGCAGGCATTGTTCTATATAAAAGAGTTTTGGGTCAATATCAATAACAAATAGAGGAAGACATGGATTTTTTTACAATGATTGACTGGTCTGTGGTGATCCAAATCATCATCATTGATCTTCTTTTGGGCGGCGATAATGCCGTGGTGATTGCGCTAGCCTGCCGCAACTTGCATCCCAATCAAAGAAAGAAGGGCATTATTTGGGGAACTGCCGGCGCGATTATCTTACGCGTCATCCTAGTTGCTTTTGCAGTCACCTTATTGCAAATACCGTTCTTGAAATTAGTCGGTGGCGCATTACTTTTATGGATTGGCTACAAACTCATGGTGCAGCATGATGAGGAAGAGCACAATCTCGATGCCCCAGACAAGCTATTTGCTGCTATTAAAACTATCATCATTGCGGATATCGTAATGAGCTTAGATAACGTTCTTGCAATTGCAGGTGCAGCGGGTCAAGTTGATAATACAGCCCACCAAGTTGGCTATGTGATCTTTGGCTTGATCGTCTCGGTTCCTATCATTGTTGCCGGTAGCAAGGTTGTTCTATACCTCATCGATCGTTTCCCACTCATTGTGACTGCTGGTGCGGGTCTCTTGGGTTGGATTGCGGGTGGCATGATGATGACCGACCCTGCGCTTATTAAGCAATTTGGTGAAGGCTTGGCGGATTACGCCACCATTGCTGGTATTGCTGGTGCGATTGGAGTAATGGCTGTTGGTGAGTTAGTGAAGCACAATAGTAAAAAAGCTAGCACT
>JACCEC013040462.1_pt1 | contig 19537 bp, 11 predicted proteins | sample 7450121 | NCBI WGS metagenome assembly JACCEC01 (sample SAMN15323455, study PRJNA562643) | freshwater metagenome | isolation source: river surface water | place: USA:Blue River Watershed | collected 2017-08-18 | reverse complement strand
CGGCTCCGCGCCTCCTGCGCGGAGGCGAGAGGGGCGAAGGCGAGAGGCGTGAGGCTTGAGGCGAGAGGGAGGAGGAAGACGGAGGAAACGCGGAAGACGCGGGAGGGGGAGAGAGAATGGGCGGGCATGGGAGGCGCGGGAAGATTTCGGATCTGGGATTGCGGATTTCGGATTGGCAGAGGGCGGATTGGGTAATCCGCAATCCGCAATTCGAGATCCGAAATCCGGATACGTCAGTTGCCGGCGTGGCTGTAGGTGCGGAGGAAGAGTTCGATGTCCTTCACGGAGGCGACGAACCGGTTGAGGGCATCCTGCTCGTTGTTGAGGAGGGTGTTGGCGGGAATGACGATCTTCCAGCCGCTGTTCCACACGGAGCGACCGACGAGGCGCGAACTCGTGAATTCGGCGGGCACGGAGCCGTAGAAGAACACGGGGTCGTTGACCGGGCGGAAGGCCTGGTGTTTGCGCAGGATCCAGGGCTGTTCGCTCAGGGTGCCGTTGGCGTTGAAGAACTGCGTGGAGCTGAACTGCGTGGCGCCGAGGTTGAACGGCAGGGGCAGGGCCTGATCGCGGACATCCCAGCCGCGGACGACGTCGGTGTCACCGAGCGGCGGAGCCCGCATGTAGTCGGTGCCGGTCGGGATGAGGTAGACGTAGGGCGTGGCGCTGAGGGCGTTGGGGGTGCCGCTCGGGGCGCCGGTGGCGTTGGGGTTGCCCTGCACGTAGGGGTCCATGCCGATGTAGCCGCGGAGGACCATGCCGGCGGAGTAGATCTTGGTGGAGAAGTTCGACTTGGTGAACGTGTGGTCGCCGGCCGCGAGCGGGAGGCCGAAGAAGTTCATGCCTTCCTGGATCGAGGTGCTGAAGGGGATGACGATGCCGGGGACGGCGGAGCCATCGGCCTTGCGGAGGTTGCGGCACTGGGCGGCGACGTCGGGGTCCGAGAGGACGTTGCTCATGATGTGCTGCTCGAGGGTCTGCTGCCAGGCGGCGTCGTCGGAGGTGATCGCCGGGTCGTCGAGCAGGCGGAAGAGTTCCTTGCGGAGGGAGAACAGGGTGCCGTTGGTATCCGGATTGTTGATGCCGAGGCGCGGTTCGGCGACGGCCCAGTCGGCCTGCATCCGCGCCATGGTGCCGGCGAGGCCGGAGTCGCCGAGGTTGGAGACGGTGGCCTGCGGCTGGCCGCCGGTGAGATCACCGAGGGCGCGGGAGGCGACGATCTTGTTGATCACGTCGAGACCCGCGGTGGAGCCGAGCAGGCCGGTCTCGTAGTCGTAGGATTTCGCGGCGAGGTAGGTGTAGCGGGCGGCGAGATCGTAGAGGGAGCGATACTGTTCGAGGGCCTCGTTGCGGAAGGCGCGGAAGGTGAGATCCTTCGTGCGGTAGCCCTGGATGATGCCGGCGGCGCGTTGGCGGAAGACCTCGCGCTCGGCCTTGATGCGGTCGCCCTCGGCGATGAGGTTGCGCATGCGCTCGACCCTGCGCTGGAGGTCGGTGGCGACCTGCGCGAGCTCGTAGTGGGCCTGGATGACCTCCTTGTAGAGGAGTTCATATTCGTAGACCGACTGCGCCTTCTGGTAGCCGAAGGCGATCTCGTTGAGGATGCCCTCGGAGTCGGCCATGCGTTTTTCCATGCGGGCGTCCATGCCGTTGGCCTGGTTTTCGGCGACGGTCGCGAGGTTTTTGAGGGCGAAGCCGACGATGCCGCCGGCCTCCTTGATGGCGGCGCGAAGGGCGGAGGTGGCGTCGTTGGCCAAGCCCACGCTCTTCGGCGGCGCCTCCGACAGGCCTTCGGCGCGGTCTTTGATCTGCTGCGCCTTGTCGGCCATGAAATTGGCGGCGGCGAAGAGGCCGGTCTGAATAATCTTCATCAGCTGCACGTCCGCGTCGGCGTCGTCCTCCTCGGCAACCTTCGCGATGTAGGTGTTCACCATCTCCGTGTAGAGTTGGTGCCGCTGGAGAAGGGTCTGGGTCTTGGTCTGGATGCGGGCGACGGTGGCCTGCAGCGCGACGCGGCCCTGCTCGACCTCGGTGAGCGCGGTCTGGAGCGAGCCGGTGACCCGGCGGGTGCCGAGTGAGCCGCTGCCCCAGACATCGGAGAACTGGGCATACTGGTTCATCGCGAGCGACACGGTCCTGGTGGTCGTCTGCGCGGTGTAGTTCTTCACGAGGTCCTCCATCACGAGGCCGGTGTGGGTGTTCACGGCGGTGGGGACGGTGAGGGTGAGACTGACCGGGGCCGTGGTGTCGACGAGGTCGGTCGGGCGGTCGATGACGAACCAGTTGACCTCGTCGGCGCCGGTGTAGCCCTGGGCGTAGGTTTTGCCTGCGCCGATGTCGCCGGTGTAGGGCGTGCCGTAGATCTCGATCAGCTGCCGGACGTAGGATTTCTCCTGGTCGACGATATTCTGGTTGGTGACATCGAGGGAGTTCTCCTGGTTGCGGAGGGAGCGGGTCATCTTGGCGGCCTGATCGAAGGCGCCCTTGGCGTTGAGGACGGCGCGGAGGGCGCGGTCGTAGACCTGTTCGTAGTGCGATTTGCCGGCCTTGAGGTCGGCGGGCGAGATGTCGAACGCGATGGCGCCGGGGCTCAGGCCGATGGGGTTGAGGTGGGCGTTGGCGTTGTCGATCCGGGTCTGGAACTCGGCGGCGGCGGTGGCGAGTTCCTGGAGGGCGGGCACGGTGGTGCGGTCGATGATCTGCACGCCGGTGTGATTCGGATTGGTGTCCTTATCGGGGAGCAGGGCGTTGCCGACGACCCAGTGGAAGAGGGCGCCCTGGGTGGAGCGGGCGGTCCATTCGTCGAGTCCCCAGTGGCGCGTGGTGCCGGTGGAGGTGTTGGCGGTGGCGTCGCGGAAGTGGGCCCAGCCGGCGGCCGGCGTGTCGCGGTAGCTCTTGCGGTGGGTGAGGGCGAGAACCTGGCTGGAGGTGCGGGCGAGGTTGGCGGCGGCAGCGGCGAATTTGCGCTCGTCGAAGTAGTCGATCTGGACGGCCTGGCCGAGCACGCTCACGGCCTCGGTGCGGGGCGTCCACGTGAAGTTGGGATTCGTGAGGAGGCGGTAGTAGCCCTTGAGCGCGGTGAGGTAGTGGCCATAGGCATCGCCGTGGCCCTGGGGGAACATGCGCTGCGCATCGGCGGCATCGACGACGCCGTTGGCGGTGGGGGAGCCGGCCTTTTCGCGGATGTTGTAGTTTACGGCGTAGAGGGCTTCGCCGGAATTGATGCCGCGGGTGTAGTTCCAATACAGCCGGTTGTAGGCGGGGGCGACCTGCACGCTGGGCGAGAGGAAGTCGTCGCGGCCGCGGAGGAGGGCGAGTTCCTCGTCGAGGACGGACGAGACCTGGCCCTCGAAGGAGAAACGCGAGGTGTTGACCTCGGTGACGGTGGTGGAGTCGTCGACGGAGATGGTGGGGTTGGCGGCGTCGGCGTAGGCCTCGTTGCCGAGGAGGGTGTAGAGATCGTTGAGGTAACCGGCGGCGAGGAGGAGGGCGTCGTTGGCGGGGCCGTAGTCGTAGCCGGAGTCGATGGAGATGTTCTTCGCGCGGTTGAGGAGCGTCTCGTAGATTTCGATGAGGCCGAAATCGTTGATGTTGGTGATGCTGAGCGCGACGTTGCCCTCCCAGCGTGTGCCGGCCTGGGTGAGGACGGAGACGTCGGTGTTGACGGCGCTGTTGCTGAGGTCGGTGACGCGCTGGTTGAAGGGATTCACGCCGGCGAGGACGCGCTTGATCCAGCCTTCGACGAGCTTGGGCTGCATCCAGCGGGACCAGCCGGTGCCGGCGACGTTGTTGGCCGAGGCCTTGGGCCGGTAGCGCATCGTGAAGTAATTGTCGGTCATCACGAGCAGCGGGCTGCCGAGCGGAGCGGTGGGGGAGCCGCCGACGACGACCTGGTTGCTGAGGGTGCCGTTGGGCTGCTGCCAAGGGGAGCCGATGGCGGCGACGAGATCGGTCTCGGCGGAGGCGTGGAGGCGGAAGTTGACGAGGGCCGCGGCGCCGAGGTCGGCGGACGAGTAGAGGGCGAACTCGAGGCGGTTGATGCCCTTTTGGAAGAAATTGCCGTCGACGGTGAACTGGCGGGCGAGTCCGGCGGCGACGAGACCGGAGGTGGAGACGGTGTTGCTGAAGGTGGCCGGCGCCTGGAAGGCGAGGGCCGCGACGCCGTTCACGTAGAGGACGAAGCCGGTGTAGTCGGCGAGATCGGCGGAGAGGACGATCTGGGCGGGCACGCCGGCCGTGAAATCGACGCCATCGACGGAGCGGAGGACGGCGCCGACGCGGTTCTGGCCGCCGGTGTGCTGCGCGTCGCGGACCTGGACGGAGCGCGGGAGCGTGACGGTGCCGGCGGCGGCGTATTCGGCGGCGGTGGGCAGGGCGCCGGCGGGATTCTGCACGAGTTTCACGCTGCTACCGAGGCGCGACGTGAGGGCGTAGCTGTAGATCCCGGGGGCGACGCCGCCCTGGGGCGGAGCGTAGCGCCATTCGAATTCGTAGAGGTCGGGCCGCGCGGCGAAGTCGCCGCTGTGGCGGAGGGTGACCTGCTCGTCGAGCGGGTTGCTGGAGAGCAGCACCTTCAGGTCGCCGGTATAGAGCTGCGGCGCGACGCGGAAGATCTGCATCGCGACGGGGTCGCTCTGCGGGGTGAAGGCGCGGCCGTTGCCGAAGAGCATGGTGACCCAGCCGGTGCCGTTGCCGGTGGCGGTGAGCGCGTAGTCGACGACGGCGGTGTCGGAGTCGGAGATGGCGGCGACGGTCTGGGCGTCGACGGTGACCGGAGTGCCGTTGGACCGGTAGGTGCCGATACGGGCGGGATCCTCGACGAACGTCTCGACGCGGGTGACGAGGTTGGCGATGGCGTTGACCCAGGCGGCGGCGTTGGGGTCGCTGTTGCTCGGGAGGCCCTCGAGGGCGGCGCGTTCCTCGGGCGAGAGGACGTTGAGGTGGAGGTAATCCTCGCCGGCGGGCTCATCGACGAACCGGCCGAGGAACACGAGTGAGCCTCTGGTGCCGCGGGCCGGATCGAAGTAGAACCGGCTCTGGAGGTGCGGGGGCAGGCGCTGGAAGTATTTCTTGCCGAGGTAATCGGCAGTGGCGATCGAGGTCGGCAGCGCCTGGAGCTGGCCGGCACCGCCGAGGGCGAAGACCTTTTCGCGGATCGGATCGTGCAGGACGACGGCGGCCTTGGTGGCGCCCTCGTTGGCGATCGACTGCTGATAGAGGACGAGGGCGCTGGCCTGGGGCAGCACGGCGGGAAGGCCGAACTTGGGGAGCGTGAGCGTCTCGGCGACGCGCAGCTCGGGGGCGTTGTCGGGCCACGTCGGGCGGTAGATCACGGTCAGCGAGGTGCCGGAGATCGGATCGCCGCTGGGTGTGCCGGAGACGAGCGGACGGAGGTAGGGCAACGCGGTGCCGGGGGCGGGCTGGGAGGCGACGCCGGGCACGAAGAAGCCTTCGCGCATCGGGTAGTAGAACTGCATGCCGAGCGTGGGCGTGGCGCCGGCGTGCGGGCCGCGGTAGACCCAGTGGTAGCCCTTGCGGTCCTTGAAGGTGAAACTGGAGTAGAGCGTGGGGCCCTGATGGGCGGAGTCGGGCGTGCCGGGGACCTCGGTGTTCTTCACGTTGCCCGAGGCATCGAGCGGCAGTGGCAGCAACGGCAGGGGCATCGGGCCCTGGAGGATGGTGCCGGCCGTGATCGGGTAATTGAAGAGGATGTCGTTGGCGTCGCCGGGCAGGTCGAGTTCGCGCACGACCCGGAAGGCGTGCATCGCGGGTCGTTGGTCGATGGGCGACGTGTAGCTGAGGAGGACGAACGGCTGGGACGTGTATTCGGCGGGGTTGGTGCCGGTGTTGTTGAGGTCGTCGCGGAGCGCGTAGGCGCGGCCGGAGAGCATGAGGGCGTGTTCCTCGTTGGGATTGAAGCCGGGTTTGGTGCGGTCGTTCTGGACGTAGATCGAGCCGATGACTTCGGACGGAGGGAGGTCGCCGGTGCCGGCGTTGGAAGCCATGACGATCGTGTCGGGGTTTGACGGATACGACACGGTGTAGCGGCCGACTTTGGCGGGGACGTAGAACGGGGAGAACGCGGGGCTGGGCGGCTCGATCTTCCGGAACCACCAGACCTTGAGCTCGGAGTCGCCGGGCATCGCGTTGACCGGGATGATGGCGCCCTTCTCGGCGTCGGTCGCGCCGACGGTGAAGGGATTGCGGTAGGCGACGGGATTGTAGCCGGTGCCGCCGGCGATGTAGCCGGCGTGGGAGTAGCCGGCCGGCGGGTTGAGGCGGGAACCGACGGTGGCGGTGCCGACGAGGGCGGGGAGGCTGTCGCCCTCCTCGAAGCCGGCGCGGCCCTCCGCCTGCGTGTAGACGCGGACATACCAGACCTCGTTGCCGCTGGCGAAGCGCAGGAGGCTGCGGTTGAGGCCGTCGGCGGAGAGGGAGACGACGAGCCGCTGCGAGTTGGTGTCGATGACGGACTCGGTCTGGTTGCGGTCATCCTGGAAGATCACCTGGGGCAGGAGGCCGCCGCCGAACTGGACGCCGGTGGCGGGCGAGCTGCCGCCGGTGGGCGTGGTGTAGTGGGCGTGGAAGCCCGCGGGGGTGCCCGGCCAGAGCTGCGAGTAGTGGTTCTTCACCACGGGCCAGAAGATGCCGAGGTTGGGCTGGGCGGGGGCGCCGAGGAAGTGGATCGCGGCGTCGCTGCGCTCGAGCCAGTAGAACACGACGCGGTCGGGGTTGTCGTTTTCGCGCTCGGCGTAGTAGACCTGCCGGCCGTCGGCGCGGGTGTGCGTGCCGTAGAACGACTGGCCGTCGGGGGAGGCGTTGAGGACGGGAGAGCCGAGATACTCCTGGCTGTTGTCGAGCGGGAGGAGCCGGCCGGAGCTGTCGCGCGGGGTGAGGCGGTCGCCGAGATTGACGGTGACGTTTACGGCGGGAGCGGTGCGGACGACCTCGACGATATCGGCGCCGAGGAATTGATGGCTGGAGAGTGAACCGGGCTTCAGGGGCCCGAGGTATTCGACGAGGATGCGGCCTTCGAGGTTGTAGGCGCGCAGTTCGCCGATGCCGCCGACTTTCTGGAACCAGAGCGTGCGCTTTTCCTCGGGCGGGCGGGCGGAGGCGTCGGGGTTGATGGAGATGCCGACCGGCTGGTATTCGGAGGTGACGGAGGCGGGGAAGTTGGTCGAGTAGACCGGATTCACCGTCTCGATGCTGCCGGTCGGGATGGAGATCGCGGGGCCGTTGAAGCTGCGTTCGGTCCAGTAGATGGTGCGGGTGGGGCGCTGGGTGGCGGAGGAAACGGAGAAGCTTTCCTCGCGGTAGCGGTAGCGCAGCTGCGAGTCGCCGGGGATGGCGACGGGCACGCGCGACACCCACGTGACGGTGACGCGGCCGCTCTGCTTGGCGAAGACGCGCTCGGCGTGCGGGCTGTAGTAGTAGGAGAGGTTGGCGTTGGCGGCGACCGGAGGCGCGGTGTCGGCGGGCCCCTGCGGGTGGGTGAAGGTCTCGCCGGGGCGGATGGGCTCCGTGCGCCAGTAGGCGACCGTGGCTTCGGAGACACCGTCGGCCTGGGTGGCGGGGGGCGTGATGACATCGCCGAGGAAATAGCGGGGCACACCTCCGGCGAAGACGTTGCCGATGCGCGCGCTGCGGAGGACGAGGCCGGCGCCGGTCTCGACGCCGGTGCCCGGAGTGACGAAGCGGGCGGAGGGATAGCGCTGGAGGAGCGTGCCGGTCTCCGCGATGGGACCGGCGGAGCCGGCGGTCTCGCCGACACCGCTGAACTGCGGCTGCGTGATGAGGACGGGCGGATCGGTGGGCGGGCCGTTGGGCACCGGGCCGAGGAAGAGGTTGTTGCCGAGGGTGCCCTTGATCTCGAACTGGGCCGATGCGACGTGCGCGAGCGCGAGGAAGGCGAAGAGGAAGGCGGCGAACGGGGCGGCCGGCGACGCGCCGGGGCGGCGGGTCGATCGGCGCCCGTCGGGCGAGGAGGCGTCAGCGCGCCGGCGGGGCGGGCTGAAGACAGACGGAGTCATGGCGGGGGCGGCGCGGCGGTTTATTCGCGGGCGGCGGCGACGGAGAGGGAATTGAGGCGGCGCTCGATGGCGGCCATGCGGTCGGTGACGGCGGATTCGCGCGTCTCGAGTTCCCGGATACGGGCTTCGAGGGCGGCGATCTTCGCGTCGCGGGCCTTGAAGCCCTCGTCCTTCTCGGCGCGGAGTTCGCGGAGGGCCTGGACGGCGTGGGACTCGAAGCCGGAGAAGGAGATGGCCTTCATGCCGTCGGGGCCGGTGGTCACCCATTGGGGGAAGACCTTTTCCATTTCCTGGGCGATGAAGCCGGTCTGTTCGCCGCGGCCGTAGCGGGCCTCGTCCTTGTAGTGGAAGTTCACGCTGCGGAGTTGGAGCAGTCGATCGAGTGATCCGCCGAGATTACGGACGTCGGTCTTGAGGCGGGCGTCGGAGGTCGCGGCCCAGCTGCCGCCGCCGGGCTTGAAGCTGCCGTAGGTGGTGAAGGCGGCCATCTCGGCGTTGTTCCGGTCGACGACCTTGAGGATGACGTTGTTGCCGTTCGCGTCGGCGTTCACCTGCTTGAAGAGGAACGAAATGAACGGGTCGCCGTTGAGGTTGTTGAAACCCATGCGGCCGTCGCGCTCGATGCGGAGGCGGTTGAGGCCGTTGGTGCCGAAGTCGAGGAAGCGGTCGGCGGTTTCCCAGACGAAGGCGGCACTGCCGTTGGTGCCGACGAAGAGGCCCTTGTTGGCGGCGGCATCGCCGCTGAGCTGGAAGAGCGCCTGCGAGGCGCCGACTCCGGGGAGGGCGGTAGCGTGGACCTGGACGGTGGGGTTGGGCTGGCCGATGCCGATGGAGGCGTAGTCGCGCACGGTGAAGCACTCGGCACCGGCGGCGTTCTGCACCTTCATCAGGTAGGCCTTCACGCCCTTGAAGTAGAAATCGAGGTTGGTGTCCCCGTTGAGGACGCCGAAGCCGAAGCGGCCGTCGGCTTCGATGCGCTGGCGGATGACGCCGTTGGTGCCGAAATCGAGCGGGCTGTTCTCCCAGTTGAAGAGGTAGGCGGGGCCGCCGTTGTTGAGGCCGACATAGAGGCCACGGGTGCCGGCGACGCCGGAGCCGGCGGTGAAGAATCCGGCGCGGGGGTTGCCGTTGGTGCCGCCGGCGAAGACGCCGAGCGGGGCGCCCGCGGTGGTATTGGTGCCGATGCCGACTTCGGCGGGGGTGGCGCGGAAAATCGTGGAGCCGTTGACGGACCAGAGGCCGACGTCGGCGCCGAGCTTGGCGGCGGTGACGGCGCCGGCGGCGATGTCGGCGGCGGTGACGGCGTTATCGGCGAGCTTGGTGGTGTCGATGGCGTTGGCGGCGATCTTGCCGAAGGTGATCGCGCTGTCGGCGACCTGGGCGGTGCCGACGGCGTTGTTGGCGATCATGGTGCCGGTGAGGGACTGGTTGGTGAGACCCTCGGCGAGCTTGGCGCGGAACGTGTAGGCGTTGGAGACGATCTGCTGGCGGGGGGAGATCTCGGGGTCGGTCGCGACGGCCGGGTCGTCGATGGTGATGCCGAGGTAGCGGGCCTCGCCGTTGAAGACCGCGTCGAGGGTGCCGGCGTTGGTTTCACCGCTGACGGCGCCGCCGGCGCCGATGAGGACGCTGAACTCGCCGTTGGCGATGGTGACGGTCTGCTGCTCGGAGTAGAGGCGGTTGGCCGCGGAGACCGAGTTGGGGTCGCTCCAGATGCGGAAGGTGACGATGCGGTTGACGGGTGAGCTGTTGCCGACGGGGGTGCCGCTCGCGTCGGTGACGCGGCCCTGGTAGCTGATGCGGGTGGGGACGGCGGAGGTCTGCGCGAGGGAGGCGAGAGGCGCGGCGGCGAGCAGGGCGGCGAGCAGGAGGCGTTGCATGATGGGAGAAGTTGAAGCGGTAAGTTGAAGTTTGAGTTTTTCGGAAGGTCGTCAGTTCAGCGTGATGTCGCCGAGCTCGCTGGCGCGGCGGAGCCGGAAGGTGCCGGTGATGGTGATCGGCTGGCGGTGGAGGCCGGTGATGGTCTCCGAGTAGGTGCCGCCCATGACCGAGGCGCCCCAGCCTTCGCCGCTCGTGCCGGAGGGCGGGGTGGCGAGGAAGGTGAAGGTGCAGACGCGGGTGACGGTGTAGCTCTCGTTGCCGTTGCCGACGGGGTTGAAGCGGGCGTCCTTGTTGTCGTGGTCCGGGTGATACTGGTGGACGAAGGGATTGGTCGCGCCGTCGAACGGGATGACGACGGTGCGGGTCAGGGTGGTGCCGAGGCCCATGCTGCCGGAGCCGGTGCCGATGACGGTGTCGGGCGGCAGGTGGGCGGAGGTGAAGCGGGTGGCGTTGGCTTTGTCGGTGGCGAGGAGGCCGGACTCCTTGGTGCAGAGGCCGAGGTTGTTGGGCGACGGTGCGAGGCGGCCGAGGAAGACGTGCGACAGGAGGCGGGCGGTGCCGGAGTTGTCGACGTGGAGCAGGGTGCGGAGCGGGAACGAGGAAGTGGTGGCGGTGCCGGTGTAGCCGGGGGTCTTGCTTTCGACGCCGTTGAGGGCGATGTCGCCGATCCACAGACCGGCCATCGAGGTGACGCGGGCGCTGGCGGGCAGGTAGACATCGAGGAGATTGCCGGAATCGGTGAAGCGGAGGAACGACGCGTAGAGGGCGCCGGGGCTGCCGCTCATCTGGGCGCGGTCGAGACCGATCCGGAGTTCGATGGCGGACTGCGGGCCGATGACCTCGTTGAAGCCGGTGCCGATCGCCGCCTCGGTGTAGGTGGCGGTCGAGGTGTTGAACGTGCGGCGGGTGAGCGGGACGGCACCGGTGAGCTGCTCCTGGCCGACGGGGGCGGCGGCGGAGTTGACGGGGCTGACGGTGAGGGTGACGGCGGCGGAGGTGCGGTTGCGCACGCGGACGGTGATGAGGGCGCCGTTGCGGCCGAAGTGGAGGCCGTCGAGGTTGGACGGGCTGATCTCGAGGGGAGCGTAGAAGTTGCTCACGACGGGGGCCTCGAACCAGTAGGCTTGGTTGCGGTCGAGGCGCTCGGAGATCGGGGAGAAGACCTGGATGGGGTTGCCGGGCCCGAGGTCGCCGCCGACGTATTTGTAGATGCGGGTGTTGGCGGCGATGACGGCGGGGAACGTGGCGAAGTAGTCCGAGAAAAGCGGATACGCGTCGGAGAAGCGGGCGGGAAAGCCCATGAGGTTGGCGCCGTTGCGGACCCAGGCGTTGCCGGGCGGGAGGATTTTCTGGGTGAGGCTGAAATTGTAGGTGTTGGCGATGGTGCCGGTGCAGCGGACGAGGTAGGCGTAACGGCCGGGCAGCTGGGCGAGGGACGTCTGCTCGGGGGCGCCGCGGACCCAGCGGGTCCACTCGGGCGTGCCGGCGGAAGGGATCAGCGGCGAGGTCTCGAACTGGGTCTGGGTGGGATTGGTGTTCCAGCGCCAGATCTCGAGGATCTCGGGGTTGTCGGCGACGAGCTGGTCGATGGTCGCGTGGGTGGCATCGCCGTGCAGGTAGATGGAATTCCAGCCGCCTTTGAGCGTGTAGGTGGTGGTCTGCCACTGGGCGCGGGCCAGCGATGCGAGGAAGAGCGCGAGGAGGAAGACGTGGAAGACGCGGAAGACGCGGGAGACGGGGGAGGGCATGGGCGCGGTCAGCGGACGGTGAGGCGGTAGAAGCGGGACGTGCCGGCGCCGGCGGCGACGTAGCCGCGGATGACGCCGATGACGGAGGCGCGGTGGAAACGGGCGGTGGAGCCGCCCGGGCTGAGGGCGAACGGCGCGGGGCTCCACGTGCGGAGATCGGAGCTCTCCTCGATGGTGTAGACCTTGCCGGTGATGCCGTAGAATTCGAAGCCGACCTCGGTGGCGGACTTGGAGACGAGCTTGAGCTCGAAGCGTTCGGCGGCATCGCCGGCGAAGGTGCCGGCGACGTATTCGAGAAAGTTGGACACGCCGTCGCCGTCGAAGTCGCCGTCTTTGGTGACGAGGCCGATGTCCCAGCCGGGCTGGCCGGGGCGGCGGCCGGCCTGGAAGAGCTGGAATTCCTGCCAGGCGTCGGGCAGGCCGTCGTGATTGGTGTCGGCGCCGAGGTTGAGGTCGAGGCGGACGCGCTCGCCGCCGTTGCCGGCGCGGAGGGTGCCCTTGGTTTCGATCGGGTAGAATTTCTCGCCGTTCATCTCCACGTAGAGGGTGTAGATGCCCTGCGACGGGACGGCCTTGTGGGAGTAGGTGCGGGTGGCGGCGCGTGCCTGGTCGATGCGGACATCGATCTCGTAGTTGCGGTCGCCGAGCGGCGTGGTGCGCACGGGGGCGCGGCCGACCTCGGTGTTGTTATGCAGCAGGACGATCACCGCGCCTTCGACGCGGAGGGTGGCACCGACCTGATCGCGGACCATGCCGAACAACGTGTAGCTCGGGTTGGGCGGGAAAGCCTGCAAGGGAGCAGCGAGCAGCCAGACCGCGAGGGTGGCGAAGGCCGGCAGTCGCAGCCGGCGAAGGAGGGAAGATGGGGAAGCGAGGCTCACGAGAAGGAAGGGGAGAAGGTCAGGCAGCGTGGGGAACGAAGACTTCGGCGGCGGCGCGGAGCTGGCTGGGCGGCACCGCGGGCGGCAGAACCAGAACGTGCTGGAGCAAGGTGAGCGCGTGGGCGCGGGGAACCTCCTGGTCGCTGAGAAGAATCACCGGCCCCTTGAAGCCGGCGGCGCGGCCGCGGCGGAGCAGCTCGAGGGCATCGAGCTCGGGCAGACGGTCGCTGAGCAGGAGGAGGTCCCACTCGTCGGTGTCGCAGGTCAGCAGCTAGATCGCCTCGGCGGAGGCGTTGACGCATTCGATCGTCGTGCCGGGCCGCGTGAGGGCGACGCAGACGGCGCGACGGTGTTCGACGTCGGCATCGACGCAGAGAATCCGGCGGCTGGGGCCGGAAACGGATGAGTCGGTGGGCAGACGGGTCAGGGGCATGCGCAGCGCCAGAGTGAGTGTAATTACTCAATTGGCCCGCAATCGGGGGCGTTTCGCTGCGGAGGCGTGACGGCACGATTTTATTGCCGGAATTTTGCAGCAAGGCCCCGTTCGTTGTGACGCAGTGCGTTCAGGTTCGGCGCTTGCCGTGAGGCAACCTGCTGGCAAGTGATGGCAGATATCGATGAGTGAATCGCGGGCGATCACACCGGGCGAAGCGGACGTCGTGCTGATTGAGGACGACGGGTTGTTTCGCGATCTGCTGAGTCACGCCGTGAAGGAAGGCGTGAAGCCGAAGAGATTCGCGGTGTTTGAGAATGGGGCGACCGGGCTGGCCCACTGTCTGGCGTCACCGCCGGACCTGCTGATCGTGGACCTGCGTTTACCCAGTCTGGACGGACGTGAGGTGGTGCGGCGGCTGCGGCCGGTGGCGCCTAAGACGCGCTATCTGGTGCTGACTGGGCATGTGACCAATGCGTTGCCGGCGGAGTTGATCACGCTCGGGGTGTCGGGATTCGTCGACAAGGCGTCGACGATGGACGAGCTGCGCCGGGCGATCGGGCGGGTGTTGGAGGGGGGGCTGTATTTCTCGGCGAGTGTGCCGCCGCAGCCGGCCTGGTTTGCGGCGCGGCCGGGCGGGGGAGCGGAGGCGGTGGGGGTGGATCCGGCGGTGCTTTCGGACCGCGAGCGCCAGATCGTGCGGCTGGTGGCGTCGGGTTTGTATTCCAAGGAGATCGCCGAGCAGCTCGGGCTGAGTCCGCGGACGGTGGAGAAGGAGCGCGTGGCGATCATGCAGAAACTCGGGGTGGGCGATCTGCCGGGGTTGATTCGCTGGAGCGTGCGTCACGGGCTGGTCTGAGCCGCGCCCGTGAGCGCCCGCGCGGGAAGCAGGAAATTCCCTCTTGCGACCGCACCGGCGGTGCGCCGGAGTGTCGGGCGACCGTGCTGCAATGACCTCCGCCGATTATCTGCCGTTTCTCATCCAAGCCGTGCTCGCCGCCGCCATCACCGGTGGCGTCGTGGGTGCCAGCCATCTCTTCGGCCAGCGTTTCAAGAAGAACAAGATCAAGGACAGCGCCTACGAGTGCGGCGTGCCGGCGGAGGGCCTCGTGCACACGCGTTTCTCGGTCAAATTCTACCTCACGGCGCTGCTGTTCATGCTTTTCGATCTCGAAGTGGTGATCCTGATTCCGTGGACGTTCATCTACCGGGAATTTCTGGCCAACAACATCGCCATCGTGGGGCCGATCGCATTCTTCCTCGGCGTGCTGATTCTCGGGCTCTTCTACGAGATCAAGAAGGGCGCGCTGCAGTGGGAAAAGTGAGTCGCGTCCGGTCGCATTGAACTGAAATTCCGAGCCACCCGCATGCCCGGCACCTCGCGGACGACGTCACCGGCCCGACCGGCGGACACGGCGGATTTCCTCCTCTCCGATGCGGCTCGATAAGATCATCGCCCGCGGTCGGATCGTCGACCTGAAGAGCCTCGATCTCGAGGGTGCGCTGCAGGAGCTGCTCGCGGTCTGCGTCGAGAAGTTTCCCGATCTGAAGCCGGAGTCGCTGCTCAAGGGGCTGCTCGCCCGCGAGAGCACGATGACGACCTATCTGGGTTTCGGCGTCGCGCTGCCGCACGTGCGGGTGAAGATGAGCCGACGTTATGTGCTCGCGATCGGCCGCAGCCGGGTGGGCATCCGGCATGACGGCGCGCTGGCGGAAGAGCGGGTGCACCTGATCGTGATGCTGATCGCCGGCGAGAACGCCCGCGATTACCTGCAGGTTCTCGCCTCGATCGCGCGCCAGGTGAAGGACCAGCAGCTGGTCGAGAATCTGGTCAATGCGCCGGACCTGGATCAGCTCTACGAACGGCTGGTCGGCGGCTTCGGCGGACTGCGGGCGGTGGAGGCGCAGCAGAACCGCGTCAACCGGCTCATGTTCCGCGAGGCGGAGCGGGTGGCGCGCGGGGCGGACTGCACGGCGATCGTGGTGTTTGGCGACACCTTTATCGGCGGCATCCAGCCGGGCATGCTGCGCTCGAAGCTGAAGACCATTCTGGTGACGCGGGCCGCGCTCGAGACCAGCGAGGACGAGAAAGTTTTCACCGAGACGATCCAGGTGCGCTCCTTCTCGAACCAGCGGCTGGCGCAGCTGCGCAGCGCGATGCTGGTGGCGCTGACGCGCGGGGTGGTGAATTTCGCGGACCGGATCTGCTGCGTGGGCGGGATCACGGGCAGCAATCAGTTCGACACGCTTGTGGTCGTGGACATCGAGCGCGAATTCCAGACGCTGCTCACGGGCTCGACGGCGGACCTGCTGCCGGAGGACGTGAAACCCGAGGTGCTGGAGCGCGTGATCGCGGTGGCGACGGAGCTGGGCGTGGAGGGCCGCGAAGGCCGGCCGGTCGGCTGCCTCTTCGTGGTGGGCGACATCGAGAAGGTGGGCTCGCTGTCGAAGCCGCTGGTGCTGAATCCGTTCTTCGGATACAAGGAAGAGGACCGCAACATCCTCAATCCCTTCATGGACGAGACGCTGAAGGAATTCTCGTCGATCGACGGCGCGTTCATCATCCGCGGCGACGGGGTGGTGGAGTCGGCGGGCAGCCTGCTGCAGGCGACCGACACCACGCACCAGCTGCCGAGCGGGCTCGGCAGCCGGCATGCGGCGGCGGCGGCGATCAGCGTGGCGGCGAACTGCATCTCGATCGTGGTGTCGTCGAGCACGGGGCAGGTGACGCTTTTCCGCCGGGGCGTGATGCTGCCGCTCACGGAGAAGCGCCGCTGAGGGCGCGGGGGTTGGCGGCGCCGGCCGGTCGGGCGGGGCGCCGCGAGGGTTTCACGGCTTGCCAGCCCCGGCCGGCGCCGGTGGATTCGCGGCATGGCTCTCTATGGATCGTTCGGCACGGTGCGCGCCCAGGCGCCCCAGTCTCCCGGTTTCGCGACGGCGTTTGCCTACGTCGAGGAACTGCTGCGGCCCGGTTCGCCGGCCGCGCAGCGCATCCGGGAGGTGCCGGTCGGCCAGTCGCGCCGGGTCGAGCTCGGCGGCGGCGTTTTCGTGATGGAGCAGGCCTACGAGACCAAGCCGCGGGAGCAGGGTTTCTTCGAGTCGCATCGCCGCCACATCGACGTGCAGGTCGTGGTGGAGGGCGAGGAGATCATGGAGCTGGTGGACGTCGCGCGGATCGCGGTGAAGCAGCCCTTCGACGCCGAGCGCGACCTGATCGTGTATGAGGATTTCGGGGACGCCTCGCTGCTGCGGGCGCAGGCGGGCGACACGGCGCTGTTTTTCCCGGCGGATGTGCACATGCCCTCGTTGCGGCTGCGGGCCAACGCGGCGGTGGTGCGGAAGGCGGTCGTGAAAGTGCCGGTGGGCGCATGAGTCGTCCACTGCTGCGGGGTGGGCGCCGTCCCGCTTGCCGGCGATGAACTACCGGCATCAGTTCCACGCGGGAAATTTTGCGGACGTGATGAAGCATGCGCTGCTCGTGGCGCTGCTGACGGCGCTGCAGCGCAAGGAGCAGGGACTGCTGTATCTCGACACGCATGCGGGCCGCGGGCGCTACGATCTCGAACGCGCCGCGGCGGGCGAAACCCTCGCGCGCCGGCCCGAGTGGCCGGATGGAATCGGCCGGCTGGAGAAGGTCGAAGGCGCGCCGCCGGCGCTGGACGATTATCTGGCGCAGGTGCGGCGTTTCGACCGCGAGGCCGGTAATCTGACGGAGACGCCGCGTTTCTATCCCGGCTCCCCGCTGCTCGTGCGGACGCTGCTGCGGCCGCAGGACCGGATGGCGCTCTGCGAGATGCACCCGGCGGAGTGTGCGGCGCTGCGGGCGGAGCTGGCGGGTGCGCCCAAGGTGTCGGTGCACGAGTTGGACGGCTATGTGGCGTTGCGCGCGATGCTGCCGCCGCCCGAGCGGCGTGCGCTGGTGCTGATCGATCCGCCGTTCGAAGCGCAGGACGAATACGAGCGGATCGCGGAGGGTCTGCGGGAGGCGCTGAGGCGTTTCCCGAGCGGCACGTTGGCGGTGTGGTATCCGCTGACCGACCGGGCGCGGGTGGGCGAGTTTGCGCTGCGCGTGCGCGACCTGGCGCCGCCGCCGACGATGTTTGCGGAGCTGGAGATCGCGCCGGAAGGCTCGACGGTGAAGATGCACGGCTGCGGTCTGCTGATCGTGAATCCGCCGTGGGGCTTCGAGGCGGCGGCCCGGACGCTGCTGGAGTATCTTGCGCCGCGGCTCGCCCGCGAAGGCGGCGGCCGGGGGCGCGTTGACTGGGTCGTGCCGGAGCGCTGACGACGTCTGCGACCGCGGTCAGCCGGCGGGGCGGAGATTGCGCTGCAGCACGGTGGCGAGCAGCTCGAAGCGGACCGGCTTGGTGAGGAAATCGTCCATGCCGGCGGCGAGGCAGGCTTCGCGCACGTGGGTGCTGGCGTTGGCGGTGAGCGCGATGATCTTGAGCGGCCGTCCGGCGAGCCGCTGGCGGATGCGGCGGGTCGCTTCCATGCCGTCGATTCCGGGCAGCTGGCAGTCCATGAGGACGACGTCGAACTGTTCCCCGAGGGCGGCGGTGATGGCGGCCTCGCCGTCGCCGGCAAACTTGGGCGTGACGTTGAGTTTCTTCAGGAAGAGCTCGATGACCTGCTGGTTCACGGAGTCGTCCTCCACGACGAGCACACGGCCGGAGAGGACCGGGGTGACGAAACGCGGCGCCTCTTCGGCGCGCGGAACGGCGATGCTGATCTCGGGTAACTTGCAGGGAAGGATCAGGCGGAACGTCGAACCCTGATTGAGGGTGCTCTGCACCTGGAGGGCGCCGCCCATCGCCTGGGCCAGCCGCATCGAGATCGCGAGGCCGAGACCGGTGCCGCCATAGCGCCGGCTCATCGACGTGTCGGCCTGGGTGAAAGGCTTGAAGAGCTTCTCGAGTGCGCTGGAGCTGATGCCAATGCCGGTGTCGCTGACGGTGAAGTGCATCACCGCCTTCTGCGCCGTGCGTTCGGCGCAGTGGACGGAGAGTTCGACGCGGCCCTTTTCGGTGAACTTGATCGCGTTGCCGATGAGGTTGACGAGAATCTGACGGAGGCGGGTGGCGTCGCCGATGATCGCGCCGGGGAGATTGTCGCCGATCGCGAGCTCGAACTGGAGGCCCTTGTCGCGCGCGCGGGCGAGCATGAGGTCGGAAACCGCGCGGGCGGTCGTGGCGGGCGGGAAGGGCGCGTGTTCGAGTTCGAGGCGGCCGGCTTCGATCTTGGAGAAGTCCAGCACGTCGTTGAGCAGCAGGAGGAGCGATTCGGCGGAGTCCGAGGCGGTCTTGAGGTAGCCGCGCTGATCGGGGGTGAGCTGGGTGTCGCGCACGACGCGCAGCATGCCGAGCACGCCGTTCATCGGGGTGCGGATCTCGTGGGAGATGGTGGCGAGGAACTCGCCCTTCGCGCGGCTGGCGGATTCGGCTTTCTCGCGGGCTTCACGCAGCTCGGTCTCGCGGGATTCGCGCCGGGCGTTTTCTGCCTGGAGTTCGGCCGCGAGGGCTTCGCGTTCGAAACGCATCGCGAGCGCATCCGAAAGCACGCGGTGATTGTGCAGCGTGGCGCTCGTCATGTAGATGATGAACGCGACGACGAACGTGCCGGCGGTCAGTCCGGCGAGATCGAAATCGGAGAAGAACCGGACGCCGAGGGGCGTCATGATGGCGAAGAGGTAGGCGATGCTGCCCTTCCGGAACGGCAGCAGCAGCCGCGTGGACCCGGTGAGCAGGCCGGCGAGCAGGAGAATGTGGACGAGGCCGAGGACCGACGTTTGCGACATCGTCGGTGCGAGCCAGACCGAGAGTCCCCAGCCGAGTCCGGTGCAGGTGGTGGCGACAACGTAGCGCAGGGCCCAGCGGGCCGATTCTTCCGGTGAGGGGTTGGCCTTGGCGAACCGGTGGCCCAGCCAGAGGCGATAGGCGGCGATGGCGGCGAGGGCGCCGAGCCAGATCCAGATCTTGAGCGACGAGCCGTATTCGCCGGTGACGGTGATGGCGAAGGCCACGGCGGCCGAGAGCGAAGCGATGGTGCCGGCCTTCAACTCGCGGAAGGCGATCCGGACGAGTTCGACGCGGGTCTTTATCTCGATCGGATGGTCGCGCGTGCGGGGCGGACTGGCGTTTTCCGGGCCGGTGAGAACGGGGGCGGGAGCTGGGGTGTTGGTCGCAGGACCGGACATGAGGCGGGAGCGCGAGGATGCGTCCGGGTTTTACCCTGGCGAGCGCGGGGCGGGGTTGGAAATACTTATCGTGTGCCGTGCCGGGGAAATTTGCGCAAAAAAACAGCACGGGCTCGCACCGGTGCTGTGCACGGAGGGTGAAACTGCCGGCGTTCGTTACCGCTGGTTCCAGCCGGACCGGCGAAACTCCTCGGCGATTGCGGCCGCGTCGAAATCCGGGAGGAAGGATTCGAGGGGGGGCGCCTTGAAAACGGGCCGGCTCCAGAGGACATCTTCACGCACGAGGTCCTGCGCCAGCGCCGTGGAGTCCGGCGCAGGAGAAATGGGATGGATCGGGAGATGCATGGGCGGAGTCGAGGGTGTTG
>JACCEC012709492.1_pt1 | contig 19541 bp, 10 predicted proteins | sample 7450121 | NCBI WGS metagenome assembly JACCEC01 (sample SAMN15323455, study PRJNA562643) | freshwater metagenome | isolation source: river surface water | place: USA:Blue River Watershed | collected 2017-08-18 | reverse complement strand
GTCGTGTCAGTTGCGTGCCTTCAGCGATCTTGCCGATGAGGTCGTACTTCACTGCTGAATGAATTGACTGCTTGTTGTACTCGACTGTCGTTTCAGCAACCTTGAAGCCGTCTCCACTCTTCAGCGCGTCAGCCGTCACCTGATCAACTTGCTCGCCGGATTGAATCGTGTACTGCAACGGCGTCACGCGAAGGCTCTTGTCCAGTTCGGCAACGGCCTTCTTCACCAACTCCAATGAATCAAAGTCAACGCTGTAAGCCGCCTTGCGATTGATCCGGTTCCACAGCTCCTTGAACTCCTGTTTGTCGAAGTTGCTGTTGAGCGGGTTCTTCTTCGGGCGACGGTCGTCGCTGATCTCAAACATCTGGCTGTCGCTGAAGACGCTGTCGATCAGTTGGTACACCTGTTCAGCATGAGCCTGCAGTTCCGGGGGCAGCGCTGCCAGGGTGCCTTCCTTCTTGGCCTCGTGGTACGTGCCCGTGATACGGTCGGTATCGTCGCTGTAGTCGTTCTTGAGCAGGTACTTGTAGATCTGCTTGGCCAATTGCGGCGTGACTTCGACATTGCCTGTGGGCGTCTTGAGCACCTTGCCGGTGAAGTAGGCTTCGTTGGCCACCTTGGGGCGGGCAGACAAGGAGTCGCTGATATCTTTCTGCAGCGCAGTGACGAACTCCTTGAAGCTTTCGCTCGCCACCACGGTCAGCACGTTGACGTCATGGACGATGGCCGGATGATCCACCCGGTCGCCGAGCTGATTGACAGACAAGCGCAGACCACGACCGACCTCTTGTCGGCGTGTCACCTCGTTGTTGTAGTCGGGATGCTTCAGGAAGCAGATCACGAAGACATTGGGGTTGTCCCAGCCTTCGCGCAGGGCCGAGTGCGAGAAGATGAAACGTACCGGCTCTTCGAATTTGAGAAGTTGCTCCTTCTTTCGCAGAATCAGGTCATAGGCATCCACATCGTCGGACAGGCCTTTGTTTTCACCAGTCTTGGCAATGCTCGGGTCCACGTCGCGCTTGGTCTTCTTGTCGATGGAAAAGTATCCGCTGTGCGTCTTTTCCGCCGCAATGCCCTTCAGGTACTTGATGTACGGCGTTTCATCCAGGTCCAGCACCTCGTTCAGGTACTGGCTGTATTCCTCTTCAAAGATCCGTGCGTAATCGCCTTTCTCGTCCGCAGCCGAGTAGTCGCGGTACTTGACCACTTCGTCGATGAAGAACAAGGTCAAGACCTTGATGCCCTGCTGGAACAGTGCCTGCTCCTTGTCGAAGTGCGCCTTGATCGCCTCCCGAATCTGGATGCGACGCAGCGACGCTTCGTTCACGTCCCCAGTGGCTTCGCCAACAAAAAGCTCAACGCCGTTGGTGAAGCTCAAGGTGTCTGTATTGGCGTTGATGTCCGCGACCACAAACCCACGGTACTGATCCAGCTCGTTTGAAAAACCGTCGGAGAAGAGGTTGTCACCCTTGGAAAGCTTGCGCACCACGCGCTTGATCTCGCCACTTTTCAGCTTCTGCTCGAACTCAACACGGGCCACAGGCGCCTTGCTCGAAATCTCGATGGACTGCAGGTAGAGATAGACATTGGTTCCCGCCAGCCCCTTCACTGAGATGCCGCGCACGGCAATCTTCTTCACCAACTTCTGGTTGTAGGCATCCAGCGCGTCCAGCCGGTGGATCTTGTTGTGCGTGGTCTTGTGGGTAGCCGAGTAGCGCAGCACCATCAGTGCCTTGAATTCCTCCAGGGACTTCAGCGTTGCTGCACCTTCCATTTTTTGCGGCTCGTCCAGGATCAGGATCGGGCGGTTGGCACTGATCACATCAATCGGTCGGCGAGACTGGAAGTCGTCCAGCACGTCATAAATGCGCCGGTTGTCAGCGCCACGGGCAGCAAACGCCTGCACGTTGATCACCATCACGTTGATGCCCGCGTCCGACGAAAAGCTCTCCAGGTGGTGCAGCTGCTTGGAGTTGTAGATGAAGAAGCGCGCCTTCTTGTGATACGTCTCAAGAAAGTGCTCGGCCGTGATCTCCAGCGACTTGGCCACACCCTCGCGGATGGCAATGCTCGGCACAACGATGATGAACTTGCTCCAGCCGTACTGCTTGTTCAGCTCGAAGATGGTCTTGATGTAGCAATACGTCTTGCCAGTGCCGGTTTCCATCTCGATATCGAGATTGACCCGGCTGACCTTGGTCTTCACCAGTTCGGACGACTGGGGCAAGTTCTGTTGATGCTGAACTTGGGTGATGTTCTCCAGCAGTGCAATATCGGTCAGCTTCAGGTCGGCGTTCTTGAACCCGCTCTCGGCAAAAAGATCCTCGACGCCTTTCTTGGCCTTACCGGGATCGATGCGGTAGCTGATGGCCTCCGCCGTCGCGGGCGGCTGCCCTTTGAAGCAGTCGACCACGGCTTGCACCGCCGCTGTCTGATAAGCCTGCGTTTTGAATTTGAGTTTCATCACTCGCCCCTCAGATGCATTTCACTTCGGTGGCGGGCGACAAGAGCTTGAAAATCTGCTCGACGTTGATCTTGACCGCGCTGTTCTTGTAGCCCGCGTCGCGGAACACCACACGCAGCGGCTGCTGCTTGGCCAGTTCCTTCACAAAGGCTTCATCAATGCTGCCGCTCGCATCGAAGCAGGCGGCCAGCGCATTGCTATCAACAAAGAACACATCCTTGCCTTGAATCGACTGTTTGGTAATGGGCAGAGCCAAATCGACGCCCCAATCTAGCATCACCTGAAACAGCAGGTCTTCAGGCGTGCGGTCGGCCTTGATGTTGTCAACGAACAGGTCGAACTTGGCTTTGTCGAGCGCATCGGGCGCATAGTAGATGTCGGCCATGTTGGAGGTGTCGATTTTGAGGGCTCTGAACCCGACATCCTGGTTCCATGCGTCATTTACTTCTCCTTCAAGAATCTTCTTTCCTGCACGGAGAATTCGCTCTTTCCCAATATCCGCTATCGAAGTTAAACCAGCTTTTGAGGCAGCAGAATCGGCGCTTACTTGCTCCGGCAACTGAATCATGATGAATCTTCGATTTCCTCCATCTTCGGCATTTACCGTCATCACCGCTTCAGCGGTAGATGCCGAGCCGGAGAAGAAGTCCATGACTATTGAGTCTGAATGACTTCCAATACGAACAAGCTTCGCCATGAGTTCTGGAGACTTCGGAAAATCCATGACAGATGAGCCAAAAAGGTCCTTGATCGCCTTTCTGCCGTAGTCGTTTGTTATTTCCTTGTCCGTCCAGAGCGACTTCACCAGGGTCTTTGCAACCTCACCGTCATCGCTGTGCAAGTAGTCCTTTCGATAAACGCGCCATTCGTCACCAGTTCGCTCCGCACAAAGAAGTCCACCCTCTTTCGAGACTTTTTCTTTACCCCACGTCCAGCATGTTTTTACTCCGTTGGGCGCATCAGGCCAGACTTCCGCCTGGTGGGTCTCATCTTTACTGATGGAAACTCCCCCTGTTGTTTGATTGACGTAAAGCGGGTAATAGAGTTTTGGACGCGTTATTGGGTTGAATGCCTGGTTCCGGTTTCGCAACCCAAGCATTCGATAAGGACCTTTTTCATCTTTTTTGTTGTATTCCTCAACCATTCGTCCTTCTTTTTCGAGACCGTGAATCGATGCACCGTTCAACCCGTCTTTGACGAATACGAGAACTGCCTCATGCGTTTTGGCAACGAAACGATCAAGGTGCCTTCCTCTTGGATTTAGCTGTACAGCGAGTTGGGCCACAAAGTTTTCAGATCCAAATATCTCTGAGCAAATCGAAATCAGGTTGTGAGCTTCGTTGTCGTCAATACTCACAAAGAGGACGCCATCATCAGTAAGCAACCGGCTCGCAAGACGAACCCTGGAGTACATCATGGTCAACCAGTCGGAATGAAATCTGCCGTTGGCTGTTGTGTTAGCTACCAGCCTGTTGCCTTCTTCATCCTTTTGATTTGATCGGCGCAAGTAATCGCCTGCCTCTTCCGCAAAGTCATCTTCGTAGATGAAGTCATTCCCTGTGTTGTACGGTGGGTCGATGTAGATCATCTTGACTTTGCCGAGGTAGTTCTCCTGCAGCAGCTTCAGCGCATCGAGGTTGTCGCCTTCAATGAACAAGTTCTTCGTGGTGTCAAAGTCCACGCTTTCATCGCGGCAAGGACGCAGCGTCTTGGCAATCGGTGCGTTGGCCGCGAGCAAGGCTTCGCGCTTTCCTGGCCAGTTCAGGTGGTAGCGCTCTTGCGGCCCTTCCACAATCGACTCGGCAAGTTCCTGCCGCAACTGGTCGAAATCCACTGCCAACTTCACGCTGCCGTCCTCGCCCTCGGCTTCGGTGACGCAGCCCGGAAACAGATCACGAATACGGCCGATGTTGTCCTGCGTGAGATTGGGTGAATGCATTTTTAGTTTTTCCATGTTCTTTTCCTCTGGAAGCCAGTGGTTAGCGGCTCACAATTCAAGTTCGTATTGGTATGGTCAGTCGCCTTGTTGCCAGTCCTGGCAAAAGTGCGTGCGCAGACTTTCGATGGCGGATGGCAAGGTGCCCTGGCAGGTCACACCCAAGTAGGAGGCTGCGCGGGTGGTGCCGACGTATAGGTATTTGTCGAACAGCGCCGGGTGTAACGTGGCGAGCTGGTCAATGCCGACAAAGAACACCGCCTCAAATTCCAGGCCTTTGATGTGCTGGATGTCGAACACGCGCACATTGCTTTCCTGCCCCACAGCCTGGCCCTCGCGGCAGGCGATGACCTGGATGTTGTGCTCCGCCAAGGCGGCGTTCAGCGCGTCGGCCACCGGAGCAACGTCGTCCTCGGTGTTCACAAAAATGGCAGTGGATGGCAACTGGCCGACAAAGCGCTCAATCTCGCGAATGCGATCCGCCAGCCAACCGACAATGGCTTCTGCGTTGGTAGCGTGCTCCAGCAGGGCTGGCGCAACGCCCACACTGTCCATATGCGCAGGCAAACTGGCGTCTTGCTCGGTACCACCGACGGCGCGGATCATGGCGCGGGCCAGATCGTTCAGCTGCTTGCTCTGCCGGTAGGAGACTGTGATCTCCTTGATGTCGAAATCGGCGAAGACCCACTTCAAGTCGTCGGCGGAGCGTGCGCCCCAGGTGGTCAGGCGTTGATTGAAGTCGCCACAGGCGAAGAATGAGCGCAGTCGCGGATGCGCCAGCGCCGCCATGCTGGCAAGCTGGATGGGCGAGAAGTCCGTCGCCTCATCCACCAGGATCTGGTTGCGGTAATGCCCGAGGATGGGCTGGAGCGATGCCCACGCGGGACTATCGATGTCGCGCTGGACGTTGGGCCGACTGATCAGGTCGCTTGCAGCGCGCAAGATCGCGAGCAAGACGATGTCCAATTCCAGCGGATGGATGTCGCGTGCCTCAAAGCCTTCGTGGCGATACCAGGTGTTTGCCGGCTGGCGTTCGCGCCTGAATGCACGGTAGCGCTTGGGGATGCCGTCGAGGTAGCGCTTGACCGGGTTGACGAAGCGGCGGGCACTGGCCTGCACCAGAAGGCTTGCACCCACCTCGGCGCGATCCGCTTCTGTCAGACCACGATCCCCCAACCACTCGATGATCTTGCCGTTGCGGGAGGCTTTGCTGACTGCGCGCTTCGATGCTGCCGCCCGGGCTTGGGCACGCACGGCTTGCATATAGGCATTGAGCGCGGCGGCACGGCCTGTGCGGGGTGCCGTGGCGTCTTCCTCCTCATCGGCGTCGGGGTCGTCCTGATCATCCGCATCAGTCGCTTGCGCTTGTTGCAGGCTGTCTATCACGCGGGCCAACTCATCCAGAAAGGCTCGGTTGCGGTTGAGCTGCAGGTTGAGCGCGGCCTTGATCTTGGCGTCGGAGCCTTCCTTCAGGCTGCTGACGAGTGCCTGTACTTTGGCAATCTCCACCGCGAGCGAGCCAAACATCGCAGCCAGTGCGCCATCGGCCGCCCGCGACAAGATGTCTTGCAGGCGTGCGCCGAGACTCAGGACTTCGGGAGTTTTGGCTTCGTGGAGCTGGTTTGCGGCATCATGCAGCTCCTGCACATAGGCCTTGCGCTGCCATGCGTTGAAATCGTCAAACCACTGGATGGGACGCTCCAGAGCTGTCTCGCTCAGGCTGGCTAATCCGTCTTTCAGGACAAAGGTACCGCCGCCCGAAGCCGTTCTGAGGACGCCGAATGCGTTGCGGGCCAGCTCGCGCCGATAGTCTTGCCACGTTCTGATGCGCAGATCCGAAGCGGGAACACCTTCACGCGCGAAAGCCTCCTTGAGGTATTGCTTGAGCAATTCCGTGGGCGTGAACATCAGCCAGCTGTTGGCGTGCGCAATGCCTTGGGCTGAGGCGACTGTTTCAACCAGACGTTGTTCGCCTTCTTCCAGGAAGGCGGTGTCGAGCTTCTGGCCGAGGCGGCGAATCAGGGTTGTCGTCTTGCCTGTACCGGGCGGGCCCAGGATCAACAAGCGCTTGTCGAGAGGGAGGCGGAAAATCTCGTCCTGGTATTGATCGAGGATGGGCTGATCCCGCAGTCCCATCTTGGTGATGACGCTACGGCGAACGCCGTCGATGATGTTGGCCTTGACGGTCTCCTCGGCCAACAATTGACCAAGAATGTCTTCAGTGACTTCCTCCCCAGCAACCTCGGTCAGCAGCGCACGCAGCGATTCGATGGTGAACGGCCCAAAATGCTCGGCTTCAACGACGGTGTCGCGAGAGTCCCACCCATCGGCAAGCGCATTGGGCCGAAGCTGGGCTCGCTCAAGAACCTCAACGACGGTTCCATTGGGAAGCGTGAACTCTGCGCCAATTGCCAACGAGGCCAGGCGTCCAACCGGCGCACGGTAGCTAGCCAAATTGGGAAAGCCCGATACCGGCGTAGTGCGGCAGATGTAGTAGGTTTTCTCTTCTCCCTCTTCATCGACCACCACAACGCGGGCGATGGCAGGCTCTGCCACCAGCACCTGATAGCTTCCGCGGTTCGCCTGACTGATCTGATCCAGCCTTTGGATGGCTGAACTGGATGTCATTGTGTTGATGCTTGCCAGCGCATCCGAGCCCAGTGTCCGCCCATCGTGCAGCTTGCTCTTGGCCGTTTCAGCAATGCTTTCGAGTTGCGCCAACGCTTCGCCAGCGACCTGCTCGATGTGTTTCCTCGATTCGTCATTCAGGCTCTGCGTCATGCACTTTCCTTCCTGGTCAATTCTTCAAGATCGTTTTTAAGCTGCCGCAAGTGAGCGTTTATCTCTACCTTGCGGTTAAATTGTTTTTCTTTGGCAAGTCGGCTGGCGGCTTTCTCGACCTCACGCTGCTTGGCTGCAACCTGTTCAACGCGAGCGACCAAGTCAGCGAGGCTTTCTTGTGGGCGCGCGGGCGTGGGGATCAGGCGGTGAAGCGCCTGCTCATACAAGCCGCCCAAGTCGAGTGCCAAGGGCATGGCGGCGCGCTCACAGTCACTCGGCAACCAGGCCGTTGCAAAGTAGTCGCTCAAGACCCAACGGCTGGCGTCTGACTCGTTCGGGCGCTTGTACGCGGCAATCACCTGTGTTCGGCCATCAAAGCTCAGCTCGAAGATGATGGGAAACTGCACCGCGCCATCGATGCAGCGCAAAACGTCCAGATTCAGCTCCGACGTCTTGAGCTGGATCGAGAAAATCTGAAGCTCTGGTACTCCCGGCTTGACGGGCAGGTTGATCGTTTCTGGTGCCAACTTGTATTGCCAGACGATCTGCTCCACCTGCTCGACGAACAAGTCCTTCAGCATCGTATTGGCACCGCTGTGTTCGTAGATCTTGTTCTTTGGCAGGGTGCGGCCAAAAGCGGCTTGCTTCGGGTAGTTGATGAACGCGGCATTCGACTCGAATCGGGCGGGCAGACTCATCCGGCCTCCTGAATCACGAGGAAGGTGATCAGTTCGAAGTCGTCCAGCCCGGTGATGGTATTGACCAGCGCGGTGGTCTTGCCGTCACTGAACAGGCTGTCCAGATCCTTCTCTTCCTTCACCTCGATCATGGAGCGGATGGTCTTGCCAAGCAGGTCCGAATACACCTGCATCTTGCGGCCATCGGCCGTTTCCTTGTTGAACAGGCGACAGGCATCCGGAATAGGCTGGGCTTGCCCCTTGCAGCAACTGCGCACCAGATCCAGCAAACGCTTGACCTCGGTATGGTCGTGAATGACTTCACCCTCGCGGTTGATGTAGACGAGGTAGTAAGGGTGCAGCCGGTTTTGCTGGCTAACATTGACGCTCGGATTGCGGTTGCGCAGCGTGAAGATCACGCCAGGGCGCAGGCCCAACTCCGGCTTGGCAGGCACCACGGCGTGCATCCCGCTTGGCACATTGCTCAATTCGCCATTGGCCTTAACGTAATTGAGCAAGTCCATGCGGAAGTCATTGAGTCCGAGGTCAGTGATCGACACGCCAGTCTTCAGGTCTTCCAGCTCGATCACTTCCTCTTGCAGACGGCGCAATTGCTCCTTGCGATAAGACACGTCGTTGGCTTGGGCGCTCAGCACGTTGTCGTCACCGGTGGCCGTGACGTCGGCAATCATCATGCGGCTCTCAACCCGCTCCTTGAGGTTGATGTACTCGTCGAGCGAGATGTCTGGCCAGTAGTTGACCAGCTGGATACTGCTGTTGGGCGAGCCAATGCGATCCACACGGCCGAAGCGCTGGATGATCCGCACGGGGTTCCAGTGGATGTCATAGTTGATGAGGTAGTCGCAGTCCTGCAGGTTCTGGCCTTCAGAGATGCAATCGGTGCCGATCAGCAAGTCAATATCTGCCGCTTCGTTCGGCAGCACGATGGCTTTCTCCTTCGAGCGCGGCGAGAAGAGGGTGAGCAGTTCCTGGAAGTCGTAGGTCTTCTTGAGCGTGGACTTCGGCGTACCTTTGCCGGTGACTTTCGCGCTGTGCAGGGACTGTGTGGCCAGCAACTCCGGAGCCAAATTGGCATACAGATAGTCAGCGGTGTCGGCGAAGGCGGTGAAGATCAGCACCTTCTTGTTGCCGGGATTGATCGGTGCTGCGATCTTTTCAAGAACCAGTGCCTTAAGGTGCTGCAGCTTGGCGTCATCGGCAGGCGTGATCTTGTTCATCGACGCCAGCAAGGCATCGATGATTTCCAGATCGACTTTCAGCTCGTGCTCCCAAGAGGGCAAGTCCATATCGGCGAGGCTGATCTTGACCTTGCCGCCGATCTCGCTGTCCCCAATGGTGGGCAGGTCGTCGTCGTCCGCGTCGAGGTTTTCCAACTGGTCGGTCAGGTCATCAATGCTGGCGACGCTGCCGGTCTGATTGAACGTGCTGATCTTGGCCAGCGTATTCGTGTGGTTCGCACGCAGGGACTGGAGCGTCAAGCGGAAGGACTCAATCGAGCTTTCTAGGCGCTTGAGCAGGTTGGTGGTCATCAACGCCTGTAGGCTCTTTTCGCGGTCGGCTTGCTTGAGCTTGCCTTTTCCACCTGACACCTGCGTGTCGTACATCTCCTCGTACTTCTTGAGCCGACTTGGCAGGATGTAGCTGATCGGGGCATACACGGCGAGCTTGAGCAGGGACAGTTGCTCGAAGATCTCGTTGAAGCTCATCACATCCGTTCGCTGCGTGAGCGGACTGTGGAACGACAAGGGTTTGCGGCGCTCGGGGAATTGGCCGATGTCCTTGGTGTCGTAGAAGGTCTGGATGTGCTTGCGCGAGCGCGCGATGGTGACGCTGTCGAGCAATTCGAAGAAGTCGAAGTCCAACGAGTCCAGGATGGCCCGCGCTGTGCGCTCTTCCGGTGGAAGCTTTGCCCATGCATTGAAGCTGGCCTGCGCACCACGGAAAATGTCCTCTACCGTCTTGCCGGTGCGCAGCTTCTTGCTGAGATTTTCGGAGTCGCCCTCGTAGGCCAGTGCCAGTTGGTTGCGCAGGTCATTGAAGCGGTTGTTCACCGGGGTAGCCGAAAGCATCAGCACCTTGGTTTTCACGCCCTCCTTGATGACCTTGTTCATCAGCTTCTGGTAGCGGGTTTCCTTGTCCTTGTAGGCGTCGTTATTGCGGAAGTTGTGCGACTCGTCGATGACGACGAGGTCGTAATTGCCCCAGTTGATGCGGTTTAGCGGTGTGCCAAACGACTCGCCGCTGGTGCGGCTGAGGTCGGTATGACAAAGTACGTCGTAGTTGAACCGGTCACGGGCAAAGATGTTGGTCTTGAGGTTGCGGTTGTAGTTCAGCCAGTTGTCCGCCAGCTTCTTTGGGCATAACACCAGGACTGACTTGTTACGCAGCTCGTAATACTTGACGACCGCCAGGGCCGTGAAGGTCTTGCCCAAACCAACGCTGTCGGCCAGGATGCAGCCGCTGTAGGTTTCCAGCTTATTGATGATCCCAGTGGCCGCATCTTTCTGGTAGTTGAAGAGCTTGTTCCAGATGAGCGTGTCTTGGTAACCCGTGCGGTCGTTCGGCAGGACATCCTCGTTGATGTCGTCCAGAAACTCATTGAAGATGTTGTAGAGCATCAGGAAGTAGATGCTCTCGGGCGAGTTTTCCTGGTAGACGGACGCAATGTGGTCGCAGATCTGCGCCGTCACATCTTCCAGCTTCTCGGGGTCTTGCCAGATCTGGTTAAACAAACTGAGGTAGGTCGCCGTAAAGGTCGGCTCGTCCATCTTGTTGACGAGGTTGGAGACAGCGTTGCCCTGCTGGTAGCCGAGATCGACGGCGGTAAAGCCGTGCAATGGCATGTAGGCAGTCTCTGTTGCGGCAGCCTGAACACAGGCGAACTGCTGCATCGGTGCCTTGCTGCGATTGGACTTGAACGTTGCCTTGCGCCGCATCCAGTCCGCGCACTCTTTTGCAATTGCGCGCTGGGTCAGTTTGTTGCGCAGCTGAATCTCGAACTCACTCCCGTACAGACTCCGTTCGCGGTCAGCCTTCGGGATGTGGAATTCTTTGCGTTCCTTGCGAATCTTGTCGGTGACCTCGTTGGCGGTGAACGTCGGCGAGGTAAAGATGAATTGCAGCTCGTCGATTTTTTCCAGCTCTGCTTTGAGCGCTTCAAACGCGTACATCGAAAAGCAGGAGGCCGCGATCTTCAGGCGAGCACCGGGTTTGAGCGTCTGCTTGAGGTCGTCGCCGAGCAGGCGGTTGATGTTGTCGATCAGTTCCATCAAGAGTCCGCCTTCGTATTGGCGCTATAGCCCGGTGCCAGTACGGCATTTTTCACGCCGTAAATCGCGAGGTGATCTTTGAGCCATAACCGGTACTCGGGTCCGCGCAGGCAATGATCGGGCGAACAGTCGACACTCCATTTGCGCAGGATGTATCCAGCCGTGGCAGCGCGCAGCTTCATCCGCAGCACGCCGTCGCGCATGCCGTAATCCATTTCGGTGATCTCCGGCCGGGGCTGATCCGGGTGCGGCACCAACTCCAGTTCGACGATCCGCGTCCACTGAATGTCTTGATCGCTCAGCTCATGGGCTGCAACTGGCTGCCCCTTGAGTACGACGGGGTTCTTGATCCGTGTAATGACGAAATCCCGGAACTCCTGAGACTTCCGGTCGAAGGCACGGACATGCCAGCGCAGGCCGTTGTCGATCAGCGCAAAGGGGACGACTTCCCGCTCAGTACAGCCGCTGGATATGGAGTAGTACTCAACGCCAAGCGGGCACCCCTGATGGATCGCCCGGGTCACGCTTGCCAGTACATCCAGATCCGGGTGTGTAAGCCGTGAGGGACTCTCGCTGGCCACCCACGCCTTGAGCCGCATCGGCTCGCCGTCGCCAAAGCCCTGCGTCAGCCACGACAGCACCCGCTCCGGAGGAAAGTCGAAGATGGGGCGAAAGTCCGGCCCCAGGACGTAGGCCTTGCCTTTGGGGTCATAGTCGATGTTGCCTGGAGACAACTCCTTATAGAGCGCCAAATCCCGGGTTGCCGCTGCGGACTGGATGCCAAACCGCGCAACCAAGTCCTGCCGACGGATCTCCCCCACGAAGCGCACACGCAGCTCAATGAAGGCGAGCCGGTCGCGCTGAGGCTGGGTCAGTTCTGCAAGTTGGTCTTTGGGCATTCCTGAGTGCTCTATCGGGTTAACGAATGCTTGTGCGGGTTGTTGCGGGAAGTATATAAGCTGCTCTAGAATGTGGCAATGCAATGTTTTTGATTCTTGTATGCGTTGCATTGTGATTACCACATGACGGGCAATGCCCGCACTTTGGAGCACGGGAGTGAAAGCAGACAAAGCCATCGCGACCTACCGGCGCATGCGGGCGCAGCCGCTGTGGCGTCTGCTTGCCTCGACTACCGGGCCTACCGTCATTGGCCTGCTTCAATCTCATCTGTATGAGAGCGAGCGAAGCCTCCCTGCCTCCATTTTTCACGAACGCATCGCAAGGGACCTGGAAGAACTGCGCGCCCAAGGCGAAGACTTTCCCCAAACGGCACAGGCGTATGTCGCCAGCTGGCTCGCCGATGGGTTCTTGGAGCGACGCTTCCCGGCTGGGGCTTCAGAAGAGGAATATGAACTCTCCACGGCGGCCGTCGAAGCCATTCGGTTTGTCTCTGGCCTGGCGCAACCGCACTCAGCAGCGACCGAAAGCCGCCTGACGCTCGTCATCGAGGCCTTGGCACGACTTGCCGAGGACACAGACACCGACAAGTTCCGCCGCATCGACCGGCTCATGGCCGAGCAAGCCCGCATCGACAAGGAGATTGACGCCATCCAGAAGGGGCAGATGCGCGTGCTGCCGCATACAACGGCGCTCGAGCGCACGCGGGAGATCATCACGCTGGCCGACGATCTGGCCGGTGATTTCCGCCGTGTACGCGATCAGTTCGACCAGCTCAATCGCGATCTTCGTGAACGCATCATGGACAACGATGGCAATCGTGGAGATGTGCTGGATTCGCTGTTCGCCGGAATCGACCTGATTTCAGAGAGTGACGCCGGAAGAACTTTCTCCGCTTTCTGGCGACTGCTCACGGACCCAGAACAGGCGGCCACGCTTGATCAGGCGCTCGATAGCGTCATGTCGCGGGAGTTCGTGGGGCAGCTCGAGGCCAAGGAGCGACGATTCCTTCTGGGGCTGACGCGCACCCTTCTTGAGCAGGGCGGCATGGTTCACGAGGTGCTCCAGACCTTCGCGCGCAGCCTGAAGCACTTCGTCCAGAGTCGTGAATACCTTGAGCAACGCCGACTCAATCACCTGCTGAAAGACGCCCAGCGCGCAGCACTGGCCCTGAAGGATGAAGTCAGGGCCACAGAAACCCTCCAGTACACGCTGGAACTCACGAGCAGTCGGTTGCGCTCCTTGTCTCAATGGGTTCTGCACGACCCATCCCTACAAGCATTGCCCGGGCAGATGGCAGAAGGGGATGCGCCGCCAATCGACCTGGAGTCTGTGAGCGAACTGGTCGCACAGTCCGAGATCGACTTCCGAACACTGAAGGCCAACGTGCTGGCAGTCCTGGAGCAACGGTCCCAGGCATCGATTGCCGACGTACTGGAGCAGTTCCCTGCTGCACAGGGGTTGGGCAGCGTCGTCGGCCTGCTTGCGTTGGGCAGTCGGCATGGGTTCAAGGCCGACCACAGTGAAACCGTAGGCTGGGTTGGAGGCGACGACGAGCGTCGTAGCGCCCGAATTCCAAAGATCTTCTTTTTGAGGGAGCGGGCCAATGAACTGGTCTGAAAATGAGTCCATCAGCGACGAATCGGCAGTGCCAGCCGAAGCACAGGCTCCAGATGCCGCTCAGACACCTGCCAACACCCTGTTCCTGGGCGATAGCGGCGAGTTGGCACTGGATACCAGGCGCGCCCTGGTGCAGCTGCTGGCAGGGCCATCGCTCGACGGACGTCGGCATCCAAAACTCTGGCCGATCTTGGTACGAGACGAAGCGGTGATCCGTCGGCGTCTTGCCGAGCTGTTTCTCGAACTGGTTATCGACCGAGACGTACAAGTGGCTTTCACGCGCCAGGCAGATACCGGCGACCTTGAGGTGCCTCTCCTGTTGCGCCGCGCCCAGCTGACGTTCATTGACTCCATACTGCTGCTCCACCTCCGCCAGCGATTGACCCAGGCGGACTCGCAGGGCGACCGTGCCGTGGTGTCGACAGACGAGATCACAGAGTTTCTCTCCCTCTATGAGCGCGCCGCCAACACCGACCGTGCAGGATTCGTGAAACGGGTTCATGCCTCCATCGAGAAGATCAAGAAGCACAGCATCCTGCAGAAGATTCGCTCGAGCGAGGATCGCTTTGAGATTTCGCCGACGCTGAAGCTCCTCTTCTCGGCCGAGGAAATACAAGCGCTGACGCACCTGTATCAGCGCATGGCGGCAGGAGAAACGCCAGCGCAGCTGGTTCAGACTGATGCTGATGAGGAGGCCGATCAATGAACCCGGAACCCCAAACCGCCTCCTTGTTTGCCCGCGAGCAGTTTCGGATGACCCGCCTGCAGGTTTACAACTGGGGTACTTTCTCCGGCCTGCACGACGTGCCGATCAGCGAACGAGGTTTTCTGTTTGTGGGTCGATCCGGCGCTGGGAAGTCGACGCTGCTCGATGCATTTTCGGCGTTGCTGACACCACCTCGATGGATCGATTTCAACGCGGCTGCGCGCGAGGCGGACCGCAGTGGCCGTGACCGCAACCTCGTCACCTACATACGTGGCGCGTGGGCTGAACAGAAGGATGGGGAGTCGGGAGAGATCGCAACCCGCTACCTGCGCGCGGGGACGACCTGGTCTGCCTTGGCGCTGACCTACCAAAATGCGTTGGGTCAGTCTGTGGTGCTGGTTCAGGTGTTCTGGCTGCGGGGCAATGCGAACGGCAGCGCCGACGTCAAACGCCACTACCTTGTCATGGAGCGGGCCTTTGACCTGCGCGAACTGGAGGACTTCGGCCAATCCAACTTCGACATCCGAAAGCTCAAACAGTCTTTCCCCGAGGCGTTTGCCCGCGACGAATTTCGTCCCTATTGCGAACGGTTTTGTCGTCTGCTCGGCATCGAGAGCGAAATGGCGCTGCGTTTGCTGCACAAAACCCAGTCGGCCAAAAACCTCGGCGACCTCAATACCTTCCTGCGCGACTTCATGCTCGACAAGCCCGAGACCTTCGAGGTGGCGGATCGCTTGGTCAGTGAATTTGGCGAACTCAATGCGGCCCACCAGGCGGTCGTCACGGCTCGCGAGCAGGTTCAAACGCTCGCGCCAGCGCGGGAGCAGCATCAGCGCAGGGACTCATTGATGCTGCAGCGCAATGGACTGGATGAGCTTCGGCTGGGGGTTGATGGCTACCGTGAGACTCGCCGTATTGAGCTCCTCAAAGAGCACGTGGCATCCCTGGAGGTGCAAGCCAACGGTTCAGAAGGTGAAGTGGGGCGACGTCAAAGCACGCTGGATAACCACGCCGCAATCTTGCGCGATCTGGAGCGACAGCACCGTGAGGCAGGCGGTGATCAGATCGAGCAATGGGAGGCCGAGAAATCAGGGCTGGAAGGCCAGCGCACAGATCGTCTGCGCAAACGCGGTCAGGCCGAAGATGCATGCAAGAAGCTGGAGTGGAGTCTCCCGGATTCGCCTCAAGCCTTCGCAGAACTGTTGGGCAACGCGCGGCAGGAAGTCGAAAATTGGGAACAGCGCAGCAACGATAGCCGGGCCGAGCAGTTCCGCCTGGACCGAGAAAAGAAGGATGCCGAGACCGCGTTTTCGCAAGCATTGAAAGAGGTGCAGGCACTCCAGCGCCAGCCATCGAACATTCCGGCGGACATGCTGGAAATGCGTCGAGACATCGCCGCCGCCATCGGGATCTCGGAGTCGGCACTTCCCTTTGTTGGCGAACTCGTCGAGGTGAAGCCTGACGAGGCCGAATGGCAGGGGGCCATTGAGCGCGTACTGCACGGGTTTGCGCTCTCACTCCTGGTAGACGAGCGCCAGTATTCGGCATTGGCCAATCACATCAACACCACCCACCTTGGGCAGCGCTTGGTGTATTACCGGACTGGCCGCCCGGAGACGTGGCAGGCCAAGCCCATCGGGGCAAACTCGCTCGTCCTCAAGCTGAACGTCAAGGAAGGGACGTATGCCGACTGGCTTCAGGCCGAACTACGGCAACGCTTCGATTACGCGTGCGTCGACTCTATTCAGTCCTTCAGGAGCGCAGATCGCGCCATTACCCGTGAGGGTCAGGTCAAGCACAGCAAAACCCGGCATGAGAAAGACGACCGTAGAAGTGTCGGCGACCGACGAAACTGGGTGCTCGGATTCGATAACCGCGAGAAGCTCGGACTCTTTCAGGCTCAGGCCCAGGAGCTGGGTGCCACCATTTCGCGCCTCGGCGGGGAGATCGACAAACTCTCCGACCAAGACAAGAATCGTGCGGCCCGAGCGATGCAGTGCCAGACTCTGGTGAATCTCCAATGGCAAGAAATAGATCTGCTCCCATTGCTGGATCGCATATTCACCGTTGAGCGGCAGATCCGCGAAGCGCGCGAGGGGAACACCACCCTGCTGCAAATCAGTGAGCAGATCGAGAAGCAAAAGAAACTCGTCGATGATGCCGACAAGGATCTTCGGCAGGCAACGCGTGCGCACGACTCGATTGTTGACCAGATCAAGACCAGCACCCAGAAACTGGAATCCCTCCTGCAGGACGCGTCTATCGTTCCATTGACGCCCCATCAGGTTTCGGGTCTCGACGAGCGCTTCGCCAAGCAGTCAGATGCAGTCCGACTCGACAACCTCGACAAGGTGACAACGTCTGTAGAACGCGCCCTCAATGCGGAGATCGAAGAGGTCAACCGTGGGATTGGTGCCTGCGAGAAGGAAATAGAAGCGCGCTTTGCCGATTTCAAACGGCAATGGCCGATGGACGCGGGCGACATGGACACGAGCCTTGCCAGCGCGCCAGATTTCTTCGCCAAACTGGTTCGGCTGGAAACGGATGGACTGCCCGCCTATGAGCAGCGATTCTTTGAACTGCTACAGAACCAAAGTCACCAGAATCTGGCGGCGCTTTCCACCTACCTGAACGATGCGCGTAAGGCGATCCTGGAACGGATGGATCTGGTCAACGACAGTCTTGGCCAGGTGCCCTTCAACCAGAGCGCCAATCAACGCACCTATCTCCACATCGACGCCAGTGACCGGCAGCTTGTCGACGTCAAGGAATTCAAGCAGGAGTTCCAGCAGGCGCTGAGCCATGCGTGGACGGAGGATCGCGAGTTTGCCGAGGCGCGGTTCCTGGCCTTGAGACGACTTGTTGATCGACTCGCCAGTCAGGACCCCGAGCAAAAGCGCTGGCGTGAGACTGTGCTCGATGTTCGACAGCATGTTGAGTTCATCGGACGGGAAATCGATGAAAGCGGTGTCGAAGTCGAGATCTATCGCAGCGGAGCAGGCAAGTCCGGCGGCCAACGGCAGAAGCTGGCCACCACGTGCTTGGCCGCAGCCCTGCGATATCAACTGGGCGGGAACGACCACGGCGTGCCGATGTATGCGCCTGTCGTGCTGGATGAAGCCTTCGACAAGGCAGATAATGAGTTCACCGCTTTGGCGATGAACATCTTTACCAATTTCGGATTCCAGATGGTGGTCGCCACGCCGCTGAAGTCGGTCATGACCCTTGAGCCATTCATCGGTGGCGCCTGCTTCGTGGATATCAGCGATCGGCGCGTGTCAGGCGTCCTGCTGATTGAGTACGACGGTGATCGGCAGCGGCTGAAACTACCAGAGCATGCACGAGAGGAGGCTAGCGTTGAAGCTTCCTGAAGATGTTCGACAGTTGCTTGCCCGTCGCTTTCAAAGCAAGCACCGCGAGTGGCTGGTTGGTGATCCGGGCGAGGGCCAATGGCCATTGGAGGTTCCGCTCGGTGTGCCGACGGAGCAAGCTGCACTGAGACAAGTCGACGGCGTTCGTGCTTGGGTGAGCGCATGGCAAGGTTGGCAAGGAGTCGGCTCCTTGTCCTGGAGTGAGCGCCGGTGGAAAGCGCTTGGCGTTCAGCGACTACCGGAGAAGCTAGCGTTGGGCGGCCCAGAGGATGTTGCCATGTGGATTGGTGAGTCCGCGCGATGGGAGCGTGCTCAATCTCGCTACCGGACACTCACCGCTCGCTGGCCGGTACTGGCGCAGCCGTTGCCAAGGTACTTTGATGTCCTGGCGGACTACGGCGATGCCGATTTTCGTCGGCTTGCAGAGATGCTGGACTGGATAGCGAACCATCCACAATCCGACCTCTACCCCCGCCAGCTACCGGTGTCCGGGCTGGACAGCAAATGGCTAGATGGGCGCAAAGGACTGCTGACGGATCTGGTGGCCGCAATACAAGAGGATTCATCCAGCGACCCGGATTTCTACCAGCGCTGCGGACTGAAAGCACCTCCAATCCTTGTCCGAATGCGGGTGCTGGATCAGGCATTGCGAGCCAGGGTCGGTGGCGTGGGTGACATCACTGCACCAGTGGAAGACCTGGCGGGTCTCAATTTACCGGTCTCACATGTGTTTATTGTCGAGAACCTTCAAACGGGACTGGCAATGTCCGACCTGCCGGGCGCTGTCGTGTTCATGCGTCTTGGCTATAACGTCGACGTGTTGGTCCATTTCCCTTGGCTTGCCCGCGCAAAGTGCATCTATTGGGGTGATTTGGACACCCATGGATTTGCCATCCTGCATCGAGCCCGTTCATACATTCCAGAGTTGCAATCCGTGCTCATGGACGAAGACACCTTGCTGCAACACAAGGCGCTGTGGGTGGATGAATCGGCGCAGCATCCGGCAACGGAACTGACGCTTTTGACGGAGCCAGAGCAGCAACTCTATCGGGATCTCAAGCAGCATCGCTGGGGACAAAACGTTCGCTTGGAGCAGGAGCGGATCGACTGGGTCGCCGCGTGGGGCGCGTTGCAGCGGACATTGGCCTAAAGCCACTGGCCCGCAGCGGTTGACTGCCGATGGCTGCACCCGATCAGCGCAGCGCGTTCAGTACTTTTTCGGCTTCCGGCCAGGGCAGCCGTCGCTTGCCAGACTTCATTCGGTCAAGTGCCTTGAAGGCGTCGTCGACTGACAGCAGCTGGTTCTCGATCATGGCGCACAGCAGCCCGATGGTGCCCATGACGTTGACCTGCTCCTTGTTGGCAACAATCCGCAAATTGGCGTCACCGGTCAGCAAGGTGCAGGTCTCCTGCTTCGCAAGCGCCAGTGCCAAGTAGTCGTTGTGACTGGGCTTGGGACCGTTTTTCGCGGGAAGCAGATGGTTGTGCTGGCCTGGCAACTGCTCGGCATACGCCACGAAATCGCCGTTGACCTCCATGACCTGCAAGCCCAGGTCTTCAAGGCCAGGGCTGCCCGGTTCAATTTCTTCGTAGTACAGCAGATCAGGGATGCCGAACTGCATCGGAAGCTGGAAGAGCGTCTCCATCAACGCTCCCGCTTCCATATCGATCAGAATATTGGCATCACTGATGAGCAACCGCATCCGATGACTCCAACTGACGTTCTTTGTGGAAGCGCATCATCGGGATGCCCAGCAGTTCCGCTGCTTTGGCTTCAGAGATGTATTGCTCTGCCAGAG
>JACCEC011567869.1_pt1 | contig 19558 bp, 17 predicted proteins | sample 7450121 | NCBI WGS metagenome assembly JACCEC01 (sample SAMN15323455, study PRJNA562643) | freshwater metagenome | isolation source: river surface water | place: USA:Blue River Watershed | collected 2017-08-18 | reverse complement strand
TGAAAGCATCGCGCAAACATTTCAATTTATAAGTACAGGAAATGCAGAGCTAGGATTTGTTGCGCTTTCACAGATCTATCAAAATGGAAAACTAAAATCAGGTTCAGTATGGATTGTGCCTGATTCATTTCATGATGAGTTACGTCAAGATGCTGTACTTCTCGTCCCAGGAAAAAACTCCGAGCCAGCAAAAGCTTTGGCCGAAGATCAGCGCGCCATCCAGGACATGGCCGTGAAGTTCACGGCCGATGCGATCACGCCCTTTGCGGGCGAGTGGGATGAAAAGCACATCTTCCCCCGTGCGACGATCAAGGCAGCGGCAGAGCTTGGCTTTGGCGCGATTTATGTGTCGGAAGGCGCGGGCGGCATTGGTCTGGGCAGGCTGGAGGCGGCGCTGATCATGGAGGCGATGGCCTATGGCTGCCCCGCGACCAGCGCCTTTATTTCCATCCATAATATGGCCGCGTGGATGATCGATTGTTTCGGGTCAGACGATCTGAAGGCGCGGTATCTGCCCAGCCTTGTGACGATGGACAAGATCGCCAGCTATTGCCTGACAGAGCCGGGGTCCGGGTCAGATGCGGCCGCGCTTAAAACATCGGCGCGGCGTGATGGCGACAGCTATATCGTCAGCGGCGCCAAGCAGTTCATTTCCGGCGCGGGTGAGAATGAGGTGTATGTCGTCATGGTCCGCACCGGCGATGCCGGGGCCAAGGGGATCAGCTGCCTTGTCATTGACAAGGATATGCCCGGGGTCAGCTTTGGCGCGCAGGAACGCAAGCTGGGCTGGCATGCCCAGCCGACGGCACAGCTGATCCTGGATGAAGTGCGCGTGCCGGTCGCCAATCGCGTCGGCGCCGAAGGCGATGGCTTTAAAATCGCCATGGCCGGGCTGGATGGCGGGCGCCTCAATATCGGGGCGTGCTCGCTGGGCGGGGCGCAGCGCTGCCTGGATGAGGCGATCCGCTATACCAAGGATCGGCGGCAATTTGGGCAGGCCGTTGCCGATTTCCAGAATACGCAATTCACGCTGGCCGATATGGCCACCGATTTAGAGGCGGCCCGTGCCCTCCTGTATCTGGCCGCGGCCAAGGTGACGGCGAACGCGCCGGACAAGACGAAATTTGCCGCCATGGCCAAGCGATTGGCGACCGATAATGGCTCTGCCATTGTCGATCGCGCGCTGCAGCTGCATGGCGGCTATGGCTATTTGATGGACTATCCCATTGAACGCTTTTGGCGCGACCTGCGCGTCCATTCGATCCTGGAAGGGACCAACCAGATCATGCGGATGATCATCGGGCGGGAGCTGACCCGGTCATGAGCGAGGTTCTGACCCGTATTGAGGGCAAGGCTGGTGTCATCAGCCTCAATCGGCCCAAGGCCATCCATGCCCTGACGCTGAACATGGTCCATATGATGACCAAGGCCCTGCTGGCCTGGCGCGATGATCCGGCGGTGGCGGCCATCATCATCGATCATGCCGAGGGCCGGGGCTTTTGTTCCGGCGGGGACATTGCCTTTTTGCGGCAGTCGGCGCTGGAGGATCAGGGCGTTTCGGGCCGGGCATTTTTTCATGATGAATATCAGCTCAACCACCTGCTGATCACCTATCCCAAGCCTGTCCTTGCCTTTATGGACGGCATCACCATGGGCGGCGGCGTTGGCATCAGCCAGCCGGCGCGCATCCGCGTGGCGACCGAAAATACCCGCTTTGCCATGCCGGAAACGGGCATTGGCCTGTTCCCCGATGTCGGCGGCGGATGGTATCTCTCGCGCCTGAAAGGGCGGCTGGGGGCGTTTCTGGCGTTGACGGGCGCGCGTCTGGATGGTGCGGACTGTCTGGCGACGGGCCTGGCCACCCATTATCTGCCGAGCACGGCTTTGCCGCAGGCCAAGGCGCAGATTGCCGCAGATCCGGCGGATCTGGACGCGATCCTCACGGGTCTGGCGGTGGCGCCACCCGATGCGCGGATCGTGGCCAATCTGCCGCTGATTGATCGTCTGTTCGCGTCGGACGTTTATGAAGAAATTCTGGCGGCACTGGATGCCGACCCGTCCGAATGGGCGGCGAAGGAACGGGCGACCTTGCAAAGCAAATCGCCCCAAACCTGCAAGGTCGCGCTGCGGCAATTGCGCGAAAGCCTGTCCTGCCCCGATTTTGCGGCCAATATGGTGATGGAATATCGCATCGCCAGCCGGGTGTTGGTGCGCCCCGATTTCACCGAAGGCGTCCGCGCAGTGATTGTCGATAAGGACAATGCCCCACGCTGGAACCCCGCCACGCCAGACGCTGTGACGCCTGCCCTGCTGGACGCGATTTTCGCGCCCCTGCCCGCCAATGAAGAATGGAAACCCTTATGAGCTTTGAGACCATCCTTGTTGAACAGCGCGCCGCCGTGACGCTGATCACGCTCAATCGCCCGCAGGCGCTCAACGCGTTGAACGCCCAGGTTTTGGAGGACTTGATCGCCGCCTTTGCCGCGTTTGAAGCCGACCCGTCCCAACGCTGTGCGGTCGTGACGGGCAGCGGTGAAAAGGCCTTTGCCGCCGGCGCCGACATCAAGGAAATGGCGGATAAGCCCGCGGCTGAATTTTATGCCGATGATTTCTTCAGCCGCTGGACCAGCCATATCGTCAAAACCACGCGCAAGCCGTGGATTGCGGCGGTGAATGGCTTTGCCCTGGGCGGCGGATGCGAACTGGCGATGATGGCGGATTTCATCATCGCCGCCGACACGGCCCGGTTCGGCCAGCCCGAAATCAAGCTGGGCGTTGGCCCCGGCATGGGCGGCAGCCAGCGGCTGACGCGCGCCATTGGCAAGGCAAAGGCCATGGAAATGTGCCTGACCGGTCGGATGATGGGCGCTGAAGAGGCGGAACGTGCGGGCCTTGTTGCGCGTGTCGTCCCGCTTGCGGCGCTGATTGATGAGGCGCTGAAAACCGCAGGTGAGATTGCCGCCATGCCGCCTCTGGCCGCCATTGCGAACAAGGAAATGGTCAATGCAGCCTTTGAAACCACATTGGATCAAGGGCTTGTGATGGAACGCCGGATTTTTCAGGTGCTGACCGCCACGGCAGATAAGGCCGAAGGCATGGCCGCCTTCATTGAAAAGCGTCCCGGCAACTGGACAGGGAAATAAGCGATGAAGATCGGCTTTATCGGACTGGGCAATATGGGCGGCGGCATGGCCGCCAATCTGGCGCGCGTTGGGCATGAGGTCACAGCCTTTGACCTGTCGAAAGAGGCGCTGGCCCGGGCCAAGGACAAGGGCTGCACGCCCTGCGCCACCATTGCCGAGGCGGTGGCCGATGTGCAGGCCGTTGTCACCATGCTGCCCAATGGCAAGATCGTTGATACGGTCTATGGCGCGGATATCATTGGTGTCGCACCCCGGTCGGCCATTTTGATCGATTGTTCGACAATTGATGTCGACACGGCCCGCAAGGTCACGCGGGATGCCGCGAAACGGGGCGGCTATGAAATGGTCGATGCCCCGGTGTCGGGCGGGATTGCTGCGGCCAATGCCGGCACGCTGACCTTCATGGTCGGCGGCACACCCAGCGCCTTTGAACATGCCGAACCGATTTTGGCCGCCATGGGCAAGGCCGTTATTCATGCCGGTGGCAGCGGCGCGGGCCAGGCCGCCAAAATCTGCAACAACATGATTTTGGGCGCGACAATGATCGCCACCTGCGAAGCCTTTGTGATGGCGCAAAAGCTTGGCCTTGATCTGAAGACCTTTTACGATATTTCGTCCAAGGCCTCGGGCCAAAGCTGGTCGATGACGAGCTATTGCCCCGTACCGGGCGTTGGCCCGCAAAGCCCGGCTGATAATGAATATCGCGGCGGCTTTGCCACCAATTTGATGCTCAAGGATCTGTTGCTTGCCATGCAGGCTGCAGAGCAGGTGGATGCCGCCGTCCCCATGGGCGCGCGCGCGGCCGAACTTTATCAGGAATTTGCTAATCTAGGACAGGGCGACGTCGATTTTTCAGGCATCATCGCCATGCTACAAGCCAGCACATCAGACTGACCAACAGGGCAGATCATGCGTTGGATTTACAATCTAACTATTTGATCTATAAGTATTCGATTGGACTTCTTCGTCCATTGTCTGCGTGATTCGCCAAATGGCGGCCCGGGTTAATGGATGTGCGGACCACCCTGTTGGCCGCATAAGGAGCGGAGAAGGCTTTTGGGAAAGATGGCAGGCATGCGGCCCAAACAACGTCGCCCTGGGGTGCCCAAGCGGGTTCACCCCACTAAGAAAAAGCTTCTGGATGTTGCCGTGAAGCTGATGGCGGACCTGCCTCTGGCAGAGATCACCACAGATCTTGTACTTGAAACATCGGGCATTTCGCGCGGATCGCTCTATCATCATTTTGAGGATCTGTCGGATCTGCTGGAATCAGCCGCCGTCAGCATTTTTGCGGCGCGCGTCGATGCCAATATTGAAATGATGCGCGATTTTGTGACCCACACCGGGTCCGCGGCTGAGTTTTTGGACAAGCTTTTCCTCCTCAATGAGGACGCACAGGCAGCGCAGGCTGCGCCCAGCCGCCTGTTCCGTATGCGTCTGATTGCGCTGGCGGGCGAAAATCCGCGCCTTGCCAAGAAACTGGCCGTCGAACAGGATCGCCTGACCGACGCCTTTGAGACGCTGATCACCCAAAGCCAGCAGCGCGGATATTTCCGTGACGATGTGGATCCCCGCGCCGCAGCCGTGCTGATGCAGGCCTATACGCTGGGGCGGGCGCTGGATGATGTCTCAAGCCGTCCGGTTGCGCCCGATGTCTGGACCCAGATGATCAAGCAATTGATCTTGCGCTTTATCTGGAATGGGGATGCGGCGACCGCCTGACCCCTGATCAGGCCAAGATCATTCGGCCAAGATCATCAGGCCAGCATCTCGGCAAGACCGGTCAAATCCTGCAACAGGGCATGGGGCTGTTCCGCCGGGCGGAGCTTCGCCAGACCATCGCGGGTCATCAATCCGGTCGTCAGGCCAATGGCCAGCGCGCCAGCGGACCGTGCCATGCGCATTTCCAGCGCCGGATCATCCCCGAACACCACGATATCTGCAGCGGCGCTGCGCGGCAGGCCCATCGCCATTACGGCGGCGTCAAAGGCGGTGCGCGAGGGCTTACCCAGCACCTTGGCCTGCTGGCCGGTCAGCGCCGTGATCATCTTGTTGATGGCAAAGCTGGACCCGATGCCGCGGCCAGTGGCGGTGGCAAAAAAGGGCACATGGCTGGCCGTGGTCAGCCGGGCGCCCGCCCAGACGGACTGGCAGGCCGCCTCCAGATCGGGAAAGGTAAACTCCCGGAACCAGCCGGTATAGACCGCCTCGACATCCCCCGGTTCTGCGGCGCCCAGTGTCGTGATGCCCAGCGCGCGCAAGGGTGCGGCCACCCCGTCATTGCCGAGCACCCGGACACGTGTGATCTTTTGCGCCCGAAACCAAAGGGCCGCCGAGGATGACGGCGTCATCATCTCATCATCGCTCAGGTCAAAACCGGCGGCGCGCAGGCTGGCGGCATAATGGGCCGGGGCCTTGGCTGTGCCATTGGTAAAGACACGAAACGGCACGCCCGACCGGCGCAAGTGGGCCAGCAGCTCCACCGCGCCCGGCAGGGCCTTGTGGCCGCCCGATGCCGCATCGCCCAGCGCGATCGTGCCATCCATATCAAAAATGAACCCGCGGGCACGGCGCAGGCGCGCGATCAACTCAGGCGACATGCGCACCTCCATGCAGCGCCAGGCGCAGGCCCGGCCGTTCGATCACAATGTTGCGCGCATCGGGCTGTGCGGCCAGCGCGCGCAGCAGCTGGAACAAGGGGGCGGCTTCGGGCGTATAGGTTGCGCGCGACCGCCCGGCCGACAGCATCGCATCCACCTGATCCCCCGGCATGACGGCGCGCAGCAAAAATTCCTCTTCCGGCATGTGCACGCCGAATTTGCGGCGCAGATCGGCAAAGGCGGGGAACATCGGTTCTTCGGCAATTTCGCGGGCACGCGGACGATCGAGGATGGCGGCTTCGACCGCCGGGTCAATCGCGCTGGTTGGCCGCCCGAACTTCCCCATGACATAACGCAGCACCTGATCAGACACCTGGGCATAGCGGCGTGTGCCGATGACGTTGAACAGCGCCTGGCTCATGACCATTTGCGGAAAAGGCGTCACCATGATCGGGTGGCCCAGCTCTGCCCGGACCCGTTCGGTTTCTGCCACCACTGCGTCAAACCGATCGCCCAGCTTCAGCTCTTCCAGCTGACGGCGCGTTGTTGTCATCACCCCGCCAGCGATCTGGTGGCGCAAAAAGCTGGAATCAAACGCCTGTGGCTCCCCGGCGGGCAGGCTTTCGGCGCGGGCCAGCCGCCACCAATAGTCCGAAACCTGCGCCAGCATGGCCTCATCAATCGCCACATGATGGCCGGCATTGCGCAGATTGGCGAGCATGCGCCCCGCCTCTGGCAGCGAACTGCCTTCGCCCAGCGGCCCAATGCCGACATGCACTGCATCAATCACGCCCATATCGGCCGCCGCAAGGCTGGCCAGCGGCCCATAGCCGATGGTGCAATGGGCGTGGATTTCCAGCTGCCGATGGCCAATCGCGGCTTTCACCGCCGGGGCCAGCGTGCGGACGCGCTCTGGCGATAACAGGCCGCCCGGATCCTTGATGTAAATCAGGTCAATATCCGGGCTGGTGCAGATCTTGCGGGCGAAATCGGCATAAAATTGGTCGGTATGCACGTCTGACAACGTAAAGGTCAGCGCCCCCATAATCTCTGCTTCGCCTTCCTCGCGGACCAGCCGGGCGGCTTCGATCACGGCATCGGCATCATGCATCGGATCCAGCATGACAAAGCGGCGAATGCCATTGGCCTGCAAACGGCGATACACGCGGCGCATGAATTCTGGATCGGCCTGTTGCCAGGCAATGAAGCGCAGCCCCGTAGTGATGAACTGCAAGGGCGTGCGCGGCATGGCCGCAGCGACCCGGCGGATCCGTTCCCAGGGATTGTTGCGGAAATAGCGGACGGCCACCGCCATATGGCTGGAGGATGTGAAATCGATCGCTCGAAAGCCGACCCGGTCGGTCTGCCCGGCAATTTGCAGCATTTGCGCCGTGTTCAGCCCCGTGGCGCCCCACAGGCTTTGATTGCCGTCGCGCATCGACACATCAACAAGCGAAATCTCAGCCACGCGCCAATCCTTCAAAAAACCGGGTATCAACGCCGCCCGCACCAAAGCGCGGATCGCGCACAATGTGCTGATGCAGCCCGGTGGTTGTCGCAAATCCCGTGATCACAAGCGCATCAAGCGCGGCAGTAAGCCGGGCCACAGCCTCGGCGCGGGTGGCGCCATGCACGATCAGCTTGCCGACCAGACTGTCATAAAAAGGCGGCACCACCTGCCCATTTGCCATATGGCTGTCGACGCGAATGCCGGGCCCGGCCGGCCAGCGCACCTCGGTTGCGCGACCGGGGGCGGGGCGGAAATCCTGGGTCCAGTCCTCCGCATTGATCCGCACCTCAATGGCATGGCCATCCATATCGACCATGTCCTGTGTCAGCGACAGGCGCTGGCCATCGGCAATCAGCAATTGCTGTTCGATCAGGTCAATCCCCGTCACGGCTTCGGTCACCGGGTGTTCCACCTGGATCCGCGCATTCATTTCCAGAAAATAGAATTCAAAGCTGTGGGCATCGACCAGAAACTCAACCGTCCCGGCGCCGCGATAGTGCAAATGTTCAGCCAGCTTGACCGCTGCGGCCTCAATGGCGGCGCGACGATCATCGGGCAGACACGGAGCGGGGGCTTCTTCGACCAGTTTTTGAAAGCGGCGCTGGATGGAACAATCGCGCGTCCCCAAATGGATGGCGCGTGTCCCATCGCCCAGGATCTGCACCTCAACATGGCGCCCGGCGGCGATGAAGCGTTCCACATAGATGCGCGGATCGCCAAAGGCAGCCTGCGCCTCGGCCATGGCCATATCAATCGCCGCGTCCAGATCTTCGGCGCGCCCAACGCGCTTCATGCCCTTGCCGCCGCCCCCCGACACCGCCTTGAGCAGCGCCGGAAACCCCGTTGTCGCGGCCATGGCTGCGGCTGCCGCCTTGTCGGCGGCTTCCCCGCCAGGCACGACCGGCAGCCCCGCCTCAACCCCCACTTTGCGGGCCATCAGCTTATTGCCCATCGCCTCCAGACTGGCGACATCCGGCCCGACAAAGCGGATGCCGGCCTTGGCCGCGGCGCGGGCGAAATCGGCATTTTCGGACAAAAAGCCATAGCCGGGATGAATGGCATCGGCCCGCGCGGCCTGGGCCGCCGCCATCACCGCATCGACCGACAGATAAGAGGATGCAGACGCGGCCGGGCCAACGCAGACAACCTCATCCGCCTCCTGGGCGGGCCAGCTGTGCAGATCAGCTTCGGATGCGCCCAAAATCGTCGTCATCCCCAGCCGCCGGGCGGTCCGCAGGATGCGCAGCGCAATTTCGCCCCGATTGGCGATGAACAGGCGACGGATCATCGCTTAGGCCGTCTTGATGTGCATCAGAATGGCGCCGCCATCGACCATGGTTGCATTGTCGATGCAGATCGCCGCGACCGTGCCGGTGCAGCCGGCATGAACGGGGTTCATCAGCTTCATGGTTTCCACAATGCCGACCACGCTGTCGGGCACGACCCGGTCACCAATGGCGACAAAGGGCGGCGCGCCGGGTTGGGGCGCGTGGTAGAATGTGCCGGGCAGCGGTGCCGGCACGGCGGCATGGCCATCGGGCACATTTGCGGCGGCGGCGGCGGCGATAGCCGGCGCGGCGGCCACCGATGCGATCGGCGCAGACGCCGCGGCCTCATCCAGCGACCATTGCTGCGTCCAGCCGGACCCCCGTTCCACACGCAGGCGAAAACGGCTGGTTTTCAGGTCCAGCCGATCAAATTGCGACCCTTCGAGGATGGCCGCGATCTCGTTGACGTCGTCGGGCGTCAGGGGCAGGTCGGTGCTCATCGGGCCAGCAGCTCCCGCGCCTTGGCGATAATGGCATCGGCAAAGGCGTCGTCGTTAAAATGGGCGTCAATCGCCTGAAAGCCGACATGATCGGGCATGACGGACCGGGCATAATCCGCAAAGGGCGGCGGTATGCTGGGGTCGTGAATATGCCCATAGGGGCTGTCATGATTTGAAAAGCCGTGCAGCGGGACAAAAAAGCTGATCGGGCCCTGCGCGGTGCGGAACATCTCTGCCAGATGATCGGCCAGCGGCTTAAGATCATCCAGCGTGGTGCGCACCGCCGTCAACGCGGGGTTGTGCATATGGTAAACCTTGCCCGGGAACTGGGCCTGCGCCGCCTCAATCGGCCCGGCAATGATGAAATCGGCATTGCCCGGTGCAAAAATGGCGGGGATCTGCCGGGCAAGCGCGGCCTTGCCACGATCTGGCCCGGAATTGGCAAGCCCGCCATGGATATGATCCAGAATTTCAGTCAGCGAAAGGTCCAGCACCAGCGCAACGTCGCGATCGGCGGCAATGCCATCCAGCGTTGGTCCGCCCGCGCCTGAACTGTGAAACACCATGACCTCGCAGCCATCGCGTTCCAGATGTTCGCGGATCCGGCGGACCGATTTTTCGGTGGTGCCCAAAGTCGTCATCAGCACCAGCGGTTTTTGCGCCGCGACATGCGGGGCATAGCCCCTGGCCATGCCGGCCACCGCCAGCGCTGCATTTTTGAAAACCTCTGCGCTGATTGAATTGATCCCCGAAATATCGGTGACCGCGTTCATGATCGCAATGTCTTTCACGCCCAGATACGGCTGGGTAAAGCCCGACGCCATGGTGGAAACGATCAATTTGGGCAGGCCATAAGGCAGCGCCTGCATCACCGTGCCGGCAAGCCCCGTGCCCATGGATCCGCCCAGCGACAGCACGCCAGACAGGCCAATCTCGGCATGGATGCGCAGCGCGCAGGCAACGGCGCCTTGCGTCATTACCGCCTGACATTTGCCTTCATGGCCCAGCGCCCGGACCGCGTCGATCGTGTGGCCGGCGGCGGCCGCCACATCCTCTGGTGAAATCTCAGCACCGCCCATGGTCCGCCGGACGCTGGGGTCCAGATGGATGACGGCGCACCCCGCCTGTTCCAATATACCGCGGATATAGGCGGCTTCTTCCTGTTTGGTGTCTTGCGTTACGATCAACAGCACATGCGGCTTGGTCATCGTTGTGGGTCCTCTCCCGTCACATGGCGGAAATCTTTCACAACCACGGGTTCTTGCCTATTGATTTCCAAACTTCTAGTTCCACTAAGTGAAAAGGTGGATCCATGATTGAACGTAAGGTCAAGTCAATCCGGGCGCTGGAACGCGGTTTGGACGTCTTATGGGAGGTGCAGCGCAGCGGGGGAATCAGCCTGCATGAACTGCATTTGCGGCTGGGACTGGCCAAGGCAACATTGCTGCGGCTGCTCGTCACTTTGGCGTCGCGCGGCCTGATTTGGCAGCGTTTGGCCGATGGCGCCTATCTGCCGACGACCATCGATGGGCCGCGCCGCCGCCCCGATGTGGCAGAGCGGCTGGCCGAAATTGCCTCGCCCTTGCTGGTGGAGTTGAGCGAACGGGTGGTCTGGCCCTCTATCCTCGCTGTGCCGCGCATGGATCATCTGGAAATTATTGAAACAAACAGCCGTCTTGCGCGCTTTGACGCGGCGGTTCTTGGCCCGGTGGGCGTGAAACTCAGCTATATCCACACCGCCACGGGGCGGGCCTATCTGGCGGCGTGCAATGCGCAGGAACGGGCGGCGATCATCGCCCGGGTTCAGCCCGCCCAGCCCAGCGAGGAAGAGCTGGATCTGCTCGATACGATCATCGCGGAAACCCGCACGCGCGGCTATTCCACGCGGGAACCGCATCATCCCTGGCCCGATCGCAATCGGCAAACCGTTCTGCGCGATGGAAAATCCTCCATTGGCGTGCCGATCATGGTTGCCGGGCAGGCCGTCGCGGCCATCAACGTCACCTGGCCATCGCGGCGTGTTTCGGTGGATGAGGTGGTGCGCCGACATTTTGCGACCGTTCAGTCGATCGCGGATCGTATGGGCCAGGCGCTCGACGCAATGTAAACCCGTTTCATTAAATGAAATGATCAGGTCTTGTCTTGCCGGTTCCAAGAGCGCACCCCTTGGACCTGCGGAGAGGAATGCTGATGAAACGCTGGATATTGAAGGCCGGGGCAAGGTCGCTGGACGATCTGCATCTGACCGAGGCGGATATCCCCCAGCCCCAGCCGGGCGAGGTTTTGGTGCGCGTGCGCGCCTGTTCGCTCAATTATCGCGACCAGCTGATCCCCCAGGGCAAATATATGGGCGGCACGATCGCGCAGGATATTGTGCCCCTGTCCGATGGCGCAGGGGATGTCGTGGCGCTGGGCGCTGGCGTCACCCGCTTTGCGGTTGGCGATCGCGTCGCCGGCACATTTTTCCAGAATTGGGTGGATGGCCCGCCCCATCCGCAGGGCGGCCCGGCGCTGGGCGCGCCGCCGGCCCCGGGTATGCTGGCCGATTATGTCTGCCTGCCCGAAGCGGGGCTGGTCCCCATCGCCCAAACGCTGAGCTTTGAAGAGGCGGCGACCCTGCCCTGCGCGGGCGTCACTGCGTGGAACGCGCTGATGGAAGGGCCACGCCCCACCTTGGCGGGGGAAACGGTGCTGGTGCTGGGCACGGGCGGCGTATCCCTGCTGGCGCTTCAGATTGCCAAGGCGGCCGGAGCGACGGTGATTGCCACATCCTCGTCCGATGCCAAGCTGGCCCGCGTCCGGGACTTGGGCGCAGATATCGGCATCAACTACACCACCACGCCCCATTGGGGGGCAGAGGCGGTCCGCTGCACCGACGGGCGCGGCATTGACCATGTGGTCGAAGTGGGCGGTGCCGGAACCTTGGCTCAATCCATTCAGGCGGTGGGCTTTGCCGGTGAAATCGCCCTGATTGGCGTCTTGACCCGTGAAGGGGATACCAGCCCCCATGCCCTGATGTTCAAGGGCGCCAGCCTGCGCGGCATTTTCGTCGGATCGCGCGGCATGGCGGAACGGCTGAACAGCTTTGTCGATGCCCATGGCATCAAACCCGTGATCGACCGGACCTTCCCGATGACAGAGGCCAAGGCGGCCTATGCCTATCAGGCATCGTCCAGTTTGTTCGGCAAGGTGGTCATCACGCTTTAGGGCGCGATGCACAAAGGGAGGGACGGATGACGAAGTTCGGATTTGGCCAGGACGTCGGACGCATCATCCAGACGGCCTATGTCGTGAAGGATATCCGGGCCGCGATCCACTGGTGGATTGACAGCGCCCAGACCGGTCCCTGGTTTCTGCTCGATCATTTTCTGGCCGATGATCATGTCTATCGCGGCCAAAAGTCGCAGGCGGATGTCGCCATCGCCATGGCCTTTGCCGGGTCGATGTGCATCGAACTGATCCAGCCGCTGGATGACAAGCCCTCGGTTTACAAGGAAGTGATTGATCAGCGCGGCTATGGCTTTCATCATCTTGGCCTTGCGGTGGCGGATGTTGATGCCGAAATCGCCCGCTATGCCGCCAAGGGCTATGATCTGGCCTTTCGCGCCGCCGTACCGACGGGCGGTGCCGTCGCCTATCTCGACAATGGTGTGAATGACCCCGGCTTTCTGGAGCTGATCCCCGCGACACCGGGCATGGATGCCGCCTTTACCGCATTTTGGCGCGCGTCGTGCGACTGGTCGGGCGCGGACCCGATCCGCCCCTTTGCGGGTTAAGACAGACGAAGGATTTTTGAAGAGACGCGCTCGCCCGGCACGAAAATCATAAGGGCAAAGGGAGGATGATTGATGACCAAGACGCGGCGGTCCGGGGCTTATCAGGCTTTTCTGGTGGGCATTCTCAGCCTGAATTTCGGGATCCTCTTTTTTGACCGCAATGCGCTCAATTTCCTCATGCCCTTTGTGCAGCCGGATTTGCAGTTGAGTGACACGCAAGTCGGCATGTTGTCATCTGGCCTGTCCTTGACCTGGGCCATTGCGGGCTTTTTGGTGGGCCGGATTTCCGACAAGCTGGGGTCACGCAAGCCCGTCATCGTTGTCTCGACCATTGCCTTTTGCCTGTGTTCGATTGTGTCGGGCCTGGCCAGTTCGTTCCTGATGCTGCTGGGCGCGCGCCTGTTGATGGGCGCAGCCGAAGGCGGTGTCATGCCCGTCAGCCATTCGATCATCGCGGCTGAGGTGGATGATGATAAGCGCGGGCTCGCCATGGGTGTGGGCCAAAATCTGGGGTCCAACCTGCTGGGTTCTGCCGCCGCGCCGCTGGTGCTGGTGCCGGTTGCGATGGCCTATGGCTGGCGGGACGCCTTTTTCCTGGCCGCGCTACCGGGTCTGATCAGCGCCGCGATCATCTGGTTCTTTGTCAAAGAGCCGCCGCGTGAGGTTTATGGCGCATCCGATGCACCGCGCGCCACGCTGGGCCAGGCCTTTGCCGACCGCAATGTGCAGCTGTGTGCGATCATTTCGGTGCTGCTGGTGTCGTACCTTGTCTGCTGCTGGGCCTTCATGCCGCTGTATCTGATGAATGACCGGGGCTTTGATGCGGATACGACCAAATGGCTGATGGCCACTTTGGGCATTTCGGCGGGCATTGGCAGCTTTGTCGTTTCGGCGCTGTCGGATCATATCGGGCGCAAGCCGGCGATTGTCGGCTTTTCGCTGCTAGGTGTGATCCTGCCGCTTGGCGCGATGTTCTTTACGGGCAGCAGCTGGGTGCTTGCCGCCATCTTCTTCTTTGGCTGGGCGCTGAACGGCGTCTTCCCGATCTTCATGGCAACCGTGCCTTCGGAATCGGTGGATCCGCGCCTGACGGCCTCGCTCACGGGCATTGTCATGGGCATTGGCGAAGTGCTGGGCGGCGTGCTCAGCCCCTTTGCCGCCGGCCTGTTGTCGGACAGCTTTGGCCGGTCCGCTGTCATGTGGATGATGCTTGGCCTGACGATCGCTGCGGCCCTTGTGGGCACAGGCCTGCGCGAAACTGCCCCCCGTATTCTTGCCCGTCGTGCGGCAGGAGCTGCTGCCACCGCCTAACCCGAAGGAGGATCCCATCATGGCCGCCATCGAAAACTTCGACACGCATGTTGTTGCCCGGCCAGACCGGCTGCGGTTTTGGAATGATGTGTCGTCCGATACCTTTGCCGGGTTGACGGTGGATTCTGGTGCTGAAGATTTCATGGCGCATATGGCCCGGTGGAAATTGGGCGACCTCACGCTGATCCGCCCCACATCGCCGCGCGCGCGTGTTTCCCGCTGGAAAGACGGTGCCAGCCAACGCCCAGACCGGATCATCTTCCACCTTCAGCATCTTGGCCGATCGCTGAACGGCCAATGGCAGCGCGAGGCAGAGCTGCACGCCGGCGATTTCACCCTATGCTATGGCGCGGATCCCTATTTCACCGAATTGTCCGACCGCAATGAAATGCTGGTCGTGGAAATGTCGCGCGCGTCACTGGCCTCGCGCATTCCGGGCCTCGAAAATCATCTGTGCCAGACCATTTCGGGCGCAGCGCCGGGGTCGCGGCTGGTCCATGATTTCCTGCTGTCGCTGTGGAAACAGGGCGATCAAAGCGATGCTGATCCGGATTGGCAGGAAGGCATTGCGAATGTGTTTCTCGATCTGCTCGCCTTTGCGGTCAAAGGGGCTGGGGCCGGCTTTGTCATGCCCAAAGGCACCAAGGATCGCGTGCTCGCACTTGTCGAGGCAAGCCTGTTCGACCCGGACCTGAAAACCAGCATGATCGCGCGGGAACTTGGCATCTCGTTGCGCACGGTGCAGAATATCTTTGCAGCGCTGGGGACAACGCCCAGCGCCTATATTGAGGAACAACGGCTGAAGCGCGCGGCGGACCGGCTGGCCTCATCGCCCACATCCAGCATCACCGAAATCGCCTTAGAGACGGGCTTTAATGACAGCGCCTATTTCACCAGGCGCTTTCGGCAACGATTTGCAACGACACCGCGCCGCTGGCGAGAGGAGAACGCCCAAGGCTTCGCGTGAGTCCTGTTGTGCTGCGCGTGAATGCAAGACGGTCCTGCACCCAGCGCGCATAAAAGATGAGTGTGTGAGGCCGGAACCAACCGGCGAGTTGAGGATGAAAGGGGAGTTGCCATGAATTTCAAGATCACGGCTATGGCCGGGGTTGCGATCTCTGCGATGATCGCCACGCCGGCATTTGCGCAGCAAGCGCAATCCGATGATGGCGGCATTGCCGAAATCGTCGTTACCGCGCAGAAGCGCGCTGAAAATGTTCAGGACGTGCCGATCGCGATCAGCGCGTTCACGGCCGAAGCGATGCAGGAACGCGGCGTGACCGACGTGTCCTCGCTGTCGAACCTTGCGCCGAACGTCACGCTGGACGCTGGCACGCCCTTTTCGGGGTCGGGTGCCGTGCTGGCCGCCTATATTCGCGGCATCGGCGCCAATGACTTTGCCTTCAACATCGATCCGGGTGTCGGCGTCTATCTCGACGGCGTCTATCTGGCCCGCTCCGTCGGTGCCAACCAGGAACTTCCCGACGTTGAACGCGTCGAAGTCCTGAAGGGCCCGCAGGGCACGCTGTTCGGCCGCAACACCATCGGCGGCGCGATTTCGATCGTCACGCATACGCCGGGCGACAAGTTCCGCTTTGTCGGTGATGTGACGACGGGCAGCTACAAGTTGATGCAGGCGCGCGGCACGGTTGATATACCGCTGTCCGAAGGCCTGTCGTCATCGGTTGCCTTTTCGATCAAGAACCGCAACGGCTATCTGAAGCGCATTCCTTTCCCGGGCGGCATCAACTTCAACAACCCGCCGGTCACCTCCTATAAGGCCGCTGGCTATGGCGGGATTGGCTATGGCACCGAAGGTGGCGAAAACACCTGGAATATGCGCGGCAAGCTGAACTGGGACAATGGCGGCCCGCTGAAGGCCACGCTGTCGGCCGACTATAGCAATGTCGACAATGAACAGATCGCCAATACCGTTATCAAGACCGTGCCGTTCGTCTTTGCCGGCACCTATAATTGCGCGTTGACCGCAACCGTTGATGACAGCTGCGGCGCCGGCCCGCCGGCCTTTGCCTTTATCGGCGGCATTGGCGGCCTGAACGGCCTTTATGACAATCCGTCGGTTTGGGGCGTCAATTCAGACGCCAACCCCAGCAACAACCGCGTCCCCTATGACGACCGGTTCCTGCCGCCGAACATCGACACCTCTTATGCCAATGGCAACAACTTCTCGAAGTTGAAGACCTATGGCGGTGCGTTGACCCTGTCTTACGACCTGTCGGACAGCGTGCAGCTGAAATCAATCTCGGCCTATCGCGAACTGCATTGGGTGGTCGGCATGGATCTGGACGGTTCGCCGCTCAACTTCCTGCACACCAGCTTCTCGATGAACCAGTGGCAGTTCAGCCAGGAATTGCAGCTGCTTGGCCAGGCGCTGGATGACAAGCTCAACTATGTGCTCGGTGCCTATTACTTCAAGGAAGCCGGGGACCTGCACGATTATGTGACCTTTGCCGAAGGCCTGTTGCAGGTGGACGGTCCCAATGATCTGGCGACCAAGAACTACGCGTTCTTTGGCCAGGCAGATTATAAGGTGAATGATCTGGTGTCGTTCACCCTGGGTGGTCGCTACACGCATGAAAACAAGACGTTCGAAGGCTTCCAGTCGGATGCCAACGGGCTGACCTACAAGATCCTGAACCAGGTCGGCGTGCCGCCCTGTGCCAGCATCTCACCGACCATTTCGGATGCGTGCCGCCTTGCGGCGGGCTTCCCGAATGCCGGCCAGCCGCTGCGCTATTACATCGCCGGAACGCAGACAAAGACGTTCAGCAACTTCTCGCCCAAGGCGGGTATCCAGCTGCACCCGAATGATGATGTGATGGTCTATGGCTCGTGGTCACGCGGCTATAAGACGGGTGGCTGGACCACGCGTCTGTCGAACCCGCTGCCGACGGCACCGGACTTTGACGAAGAAAAGGCCCAGACCTTTGAATTGGGCGTGAAGTCGACGCTGCTGGATCGCAAGCTTCAGCTTAACGCCGCTGTCTTCCAGTCCAATTACAATGGCATTCAGCTGAACTTCCAGCAGGGCGTTTCGCCCACCATTCAGAACGCCGGCGATGCCCGCATCAAGGGCTTTGAAGTCGAAATGGTGGCAGCACCCGTTCGTGGTCTGACGATCAATGGTGCGATCGGCTATCTCGATGCCAAGTATAAGAGCGTTCTGGCTGGCGCGCAGGTGCCGGCGTCATCGGGTGTGTTCGGGGCCTATGGGGTGATCCCGGGCGCGACCCTGCCCAAGACGCCCAAGTGGAAGTTCAACATCAGCCCGCGCTATCAGGTTGAACTGGCCAATGGCAGCTCGGTCATTCTGCTTGCGGACTATACGCATTCCAGCAAGCTGAAGAACGATACCGAAGGCTATTTCCTGCTGGTGCGTCCGGCGACCGACATTCTGAATGCCAGCATTCAGTATAAGGCCGCCGAAAACTGGGCGCTGACCTTTGGCGGCACCAACCTGACCGATGAGCGCTATCTCGTCACCGGTCAGGCGCAGTTCGCCGGGGGCCAGGCCTATGGCACCTATAGCCGCCCGCGTGAGTGGTACGCGCGGTTGAACATCGACTTCTGATCCACACGGAAAGGGCGGGCGCCGCAAGGGGCCCGCCCTTTTCATCTCTGGCCAGTCAAAGATTGGCCCTGATTTATCTGGGACGCTCATCATGCCTGAAACCGCGCATTCCGAATTCTGGAAAGACATCAAGCCCGTTGAAAAGGTCTTCCGCGAAGGCGGCCTGCCCGAAGTCTATCATTCCAAAATCGCTGAAGGCGATGAACGTTATTGGGTGCCGATCAGCGAAACAGTGTCATCCAAACCTGTCTGGATCAGCCCGTCGAAGAATATGTGGGCGGATGTGCTGATGTCCAAATCTGCTGGGCTGGTGAACCGGCATTATCACCCCCACCCGATCTGGGCGTATACGATCAGCGGGAAATGGGCCTATCTGGAACATGACTGGACGGCGACCGCTGGCGATTTTGTCTATGAAACGCCGGGAGAGAGCCACACGCTCGTCTGCTATGAACATGAAGACCCGATGAAGGTCTTTTTCGTCGTGTCGGGCCCGCTGATGTGGCTGGACGATGCTGGCAACACCATCGGCCATTATGATGTGTTTGATTACATGCAGGCCGCGCGGGACCATTATGACAAGGTCGGCATTGGCGCCGATTATGTCGATACGCTGATCCGCTGACCTGCATCCCCCCTTGAGAGGATCTCTTCATGACCATGACCGCACCGCCGTCGGGTGCCTATAAAATTGTCGACGTTCCGGAACTTTACGGCAGCATCATCAAGGCGCGTGGCGTAGAGGGCAGCTATGTCGGCGCGTCCGAAGCCGAAAGCCCCTGGGTGCCCTTTGGCGACAATGCCGCCATTCGCCATCTGGCCTTTGACGTCAAAGAAAACATCTACGTCAACATTCTCTGGATCAAAGGCCCCGGGGTGATTGGCACGCACAAGCATCGCGGCAAAGTCTGGGCGATCGGGCTGGAAGGGTCCTTCCGCTATCTGGAATATGACTGGATTTGCCGACCGGGCGATTTCATCACCGAAACACCGGGCACGGCGCATACCCTTGTCACCGATGATCCGATGGGGATGAAGGCGCTGTTCCATATGCAGGGCGCCAATGAATTTTACGATGAACATGGCAACCATGTCGAAACGCTCGATGTGTGGTGGTTCATCAACCATTATGAAAGCCATTGCCGGGCGCATGGCATCAAGATCAACGAGGCGCTCTATCTATGAGTGGTGATCCCAAAGCTTTGGACCAGTTCGACATTCGCGGTCGCACCGCGCTGGTGACAGGCGCTGCATCGGGCCTGGGTCTGGCATATGCCGAGGCCATGGCAGAGGCAGGCGCCAAGGTGACGCTGGCGGATATTAATCTTGACGGTGCCGAGGCAGAGGCAGCCCGGCTGCGCAGCGAAGGCTATGAAGCGCGGGCCGCGCACGTCGATGTCAGCGATCTGGCCAGCGTCGCCAAGGCGTTTGATGATCATGTCGCGGCTTATGGTGGCCTCAACATCGCCTTTGCCAATGCGGGCATTGATGCCGGGGCCGGCTTTTGGAACCCCGGCGGCTTTCGCAACCCTGAAGGCCAGATCGATCAATATGATCCCGCGGCCTGGAACCGGTCAATCGGGATCAACCTGACGGGCGTTTTCTACACCATTCGTGAAGCCGCCCGCTGCATGAAGGCCGGTGGTACGGGTGGCGTCATTATCGCGACCTCATCGAACGCGGCAGAGGTCAATGAACCGATTGTCGGCATTCCGTACATGCCGGCCAAGGCCGGGGTGAAGCACCTTGTGCGCCACGCCGCGCTGGAACTGGCAGAATTTGGCATTCGCGTGAACGCCATCGCGCCCGGCCCCTTTGTGACCAATATCGGGGGCGGCTGGCTGAAGAAAGATCCGGT
>JACCEC011493509.1_pt1 | contig 19562 bp, 25 predicted proteins | sample 7450121 | NCBI WGS metagenome assembly JACCEC01 (sample SAMN15323455, study PRJNA562643) | freshwater metagenome | isolation source: river surface water | place: USA:Blue River Watershed | collected 2017-08-18 | reverse complement strand
AGTACGTCCCAAGGGTTGGGCTGTTCGCCCATTAAAGCGGTACGTGAGCTGGGTTCAGAACGTCGTGAGACAGTTCGGTCCATATCCGGTGCAGGCGTAAGAGCATTGAGAGGAGTCCTTCCTAGTACGAGAGGACCGGGAGGAACGCACCTCTGGTGTACCTGTTATCGTGCCAACGGTAGACGCAGGGTAGCCATGTGCGGAGCGGATAACCGCTGAAAGCATCTAAGTGGGAAGCCCACCTCAAGATGATTGCTCTCACTGGGTTAACCAGGTAAGGTCACGGGCAGAACACCCGTTTATAGGTGTTAGGTCGAAGTCCAGTGATGGATGCAGCCGAGACACACTAACAGACCGAGGGCTTGACCTTAACTCTTGTCTTCTGATTCTCTTTGCAGTCTTCAGTTTTCTGTTGAGATTTTTTCAATTCTATAAAAAAATCAAACCTCTTTCTGATTAACCAGAGAGAGGTTTTGTTATTTTTAAGAATATTGGTTATGTGGTTATTATGAGTTCTGATTTAATCCCTGTACCTGATCCTAAAGTACCCATGTGGCGTCGTAGTGCTGCTTTAGGGATTGATTTCTTTTTAATTGGGTTATTTTGTTTTGCGTTAAGTGCTAACGGCCTCACTCTTTTGTTTGTATTTATGATCAGTTGGTTAGTCTGTCGTGTTGTTGTCGTGTCTAAGAATCAAGGACAGAGTTTAGGACGCTGGGCTTTTGATATTCGAGTGGTTGACTGCCAATTTTACCGAACCCCTAGCCTTTTAGAACTCACAAAAAGAGAAGCGGTGATCGGGTTGGGTGCTTCTCTGTTTCTGCTCGGTTTAGGGAATCTAGCGTCTGGGAATGCAGCGATTTTGTTATTGATGCTGCCTATTCTCATGGATTGTGGAGCCGTTTTATTTGATACCAGTCGCCATCCTCAAACTGTTCATGACCGTATTGGGCATACGATTGTGATTGGTAGCAGACGGGGCTACTCCCTGGATCTGAAAATTCGCTATTTCATTGACAAAGTGAAGCGAGAGATGAAATAATAAATATTTGTGCTTAAATAATCAAAACTGTTTACAATTATGGCTAAAGGTGTTCGCCTCATTATTACTCTGGAATGTACGGAGTGCCGTACAAACTCGGATAAGCGCACTCAAGGGGTGTCTCGATATACCACAACCAAAAACCGTCGGAATACAACAGGACGCTTAGAACTGAAAAAGTTTTGTCGCCACTGTAACAAACACACGGTTCACAAAGAAATTAAGTAATCAGCCAATTGGTGTTGACCTTGAAACACTAACTTCCACCCTTAAATCAATTTCAGCAATTCATAGAGGATTAATTTCAGCATGACTTACTTCCGCCGTCAAGTGTCCCCCATTAAACCCGGAACTCTGATCGATTATAAAGATATCGAACTTTTGCGCAAATTTATTACAGAACGCGGTAAAATTTTACCTCGTCGGATTACGGGACTGACCTGCAAACAGCAACGAGATCTGACACAAGCCATTAAACGGGCTAGAATTCTAGCTATGTTGCCTTTTGTGAACAAGGAAGGCTAATTTTATCTGTGGAAAAGGGTACTCTGATTGAGCTTAGATTACACGGGGAGCGCCGCCTCGCCGTTGCTGACCGACCTGAAGGTAAAAAACACTGGGTTGTTATTGATGAAAACCTCCTAGCTCATACGGTTCACCCTCGGCAAATTGCTTATGAGGTAACGGGGGCTACATATAAACCTGCGGATATTCCGGCGTTTACTAAAGAATTGCAGCCTTATCTTGATCCGTCAAGTTTAGAGGTGGCTTGGGAAATTTTAGTGGAGCAAGGAGATACCGTAGACCCCAAAGAAATGGCTCTGCTTTTGTTTTCTGAGCAGAGTCCGCCTCAATGTTATGCCAGTTATGTGCTGTTGTCGAATGATAAACTCTACTTCAAACAGAAGGGCGATCGCTACGAACCTCGCTCTCCTAATCAAGTTGCAGAGATTAAACATCAGCAGGAAGTTGAACAGCAAAAGCAACGGGAAGTTCAAGAATATTGGCTGCGAATCCAAAAGAGACTAGCGGGCGAGGTGGTAGAATGGCAGAATAGTGATCGTAGCCGTTTGGATGCGTTAGAGCGTTTGGTGCTTTATGGAGAAGAAGCTTCCAATATTGCACCCGCTTTAGAAACGTTGGCAACTTTGGAACGACCTCAAACGCCCCAAGCTGCGTTTCAACTGTTAGTAGACTTAGGGATATGGAGTCTGCATGAAAACCTATCTCTACGTCGGAGTCAAATTCCCACCCAATTTTCAACTCAAGTGCTTGAAGTAGCTCGATGTTGCTTAAATTCTCCTCCCCCAGATCCTGATGCTAACCGTTTAGATCTGACTCATCTGAAGGTGTATACCATTGATGATGAGAGTACCCGTGAGATTGATGATGGTTTAAGCTTAGAGATTTTGGAGGATGGACGACAACGAATTTGGATTCACATTGCTGATCCAACTCGTTTAATTTCCCCTGGAGATGAACTGGACTTAGAAGCTCGTCGGCGAACCACAACGGTTTATCTGCCGACGGGGATGGTTCCGATGTTCCCATCAGAATTGGCAACGGGGCCAATGAGCTTGGTTCAGGGGCAAATTTGTTGTGCCTTGAGTTTTGGTGTGATTTTGGATGAAAGGGGTGGGGTACAAGAATATAGTATTCATGTCAGTAATATTAAACCGACCTATCGCCTCACCTACGACGATGTGGATGAGATGTTGCAAATTGGCATCCAAGGGGAGCCGGAAATTGATGCTTTATCCCTCTGGGCTAAACGTCGTAAGGAATGGCGGAATGCGAATGGGGCGATTAGTATTTATATGCCGGAGTCGCTGATTAAGGTGAATGGGGAGGAAATCAGCATTACGGTGTTAGAAGATTCCCCGTCGCGGCAAATGGTGGCGGAAATGATGATTTTAACCGGGGAAGTTGCAGCCCGTTATGGCCAAACCCATAATTTAGCGTTACCTTATCGCAGCCAGCCCCAACCGGATTTACCGCCAGAAGAAGAGTTGATGCAGTTACCTCCTGGGGCAGTTCGTGCTTGTGCGATGCGACGTTATATGCCTCGCAGCGAAGTGAGTTTGACTCCTTCGCGTCATGCAAGTTTGGCTTTGGAAACTTATACCCAGGTGACATCACCGATTCGTCGTTATAGTGATTTGTTGGCTCATTTTCAAATTAAAGCTCATCTGCGAGGAGAAACCCCTCCTTTTTCTGTCGAACAGATGCAGTCGATTGTGATGAGTTTAGTCCCTGCGGTGAAGGAAGCTTCTAAAGTTGAACGGGAAACGAATCGGTATTGGAGTTTGGAGTTTTTACGTCGTAATAGTGATGAAATTTGGCAAGCAACGATGTTGCGTTGGTTGCAAGAACATAACAATTTAGGGTTAGTGTTTTTGGAGGAGTTAGCGTTAGAATTGCCCATGCGGTTTAGCCGTTCTGTGGAAGTTGGAGAACAGTTTGAAGTGAAAGTGAGTCATGTTGATCCCCGTTTGGATGTGATTCAATTTCAAGAAATTATTAATTCGACTGCTTCATCAATGGTTTAGGATTTTTCAAAGATCTGTAAAAATTATTAATATTGGCTTGAGTTGTCCAAAAGCAAGCCAAGGTAGAGATAGAGATCAAGATTTTCATCCCTTGTAGAAACGTGCCAGAACCCGTCTCTCAAACACGATTGGAAGGAGAAACTGATGAAAACAGTGAAGTCTGTCCCCCCCTCTGACCTCTTTATTCCACCCGGATATCTGAATATTATGGGTTATGTGGATGAATCCGAGGTTAATGGCCCTGGATGTCGGGCTGTGGTTTGGGTTCAGGGGTGTTTGCGGGAATGTCCGGGGTGTTTTAATCCTGAGTCTTGGTCATTTAAACCTAATCAGTTAATTGCGGTTGCAGATCTAGCAGAACAAATTTTACAAAATCCTCGAAATCAAGGGGTAACATTTTCTGGAGGCGAACCTTTTTGGCAAGCTGAAGCTTTAACTCAATTAGCGAAAATTGTTAAAGCAAAAGGATTTAATGTTATGTCCTTTACCGGGTTTACTTTAGCCGAATTAAAATCTCCAGACGCGCCTCCCCACGCTCAAGATTTATTAGCAGAATTGGATATTTTAATTGATGGCCCTTATACAGAATCCTTAGCGATTCATTCTCCGAATTCTTTAGTTTCTTCTCGAAATCAACGGGTTCACGTTTTTAATCAGGAATTACAAGATCAACTGACTTGGGCTTCTGATCAAGTTGAAATTCATATTCTCAAAGATGGACGAAGAATTATTACCGGATTTCAAGGGCACATGAATTTAGATGATTAGTTATTGAGGCAGATTTTCTATTTTCAACCTTCTCCCAATTCGCTAAAATACAAAGCATGAACTAATGGGGTTGCAGGATGACTTTTACAACTGAATCTAATCCACCGAAAATCGTTGTTGTGGGTGCAGGATGGGCTGGTTTAGGGGCAACTTATCACCTCGCTCAACAAGGTTATGATGTGACGTTATTAGAAGCCAGTTCATACCCTGGAGGATTAGTTGCCGGATGGAAAACTCCTGGGGGACGTTCCATTGAAGCCGGAATTCATGGGTTTTGGTATCCCTATTCTAATATTTTTTCATTAGTTCATCAATTAGGTTTAAATCCCTTTACTCCCTGGACTCGTTCGGCTCAATATTCTCCAATGGGTTTAGAAGTTGAATCCCCTATTTTTCAAGATTTACCAACCTTACCGACTCCGTTAGGAACGTTTATTTATACTCAATTTAAACGCTTACCTTTGAGCGATCGCTTGTCTGCTTTACCGCTTCTTTATTCTTTAATTGATTTTGATAATTCTGATGAAGCTTGGCAACGATATGATTGTATCACAGCGCGAGAATTATTCAAACAATATGGGGTATCATCGAGACTTTATCATGAAGCTTTTAACCCGATGTTATTAGTTGGGTTATTTGCTCCGGGTGAACAATGTTCAGCCGCAGCCGCTTTAGGAATGTTGTATTATTTTATTTTAGCCCATCAGCCTAATTTTGATGTCGTTTGGTGTCGGGGAACTGTCGGAGAAAAAATCTTTCATCCTTGGGTAGAAAGGATTAAACAGTTGGGAGGTAAAGTTATTACCAATCAACGGGTTAGTGATTTAAAATTAGATGAATCTGGAACAATAAAAGGAGTAGTTTGTGGAGATTTTATTCATAATGCAGATGCGGTTATCTTTGCCGTTGGAATTACAGGATTAAAGAAAATTTTAGCGGGTTCTCCTACTTTACAGAAACGAATTGAATTTAGAAATATTAATAATTTATCGGCTATTGATGTCTTATCTACTCGCCTTTGGTTTGACCGAAAAATTAGAATTCCTCGCCCTTCTAATGCTTGTTTTGGGTTTGATACCACAACCGGATGGACATTTTTTGATCTCAATGCGCTTCATGATGAATTTCAGCAAGAACCAGGAACAGTAATTGAGGCTGATTTTTATCATGCGAATCAATTTCTACCCTTACAGGATGGGGAAATTATTAACATTGTTCAAAACTATCTAACTACTTGTATTCCTGAATTTCGTTCTGCTAGTATTATTGATCAAAGTGTTGTTCGTTTACCCCAAGCTGTTACACACTTTTTCCCCGGTAGTTATCAATATTGCTTACCTGCAAAAACCAGTTTTCCGAATCTGTTTATGAGTGGAGATTGGATTATTAACCGTCATGGATCATGGTCACAGGAAAAAGCCTATGTTACCGGGTTAGAGGCTGCAAATTTAATTATTGATCAATTTAATTTAGGTGAAAAAGCACACATTATTCCCGTTGAACGAGATGAAGAGCATATTCGAGTTTTACGAGAAATGAATCAATCTTGGAGAAATTTTAGTAAATTAATGTTTCCTCATTTTGGGCTACCCTAGCCTAAAGACATTCTTCCGCATTTCAACCCCTAAACTGAGCTAGGAAAGTAATAAATTTTGCTTCTGTAGCCAGTTAATATTAGATTGTGATAATATTAGTTAAATTTTACTGAACCCTAATCAAAATATGAAAATTAAAGTTATCATTTGGCAAGAAGATAATGTTTGGTGTGCGAGTGTTCCTGCATTACCGGGTTGTCATACTTGGGGTGAAAGTTATGAACATTTAATGGAAATGGTGAAAGAGGCGATCGAAGGTTGGTTAGAAGTTGCAAGTGAACAACAGTCTCCTAATGAAACACAACAATTAGTGGAGATTTCTTTATGAAGTCAGTTTCAGGGAAAGTGCTGTGCAGAATTGTTGAAAAGGTGGGATGGAGATTAAACAGGATAAAGGGAAGTCATCATATTTATACTAAAGAAAATAGTTCAGTTCTTCTTGTGGTTCCTGTTCATGGAAATAGAGATTTACCTCTCGGAACATTAAAAGCGATTCTAAAGGATGCAGGTTTAACTGAAGATGATCTTAATTTATAATTAATTATTTTTTAGGGGTTATTAAGAGCGATCGCACCCTAACTTTCTTACAGCGATCACCCCTCCAACTTCCCTACAAAAATGATAAAATGTTATAATTCGAGCAAACTCATTAATCAAAACCTTAAACTTTCAGTATGGTTATGAATGTTGAACAAATTGAAAATGAAATTTTAAAGCTTTCTGAACAAGATTTTAGTAAATTACGCAATTGGTTATTAGACTTAGATTATCAACAATGGGATAAACAGTTAGAACAAGATATCATAAACGGTAAACTTGATGATTTAGCCTCTGAAGCACTTGCTAAATTTGAAGCCGGAGATTATGAAGAAATGTAATGCACTATACTACTCGCAAATTCTGGTTATTTTATAATCGGCTACCTGAAGATATAAAACAGATAGCAGATTCTTCTTATGAATTATTAAAAAATAACCCTAATCATCCTTCGTTACATTGTTTTGATGGGAGTATTAGGGAGAGTGTTATTTTAAATGTTAGCGTTAAGTTTATAAATCTATAAATAAATCTAATCTAATTTTGGGTGATTTTTCCGTATTCCTACGGATGACTTAAGAATAGGCTATATTGTAAGATAAACTAGGAATTATTAGTAACAGTAATTTATAGTTTTAATACGGAAAATTACTGAACACTCAGAGCTAAGATTTCCAGGTCAATATAATTATGATTGTTGTAGAAGGATAAATCCACTTATGGCTGAAGTCAAAAACCATCCTACTGAAGGCTTGCTCACAGACGTATTAAAATTAATTGATTCACTTCCAAGCTTTCCTAAAAAAAAAGATATTACTTCTCAATTAGGTGAACTCTTAGGTTATGTCAGAGAACTACGCCCTCCTCGTATTATGATAATAGGTCGTTGCAAGTCAGGTAAATCATCACTAATTAATGCAATTTTTGGAAAGAAAGTAGCCAGAATTAGTGAGATTGAGCCACAAACAGGAAAAGCCGAGTGGAAATTTTATAAAATAAGTCAGACAACTGGAAGTCCAGTTCTTCACATTTTGGATACGCGGGGATTTCAGGAAGCAAAAACACCAAATGAAGATCCTGATTCTCGCTTAACTCCAATGGATAGTATTTTAAAAGCAGTCAATGAGCATTGTCCAGATTTAATTCTATTTCTTTGTGAAGCAACTTCTGTTAATGTCGCAGTTCAAGAAGATATCAATATCCTAGAAGAAGTATATCAACACATTGATCAGAAATATCATCGAAAACTCCCTCTTATTGGTGTAGTCACAAAATGCGATCATTTAGAACCGTTTAATGGCTGGACTCAGCTTAATGAAGCACAAAAAGAAAAGCGTACCGAACACTCTGTTCAACAGTGGCGCAATCATCTTAATAAAAAAGATATCTGGCGTTATCACTTTTTAGATGTTATTCCTGTAGTTTCTTATGCTAAATATGGTGAAGAAGACTATGCAGATATAGAACCCAATGGGGATTATCGATGGAACATTGATAAATTAGTTGACATTCTACTCAAAAGGCTGCCTCAAGAAGCTAAAGCGTGTTTGGCACGAGATTTAAAAATAAAAGAATTTCAAGAAAAATGTGCTATTGCAGTTATTGATACTTGTGCTTTGATGTGTGCTTCTCTAGCTGTCGTTCCGATTCCTTTTGCTGCCACACCGATAGTAGCAGGAATTCATACAATGATGGTTACATCTATTGGCTATCTATCAGGAAAAGAGCGTCCAGAAGAAATAATTCAAGACTTCTTTTTAACAGCAGGAGTTGGAGCAGGCACTGATTTTGGTCTGCGTACTGTTGCACAAGAATTATCTAAACTAATACCTGGCTATGGAAGCATGGCGAACGCTGCGGCTGTGGCATTAGCTACTCGGGCTATTGGACATACTGCAATTCAATTCTTTATTTATCAAGGCTCTTCTGAAGAAGTCAAAACTCAAATGCGCGCTATAAAAATAGAATAGTAGATATCATTTCTTTCGTAGGTTAGACTTCACTAGGTTGTAATGTGATATCCCTCCTTCATGGAGGCAAAAAGTTATTAACTGTTCTTCAGTTAGTAACTTTATTATCAGCATTAATTGTAATTTTTTTAATCGAAGGATTATGCAAATAAGTAAGTGGTCATAATTAAAGTTAAAACAGTAAAGGCTTTAAGTCTTTCAGGATAAGAGTTTTGACTTTTTGTTTGTTGACGTTATTTATGCCCACCCACTTAGCATTTTTAATTAAATTTCTTGCCATTCCCTAGCGTCAACAAATCCTGTGGAAAAAAGTTTAACTTACGTTAGTTTAAACTCCAAAGTTTTCCGGTCTTTAAGACTACAGATTGCTCGACTCACAAACAATGGAATCATAAAGAGGGATGAAAAAATGTTTTAAATGATTTGCGTTTAATGATTCAGTCTACTATTATATTGTGGTTGATTTCCCCGTGGCTAGATGCTTTTCTCAACGGCGATTTATTAGTGGGTTTCCATAAATTAACTCAGAATATTAATCAATTTCAATCTTACTTTACCAATGGATAACTCTACTTTTTATTACTTGTTGATTTCGGAGAGTGGCAGAAGAGGGATAGTAAAGTTTTTTCTTATTTCCATGACTCTCAATTATAAAACTAATTTTTTAAATTTAATTTACACCAAGAGCCTTTGAAGATTTAAGGTGCAGATTTTTGAGATATTTCAAAAGCTAATTGTGAACCATAAAAACAAACATCAAACTCAGTGAAAAAATTTAATTGTCCTAAAATTAAAGGTAAATTATTAGACTCAGCCCAAGCAAAAGCTAAACGCACAGAAGCAAAATTATCAATAATTCCTGAAACAATTAAACCTCTTGCTTCTATGGGTTCAAGATTACCAGCTAAAGGAATTGAAACCGTTTGACTTTCCCAAATTGCACCTAATTCTAAACCTAAATTATAGGGTAAAACATTAATAGTTGCACCCGTATCTAATAATCCCATTGATTTTATAGAAACATCGCCATAATTTAGAATTATTGGTACATAAGGAACATAATTTTCTTGACCTAAATCATTAATCTTTTTGAGATAAGAAAATCGTTTAGAGTTTCTCATTATTATTTAATTTATCAGTTTCTAAAAGTAAAGTTAACTTTTCAATAGCATCATAAGGATCACAAGGTTGCCAAGCTTTATCTATGATATTTTTAGATTCATCTTTTAAATTAGCTAAAGAATCAACAAATTGTAAAACATTGCTAATTTGATCTTCAGATAAAGATTCAATTTTATCTAGTAATTTTTGCTTGACTGCTAAATTTACACTCATCGTTAAATTACCTAATTTTCTAACAATTATAAACAAAATCGATTAAGGTAAGTCAATCAAGACCCACCTTTAACTTAGGCATTTGAGCCACAGGAATCACCCGACCGAAATCCTCAAAACCCTCAATCTCATCAAAATAGAGATAAAGGTATAAATTAGGCTTAAAGGGGTCAACTCTTGTGACTATCTTTAGATTATACCAGATTTGATCAAAGTTGAGATAACGGTATAAAGCTGTTAAATTTCTTGCCATTCCCTAGCGTCAACAAATAAAGATAAATGCTTTTTATTAGTTGTTGCTACAATCACCTCATGCCCTAAATTAGCGACTAAAATAGCTTGTGATGCTAAAATAACATCACCATCTAAGGCTTTATTATCGGCTGTTGGTTTACCTTTTTTCCTTGCTTCAGCCCATAATTCTGAGGCTTTTAACATGACTTCTGTGGTAATAGGAAGATAAATAATTTCTGATTTTAATTGATCTAATTTTCTAATACCTGAAACTTTGTTTGCTCTTAATAATTCTCGTCTAATTTCATAATCTATAATTTCGGGTAAAATGACTTGATAACCTCTTTGAATAAGACTTAAAAACCATTGTTGACATTGTACTGCTAAAAGTGTTGCTTTAGGATTAGTAATTAGTCCCACTGGTGCAGAATCTAATAAAATAACTTTACTCATTAAATTGAAACATCCTCTAAAGATTCAATAATTTTTAAAGTTTCTTTTTGTTCATTTTCATCATCTAAATTAGCCCAAGACTCAAATAATTGTTTAATTTTTTCTGGATTTTGTTCACTATTATTGATTTGATTAATAGCATTATTCCAAGCATTAATAGAGATCTGTTTCGTCAGCAAACTTTGACGAAATAACCGCACAAAATTTAATAGCTCAGGTATATATTCTTCAGGTGTTTGTTCGATTTCTGTTAATAAATCAAGTCTTTCTTTTGTTGCTGTAACTTTATAATTTTCCATCATTATTTACCTCTATTTTTCAAATTTCGGCTAAGGTAACTGCATAAAAAGCGATCTTTTTAGACTTATTCATAAAATTATACTACTTTATTGTCGCAGGAGCAATGGCTAAAGTATGGCAGGGAGTAGGAACATAATCACAACAGATGTTACTCATTAACATAACTAGATTCTAAAGCTTCCTCTAAACTAAACGGTGGCTGTTTTGGAAAAAAATTAAACTTAATTCCTGTTTCATCCGAAGCTTTTAAATGTGCCTTTTGATAACAGTCTTCAAACACTTCTGAAAGGAAAGGTTTTAAACTGGGACTATCTTCTAACCAGCCTTCAATACAAATCCGTTGTTCTGTAATGGTACTGCGCCAACTTTCACTGCATTTCTCCGGTTAATAATGCCATCCTACAAACTATAAAATAAATTAATTTAAAATATTCTCATATTGATTATGATTTCCAACCCAAAACCAATAATAATCATCGCCTTTTTTGATAGCTAAGGCTCTATAATCATTATTTATACGGACAGACCAAAGATTTCTACCTACTTTTTTAAAGTGTAAAGAAGGATGTAAAGAATTTTCTTTCCATAATTGATAAGCTCTTTTTACAGATTGTTTTAGCTCAGGCGATAAATCACTGTAGGCTTTCCAAAAATCAGGCGTTGTTAAGGATTTCATCAATTTCTTTAGCGTTATTTCCTAAAATATCTGCTTCTGCTTTAGCAATTATTTGATCTAATTTGCCTTGAGCTAAATCAATTTCCATCTGTTGATCCCATAAATCATCTACATAATTATTAAGCCATTGAGCTAGTTGATGAATTTCATGGTTTGGCAATTGTTTAATTTTTGTTTCAATTTCTTGTAAATTAGACATTGTTTTCATTCAGTATTATTTTAATTATCCTTAGATTATACCATATTCTAAAGTTTCCTCTAAACTAAAGGGTGACTCCTTTGGAAAGAAATTCAACTTAATTCCTGTTTCCTCCGATGATTTTAAACGTGCTTTTTGATAACAGTCTTCAAACACTTCTGGAAGCAGAGGTTTCAAACTGGGACTATCTTCTAATAACCCTTCAATACAAATCCGTTGTTCTGTAATGGTACTGCGCCAACTTTCACTACGTTTTTCAGGTTGATAGTGCCATTTTAATAAGTGCATTAATAATACAATTAAACGACTTTTTAATTCCCGTTTTTCACTTCTCCCCATACTTTCAATTTCTTCAATTAAATTGTTTTTATCAATTTCATTAAATTTATTTTCTTTTAACTGTTTAGCCGTAATTTGTGTCCAGAGGTAAAAGTCCTGTTCATATAAATTATTTTGTGTTTTCATAGAATATCCTTATTTCCTTCTACAAATTCAAATGGGATTTGAAATTTACAACCGAACCAATAACAGCGATCGCAGGTGCTTCAAAACCTGTTTCTTCTACTTTTTGAACAATGGTTTCTAAGGTTGCAATTAACTCTTCTTGATCCGGTCGAGTTCCCCAGCGAATTAAGGCTACAGGGGTTTCCGGGGATAGTCCAGCTTGGGTTAACTGTTGAATAATATAGGGTAAATTGTGAACCCCCATATAAATAACAATGGTTTCTGAACCTTTGGTGATCGCTTCCCAATTCACAGAAGGTCGATATTTTCCTGCGGTTTCATGACCTGTGACAAAGGTAATAGATGAACTATGATCTCGATGGGTTAAGGGAATTCCCGCATAAGCAGGCGCCGCAATTCCTGATGTAATTCCGGGTACAACTTCTACAGGAATACCCGCTTGAATTAAATCTTCCATTTCTTCGCCACCGCGACCAAAAATAAAGGGATCTCCTCCTTTTAACCGCACTACAACGGCATGAGTTTGAGCTTTTTCAATTAAGAGTTGAGTGGTTTCTTCTTGTAATAAGGAGTGTCGTCCTCGTCGTTTTCCCGCATGAATTTTTTCAGCTTGAGGGTTAATTAACTCTAAGATTTGAGGACTGACTAACGCATCATAAATGACGACATCTGCAAATTCTAATAAGGTTTTTCCTTTAACAGTTAATAAGCCAGGATTTCCTGGCCCTGCACCGACGAGATAGACTTTACCTAAACAATGTTGAGATTGATTCATAGTCACTTCACTTAAATCTTAGTTTGTTGAAAAGAACGTTAAATACATTAACCGTATCTTTCGAGGCGATGGGTTTGCTATGTTGTTGAATTACTGATAACCCCTGGGATGATTTTATCTACTAATTTAACACAATCTGGTCATACAAATCTGTAATCAATGATAGCTTTTTTTCACTGTAGCAATTTTTGGTGCATGAAAGAACAGTATAGAAGCGGAGAAAACCAGAACCTGCAAGGAGGATTTTCTCGACTCATCAATTTTTTGCTCGGTTCCGGTTCAGCAATAATACCTCAAGTATTCTAGTTCCTCAAAGAGAATAAGTGTACAATCATACGGAATGGTCGCAATATTGTCAACAAGCCGTCATTTTTTGCGGGTAATAAAATAGGTGATCACAGGGGATCAGTATAGACAACTAAGATAGTGCTTTTTTAACACTATAAGTAGGAGCTTCTATAATCATAATATGGTGGGGAATATTTGTCACGTCAAGATCGAAAAGATCATCTGATGTTTTGACTAAGATAGATTTTAAAGCACCTTTGACTTGAGAGGCTTTATGCAATAAAGATAAAGCTCTATGCAAGCTTTCTCCGTGACGCTGTACCCGAATTGGAACGGGTTTTCCTTGATAGTTTTGTTTTAAAATTGCATCTATTCCTTGATTCTTTTGAACAGGAATAATATCTAAACTGGCAAGAATAGTGAGGGCTTCATCATCAACATTAAAATAGGCTTTTCTTCCTTTCTTTAGGAGTAAAGACTCGGATTTAATTGGTGCTTTCAATCTATCTTGAGAAATTTTAACAGCATCGGCAGAAATATCAATTCCCCAGGCTGAACGATTTAATAATTTAGCTGCAATAATTGTTGTACCGCTTCCACAAAAAGGGTCTAATATTAGATCCCCAGGATTAGAAGCTAATTCAATAATTCGTTCTAGGAGTAAAATAGGTTTTTGGCTGGGATAACCCACACGCTCTTTAGCTTTAGGGTTTAAATAAGGAATCTCCCAAACATCACTTAATGGGACTCCTTTTTTGGGATCAGCAGGAATAATTTCTCCATCATCATCTCTAGCGTAAACCGCTTTACCATGTTCATCTCTGGTGCGTTTTTGTAAGATTTGATCAATATTTGTAGACTCTGAATAAGGGCAATAAATAGGATTAAAAATAAATTGATTTGTTTTAGAATAAAAGAAGATGGTTTGATGAGCAGGTAACAATCCTTTTTTAGAATTAGACCATCGTTTATAAGTCCAAATAATTTCCGATCTAAAGTTTTCTTGACCAAAAATGTTATCTAAAATGGCTCTAATGATATAATTGGCATGACTATCACAATGGACAAAAATTGATCCATCTTCTCTTAAAATGTGATGTAGAGCAACTAACCTATCATGAATAAATTGTGCATAGTCTTGATGACTTTCCCATAAATCGTTATAACTAAATTCAAATTGTCTGTCTCGCGTTTTTAAAGACTGCTGTTTTTGGGTAAAAAAAGGAGGATCTAAATAAATTAGATTCACTGAATTTGGTTGCATTTCTTGGACGATATCAAGACAGTCCCCTAAAGAAATATTGTAGCTATTGCTCATAATTTTTAATGATTTAATCAATTATCATTCATCAGAAGCCGTATTTTTATCAGCAATTTTTTGAACGACCTTTATTTGGATAAATATCTATTAATTTTCCTTCTTTCTCAGTGATACCCAAAACTCTATAGATTAAAAAATGAGAAGTATCATCAAATTTCATTTCTTCCAACCGAAAATCAATTTGTTTGAGTAGAGCTTGGGAATATTTTTGTGCTAAATTTTGGATTTTTTCTTCAAAAATTGAAGGCGGGATAGATGTCATAGATTAAATTATATTTTTATAGACAGGTATAAGCTTGATTTAATTAAAATTATGATGGAATAATTAAATTATAGCCTTAATTATTCCATCATGTCAATCTATTTAATAATAGATTATCTATGAATTATTTCTTATTCCTTACTATCTAATATTTCAACAGTTCCTTGATAGCCATCAACGCGCACTCGCTGACCGTCTTTTAAATAAGTCATGGCACCCGGAATATTCATCACCGCAGGGATGCCATATTCCCGCGCGATAATTGCACCATGAGAAAGTTGTCCGCCGACTTCAGAAATAATGGCTTTTGCTGTTAATAAAATCGGCGACCATCCAGCATCGGTGTAGGGAACAACCAAAATTTTATCCTCGGTTTGATCGATAATATTGGTTAAACTACGACAAATTTTAACGATTCCTTCTACCGTCCCAATACTAGCAGGAATTCCTTGTAAGATTGCAGGATTTTTAATAGTTTGTGACCGAGGTTTGGGTAAGATATTACCATAAACAACAGGAGGAACAGTGCGATCGCAATCTTCTTGAAAAATTTTCCGACGTTGATGAACTTTCGGAATAAAATCCGGTTTAATATTCTGTTCTATCCAAGCTTTGATTTCATCCCATTCTAAATAAAAAATATCTCCCGAATTTTCTAATAGTCCCTGAGTAATAGCTTGGGATTCTATCGCCAAGATTGTCCATCGTAAATGAGCTAAAAGTTTCCCATAAATTTCAGCGATTTTACTTTTCGTTAACGTGCGTTCATAACATTGAGCTTGCCGCCATTGTTCCCATCGAGTTAAATTAGAAACGGTTAAATTTTCCATGCGGTAGTTTGTATTTCTGACAATTTTAAATAGCATTTCTTTGAATATCTCTGGTTGTTCTAACCAATTTGGAACCGAAATATCCGTTCCGACTTCACTTAAATAGCCATAGGTCTGTAACCAAGTTTCAAATTGTTGATTAAATTCTTGATTTTCTGTTAGTTTTTTCTCAAAAAATTGATGATTAATCGGTTCGGTTTCTGTAAAGGTTTCTATGATTTGATCCGCTAGAGTTTGTAACGCTTGCATTGAAGCAACTTCTGGAGCAGTATGGGTGGGTATCCAAGCATCAGAAACTTTAAATATAGTTCGACGAATGGCTAACCCAATGGGAGCAATAATATTATAGTAAGTGGCTGATTTTAATACCGTTTGTATAATTTCAGCTTGTTCTAAAAGTTGAGTTAAGGTTAGTAATTCTAGGGTTTGATGAGATTCTAGCTGTTGTAATGTTGGTAAAAATAGCTGTTCTAAATCTTGTTGAAAATCTTGATCTAAATGCCATTCTCGTTGAATTAATCGCCATAAACCGGGTAAGGAAGGGAAGAGTTTACGAAGGGGAGGTTTTCCCATTTTTTGTCCTCGGACTAAAAACTCTAACCCCTGTTTCGGTAATCCCATTAAGGTAAAGATTTCCCCTAATAAAGTGGCGTTAAAATAGGCGTGGGAACCCAATAAAGCAGCCGTTTGTTTAAAGTCTAAATGGGAAACTTTTTTTCCTAAAACTAAGGTGAATAGTTCACCCCAAACGCCACAGGTTAAGGGGCGATTAATTGACCAGGTTAAGGGAGGAATAACCCCAGGAATGACTTCTGCGGCGATGGTTCTTGTCCAAATGGGGCGTAAATTAGTAATGGGACGAGTTTGCAAAATCCAAACTTTGACTCCATCCCAACACCATTCAATATCTTGGGGGATACCTTGATAAAAGGTTTCTATTTCTTCGGCGAGTTGAACTAATTCTAAAATAACGGTTTTGGGTAAAATTGTCGGAAGTTTTAATTGCTCAATTGGGGTATTGATTTCGATTTCTAAATGAACAGGAGTAAATTGACCCCCAACTACCAATTCTGCACCCCCTTTTAAGGCTTCAATAATAATTTGTGAACCGCCATCTAAGGGGTTGCGAGTAAACATTACGCCTGCAACTTCACTGGCTAAATAAGGTTGAATTAATACGGCAATTCCCGCATCAGAAAGTTGTTGATTTTGACGATAGGAAATTGCTTCAGGTGTCCAATAGGATTGACGACATTGAATAATAGCAGGTTGTAATTCCGTCGGAGAATAAATGGGGCCAATGGTTTGATATTGTCCCGCCGCCGATGAAATGTTACTATCTTCTCCCAGGGCAGAAGAACGTATAATTAAGGGATAATTAGTTAATTGGATTTGTTTTTTGAAAGGAATATTAATATCTTCTAAACGGTTAATAGCTGGTAAAACCCAGCCTAAAGGAACTTTAAAGCCAGCCCGTTTTAATTCACTTAATCGGGTAGCTTTTTCGCCACATTGTTGAAGATCGAGTTTATCTTTTAAGTTAAAAACTTGTTGTTTCATATACAAGCCTACATCATCTTTTTGAGATAAATTAATCATTACTAATTCAATAGCTAACACCAAAACTGCAATGAATTCCCAAGCTGATAAGGGAGGAGATTGAGGACGTTGATGCCAAAACCAAACCCAAAATACCGCGCTTAAACAGCCTAAACGGGAAGCCCAAAGTCGAGATGCAGATTTAGAAATGGGTAATAATAAATAGCTAAAACGCCAGATTAATAATCCTGTAATCCCGCTACTGATAGCAATAATTGGAGAATATACTAATATCCCCCAAGTTGCATTGGTAACGCCTCCTCCTTTCGCAATAAAATATCGTCCTGCCACTAATAAAATTAAACTAACAATTTGCCAAACCGGAGCATTTGGGAATAAAATTTTAGCAGCAATAACTGGAACAATTCCCCGTGCTATTTCTAGGATAACAGCGACTATTCCCGCTTGTTTTCCCCCTAAAGAAAAGGCTGCCGAGACGCTAATATTTCCTGTTCCTAATTGCGATAATTTTTTTCCTGATAATAGTTGGACAACCCAACTTGTTAAAGGTAATGTTCCTAAACTCAAGCTACCGACTAACAGGAAGATGAGAACCCAAAAAGGCATGATCAATATTCTCCTGTAAGGAAATTGGAAGATTACCCCGATCATTAATTGTAAGGGCTGATTTACTGATGGGCAAGCCTCTGCCAGAGTTGGCTTTCGCTCTGGAAATTATGTTAATATTTTAATTAACGAAAAATGAGATAATCGTTAAGGTATCATTAAATTCAGGAAAAAATCGCTATTATGCAAAGTAATACCCTGTGGATTCCCATTGCTGTGCTCATCGTTGGATTTATTGCGGCGGTCAGTATTGGATCAATTGCTTGGTACAATTCCAAACGTCCTCCCGGTTGGGAAGATAAAGACAGACCAGACTATATTCCTAAAGTCAATGCCGAGGATGACAATAATTAACGACAAAATTAATGGGTTGATTTTGGGGTTAAAATTCTCTAAATTTAAAGCTTCCTTTGCAGAGGAATGGTGATGAGTTTACCCTTAATTTTTGAAGTTAATTAAGCTGGTTTCAAGATGAAAGTCGGGAATAACAGTTGCTTTTCCCGACTTCAAATTCAAACCGACTTGATTTAACAACTCTCCTCCGTCAATCGAATTTTTAACGGTAAATAAACGACAATTTAGGTTTTTTTCCCTTTCGGAAATTGGTTGATCTGGGCTGACCCATAAAAAATCAGAGAATTGTTTTGAATTCGGAGTCGATCTACCCTTAATTGGGTTCCATCTAAAGCGAATTTGTCAAGATCTAATAAATCATTAACATGGTTCACTAAAGCTTGACTCAGATTAATGGCCTCCTGATTTCCGCTATATTGAACATCGACAAATTGAATTTTTTGACGGTTTTGCACCTCCACCTGAGTTGTAAAATCAACTTGAACAGGTTCCTGTGAATTTCCCAGGAGAATTTCTGATTGAATTCGCAGGGCTTTTTCCGGGGTAATGGTCATTAAAGTTTTGGTAAACTTTAACGGTTCTCCCTGATATTGAAGGCGCTGAAGTTTTTCGACCACAAACGGGGTATTAAAGGAGTCCGTTAAGTCTTCCTCCGTTAACACCACCCGCAAACTCGCTTGAGTGGGTTGTCGTAACTTCACTTGACCTGTAAAAATGGCGCTGAAATCAATAGACACCGCTTGCACATAGAGTTCCATCACTGCAATGCGGAGGCCGTTGTACATCAGCATCCCGTTTCCGATGAAATCAAAACCATCGACGCTTCCCTGCAATAGCTTGGCTACAGGTTCCGCCCGAACGTTGGCTTCAATTTTTTCAGAACGCTTGAACAAAGCCGCGATCGCAGTCCCGACAACCTTGCTGACGAGGCGATCGCCACTTTGAGTCTGAAAAGAAGTGCTTCCAAACAAAGCCTGTACCATTCCTATGCTCGCTAGCCGACTTCCCTATTATAACTTTTTATGAAGTTTTGTAAAAATTAGTAATGCTTATCGGAGGGATAGCTGAAAGTTACACTAGGGGTGATGTTGACGGGAAATGGTCAACCCATGAGAATTGTTGAGTATTTGTCCTTCCCTGATAGGAGCGTTGACCCCGATAAAATTACCTGCTTTTAGCGATCACAGGCAACTTCCAGACTGAGAAGGCTTGGTCAATATAGCTTTCAAATATAGTCACTGATTAAATAATCAACCATTCAAAAATTTGATTAACGGTTAACTTTAACTGAATTCCTGTTAAAATAGGTAAGGGAGTATTTCCTCGTAAAAGTTGTACCCGTTGGTCAGGCAATACAATTAAAACCGTTTCTTCATCGGGGTCAATTAACCATCCTAATTCCGTGCCATTTTGGGAACAATGCAGCAAATTTCCTAAAACTTT
>JACCEC011113208.1_pt1 | contig 19563 bp, 10 predicted proteins | sample 7450121 | NCBI WGS metagenome assembly JACCEC01 (sample SAMN15323455, study PRJNA562643) | freshwater metagenome | isolation source: river surface water | place: USA:Blue River Watershed | collected 2017-08-18 | reverse complement strand
CTCATACATTGTCTTCGAACGTATCGAATAACCAACAATAAGATGAGTCATATAGCTTCTTTTTTTAGTGGCACGGGAAATAGTTGCAATCGGATCAACGTTGATCCGGTTTAGTGGCACGGGAAATAGTTGCCACCGTCCCAACGTTGGGACGGTTCAGTGGCACGGGGAAAAATTGATGGATACGTCAGTAAATATACCAAACCAAGAGCTAATCATCATGTTCTCCCTTGAGCAGACCTGTTCAATCCTTACCATTAAGGTAGAAACAACAAAATCACTTACCAATGCTCTCATTAATCATGGTATCGATGGGTTGACAATTATTGATTACTTCTTGGTTGCTCATCATTACCTTTTCCCAACCAAAACTATTGATTTCATGCAAGAATTTATTGAAATGTGTGACAAGGAAGATGAGTTTTGTGTCCCACATACAAGACGGTGTCAGTTGGATATTGCCCAAGAAAGGAAGAATGGCGGTAGTAAATTAGAGAAAATTATTAGATGTCTTACAACAACAAATGGTTTTGAAGAAGGAAAAGATTTCAAAGTTATTATGGAAGGCAGGGCTAAAAAAATTATGATGAAGCCAGGAGTATTCAAGAAGTGTTTAATGAATGCAAAAAATACAGATATCTTTCGAGACTATTACCTTCTCTTGGAACGCATATTCGTAGCTTATCAATCTTACCAATTGTTATGTAAGGATAAGATGTTAGCACTTGTCCGTCAATCTAATAAGGAACTATTGAAGAAACAAGATGAACTATTAGCTTTGAATCAAAAGCAAAGTGTAGATATTGGTAACTTGATGGCGTATGCTAAATCAACAAACGATATGGTAGCCTCCTTGTATCAAAGTTTCAGTATATTTGCCAAGATGATTATTCCTACTTGGATTGGTTCTACTGTTATCAAGCAGCAATATGAGTTAATATTTTCAAAGACCGAACAACAGATGAGATCTATTCGTAGTCTGAAAGTGATGTTTGTGATTGCTGTATTGAACGATGAAGATGCGGCAATTCCATTTGAAGATCGCGAGGACGAAGATCTAAATACTCATACTGACATGTTTCTCTATTGTTGTTGCACAAATATTCGCGACATACCTCAGCGTATCAAGGAGATTCATGATCGTCATTGCATCAAGTCTGAGTCAAATCCTGAACCTAAATATGTCATGCTTGCTCCAAGAGCAGTTACGATGATATCATCTGAGATCAATGTGGAGCTTAATACACTAATGGCGTTAGATGTCTTTCCATCTGGTATTCATCATGAGTGGAACTCCAAGTACAAGCGCTTTGATATTTCCATTTACAGTGAGTATCCTTGTAACGCCCAAGTTAGTTTGAATGAGATTACCAATAACATTTATTCTAAACGTTTCCAAGGATATCAAGCGCGTATTGATGAGATGATTGCTACCAATCCAACCTTACTGAAGAAAGAAATTATTGACTATCTCGACAATGTTGATATGGTATTCTATGATTCTACTCGTGCAAACATTCAAGAGTATTTGGATTTGTATGTCAGACCTCAGTACTACCGCAATGAAGAAGAGATTCCGGATAACATCCTGAGTTGGCGTTATACTACCAAGAAAACCGGCAAGGTCAAAGAACGCTACCCTGAGTTCAATAAGAAGCTTACTAAGATTGAGTATCAAGCAATGAAGCTTTACTCTATCATTGACAAGCAATCCAGCATTGATCATATTGGTATCATGCAAGGTAGAAACATTCTTACTGAACACGATGCTGTGATCCTTCGAGAGATTGCCAAGGTAGAACAAATTGAATATGATGCTGAACTTGATAATCTGATCGAAGCTACACAAGAAGCTAAAGCTTGATAGCAAATAGTTTCATTTTTTATGCTACAATATCGCGAAACTACATAACTATTTACTTACTTTTGGGAAATAGTTGTTGCTAAAAATGCTTCACCATGGTAGTGAGACATGTATGCGACACTTTTTTTTCAAAAAAAAATAGAATCATAATCTATGGATGAGATGTTCATACAAAAGTGTTTCTACCTTGACTCATGCAAGGATACTATGACAGCGCAACTACCTTGACTCATACAAGGATACTATGATTGTGTTTCTACCTTGACTCATGCAAGGATACTATGATTGTGTTTCTACCTTGAGTCATACAAGGATACTATGACAACGCAACTACCTTGCCGCATACAAGGATACTATGATGATGCTACTACCTTGCCGCGTACAAGGCTACTGTGATTGTGTTTCTACATTGGCTCATACAAGGATACTATGATGATGCTACTACCTTGCCGCGCACAAGGATGCTATGATTGTGTTTCTACCTTGGCTCATACAAGGCTACTACGATCGGAGTATTAATTTGGGGATCAAATAAGGGTAATTATGGCTATTTTGTTATACGTGGCAATACCGGCTAAAATTGATAGTTTATAAGAAATATATAGTTGATTGATATACCAAACGCTGCGTTTTAGACAAGATGAGCAATCAGAACGCCCCCATTGAAAACCAAGCCGATTTGATTAATATCGTTGATTCTATTTTGAACAAAGATACAATCATTGGTGCTACTTTGAATAGTTTCAATCATTTCGTGGAGGTGGGTATTCCCCAGATTGCTCAAGATGTCTTTGAGATGAACTTTGAGTTGGATGCTAAGGATACCTCTGAGAGAGATCCTTCTATCCTCAAGTACTCATTAGACATAACAATCGACAACATTCGTATTGCCAAGCCAGTGAAGTATGACTCAGCAACTCAACAGACCTTACCTTTGTTCCCCAATGAAGCTTTATTGCAAGACTTGACCTACTGTAGTGGCGTCTATATCGATGCTACCATGACAGCTAAAGCTTATCATCGTAATGATCGCATCTCAACTGAGAAGCTCACGATCAACAATTCGATGATCTGCAAGCTACCAACTATGGTCAACAGCAAATTGTGCAACACACACAATCGCTCTAAGGAGTCTCTTATCAAATTGAAGGAAGACCCTTCTGATTTGGGTGGCTACTTCGTGATCAAAGGAAACCAATACATCATCATCAATATGGAAAGCATGAAGTACAATGAGTCACGTGAATTCGTTAATGACCATAAGCATGAGATTTGTCGTTCCGATATCATTAGTAAATCTGGTGATAACTTCGAGAATTCTTACAACATTATCCTGAAGCTAATGGATGACCACTCCATCTTAGTTGAGATGAAGAAAGCTGGATTCAAAGAGATTGACATCCCATTCTTCTTGTTCTTCCGTGCTTTGGGTATCGAGTCTGCTAAGAGTATCATTGAATACATTACTTATTCGAATAACCCTAAGGATGAGATCACGAAGCAAATGTTTAATATATTGGAAAAGGCCTTTAACAACTCGTATGATCCTATCAACTCTGTGCTCAAGAATGAGATTCTGAAGAAGTCTTCCAACACTCAGAACAATGCTACTGTGAATACGATTACTAATCGAGATGAAGTCTTAAGGTTGCTTACACGATGTATCAAATACTTTGACTCTTATAAAGGTAAAATCAAATCCACAGGTGATGATCAAACAGATGATGAGATTAACATTGAACGTTTTTTAATGTCCAAGTTGCTCCAAAATATTGATCAAAAGTTCTTGCCACATGTCGGGGTCGACGCCTCTTCCTACAAGAAGAAGGCTGCCTTCTTTGGCCACATGATTCATCGATTACTTATGGTACATCTTGGTGCTCTCAAATCAACTGATCGTGATTCGTATAACAATAAACGTATCAATGATGCGGGTATGTCATACTCTCGTCCATTCAAGACATGGTTCAACTTCATGGTTGTTCAGAAGCTTAAACGCGTCTTCGTGCGTGAGTTCAAAGCTAACTCCTTCACTGATATCAACTTGCAATCTATATTCAAGACAGCTATCAAGCCTGAAGAATTTGAGAAGAATCTTATGAACGCCATTGTCTCCGGGGATAAGACTATCACCAAGAACAACCTTGTATATCAAAACAGAATGGCATCTCAGCAGCTACACCACAAAAACAAACTGAATGTGATCACTACTCTTAAGAGCATCGATACTCCTAACAAGAGTAATAGCGCTAAGTCTTCGGAACGAGCCATTACACTGCGTCAAGTACACTCTACTGGTACTGGTTTCATTTGCGGTATTACCTCAGCTGATACTGGTGTAAAGGTAGGTATGAGCAAGCAACTCAGTGTTAGTGCCGATATTAGTTCAGCTGCTTCGAGTGAAGTATTGAAGCATATCATCTTGGAAGACCCAATGTTGATTCCTATCACTGAATTGTTTCAAAACATGCCACGTATCTATGATGAGAACCTGCATAAGGTGTTTGTCAATGGGGACTGGATTGGTTGCGTGCAAGACTTCGCTAAGTTCTTAAGCACTTACAGAGAGAAACGCCGCTCTGGAGAGGTTCACTATATGACCACTGTAGCGCATTACATCGTCTCTAATGAGATCCACTTGTGGGTAGATTCAGGTAGATTGGTACGTCCTCTTCTCATTGTTCGCAACAATATGAACGAACCTGGCTACACTCATAGCAAGTTCCATCAATCTATTGGAATCACCAAGAGACACATTGAGCTGATCAAACAAGGTAAGATGGACATTGATGATTTAGTCAAAGAAGGTATCGTTGAGTATATCTCTCCAGAGGAACAAGACAATGCTTACATTGCTTACGAGTATGATCACTTCATGAAATACCAGAATGATCCATGTCATCGTTTCACACATGTAGATGTACCTCAAGCAATCATTGGATTAGTCGCTCTGACTAGTGTATTTGCCAATCATAATCAAGCTGCTCGTATTGTATTCCAAACGAATCAAGTCAAACAGACTAACAGTTGGCCACTTAAGAATTGGCCACACACTGCACATAAAGATCTCTACGTACAAGCTTACACTGAAGACCCATTGGTGTCTACTATGGCTTACAAGTATATCCCTCCAATGGGTACTAATGCTATTGTAGCTATTTGTATCTATGGCGGTTACAACCAAGAAGATTCATTGATCGTAAATAAAGGTTCAGTTGATCGTGGAATGTTTGATGCCATTCATTTAACATTTGAGAAGATTGAATGCGAACAAAATGAAATCATTTGCAAGCCAGACCATATGACCACTGCTGATATCAAGAGCTACACCAATTATGAGAAGCTGGTCAATGGTATCATCCCTATTGGTACATACGTAGAGGAAGGAGATTGCTTGGTTGGCAAGATTGCTAAACTTCCTAAGAATGAAGTCAAAGATCCTAATGTACTCTACACCGATAGAAGCATGGTGTACAAAGGTAAAGAACCTGCCTTCATTCATAATGTTATCCAAGGACCTAACAATGATGATAGAGATATCGTCAAAATTGTATTCAAAACATATCGACAAACCGAAATCGGTTGTAAGTTCTGTTTAACGCCAGATCATGAAGTACTTACCATGCAAGAGGGTTGGGTATCTATTGATAAATTATCTATGGAACATTCAATTGCCATTGCAACTGAGCAAGATACACTATCTTATGAACATCCACAGGCTCTCAATATCTTCGATCATTCAGGTGATATGTATGAAGTCAATAATAAAAGTATTTCATTTACTTGTACGCTTAACCATAAGGTATACGCCAAGCAACCAAAAGGTTCTTCATTTGAATTAATTGATGCTAAAGAACTAATTGGTAATAAGTATTGGTGTAAGAAAGATGTCGAAAATACATTCTCAGATATAGATCTATTTACCATTCCATGCTATGAACATAAGAGTTTGAAACAATATAATCAAGCAGCCCGTGATGTACCAATGGATCTATGGTTGCAATTCTTGGGTATTTATATCGCAGAAGGTCATATTACCCATAAGAAGCAAGTTAAGATTTCTGTCCACAAACAAATAATCAAGGACCAGCTTGAAACTATCCTTCCTCAAATGGGTATCACTTACAAGATATACGAAAAGGAGTCTAACTATGTGTATTTAACTTCTCAACGTGCGATTACTCAATACTGTTCACAATTTGGAAAGGGTATCAATAAATATTTACCAGCATTTGTATGGACTTTAAGTCAACGTCAATGTCAAGTTTTGATGTATGCACTTCTTTCCGGAGATGGACATCATTACAACAATTCATATGCATATTATACCGGATCCAAACAATTAGCTGACGATGTTCAAAGATTAACTATTCATTGTGGCTGGTCATCAACTTCTAAGATTAAGAGACATCAAGGTGAGGAGCTTAAAATCAAAGGAAAAATGACTAAGCGTAATAGTAATCAATATGCGATTGGGATTATTAAAGATACAAACTATCTCACATCATTAGTTGATAGTAATACAATTAGCACAAGTGCTGAAATCATTCAATATACAGGCAAAGTCTATTGTCCTACCGTGTCCTCTGGTAAATTCTTGATTCGTAAGAATGGCAAGATAGTAATCACAGGAAACAGTTCCCGAGCGGGTCTCAGGCCCGTAATAAGCAGCTCGATAAAAAGAGTATCACTGCTTAGTGAAATCAAGCGTATGTTATAAGCATCATTGCTTATGCTTGATGGAGCGAGACGAATAAATTGCAGGAACGCCTTAAAGCTTATAATACCGCTTCACGATCGAAAGGTCATGCAAGCACTGTGGGTAGCGCCCATAGGTATGGTAAAAACTTATAAGATATAACAATAGGTAATCCGCAGCGAAGCCACTAAGGTACATATCATGTGCTATGTGGAACGTTCAACGACTATAATGCGTCGGTCCTCTTACGAGGGCTTAATGGATAGTCTAATCCCCTATGAAAGTAGGAGCAACTGTAGGGATTAACACTCTCGAATGTTGCTAACGATTTAAAGAATCGTTGGTAGTAATGCAGAAGGGAACTGCAGGGTTCTTGTACCCAGAAATCGATATGCCAAGAACCAAAGAAGGAATTGCACCAGACCTTATCTTCAACCCTCTTTCATTGATTACACGTATGACTACTGGTGTATTGTTTGAAGGTATGCTTGCCAAACTCAGCGCGCACATTGGAGCAAATACAGATGCTACTATGTTTAAGAAGGTTGATACAGATGATATCGCTGATATGATGGCCAAGTATGGATTCAATCGTAATGGTACAGAGCGACTATACAATGGTATGACTGGGCAGTACATGGACTGTGAGATATTCATGGGACCAATCTACTACCAAACTCTACAAAAATATACAGTTGATTGTATTGCTTCTAATGCATGGAGTCCAACTGATGCACTCACACGTATCCCTCTTAGTGGTAAACGCATCAATGGTGGTGTGCGTATGGGTTCTATGGAATCGGCCTGTTTGAGTGTCAGCAGTATTAATTTCTTAGGAGAGAAATTTAGTCGCCATTCAGATGGTGTAGATTCCTATGTATGTGAGCGATGCGGTGGTAAGGCATCTGTGAATGAAGAGCAACTAATCAATATTTGTTTGAACTGTAAAGATAATGCTCGGATCTACAAGGTCAAGACTACTCATACAAGCAACTTGTTCTTCAATGAACTACAAGCAATGTCTATTGGAACAAAGTTCCATCTCAAGTCATCTACCTTTGAACGCCAAGTGTAAGTGCCCTATTAGCGTAACACTGATGGTATCTTTTTTTGTTAAAGTAAAACACTTCAATAGATATAGATAATGAAGTTGCTGATTGCTTACCCAGATAGTGATGATAGTTCATCAATCATATCTAGATTACGACGCGGTTTTAATAAAATTAACCAAAGTGGTTCCAACAAGCTACGTACTTATCAATTACTCGCAGTCCTGCTGAACAAAAAAACTAATTAGAAACAAGACTAATCCGCATCCATAGTAGTATGATTGGTATCTTTTTTTATCAAATCATTAATGGTAATATCAAGTGTTTCGAATGCTTGTAAGATCTCGCAATGAAACTGAATTACTTCAGAATTACGAAGCAAGTAAATATAGTTACTTGACTCGGATTTTCCATCTGAGATAGTTGTTGTTTCTACAAGAAAGGCATTTCTAGCAAATGATAAAGATAAACTATCACCTTTATTTGGGGTAGAATCCGAAAATAACTCTAATGGTGTATGAGCATGGTACAATCTTTTTATCTTTGTTGAAAGACCCTTTAGCGTATCAATATAATGATCATTATGATTATGATCAAATGGCACTTCAAAGTGGATACTAAGAATACAATTATCTTTATGTGAGACGTCTAGCTTGACTGTATAAGTGGTCTCATTTACATTAATCTGTAAAGATAAATGCATGATATGAGTTGTATATATATCGGTATATATGGGCGATAATGCCTATAGCAGATATAAGAAGCTCAAAAAAAATTGATTTTTTTTTAGTAATAATACAATCAGACAATGAACGCTTACTACACAAGCCAACTTATCGATACCTTGGACAATGCAAATACGATTATCAATCAATTGAGAGATATCCCATTAAGCTCCCACCGATTGATGGTTATGTTACGTATGCACAACATTGGTTACCCTTTCAACAAAAGTCGATTCCCTGATATGTTCATTCGTTTGTTCTATACTACAGATGATGCCTCTGCTAGTGAAGTTGCTTCTCTCTTTACGCAAATATTTGGTGAAACTATTAGATGCAGTGAGGCTACTTGTCAGAATCATCGTCCTATGTTGATCATGGATGTCCTTTGCGAAGACCTAAAACTCACGCATTCTTACGAAGAAGAGACTCGGATTGCCAATCTCATCGCCAGTTTTAGCGAACATGGACATCATAATATCGAATGGTATAGCACATCTGCATTGTGTGAACTGTTTGACTTCCGTCTTTGGATTGTTCCATTTCAAAGTATCTTGGACCCGACAAGAAATATTGATACAAACGGTTCAAGTTTGAATCGTATCGCGCCATTGAATGTTGCAGTCAATGAATCTGATTATGCATCCGAACTAATGCTTGAAGAAAGTTATGCTATAAGTCAGGCAAGTGATGATGAAGATCTTGATAGTGATTTCACAATTGCTTCTATTGATAGTGATCATGAAGATGATGATGATGATGCTGATGACAGTGATGATGATGATGAGGATCTGATGTGGCCAATTAGCTTTACTCCGGCAGCGTTTACTGTGAGCAATCTTAGAGGCATTGATTTCAATGTTGCCGAATACTCATCTGAAGAATCTGATATGAGTGATGATGAAAGCGACATTAATGATGTTGAGAGTGATATGAGTGATGATGAAAACTTCCCAAAGATTCATATTCTGGGTTAGTTTCTCAGATGAGCACTGAGTGTACCTTGGATGTTGCATAATCATCTGCATTTTTTTATCACAAGGAATATATATATCCACAAAAATGAACCCTATTATCAACGTACAGAGTGAAGATTTCACTCTTCAAAGTTTGAATTCTATTGGGACTCATTTAGTAAAAAAAGACGCATATGTGTTGCTCATTAAATCATTCAGATGCCGATATTGCATCGAGTATCAACCGGTGTATGAGCAATTCGCTACCCAATTTCCTAATATTGGGTTTCTAACATTAGAAGCTGGGGACAATCAAATTATGCTAGAACAATGGCGCAATCTTATCGCACCTGTCTTTGAAGTCAATGGTTATCCTACTTTGGTAATCTATAACTCTGATGGTAATCCAACTGATATTAAAGTTGCTTCCCGAATGGAGCTCAACAGTTACATCATGAAGGCGCTCATGTAAAACTACAAGTATTTCCGGAATGGCTGGCTCCGCGCCAGCTGGCGCTGAGTGATTAGGATGGATGAAAGTAATATTAAGAATGACACACATATGATTAGCATTTAAGTTTCACTGTTGAGCTCCTTCGTGTTATACAACAAATCCATAACCCATTTATGATTAGTATGCGCGAGTTTATCATTTTGCTTCCCATCGATGATGAAGAAAGAGCTACCTTGATTATCAAAATCAGATTTGGTCAAACACTGAGGTGCTCTCAGATAACTATTCTTTGGCTTCATTGATACTGATGCCTCTTTGTTTAAAAGCTTTAAGATCGCAAATGCCTTATGTTCCGGGATCAAGGTATACCCATATGTATTGATCACAGGCCCCCAAATAGGATCTATCTCATCAGCATCTCTTCGATGATCAACCATAGTTAATAAAGAATTATAGTACATATCATTCATCTTTTTTTGTAATGGTTTTTGGGAAAATATCCTGTCTCTCAATAGCTGCATGAGCAAGTAGTCAATACTACATACTGGCAATCCATCGATGATATTTACGCCAATACGCATGCCATATGTGTCAGTCACTTGATATATGTCTTTGTTTGACACACACTGAACTGTTGGTGGTTTTGTATTTGTAAGTTGATTGAAATAGTGGATATCTTTATTTGAACAATTTGTTAGTTTCTTTAATACTTCAGTAGGTCTAGTGCTACAACTAAGCAGTTCAATATGCCAGTCATCGGGAAGCTGCATTGAAATTGTATCCTTATTTAGTTTGAAGAATGGCTCAATGGTGCTTTGGATAGGTGAGTTTGTCTTGCAAAAATAGTCATAGTAAATAGCATAAGCAAGCAACCCTGATATGCAAACGTCGCCTTCATAGATGAAACACTCATCATCGATCTGATTTAGTTTTGTTTGATCAACCAGTAATGGCTTCAATGGAATCTTCACCGTATGAGTATCTGCTAGTATCTTCTTTTTTTCTTTGGGGGAGATATTGAGTTCTGAGATATCATTGGTAGAGAAGTGGTCTTTAAGTAAAAGGTTTCGGCGAATATCCTTCTCAAGACGGTTGAATATATTCAAACTAATGCCAGTATCATTCATTAGTTGTCCCAGTGAGAGTCTTTGGTCGATCTTTTGGTATTCAGGGTGGACGATTCGAAACGTTTCAACATCTATAAATGGTATCTGCTCCATGATACTCTCAGGTAAATATGTCGCATCCAAGAGAGGGACATTTCTGATACGAACACGCATCGTTGTAATATGGACAGCACTAATCACATTGATATCCTTAAAACCTTCCTTACATAGTATCTCAGCTAAGGCAGTTGCATGCTTGAGATTCTCACTTGAGATGATATCATAATCAGGCATCGCTTGGTCGTCGTAAATATGTTGTCCAATAGTCCTAAGCGCCATATCAATAGCAGTACCTCCTGTAAGTATAAGCTTATTAGCAGAAACATATTCAGCGGTTACTTGCAAGGCTGCCTCTATTTGAGGTTTATAAAAGTTTAGGCTATATAACAACAGCTCAGGATCTTGCGGTTGATCTTGCATATTAGCCATTTACGCAACTCTCTTTTGGTTATATATTATATATAATCTATAGTGCATCATGCCTTACTCGCCTACGGATGTGTTGAATAAATATGTCAAATCAGATGGCACCAAGTGTAATCAGCTATCTGATATCATGCCATACCTAGCAGCCAAGACGTATCGAAAAAAATTTAGCGATGGTCCTACTGCGTTCTTGAAAGAATTATGTCCAAGCGGCGATAGGGTCATTGATGTTGTCGCTATTGGTATCGAACATAATTGGTTACGAACGGGGCAATATGATCCAATTGTTATGTCATTGAACTTATCGCAATTTGATACTGTTTTTAAAACAGCTGATAAGACTTATGCAGATACAAATGATAACTATTACAGTAATGGACAGCCAGCTTATCTTTACTATGGCTCTGGCATTGAGAAGCTACTTCCTAGCATCAATGTAGCAGCTGAGTCAGTTAAGGAATTGAATCCTTTCCTTGTAGCTTCTGATAGAACAGTACCTTTTTGTGGAGCACATACATCGGCTACTGGTATCGATCCTACCAAGTTTGATTATTGGAACCCTATGGACAAGGATATCAGTAACTACACTAATGATGCCACCAATCAGAACAAAGGTATTGGTGGGTTGAACTATTTACTATACGCAACTGAACTAGTGGATCATTTACAAACACGCTTTGGGTATCGCGTTATGGATGTTGATCCTTATAACTGGGCTAATTGGCTTTGCATCAGTGCTAATGGGAATGGCGGTACTGGCTCGCGTTACTTGAAGCTTATGTTTCTTACAGAATTCGATTTCTATGTTCATTCTGGTATCGTAGACGTACCCGACAGTATTCCTAATAAAAGTTTGATCCCCTCATCTGTTATCTCATCATTGTTTAATAATATCATTGATCCATTAATGGATTTTTCAGTATTAGTAAACTATCAATACTACAATTCGAACGTTTATAGCAAAGGAGAAAATATTCCTGCTGGTCAGTTCATTTACTCAAGGGACTACAAGTACAAACTTCATCTGCGGAACAATGGTACCTTTGCATGTTATAAGTTTCCAATTACCAATGATAACTTAGATAATGCAGCATCTACAATCTTGTATAAACAATCATATAAGGCACTTCCTGGGTGTCATATTCCTTGCTTCGTCGCGCTTCAGAATGATAGCAATGTTGTTATGTATGTTAATGGAGGCACAAATGTAGCTGTGGATAATGGGATTCTAACTGCATTAGCTGGCTTTAACTGGACAACAAAAAAGTTTGAATCAGATGGTGTCCGTAATGGAGTGATTACCGCAATTGGTAACCTTGCCTATTCTTATGGCTTGACACCGCCACTACAAGGGTTCTCAGATAATCATCTGTATAAGATTTGTATTTGTAGAACGCCAATCAGCTTCATGCGTATGTGTATGTTAGATAAAGAGGCCAAAGTCTATTCACCTATGCCACCATTGATCACCACCGGGCCCACTGCTTTAGGGGGTACAGGGGTATATCCATATAACTACATGATGATGCAGAATACATATAAGGTATTGGTTCAATCTGGAGGTGCGATTGTATCTGTAAATGCTGGTCTTAAAACTTTATCAAATAATGAAGTTGGATACGTTAATGGTGCTGATAAAAATAATTGGATGTACACAGATGATCCTAATGAACCCAAGTGTATTCATGGATGGAGATATGTGACTACAACTAATGGTAGCTACGATAACAATCCATCTCAATCACTATCTGTATCCGATCAGATTATGAATATTACCAAACTAAAGGATACCAAGAATTGGTGCTACGTAAATCCATTTTTGATGTATGTTGACCATGATGGGACAAATTATAAATTTGCTGCAACGGATAAGCAACAGATATTGTGGTATACAGGCCCATTTGTTTCTACAGCAGATGCCCTCATGGACTTTATTAATTCTACCTTTTTGCAACAAACATTTGCATCTGCTTTACCTGTATCTGATAAATATCTTCCTATCGTTGCAAATTATTGTTTAAGAGGTGATCGGATGTTAGGTGAATCAAAATGTAGAACACTGACGCGGGCTATGTACGATCCATCATCTAAATTACAAAGTAATCCTGAGTTAGCCAGATATAAAAAATTAATAGAAAATGATATCAATAAACGTGTCTGTGCCGCTCCTATTGATAAGAACCGAGCTTATTGCCAATATGTAAATCCAACTAATCTACTACCAGTTGAGACTTTATTATTAGCAGCTGACCCAAAGTTTTCTAAATGTATTGGTAATTTCTTGGTATCATTCCCATATGATACATCCACTGATTCGTATATGACTGATATTAAGAATGTTATCACAGCTAACGCGTCTAAGCTATCAATTAAACATTTGCTGTATCTAAGAAAGTTTTACTCGCTTAGCCCTGGGGTTGTTACCGCTTATTCTAATAACCTCACTGTGTATCAAATCATGATTAGTGGGATTCATAATGGCTATGAAACAGATAGGTTTTATATTGAGAATGGTAATTATTATGCCAATATTACAAATAGATCTATCATAGTTAAACAAAAAAGTAATTCAACTGCGACAAATAAGTGGATAAGTAATAATCAAGATAATACAGGAATTACTGGACCAGAAGTGGATGCTGGTAAGCTTGTCTTGGATATAAAGACAGGTAATGCCATTCTTTACTATGATAGCTCAATGACAAAGATAGTTTGGAGTACTAACTTACCAACAAAAACTTATGAACAAATGTTTTTAGGTATTGATAAAGAAGGTAATCTCGTGGTATATGCTAAAGTAAGTTATCTAGATATTGCTTGGACACTTATTTGGGCGAGTAATGGGGTAGCTAATTATCCAAGTAAGAATGTTTATTATAATTATGTCCCACCCAATATGCCGCTTACCAATCCACCAACTACTACACCACTTGATGCGGCAGTATGGCATGCCATGTATCGGACAGCTACAAATCTTTCTCCAATCTATACACGATTGGATTTGTCTGTAAAATCAATCCCACAGAGTATCGTTGTTTACAAGTCAGCTTGGGGGTTCCCTGTCTCTGCACAGCTAAGCTTAGATACAAATATCATTCTCACTAAAGGTTCTCCTCTTACTTCAAATGCTAAAGTATTCGACTCATCAGATGTAATTTGGAAATACCTGGTGGGGTATGTTGATATGTTCTTCCCAACTCAACTACAAACAATTACTTTGACCGAAGCTATGACTGCAGTGTCGGAATCTATCTCTAAGATGCTTACAGATAAGAACTCTCCATATGAACAACAAAATTGGACCATGACCTATGGTGTCAATGGGGTCAATAGTGGTAATGTATTTGTGTTCCGACTCATCTCCGATAAAGCTGCTATACCAACATTAAAAGGGCTTGGTCTAACACTCAAAGATGCCGAGTATGCAACTGCGTGTAGCTGGAATGTTGATTCTTGTGTTGCTGATTATGGTCAAATCATCTCTGCTCCGAATGTTGATCTTAAATCAACTACCTTCAATACGATTTGCGATCTAACGAAACCATTTGATCCATCATCAATGGCCCAAGATGGTAACTATAAAAGGATCATGGCAAATTACTCTCCAACGCAATTTGGCTTTGGTGCTGATAGGAACACTGCTATTGTTATTGTTGGTAAATATATGTCTGCTAACAATATTAGTGGAGGTGTGCAAGGCCTTACTGATAGACAATTATATGCAATTCTTTCGGGCTCAGTCTCACCACAAGCGATGTTCAATGGTGGATATGCTAGTTCATTCGATACAACTAAGGATACTATGAACTCTCTTTGTATCAATGCTTATGGATCTCAGAAGTGTGCTACTCCAGCTGCTCGGTATAGCAAGACAGGCTTTACCAATAAAGAGAAACTTACCCAAACAACGATCAAACCTAAATCGAAAGCACTATCACCGACAGTTTATGAACATTTTAGCGGCGGTAGCTGCATAGACATATGTGATGATAACAATGCATCTGCAGTTGTAAAGGAAGCTTGCAAGAAAGGTTCTCTTTCTTATTGTGGATTGACGGATAATATTTATGGCCCATCATGCTCGACAGATATGGATAAGTATCCGGAATTAAGTGATATTAAGAACAATTGGTGCGCCAATAATCCTAACCATCCCAACTACTCAGCACATTGCGATTCGCAATTACAAAAGGCTACGAGTAGTATCTTCCAAACTATAGCTAACTCAGTTGGGTTGGGCGGGCCAACACCAAGCGATACCGAATTACAAAAGGCTAATGATGTAAATGTTTCAGAAGATGAAAAAGATGTACCAGTATGGCTTATTGTTCTACTTGTAATTATTGGAGTTATCTTGTTGAGTGCCATAGGTTATGGCACTTATAGATTCATCAAATGGAGAAATGCAAACAGAAAAATAGTTCCAATGAAACAACCAATGATCCAACCAATGGATCAACCAATGAACCAACCAATGGATCAACCAATGAACCAACCAATGAATCTCCCTCCTTCAATGTTCCCAATGCCGCAAGCACCAGGATATTTATCATATCCGAATCTTCCATCAGTAGCGCAATCAAATATTGGACTAACTATGAATCCTGAATTTATGAACCAACCCATGAATCCTCCAATTGGTCAAATTATGTAAAAAAAAGAATCACATTTATGATTCATGAGATGATAATCAATGATTACTTTTCATTAAGCGCATCAATGGCTGAATTAATAGCTGCGATTATCATTGATTCAACAATAGTCTCAATAGTCGGTTCATCAAGTGCATCATTGGTCGGTTCAACAATAGTCTCAATAGTCGGTTCATCATTGGTTGGGGTATAGTCTTTGGTTTTGAACCCAAAAGATCCGCTACCGATATAACCACCAACCGATGAGTATCCAGGTGCTGGCCCACTTGCATTATTATAAGTTTCTTCACATTTGATGCACATTTTTAGTTCCCATGGTTGCTTATTAAACTTAGATGAATCTTTACATTTATCACATGCATAGCAATGAATTACTGTATTTTGATACTTTTTTTGGCAAGTAGAACAATAACGATAATTATCAACATAGATATCTAGATCATGTTCCCAAAATGTATACACAACTTTCTTCAAGATACTACTATCTTTTTTGAATTCCTGTGTATGTAGCAAATTGAGATTTGCATCCACGTATCCATTAGGAATTAGTTCTTCTTCAATTAGAGTATTCGTATGTTCAAAGCAAATCTTACTGATACTATTATCATAGTAAGGATTGGCGGTCAATTGGAGTTTCATCTTTAGAACTCTTCTAATATATTTGATAGGTTCTGTATCAATTTTTTACCCACTAAAATGGACTTATTATGGCTATAGGTATAAGCTCATACACCATGGAGGCATACATTTGTGAGAAAGGTATCATCTTGTTCGTGACAGAATTCATTGAAAAGTTTTCTAATGAACATTTAATGAAACTGAAAAAACAATTCACTATTAGCACCATGGATCGTATTACTAAGATACCAAGAAGAACGCCAATGTGGAGTCTCGCTAAAACAGAAACAGGAGTTGTAATTATATTTCCAAAGTTTAGTTTGAGCATTCTCAAGCAACGAAAGATAATAGCCTCTGTTCAAACGCAGTTCTCAATTGGTAATAAGATGGTGCATGAATATGTTGGTCGAAGTACTCCTAATCAGAAGGTAGTCGTTGATCATATCACGCAACACTTTAGAGATAATAAGGGTGATGGATATTGTGGATTTACATTGAAGATGATGCCAGGTTCTGGAAAAACATTTGCAGCAATGGATCTGATTAGTCGTATCAAAAGAAAAACTTTAATCGTTGTGCCTAACAGTTATCTTCTCACGCAATGGGTTAATCTACTAAAACAGTACTACCCCACTGCGAACATTGGAGAGATGTATGGTAAGAGAAAGACCGATGGGGATATCATTGTTGGCATCATCAATACGATTGCGGATTTGGAATCATTTGTCGTGTCGCACAAGATACCCAATCCCGAAGTAGGTAAAGGTAAGCCAAAGTTTATTAAACAAAAGGATACTGTGATGCTTGATGATCTATTCAAGCAAATAGGTTTGACTATCTTTGATGAATCGCAAATGTATGTTAGCAAAGAGTTTCGAAAGGCATTCAAGAGAGTCCATTCAAGATTCACTATCGGCCTCAGTGCTACCCCAGATATCCGTGAAGATAAGTTAGATAGAATACATGTGGCATGGCTTGGTCCAGTCCTCGATGCTGAGCAATTACCAGGATATTCAGTCGCACAAGATAAGTTTCAATCAGTTGCGAATATGATTCACTATCATGGGAAAGATGAAAACACTCAATTCACTGTTAGAGAAGATGGGCTCATGGAGTATCACTCCATTATAGAATCTATAGTGAATGACCCTTATCGCAACGAACTATTGATCAAAGAAATTATGAAGCTAGCCAGAAGAGGCAAGCATGTATTCGTCTTTAGCGATAGAAGAACACACTTAGAAGGATTGTTTGATGCCATTCAACATATGACCATTGAAGAAGCTGTGCAGTTAGATCTACCAGAGGCGGATAGAAAGATAGTATTGTATGGTGGCTCCACAGAAGAGACAATCCAAAAGGCAAACAATCTCAGCAAGATTATCCTTACAACATATCAATATAGTTCCACAGGTGTTTCTATCCAGAAGATGGATGCATTAGTATTGTGCACGCCTCGTAGATCCAATATGAAACAAATTATTAATAGAGTCTTCAGGCAAGGTTCGGATCAGTCGATCGTTAGAGACATCATTGATATCGTCGATGCTAAGATGCCCATCAAGAAACAACACTTGGAACGCATTAAGGCATACAAGGAACGTGGAAGTGTTATCAACAAAAGCGTATATAAGGCTACCGATAACGTGCTCACTATGTTAAGCCCCAATGATATTGATCATGAAGATGAAGATGATAATTATCCTCTAGATCCACAGTTCGCGCCTGACTCTGATACCGAATAGCTACTGATACCGGAATTAATTATTTTTTTTGATGGCGCAACGCATATGAATATAAAAGTTACTCATCATTATCCAATGAACATGTTGAATAAAGTAAAAGAGTTTGCTACCATCGCTAATATCCAAGTAGATCCTTCCTACATAGATAGATTCTTCTTTAGCTTCTATGATGATCAATGGATTCAAATAGATAAAACAATCTTAACTTGGATTGGCTATGTCGATATCAAGGTTGCTGTTAGAAACTTTCAAAAAAAGCTTAGCAAGGAGTTTACCTTGAATACAGATTACAAGTATCTTACCAAGGAACAAGTAGAAGCTTCGAAGATCGAATACATAACATGGGAGATACCTTGTTTGTACAAGGATGAAACTATTTTGGTAGTTCAGCCAGACAGTTTCAAACGTATCTTGCTCTCTATGAAGACAGATAAGGCTATTCATACCCAAAATAGTTTCATCGCAGTTGAACGTTTATGCCGCGCTTATATGAAACAATATGTAGCAGCTGCTGCTAACAAGGTTATTCCTCAAGCTATAGAAGAACTCACCTTGAATGAAACTGTTTATGTTATCTCAAGTAACCAATATGCTGCTCAGAGTATGTACAAGATTGGGCGCACGTCTAATCTCAAAACAAGACTTCCAAGTCTAAACACTGCACATCCAGATACACCTAATGAACGACTAAAAGTCTTCTACAATATCAAGTGCTATGACTCTAAAACTTTCGAAGCACTAATCCATAAGTATCTCAATAGGTATCGCCATAGTGATACCAAAGAATGGTTTCAAATAGAATGGCATCGTCTGAAACTTGTATTGGACTATTGTAGTGTTGCATCTCAAGAGTTAGTTCAAATCATCAATCATATCAATCCAATATTGAATCCCCTCCTTATGCTACCAAACACAACACATGTCAAGCAAATTTTAAATGAGTCGCAACACAAGCTACTGAGGTATGATCCCCCAACCCAAGCAATCAATCATGCTACAACTGATGCGCAAGTACAAGCAACCAATCATGCTACGACTGATTCGCAAGGACAAGTAACCAATCATGCTACGACTGATGCGCAAGTACAAGCAACCAATCATGCTACGACTGATGCGCAAGGACAAGCAACCAATCGTGTTACAACTGATGCACAAGGACAAGTAATCAATCATGATACATCTGATATGTATGTTAAGAACATTGTTTATGAT
>JACCEC012367357.1_pt1 | contig 19568 bp, 16 predicted proteins | sample 7450121 | NCBI WGS metagenome assembly JACCEC01 (sample SAMN15323455, study PRJNA562643) | freshwater metagenome | isolation source: river surface water | place: USA:Blue River Watershed | collected 2017-08-18 | reverse complement strand
CAACGCCAGAGGTGGACAGGGTGATCCGGCGCTTGGACAGCGCCAGCCCATCACCGTCCATGACGATTTTCAGGGCATCGCGCACATTTTCAAAATTATAGAGCGGTTCGCCCATTCCCATCATCACGATATTGGTGAGCAGGCGGCCTTCGGGTTGCGACGGCCATTCGCCCAGCGCATCGCGCGCCAGCATGACCTGCCCGACAATTTCAGACGCGGTCAGATTGCGCACCAGCCGCATCGTACCGGTATGGCAAAACCGACAATTGAGCGTGCAGCCGACCTGGCTTGAAACACACAGCGTCCCCCGATCAGCATCGGGGATGAACACCATTTCATAATCCTGCCCGTCGGGCGCGCGAAGCAGCCATTTGCGCGTGCCATCGGTGGACACCTGGGCTTCGACAATATCCGGCCGGCCAATCACGAACCGGTCTTCCAGCCAGGGGTGCTGCGCCTTGGCGATATCGGTCATATCGGCAAAGCGCGTTGCCCCGCGATTATAGACCCAGTGCCAGATCTGTTTGGCGCGCAATTTGGATTGGCGCGCGTCCAACCCGGCCTCGGCCAGCTCTGTGCGAATCTGGTCGCGCGACAGGCCAACAAGGTCAATGCGACCATCATCGCGCAACACAGGCGCGCGCGGAACGGGGACGGGATCGATATGGCCGGGAATCTGCATGGCGGCGCATATAAGGCGGAACAGCCGGAAACGCCACTGTTGGCGATGTTGCGCTTGGCGAAATGCCTGAAGGCGGCGTGACTTGCGTCTGGCCGCAGGCTTGTCATCATGTCATCAGCACCGCGAATAAAGGACACCCACCGATGACAACGACCGTGCGTGATGCAACCCTTGGCTTTTTGCGCGATGCCGGAATGACGACGATCTTTGGCAATCCCGGATCAACCGAATTGCCAATGTTTCGCGATTTTCCCGAGGATTTCCGCTATATTCTGGGCCTTCAGGAATCGGTCGTTGTCGGCATGGCCGATGGCTATGCCCAGGCCACGCGCAACGCCGCCTTCATCAATCTCCATTCCTCGGCGGGCGTTGGCCATGCGCTGGGCAATCTGTTCACCGCCTATCGCAACCAGACCCCGCTGGTGGTGACGGCGGGGCAACAGGCGCGGGCGATTCTGCCTTTTGAGCCCTTTTTATATGCCGAGCGGCCAACCGAGTTTCCGCAACCCTTTGTCAAATGGGCGGTAGAGCCCGCCCGGGCAGAGGATGTGCCGGCGGCGATCCAGCGTGCCTATCACATCGCCATGCAACCGCCCTGTGGCCCGGTGTTCGTCTCTGTGCCGGTGGATGACTGGGATCGGCCATGTGCGCCGCTTGCCCGCACGCAGATGAGCCGCATTGTGCACGGCGATGTCACGATGCTGGATGATCTGGCCGCAGACCTTGCCGCCGCGCGCCGCCCGGCCTTTGTCGTTGGCGCCGGGGTGGATCGTGATGCCGCATGGGCCGATGTGGTGACGCTGGCAGAACGGCATCAGGCCGGCGTCTGGGCAGCGCCCATGGCGGCGCGGGCCGGCTTTCCGGAAGATCATCCCCTGTTTCAGGGCTTTTTGACGGCAGGGCGGGAACCGATTGTTGCGGCCCTGGCCGGGCATGACCTGATCTTGGTGCTGGGCGCGCCCGCCTTTACCTATCATGTCGAAGGCTTTGGGCCGTTGGTCCCCGAAGGGTCAAAACTGGCGCTGATTGCCGATGATCCGGCGATCACCAGCCGCATTCCCGTTGGCACGGCGATTGTTTCCAGCCTGCGGCCCGCGCTCGCCCGGCTGTTGCACGGGCCGGCCCCGGTGCAGCGCCCCGCCCCGGCCCCGCGCGCGCGCCAGGCGGTGGCGCCTGCTGCACCCTTGGGCCAGGTCTATCTGATGCAGCGGATGGCCGCACTGCGCCCCGCCGACAGCCTGTTGGTCGAAGAATCACCCGGCAGCCGCACCCCGATGCATGATCATCTGCCGATCTGTGCGCCCGACAGCTTTTTCACCACCGCCAGCGGCGGGCTGGGCCATGGCCTGCCTGCGGCCATTGGCGTGGCGCTGGGCCGGCCCGGTGCGCGCGTGATCTGCCTGTTGGGCGATGGATCATCCATGTATGCCATTCAGGGCCTGTGGACCGCCGCGCAATTGCAGCTGCCGATCAGCTTCATCATCGTCAATAATGGCGGCTATGATGCCCTGGTGCAGTTCAGCCGCGTCTTTCAGGTCAGCAACCCGGTGGGCACGCGCGTGGCCGGGCTGGATTTCGTCGCCATCGCCCAGGGCCATGGCGTGCCCGGCGTGCGCGTCACGGCCGGGGCCGATCTGGATGCCGCCTTGCGCGCCAGCTTTGCCGCCAATGGGCCGTCTTTGGTTGAAGTCGTGCTCGATTGACGCCGGGCTTAGCCATGGGCGCCAAAATGGTTCGCAATCGCGGTGCTGATCCGCAGTAACAGCGCATAGGCCTGCGCAATCGGATCGATATAGGCAGATTGAATCCCGGCATAGGCCTGCGCGTCGCTGTCGGGATAATCGCTGGGCGCCAGCACCGCAAAATCGCTGATCGCCGGCACGGAGACCGGAAAGGCCCGGCGCAGCTGCGCAAGTGCGGCATCAATCCGCAACGTAAAGACCATTTCCAGCACGTCTTCCCGGCTGATGTCATTCGACCGGGAAAAGGCCGGGATCTGCACGGCCTTTAGGAACATGTGCTGGAGCAGCGCGATGCGCAGCGCATGCAGCGCGCCCAGCGATCGGCGCAGATCTTCCCGCCCGCTGGCCTCTGGCCCATCGGGCAGGTGGTTCAGCAACCGGTGCAGCCGCAGGCCATCTACCCGCAAGCGCGCGGCCAACCGCCGGAAGACGCTGGCACGATCATCCTTGGTCAGATGGTCGGCCAGCGCAAGACAGGCCTTGGCCAGATGCTCTTCTGTCCCGCGATAGGGGCGGCTGGCCCAATAAGCGGCGTTGAAGATTTCGCCATAGGCCGCGACCGATTTGATGCTGGCCAGTCGGTCGGCGGCACGCAACATGCGCAACAGCGTCTGGCCCCGGCGCGACTGGCTGAGCATTTCTGCGACCGCCTCCAGATCCTCGCCAGCGGCCAACCCCGCGCCGGCCAGCAGATTGACCGGATAGCCCAGCTGTTGAAGGATCGCATTATGCGGAATGGCGCGGATCTGACGCAGGCTCATATCCCGGTCTGCCGCAAGGTCCGATTGCCGCCGCGATTTGCGCGACCCCGTATCGTTGAGCAACCCCAGACCAAAAGCCGTCACCGCCCGTGGATAGGTTTGCGACTGCAAATGGTCCCGCTGCACGCGCCGGATGCCGCGATAAAAATCAAGGCTGATGTCGGTGCGGGCATAAAAGGGGTCCTCTTCGGTCCCCATCGGCGTGGCTTCGGCCTCGGCCATCCGCGTCAACGTCGCCAATGCCAGCGCATCGGTGCGGAAGAACAAATAACCATCGCCGCCCTGAAAGCTTACCTCCAGCTCCAGCGATATGCCCTGCGCTGCGAATTGCTGTCGCGCCCATTCACTCATCGGATAGCGCAGGCGATCGAGGATAGAGGCCGGGTGCGCGCCCCGCCCCATGGATTCGCCATGGGTGTTGAAAATCAGGGCCGCGACATCGGTCAGCTGGTGCCGCGCCATGATCCGCGCCAACCGGCCATGCAGGCGTTCAATCGCCAGCGCTGCCGGAATCTGCCCGACAAAGCGGCCCGCATCTGAAAAGCCGGTCTGGATCGAAACGCGCCCGCGCTGCCGCGCATAAGCGCGGTGAATCGGTTCGCCCAGCAAGGCATCAAGAAAGCGGCCGCCATGTTCCATCGCGCTTTCTGTTTCAAACAGGGGGGAGATATCGACCTTGGCCTCAATGCCGAACAGCTTGGCGAAATACAGCGCGGCCAGCACGGTTTGTGGCTGTTCACATTCGGCAATCAACAGGCGGATCGGGGTGTCGGCATCAACATGCGCAAGGATTTGGGCCATCACCAAAAACTGGCGCAGCGCGGTTGTGCTTTCGATGGCGAGCGCCGCAAAGTTGGACCGCAAAGGCCGGACCTCTGCCAACAGCGCACGCACCCGGACCAGCGCCGTGCGGCTGCCCAGATCAAGCAGCGTATCGGGATCAATGCGCCGCCGAATGGCATTGTGCAATTGCGCGGCATTCACCCGGAAATGCACAACGCCCATGCCCAGACCATCGCTGCGCATGGCCGCGGCAAGCGTCAACAGCGCCTTGGCCATATCCGCATCGGCGCTGGTGCTGGCTTCATGCCGCAGCGCTGCGATCATGGGCGTCAGGCTCAACAACTTGGCCGGATCATCGGCGGTTAAACGGTTGGCCGCCGCCGACAAATCGGCCGGCGCTGACAGATCCCCGGCAAAAAGCGCGGCCATCTCTCGGCTGTGCGCGGCCGCCGCGCGCAGGGGCGCCAACAGCGCATGGCCGGCATTGATCGCCGCCAGATCCTGGGCATAGCCGTCCAGCCGCTCTGCCTTTTCGGCCAGGCGATAGCGCAGGCTGGTCGCCCAGCTGATGTCCGTCCGCCCATCCATGTCATAGCCGACCCAGGTCGCAAACCGATAAGGGCAGGGCAGCAGCGCCGTCCATTGCGTGGGCCATTGCGCCGCCCCATGATCCAGCAGCCCGTGCACAATCTGGTCGCGCGCGTGCTGCGCCCGGCGGATTGCGGCCATGGCGGCATCATGTTCATCATCCAGGGAAATGGCAGGCCGCTGCCCCGCCATGGCGCTGATGATGCTGCCATCCTTGGTCTGCGCCACAGCCTCAGCCGTCTGGGCAACGGCATCGCTTTCGGCGGGTGTCAGCAGAAACGTGGGGTGGGCGGTAAACACGGCATGCAGCACCGGGCGGGCGCAGTGCGCGGCATAGCGATCAAAATCAGGCGTGGCCTGTGCCAACCGGTCGCGCCAGCGCTGAGCATTTTCATCCTGCGCCAATGGGGCCAGCAAATGGTGCAACCGCTCTGCCCGGCTGTGCAGCGCCTCGCCATAAAGATCGGACACAAGCTGATCGATATCCGCCAGCGTCATCGCCCCGCTTTCCAATTGGCGGGACAGATCATGGCCCAGTTGAAACACGGGGTTGAACAAGGGCGTTTCGGCCGTGTGCTGGTGCAGCTGTTGCAACCGCGCGCGCAAATCGGCGGGGGTCTTCATGGGCGTGTCCTTATTGCAACCGCCGCTGGGCGGCCTTGGTCTCCCTAAACCCGCCTTATGGGGAGACAATGGTCATGAATACCAATGCAGGCCAGCAAACATATTCACAGCGGACGCAAATGTTCGATTCGTACAATCGCGGATGTGGATCACCGGTCTAAGCGCAGGCCGGGGGTCATCATGCCAAAGATCATCGTGACGGCGATTGGCAGCTTTATTGTCGCATGCGCCTTGGCCTTTGCCCTTATTCATGGCGTTGCGACGCATTATGAACGGCGTTTTGCCGCCGCCCGGAATGACCATGCCCGCTGTGTCATCGCGCAAGACGCGGCCCAGTTCATGCAACGCTTTGCCTTGTTCAACCAGGCCGATCAGATGGAGATGCGCGCCCGCACGGCCTGCCTGGCCGATTTTCGGCAAAGCTATGGCGACATGGATTAAACCGGCCCTGCGGACCAGCGATCGGGCAGAATGATCAAATTGCCGAATGGGAAAATGGTGCCCAGGGACGGAATCGAACCGCCGACACGCGGATTTTCAATCCGCTGCTCTACCGACTGAGCTACCTGGGCCGATCGCAAGACGCGCCTGCGATGTTAGAAGGCGCGCCTATAGTCATGCTTGGGCGTCGCTGTCCAGCCCCGTTTCATGATCATCTGCATCTCCGCGCGCGGGCACGCGATATCCCTCCCCCAACCAGTTCAGCAAATCGCGGTCTTTGCAGCCGCGCGAACAAAAGGGCAGATGCGCCGCCACGGCCGGTTTGCGGCACAAGGGGCAGAGCGCGGGTTTCAGATCAGGCTGGAGAGACATGGACATGGCCATAGCCGCTCTGCGCCGGATCGGAAACCAGCTTTACGTCGGTGCCAAGGCGCTGGCGCACGCGGGCCAGCGCATCGGGCCAGCTGCGCAACAGATCAATCACCGGCGGCCGGGCTGTGATGTGCCGTGCGCCAACACCCGTCGATGTCACGGCCATGCGCAACAGGGCCAGCGCCTGACTTTCGGGCGACAGGCGACCCGGCGTTGTTGCGCATAATTGTTCGGCAATGGACGGGCCCAGCCGCGGCCGGATGATCTGGCAAAAGCCAAAGCCGTTGATCGCCGTGCGCTCATGCGCGCCAAGGTCGGCACAGGCGGCGGCCAGGGCCGCATCCACCGCCTGACGATCGGCGCGGTTGTCCATGCTTACAAAATCAATGCCAATCGGCCCGGTGATCGCAAACAGGCGCAGCGCCCGCGCAATGGCCTGTGCCGCGGCGCAGTTGAGCGCACGGGGCGGCAAGGTGCCATCCACATCAATCACCGTCATCGCGCGCGTCCGTTCAATGGACAGGACACCATCGGCAAAGGGAAACAGGCCAGACCGTGCCGCATCCAGCAGCAGATCCATGTCCAGTGCAGCGACCGCCGCGGCATCAATCTCAACCGGGCACGCAACCGGGCCCAGCGCCTCGGCCGAGGCGATATCGGGGCTCAGCACGCGGTCTGCCTGGGCCACCAATCGGGTGCGCGCATCGGGCAGGGGCGGCGTATCGGCATCGGCGGGCCGCGCCAGCGCGCGTTTCCACTGGCCTGGTTCTGGCACGCGTTCGCGCGTGATATCAACCATCAGCCGCCCACCTTCTGCGATTTTGGGCAGTGGCTGGAGGATGGCCTCTTCCCCGCTGTCAAGCCGGATAAGCCCCCGGCCCTGATCCAGCCGCCCCATCAGGCGCGCCATCACCCGCGCACCGGCGGGCGCAGATGGCGCGGCATGACAATCCCGCAACAGGTGCAGCGCCACAGGCTGATCATCGTCCAGCAAAAGACAGCGGGTTTCGCCGGGGGCTGCATCCCAGACGAGCGTGCGGGTCACTGGGGGATCACCCCGGCCGTGATCAGCAAGGCGCGGCTTTCAAACAAAGGCAGGCCCATCACCCCGCTATGCGATCCGCTGAGCCGGCGGACAAAGGCCTCGGCATAGCCTTGCACGGCATAGGCCCCCGCCTTGCCCTGCCATTCGCCCGAGGCGACATAGGCCTGAATTTCGGCTGGGCTGAGGGTTTTGAACAACAGGATGCTGGTTGACAGGCGGTGGCGCGCCACGCCCGCGGCATCGATCACCGTCACCGCCGTGTGCACGCGGTGGCGGCGGCCAGACAGCAGCCTCAAAAATTGCTGCGCCTCTTCGGCATGATTGGCCTTGCCCAAAATGCGACGGCCGGCGGCAACCACCGTGTCGGCGGCCAGCACGACGGCGCCGGGATGACGGGCCGCGACATGGGCCGCCTTTTCCGCGGCGATGCGCCGGGCATAAACGGTCGGCACTTCACCCCGGCCGGGGGTTTCATCGCAATCGGCCGGGTCAACCGCGCTGGGCACAACGCCAATCCGCGCCAGCAAATCAAGCCGACGCGGCGAGGCAGACGCCAGAATGAAGCGCGGTGCAGTGACTGTCACGGGGCGCGGCCCGGCGTCCGTCACTTAAAGCGGTAGGTGATCCGGCCCTTGGTCAGATCATAGGGTGTGAGTTCAACAAGAACATCATCACCAACAAGAACGCGAATGCGGTTTTTGCGCATCTTGCCCGCGGTATGGCCGAGGATTTCGTGATCATTCTCAAGCTTTACGCGGAACATGGCGTTGGGCAGCAGTTCCACAACCGTGCCGCGCATCTCAAGAAGTTCTTCCTTAGCCATGCAAATCCTTGGGTCGTTCGAAAGGAGATTGGCGGCGTCCTTAAACGTATCGCGGCCAAAAGGGAAGTTTCTTGTGCCACCACGGGGCGGGATCGCAATTTCGCCATCCAGCCCGGGGCAGGCAAAGAAAACCCCGCCCGGCACAGGCCGGACGGGGCAGTCCATGTTCAATGGATCAAGGCTTACATCGATGCGTGATACAAGGCCGCCAGCAGCAGCAACGCCACGATGTTGGTGATCTTGATCATCGGGTTGACGGCCGGACCCGCGGTGTCCTTGTAAGGATCGCCCACTGTGTCGCCCGTCACGGCTGCCTTATGGGCTTCAGAGCCCTTGCCGCCGTGATTGCCATCTTCGATATATTTCTTTGCATTGTCCCAGGCACCACCGCCCGATGTCATCGACAGGGCGACGAACAAGCCGCCCACGATCACACCCAAGAGGAGCGCGCCCAGCGCCGCAAAGCCATTCGCCTGACCCGCCACAGCCGAGATCACGAAATAAACCGCAATCGGGGCCAGCACCGGCAACAGCGATGGGATCACCATTTCCTTGATCGCAGCCTTGGTCACGAGATCGACCGTCCGGGCATAATTGGGGCGGCTTGTGCCCTTCATGATGCCCTTGTCGTTCGCAAACTGGTCACGCACGTCCTTCACAACGTCGCCAGCCGCGCGGCCAACCGCCGTCATGCCCATCGCGCCGAACAGATAGGGGAGCAGCGCCCCCAGCAGCAGGCCAACGATGACATACGGATTTTCAAGGCTGAAATCGACCGTCAGGTCTGGGAAGAAGGTCCGCAGATCGGTCGTATAGGCCGCAAACAGCACCAGCGCGGCAAGACCGGCGGAGCCAATGGCATAGCCCTTGGTCACGGCCTTGGTGGTGTTGCCAACGGCATCCAGTGCGTCCGTCTTTTCACGAACCGAGTCATCCAGACCGGCCATTTCGGCAATGCCACCGGCATTGTCGGTCACAGGGCCATAGGCATCAAGCGCAACCACCATCCCTGCAAGCGCAAGCATCGCGGTGGCGGCAAAGGCAATGCCGATGAGACCCGCCAGCTGATAGGCCACAACAATGCCCACGCAGATGACAAGCGTCGGCAGCGCCGTTGCTTCAAGGCTGATGGCCAGACCCTGAATGACGTTGGTGCCATGGCCCGTTTCCGATGCCTTGGCGATCGACCGGACGGGGCGATAATTGGTCCCCGTATAATATTCGGTGATCCAGACGATCAGCCCGGTGACAATCAGACCCAGCAGCGAACAATAAAACAGCGTCCGGCCGGTAAAGCCGCCCGTGCCATCCACATTCGCGCCGATCACCGTTTCCATGCCGCCCAGCGAATAGCTGGTGGCGAACCAGATCGCCGGGATCGACAGCAACGCCGTCACCAGGAAGCCCTTATACATGGCGCCCATGATGTTGTTGGTGCTGCCCAGACGGACGAAATAGGTTCCGATGACCGATGTCACCACGCACACGCCGCCAATCAAGAGCGGCAGGCTCATCAACGGCAAGAGCATATCGCCCGCGCCTTTGACGAGCAGCGCGATCAGCACCATCGTTGCCCCGACGGTCACGACATAGGTTTCAAACAGGTCAGCCGCCATACCGGCGCAGTCACCCACATTGTCACCCACATTGTCCGCGATCACGGCCGGGTTGCGGGGATCATCTTCGGGAATGCCAGCTTCGACCTTGCCGACAAGGTCAGCGCCAACGTCTGCCGCTTTGGTGAAAATACCGCCGCCCAGACGCGCAAAGATGGAAATCAGCGACGCCCCAAAAGCCAGCGCGACCAGTGCGTCGACGACCAGACGGCTGTCCGGTGCTTCGCCCGCAACGGCAACGAGGTAATAAAAGAACACCGCGATGGCGAGCAGCGCAAGGCCAGCGACGAGCATGCCGGTAATGGCCCCGGCGCGGAACGCCATGGTGAGGCCCGCCTGCAACCCTGTTTGCGCGGCGGCCGCTGTGCGGACATTGGCCCGGACCGAGATGTTCATCCCGATATAGCCTGCAACGCCCGACAAAATGGCCCCGATCAGGAAGCCAACGCCAGATGTTGCGCCGAGAAAATAGGTGACGAGTGCCGCAACCACCACGCCAACCATGGCGATGGTGCGATATTGCCGGCCGAGATAGGCCTGTGCGCCTTCTTGGATCGCGCCCGCAATTTCCTGCATCTTTTCATTGCCGGCAGGTGCGCCAAGAACTTGTCGGCTCGTGACGAACCCGTACACGATCGCCAGCAAGCCAAAGGCAATTGCCAACTGAATTATGATTTGACCATTCATCAGGGTCATTCCCCTTCCCATACTGGTTTTCCAACCTGGCCCGGCCCTTTAACGGGGTTCTGTAACCAGGTTCGGCGCAGGGTATGAAGCGTCCGAGTCGCGATGGCAACCCTTGGGCGTCTATCCCTGGTGGAGGTAGCCCAGACGATCGGGCAAAGGCACGGGTCCCTGGCTGTCATGCAGGTGCAGGCCCGGCTGGCGCACCAGCTGCCCAATGCGGTGGGGCCGCGCCGGCAGATTGCGCAACGGCAGGGCAGAGGTGAAAAGCAGGGCATAGTCATCGCCGGCCGTGGCGGCCCGCAGGCGCGCCGCCCGGTCATCGCCCAGGCTGCGTGCCGCATCCGACATGGGGATGGCATCCAGATCAATCGCAATCCCCGCCCCGCTGGCTTCGGCCAGCCGCGCCGCGTCGATCAACAATCCGTCGGAAACGTCCATCATCGCGGTCACCTGACCGGCAAGGGCGCGGCCCATGTCAATCAAGGGCCGGGGCCGGCGATAGGCCTCGACCAGCACGTCCGGGCCGCGCATCTGCCCCTGGGCAATGGCCAGCCCCAGACCGGCATCGCCAATCGTGCCCGCAACATACAGCCCGTCGCCCACATCGGCGCCGGTGCGCGAGGGCACAGGCCCGGCGGATCGGCCAATCGCCGTCAGGCCCAGCGTGCGCGGTGCGCCTTTGGGCATGGCCACCGTATCCCCGCCCAAAAGCGGGACGCCCAATGCGATAATTGCCTGCCGCAAACCGTCGACAAAGGCGGCGTTCCAGCGGGGATCCTGCGTCAGCCCGGTGCCGGTCAGCACGCCCAGCGGCTGTGCCCCCTTGGCCGCAAGGTCCGATAAATTCACGGCAATCAGCTTCCACGCGATATCTTCCGGCGGATCATCGGGCAGAAAATGGACGCCTTCGACAATCATGTCATGCGTCAACACCAGATCGCCCAGCACCGCTGCATCGTCCATCAGGCCGCGCGCTGCCGGGTCGGTCGCAATGGCGCGCAGCGCCGCCAGCAGGTCGGTTTCCAGCGTCATGGCCGGGCTTGCCCTTCAAATTTACGCATTGGCGATACGCTCCCCATTGGTTAGGGTCAGTCCATACAAGGGAAGAGAGGGGATGTGAAATGGTCGCACGCAAGGCGATTTTCATTACCGGTGGCGCGTCGGGTATTGGCCGGGCGGTCGCCGTGCATTTTGCGAACAAGGGCTGGTTCGTTGGGCTGGCCGATATCAATCGTCAGGGCATGGCAGATACCGCTGCGATGCTGCCCAAGGGGCAAAGCGCCTCTTATCAGCTGGACGTGCGCGATGCCGCGCAATGGCAGGCCGCCCTGGCCGCCTTTTGGACAGATGCGGGCGAACGGCTTGATGTCATGTTCAACAATGCCGGGATCGGCAAAGGCGGCCCCTTTGCGGATGTGACCCCGGCTGACCATGATCTGATGCTCGACGTCAATCTGAAGGGCGTCGTCAGGGGGGCAGAGGCGGCCTATCCCTATCTCGCGAAAACGCCCGGTTCATGCCTGCTCAACACCTGTTCGGCGGCGGGCCTGTACGGCGCGGGCGGGCTGGCGGTTTATGCCGCCACCAAATTCGGCGTCCGTGGGTTGACCGAGGCACTGGATATTGAATGGGCGCCGCAGGGCATCCGGGTCCGCAGCCTGATGCCGAGCTTTATCGATACGCCCATTCTTGACAGCATTTCTTCAGGCTCCAACCGCCCCCCGCGCGAAACGCTGGTCGAGGCGGGCTTTGAGATTTCGCCCGTGGAACTGGTGGCGCAAGCGGCGTGGGACGCGGTGGAGGCCAAGAAGGTCCATACCCTTGTCGGCAAGACGGCCCGGCAATTGGCGATGATTGCCCGGTTCATGCCCAGCCTGATCCGCAACCGGTCCAAGCGACTGCAAGACGCCCGGCTTTAGGGGATCAGCACGATCTTGCCGATATGCGCGCCGGCTTCCATGCGGGCGTGCGCAGCGGCGGCATCGGCGAGCGCAAAGCTTTGGTCCATCACCGGGCGCAGGCGGCCTGCGCTGACCAGCGGCCAGACCCGGTCGCGCAGCGTATCGGCCAGCGCCGCCTTAAAGCTGACGGGCCGGGCGCGCAGCGTGGATCCCGTCATCGTCAGGCGGCGGACCATCAGGGCGGCGATATTGATCTCCGCTGTCATGCCGCGCTGCACCGCGATCGTCACATGCCGCCCGTCCTCGCGCAGACAGGCCAGGTTGCGGGGCACATAATCGCCCCCGACCATGTCGAGGATCAGGTGGACGCCCGGCCCGTCTGTGACAGCCGTCACCGCCTCAACAAAATCGGTGCTGGCATAGTTGGTCGCATGGTCGGCGCCCAGCGCGCGCGCGGCGGCGCATTTGTCATCCGCGCCACAGGTGACAATCACCGTCAGCCCAAACAGCTTGCACAGCGCAATCGCCATCGTGCCAATGCCGCTGGTGCCGCCATGGATCAGGATCGTTTCGCCGGCCTGTGCCTGTCCGCGATCAAAAACATTGGTCCACACGGTAAAGGCGGTTTCGGGCATGGCCGCCGCTTCGGCCATGGACAGGCCCTCGGGCACGGGCAGGCACTGGCCCAGCGGCGCCACACAATATTCGGCATAGCCCCCGCCGCTGACCAGCGCGCAGACCTGTTGCCCGATCTGGTCGGCTGCAACCTCTGGTCCCACGGCGACAATCTCTCCCGCCACTTCCAGGCCCGGAATGCTGGGCGCGCCCGCAGGTGGCGGATACATGCCGCGCCGCTGCAACACATCGGGGCGGTTCACCCCGGCGGCCGCCACGCGGATCAGCACCTCGCCCGGCCCGGCAACGGGCACGGGCCGTGTCACGGGCTGAAGCACCTCTGGTCCGCCCGGCGCTGCGGGGTCAATGCACGTCATGGTTTGCGGCAGCGTCATCATCATCGTCCTTTTCGCGACCTTTAGGGGGAGAGGCGCGGCCCGGTCAACGAAGCGGGCCTTTGCCCTTTGTTCGGCTTGACTTCGCGGCGCTTTCGCGTGACCTTCGCGCCATGGACCTGGACGATCTTTTTGCCAAGAACCCCGCCGACCCGCTGGCCCAGTTGACCCGTCAGGATCTTGATCCCTTGTCGGTCGAAGAACTGCACGCGCGCAAGGCTGTGCTTGAGGCCGAAATCGCCCGGATTCAGGACAAATTACAAAGTGCCGTTACTGTCAGGGCAAGCGCCGATGCCCTGTTCCGCACCTAAAGGCTGGGTACACGGCACTTGATCTCGGGGCGGCTGCACCCGACATGGGGGTGACAAGGAGCTTTTAAATGCCGTCTTTTGCCCGAGAACTTGAAGCGACCCTCCACAATGCGCTGGGGGCAGCGGCAAGCCGCAAGCATGAATATGCCACGCTTGAACATCTGCTTCTTGCGTTGATTGACGATGATCATGCCTCAAAGGTCATGGTCGCGTGCGGCGTCGATACGGGCGAATTGCGCGATGCCGTCACCCATTATCTGGATACAGAGCTGGAATCGCTGCGGCTGGAAGGCGAATCTGATCCCTCCCCCACCAGCGGGTTTCAGCGGGTGGTGCAGCGCGCCATCCTGCACGTCCAATCCTCTGGCCGTGATGAAGTCACGGGCGCCAACGTCCTCGTTGCCCTGTTTTCGGAACGCGAAAGCTATGCCGTTTATTTCCTCCAGCAACAGGATATGAGCCGGCTCGATGCCGTCAGCTATATCAGCCATGGCGTCGGCAAGGCGGGGGAAATCAGCGAGACCAAAAAGGCCGAAGGCACCGAGGATCGCGATGACAAGAAACAGGCCGGGGAGGCCAAGGGCAAGCAGGAATCGGCGCTGAAGCAATTCTGCGTCGACCTCAATGAAAAGGCGAAAATCGGCAAGGTCGATCCGCTGATTGGCCGCGGCCCGGAAGTGGACCGGACGATCCAGATCCTGTGCCGCCGATCCAAGAATAACCCGCTTTATGTGGGTGAACCCGGCGTTGGCAAAACCGCCATTGCCGAAGGTTTGGCGCGCAAGATCATCGAAGGCGACGTGCCCGATGTTCTGAAAGACGCCGTGATCTATTCGCTGGATATGGGCGCGCTCTTGGCGGGCACGCGCTATCGCGGTGATTTTGAAGAGCGGTTAAAGGCCGTGGTCAATGAACTGGAAAAGCTGCCCCATGCGATCCTGTTCATCGATGAAATTCACACCGTGATCGGGGCCGGGGCAACATCGGGCGGGGCGATGGATGCCTCGAACCTGCTCAAGCCGGCCCTGTCGGGCGGGGTGATCCGCTGCATCGGATCCACCACCTATAAGGAATTCCGCAATCACTTTGAAAAGGATCGCGCGCTGCTGCGGCGTTTCCAAAAGATCGATGTGAATGAACCGACGATTGAGGATACGATTAAAATCCTCGCCGGGCTGCGGTCAGCCTTTGAAGATCACCACAAGGTCAAATACACGCCCGATGCCATCAAGGCGGCGGTCGAATTGTCGGCGCGCTACATTAATGATCGCAAATTGCCCGATAAGGCGATTGATGTGATTGACGAGGTTGGCGCCATGCAGATGCTGGTGCCCCCCAATCGCCGCAAGAAAACGATCACCGCCAAGGAAATCGAAGCCGTCATTGCAACCATGGCGCGCATCCCGCCCAAATCGGTGTCGAGCGATGACAAGAAAACGCTGGAAACGCTTGAGGCCGATCTGAAGCGGGTCGTTTTTGGCCAGGATGTCGCCATCGAGGTGCTGTCCAGCGCGATCAAGCTCAGCCGCGCTGGCCTGCGTGATCCGGATAAGCCGATTGGCAATTATCTCTTCTCCGGGCCGACCGGCGTCGGCAAGACAGAGGTTGCGCGGCAATTGGCGACTTTGCTTGGCATTCCGCTGCAACGTTTTGACATGTCGGAATATATGGAACGCCATTCGGTCAGCCGGCTGATTGGCGCGCCGCCGGGCTATGTTGGCTATGATCAGGGCGGGCTGTTGACCGATGCCGTTGATCAGCAGCCGCATTGCGTCCTCCTGCTCGATGAAATCGAAAAGGCCCATCCGGATCTGTTCAACATCTTGTTGCAGGTCATGGACAATGGCCGCCTGACCGATCACCACGGCAAGACGGTTGATTTCCGCAATGTCATCCTGATCATGACGACCAATGCCGGCGCGTCCGATATGGCGCGCGAAGGCATTGGCTTTGGCAATATCAGCCGCGAAGATGCCGGGGATGAGGCGGTGAAGAAAATGTTCACGCCAGAATTCCGCAACCGGCTCGATGCGATTGTGCCCTTTGGCTATCTGCCGCCTCAGGTGGTTGCGCGCGTGGTGGACAAGTTCATCCTGCAACTTGAACTGCAGCTGGCGGATCGTGATGTGCACATCAAGCTTGATCGTGACGCAAAGGATTGGCTGACAGAGCGGGGCTATGACAAGCTCTATGGCGCCCGCCCGATGAGCCGCTTGATCCAGGAAAAGATCAAACAGCCGCTGGCGGAAGAGCTGCTCTTTGGCAAACTCGTCAACGGGGGTGAGGTCAATGTGCGGTTGAAGGACAATGCGCTTGCCTTTGAAATCGTCCCCGCTGCGCCGAAAAAGGGCAAAAAGGGCGGAAAGGCTGGCGCCAAGACCAAGGCCTAAGGCGCCACGGGCCCGTTTGGGAACACATGGGCCAAGGCCGCGTTTGCCTGCCGCACTGGAGTGTCGCTGATGTCCGATGATCGAATGGCCCATCACCTGCGCCCGCGCGCCATTGCGCTGTTTGATCGCTTCACCCATGTGCATCAGGATCGGCGCGCCTTCATGGCAGAACTGACGGCGCTGGCCGGATCGGCCGTCGCTGCTGAGGCGCTGTTGGCGGCCATCGCCCCCAATCACGCCGCAGCCGCCCAGGTGCCGGCCGATGATCCGCGTCTGCGCACGCAGGTGATCACGCGTCCCGCGGCCCAGGGGCGTGTGCTGACGGGCTATCTGGCGCGGCCTGCCCGCGCCCGTGGCCGTCGGGGCGTGGTGATGGTCGTCCATGAAAATCGTGGGCTGAATGATCATATCCGCGATGTCGCCCGGCGCGTGGCGCTGGCCGGCTATATCGCCTTTGCGCCCGATTTTCTGACCACCGCCGGCGGCACGCCCGCCAATGAGGATGATGCGCGCGCGATGATCGGCAGGCTGGATCTTGCCGCCACGGTGGCGGACGGCGCAGCGGTGGTGCAAGGCTTTCGCCGCTTTGCCGGGGCCAATGGCCGCGTCGGGGTGGTCGGCTTTTGCTGGGGCGGGGCGATGGTGAACCGGCTGGCCGTTGCCGCCGGGCCCGATATGGCGGCGGGATCCGCCTTTTATGGGCCGGCGCCCGATCCGGCCTTGGCGGGCGGGGTAAAGGCCGCGCTCCAGCTGCATTATGCCGGCAATGACCCGCGCGTAAATGGCACGGCGGATGCGTGGGTCGCCGGGCTCAGGGCGGCGGGCGTCGCGGTGGACCGCTTTGATTATCCGGGGACGGAACACGCCTTTCACAATGATACATCGCTGGCCCGCTATCAGGCCGCGGCCGCGCGGCTGGCTTGGGAACGGACACTGGCGCTGTTTGCCCGCACGCTGGGGGCCGCCGGATCAAAGGCGCCATAAAAAAAGGCCCGGAGCCAAGCCCCGGGCCTTTCTTATGATCGATGTGATCCTGTCTTAGTCGCGCTGGCCCATGAAGCTCAGCAGGAACTGGAACATGTTCACAAAGTCGAGATAGAGCGACAGCGCGCCCATGATTGCCGTCTTGCCCAGCATGTCCGTGCCGGCAACATAGGCATACATCGACTTGATGCGCTGCGTGTCATAGGCGGTCAGGCCAGCGAACAGCAGCACGCCGACAAAGCTGATGACCAGCTGCATCGTGCCCGACTGCATCCAGATGTTGATGACCGACGCGACAAGCAGGCCAACCACGCCCATGATCAAGAAGGTGCCCAAGCCCGACAGATCACGCTTCGTCGTATAGCCCCACAGGCTCAGCCCGGCGAACGCCGCGGCCGTTGCAAAGAAGGTCTGCGCAATCGACGTGCCCGTGTAGACGAGGAAGATCGTCGACATAGACAGGCCCATCGCCGTCGCAAAACCCCAAAAGCTTGCCTGAAGCCCAAAGGTCGACAAACGGTTCAAGCCAAAGTTCATCACCAGAATGAACGCCAGCGGCGCAAGAATAATCACCCATTTCAGCAGGCCGGGGCCGAACATGATGTTCTGCGCGGCGCCTGAAGAGGCAAAGAGCAGGGCGACGATGCCGGTGAGCAACACGCCCGACGTCATGTAATTATAAACGGACAGCATGTAGGACCGCAGGCCCGCGTCAAAGACAGCACTGCGCGTACCGACCGAAATGGTCGCGGCGTCTGCCATGCGAGGATCAGACCAATTCGCCATCGAAGGACACTCCAAATATTCCGGCGGAATAGCCGTGTGATAGAAATATCGTGTCCTTGGGGAGAAATTCAAGCAAAACACGACATGGCCCGATCTTGGGCGATCGAAAATCGGCGCACTTTCCCCTTGGCGTGTGCGCTCATGTCTGTCAGCTTGGCAAAAAAGGACAAAGGGGATCCCATGGCAGCCAAGGCCTATCGCACATATGTGCTTGTTCTGTTGATGGTTATTTATGCCTTCAACTTTCTGGATCGGCAGGTTGTCACCATCATCGCGCCTTATCTGAAAGAGGATATGGGCGTGTCCGATGCCCAGATAGGCCTGTTATTCGGGACCGCCTTTGCGCTCTTCTATGCGGTCTTTGGCCTGCCTTTGGCCAAGCTGGCCGATGGCTGGAACCGGGTGCGCACAATTTCAATTGGCCTTGGCTTCTGGTCGGCCATGACGGCGATTTCGGGCTTCACCTCAACCTTTGGGCAATTGGGCACGGCGCGGATTGGCGTGGGCGTGGGGGAGGCCAGCGCCTCGCCCGCCTCTTATTCGCTGTTGCAGGATTATTTCCCCAAATCGGTCCGCGCGACCGTGCTCGCGCTCTATTCCAGCGGCATCTATATCGGCAGCGGCGCGTCGCTGATCTTCGGGGGGGAGGTCATCCGTTACTGGGAGGCGCATTACACGCCCGAAACCGCGCCGCTGGGTCTGGCCGGCTGGCAGGCCACCTATCTGGCCTTTGGCATTCCAGGGATAGTGCTGGCCATTTTGATGTGGTTCACCGTGAAGGAGCCCGTCCGCGGCGCCATTGATGGCATGCCAACGCCCGGCCTGCCCAATCCGCTGCGCGCCGTGATGGCGGAATTCGCCGCCATGCTGCCGCCGTGGAACTGGCGGGGCTTTGCGCGGCTGGCGCAGGATCGTCGCCCGCTTGTCACCAACATCCTGCTGTTTTTGGGCCTGTGCGTTGCCACCATTGGCGTCATCAACTTTACCGATGGGCTGCTGGCCCCGGCCAAACGTGCGGTTGTCGGGCAGATCGGTGATGTCGCAATCACAACCAACATGGTGCAATGGGTGGCGATTGCCATTGGCGTTTATTGCGTGGGCAGCTGGGTGCAGACCATCCGCCTGCGGGATCCGGTCAGCTATGCGTTGATGGCCAATCCCGGCTTTATCGGCCTGACCATCGCCGGCGGGCTGATGTCCTATATCAGCTATGGCCTGTCGCCGTTCATTTTCCTTTATGCCAAGCAAAGCTTTGGCGTCGGCGCGGAAAGCGGCCTGACGCTGGGCCTGATCACGGCGATTGGCGGCGGTCTGGGCGCCAGCTTTGGCGGCATTTTCGGGGATTGGTTGCGCCAACGCCATGCCGGTGGCCGCGTGCTGGTGATGATCCTCGCCGCCTTGGGATCCGCCGTCACCATCTATGCCAGCTATTCAGTGGATACGATTTCGGCCTTTTATGTCTTTGCCGCGATCAACATGTTCCTGCACATCATGTGGCTTGGCCCCTGTGCCGCCAGTGTGCAGGATCTTGTCCTGCCGCGGATGCGCGGCACGGCAACTGCCGTCTTCTTCTTGGGCACGACCATCCTTGGCCTTGGCCTTGGCCCGTATCTGGTCGGGCTGGTCAGCGATGTGACGGGCGATTTGCGGTTCGCACTGATGGGCACGCTGGCGGTGATGCCGTTGATCCTCGCTGCAATGCTGGTCGCGCTGCGGCGCGTGCCCGATCTGGAATCCAGCTTGCTGGATCGGGCACGCGCGGCTGGGGAGCCCGTCTAACGCCGCGCCTTAACGCGCGGCGAGGACACCGCACAAAATGCGCTTGCCGCTCTTGCCCGATGGATCAGTCATCTCATCATCGGGATCGGCATGAACCACAACGGACGCGCCATCGGCATCCAGCAGCGCGTTTGGCCCACTGGTCAACGTGCCGGCGCCCAGCCAGGCCCGCAACGTGCCGGCGCCTGCATCATTCGCCACCAACTTGGGGGCGTCCCCGGCATGGGCGCCCTTGGGGTTTTT
>JACCEC010671615.1_pt1 | contig 19571 bp, 30 predicted proteins | sample 7450121 | NCBI WGS metagenome assembly JACCEC01 (sample SAMN15323455, study PRJNA562643) | freshwater metagenome | isolation source: river surface water | place: USA:Blue River Watershed | collected 2017-08-18 | reverse complement strand
CTTGCCAGCGGTCGATGTACGTGTCGGGCATTTTTCTGACGATCCTGTGGGCGTGCGTCGGATCAGTATCTGCAAGCTCTGCGATCTGTGCAACGGTTAGCCCATCTGAAGCTCGTAGAACCTCGCGCACTTTGTTGATCCGAACGTTACTGCCCATAGCTCACCGCGAACCAGACAGACGCCCACGCCAGAACGACAATAGCCCAGAAGCAGATGTTCTCCCACAGGCCCTCAACCTCACCGAGCAACATCGCGAACGGGATCGTGAGCAGCAGCATGACTACGGTGCCTAACAGAAATAGAACGATTGCTAAGGTCATCATTTCTCCTTCTGTCCGCGCTGGGGCACCCAAGCGACAGGCTTCTGCGATTCTTCCGGCAGTTCGACCCAGCCCTCGACAGCGTTCCAATATCCAAGCGGCTCCTGCCGCTCGGCCTGCGTAACAGACCCAATTCCCACATCGCCAGTCACGGGGTCGATCCGTAGGCGATCACTGTTGAGCAACGCCGTCATGCCTGCGTAAGGGCGTTCGGCCTGCTCAATGGCAAGGCGCAGGGAGGCGATGGCGTCAAGTCGCAACTGCCATGCTTGCTGTCCGATCTCTGGGACGCGCTCCAGCGCCTCCAGCGCCTGCTTCATTGCGTCGATGCTCATTCGTCGCCCTCCTTCCACAACTCAGCCTTCTCGATTTCGTACAGCTTCATGAACTCGTCCCACGTGAGCTTGGGAGGTTCGCCTTCCCAGTTTTGTTCGTACCAGTGAGCCAACGTCAACTGTACGTACTCGCTCTCCAACCCGAACGCCTCGGCCACGGTGTCCCAAACTCCCGCTGCCGCTGCCGCTGCGCACCCGTTGATAACGCCATATGACGGGGAGTAGTCTCCAATCCGATTGCCCTTGAACATCCGGTTCCATAGATCTACTGCGTCAGTCCGACATCACACCAATCGCGCGGACGAGCTTTCTCGTAGTAGTAATGGATGGCATCACACACATCCATCTCTTCGTCGGCCAGCCAGTTAGCGATGATGTACCTACGCAGTTTGGGTGCAGGCAATTTATGGTATTCCTTGACGCGCCTCACTTCACCCTCCGCATCGGTTCCCACCCTGCATCAGGGATTTTCTCTGGGGGAGGCGGAGTCATCGTTGCGCTCGGCGGTGTCCATCCGAATCTGCGCCATGTTGCCTGTACGTCAGCGCCACGCTGATAGCTGAACTTGATGTCAGTCACGCGGGTGGTCGGCTCAACTCGGGTTTGCGGTCGTTTCATTCTCACTCTCCTTCGCTAACATTGTTAGTGTCATCGGCTTCTTCGTCCAACACCACTACGAACACCTCCTCTGTCACTCGGCAACCCGCGTTGGAAACAAAGTGTTCCTTGTCCACCAACTTGAGCAGGCCCAGCTTACCCCGCAGGGCAACGGGGAGCGTATTATCATCATGCAATTCGACTTTGTCACCAATACGAACAATGTATTGCTCAAAATCCCGGATGATCAGGGCCGACTTGTTGCTGCCAAGCTGACCACGGATGTTCTCCAGCACTGACATCTCAGCGGTGACTTCTTCGAGGGAAGAAGCGGCGTTAAGTATGGTGTCTCGCTTCGACGGTAGCATGTGCGTTTGTACATATTCCATGAACGTAGCGTAGCCATCACCCAGCACATACTCACGCGCTGCATCGTGCACAGTGCGTCGGTGCTCAGCAACTTTCTGCTGGTGTCTACTCACAGCGTGATAGGCGTAGTTACTTGCTGCCTCCATCGCTTTGCTCATACGCTCACTCACAGTCATGCGACCGAACTCACGCTTGATCTTGGCGATTGCCTTCTTCGGGTCCTCGGTGGTGTAGCCCCGGCCACGCTCACGCTTGGAGTTGATGCGGTCGTTGATCACACATAACTTGTAATCCCTACGTGCGTACTCACGCTTGATATGTCCGAGAGTCTCTTGCCCCTCGGTAACAACCACGTCAGCCAAGCTGTAGGTACCGTCCCCACCCACAATGCCTGAGCAGGTGAACTTCCACGTCGGCTTCAATGGCGCAAGCTCTCGCACCACGGAGTCCAACAGCGGGTGTAGCTGAACCGTGGATGGGTCAGTGTTGCGGGCTTGCAGCTTGGTCTTGACCGCTTCGTCGATCACTACGTTCTTGTATTCCAACGCTTTCATAGCTTCTCCTTAAAACTGGAACTTATTGAGGATGTCATCGACCTTGGACTTCACAGTCTTGCGGGTGTCTGCATCTTCTTTGATACTCTCGATGTCAGTGCCTAACATTGTTAGCTCCAACTGCCTACGTGCTTGCTCCAACTTCGGGTCGTTGGTGATGTTGAGCTTCGTCAGCAATGCACACAACTCCAGCGGGTTGCTGATAAGAGAGTCGTGGTAACGCTTCTTCGAGTCATCCCCCTCCACGTCGGTCAACTTCTTGGAGATTGCGGATAGCTCAGCATGCAGACGCTCCCACGGTTCGCGAACCGCTTCAGCCAATTTTTCTTGCTGCTGCTCCTCGAACGTCACTACCAGTTCCCGCAGGTCATCGGCGGGCACATCAAGGCGGAAGTCGCCAGCCTCGGGCACGGGCTTGACCGTGCGCTTGAACCCGAACTTGAGACGCACATCTTCGAGCGGCGGGTAGTCGTCGGCCTTGTACATGCTGCCCAGATTCACCTGCGCCTCCTGCACCAGACGCGGGTACTCCACGTAGAAGTTGTTGCACAGCGTGTCGAACGTCTGCTCGAACGCATTCATCGTGGTCTTGTAGTCCATGAACAGCTTGGTCGGCAACAGGCGCTCACCCTTGTCCGCCCACGGCAGCGTGTGCTGGTTGTGATAGAGCCGGACCCGAGCCGCCAGCTTCTCGATGTCTTTGCGTAGTGACGTACCCGCAAACAGATTCTTCTTCGTCTGCGCTGCGTCCCTTACCGCACCTGCGTTGGTGTTGACCTGCTCGGTCACCTCCCGGTCAATCTTCGACGCGGGCCATACGCTGATGTTCAGTTCCACTAACACTGCTGATGCACTGATGCTCATTTGGTTTCTCCTTGAAAATCTTGGTGTTTCACACCGTACAGCTTCATCATCCCGACCACCCCTAACTTTGTTAGATTGCGGATCGGCTCTCCATACCTAGTCTCCGAGATGTATCCCTGCGCCCCACGCGACTCGTAGTAGATCGGTGTGACCGTGAACCGCCACGGCTTCCACCACATACGGCGCACGAGTGCACCCATGATGGGGTTATCGAAATCGCCAATGTTGGTCATGTAGATCGAGCCCGCTTGCAGGGGGAACGAAGGTATACAGTTCACCGCGCTGGCTACTACGCTGTCCCACATTTCATATCTCCAATAGATCGAACATTCTGTAGGCCGCTAACTTTGTTAGCCCGCCCGCTATGACTACGCGCTTTACGCATTGGTGTGCCCAAGCAGCATCAAGGTAGTACAAGCAATAACGGTTCTTGCCGTCACGCCCGATGCGAATCAAGCGCATGCGCCCTTCAAACCGCGCGGCCCTCCTCACTTCTTCTCCGGCTTGCCCGCCAGCTTCGCCATGTTGAACAGGTCGTCGGTGATGAGTTCCATCTGAATCCGACCCTCGAACGGATACGAGTGGTAGGTGCTACCCTGCCCGCTGTTGTAGTCCTCCTTCCATGCGTAGGCTTTCTGTAGTGCCTCGGCGATTGCTACTGCGTCCTTTACAGGAAGGACAAACTGCGCGTCGTATCCGAGTTTGAGTAACATCATGTCGGTCTCCTTAGTCTTTGATATGGATAGTCTTGCCATTGTCGGCAACTGCGTCAGGGTCGCCGTTGACGATGCACCAGAGGACCGGAGCAGGCCAGTCCGAACCCCAATCGTTGCCCACATACCCATCGGTAAGCACAACCACGCACTCAGGTTCAATTCGTTTCTCCTTCAGATACTCAGACACACAGGACGGTGAGGTACCCCCACCACCCGCAGGTCTGGTGTTGCTAACAATGTTAGTCACGTCGGCATCCCGATACTCCTCGTGCGCTGCCACCTCGCAGTCCCAGTACAGCAGGTCGATCTGCTCGGGGCTCAGTTCCTCGGCGATACCCTTGACCTCGGACAGGAAGTCCGACAGTTCACGCATGCCAATGGAGCCTGACGTATCCACAGCGACCACGATGCGGCCGATGCGTTCACCGATCATGGTGGGCATGTAGTAGCCGGACGACAGCATGCGACGGTTGATCCTGCGCCAGCTAGACTTGTCCTTGTTGCGGCACACCGACTTCACAAACTCACGCAGTACTTCGCGCCAGTCCACCTTGGGTTCGAGCAACTCCTCCAACTCGCGACCCAGCCCACCCGCACCCTTGCCCGCGATCTTCTGGTGGGCCATGAGCCCCTGACGGATGGCTTGGTCGATGTCGCGCTCCAGTGCACGCTTGTCTTCCTCGCTCATGTTCTTGGCGTTGCCCCAGTCGTGATCGTCGATCCCGTCGGACTCTTCGTCGCCGTCACCCCCGCCACTGCCGCCATCCTTGCGCTCTTGCTTGAGGATGTCGAACACCTGCTTGGCGTTCATGCCACGGAACCGCTCATCGATCAAACCCATCGGCTCACCCTTCTTCGGGCCGTCCTTCCACAGCGGCATGGCGATGGTTCTAGCGGAGGGGTCCAAGTCCTTGAGCATCAGGTTAATGACGTAGTCACAAGCGGCGTTGGCAAGGCGCCTGTCCTCGTCATACAGCTTGCGCCACGTGGTGAGGTGGCGGTACATCTTGTGCCCAGCCTCGTGAGCCATCACAAAGTTAAGCTCGTTGTCCTTCAAGTCCTTGACGAACTTGCGCCCGTACCGCTCGTCACGCCCGTCGGTGCAGGCCGTAGGAATATCCTCGTCCACATAAGTGCGACCCACCATCATGATGCCTTGCAGCAGCGCGAACTTGGGGTCACGCATCAGGCTGATCTTGGCCTTCTGCAACTTGCGTTCTTCGTTCATTGCTTCTCCTTCGTTATATCTAACATTGTTAGGGAAAGTTGTACCTATTCGTTGCCTTGTAGTACACCACCTCTTCCGGGGCATCACTCTCCGCCACAGCGATGAGCATGCGCAGTATCCCCGTGCACTCGGTCTTGTCCGACCCTTCCCAGATCACCTCGTGGGTAGTGCCCGTCTTGTCCCGGTTGGTTTGGGTCCACTTCCAAATGGCGAACTTTGTCTGAGGTTGATCCTTCATCCCCGCGAACATCAGCATCTCGTAGCGCACCTCGTATTTCCAGTTGAGCCTACCCAACTGCGCACTGAGATACTCGATCTCCTCTAGTCCGAGGGGCCACATCTTCCGGTCAACTTTGGCGTACATCATCACCCCCTATTCACTGATCAGTAGCTTCAAGATGTTGTTCAACTCCTCGGGAGAGTCGAACTCACCGATGGTCTTGTACTTCTCGCTGTTGATGCGCCGGGACAGGATGTAGGTAATCGCCCCATCCTTGCCCTTGAGTGCACCCATGGCGTAGCCCTCCACGGCCAGCCGCCGCTGGAGGTCTTGGTCCACCTCCATCCAGTCGCCATCGAACTTAACGGCTCTCACAGCAGGTCTTGGTTCTTGGCAACCCAGTCGGCGAACGCCTTGCACGAGAACGCGATGGCTTGCTTGGTCGGAGTCTTGGCGATGTTGATCGCGAACACGGCTTGCCACTCAGCGTCGAACCGCTCCAGATACTTCATGAACGGCGTGATCGTGGCCTTGTCCACGCGAGTGATCGCACCGAACACAGTGATCGCACATGCACCGGGGCTGGTCGGCACCTTGGTGGTGTCGGGATGCTTGACCTGCTCCTCCCACGTGGGTAGCTGATCGGCGAACTCGATGTACGCTTGCATGTCGCGAGCTGCAGCTTCGCCTACTGCACCAGACAACGCAGCGATAACAGCGTCCGGGTCATTGTGCTTGCGGGTCCTAACAATGTTAGACGCAGTAGCGAGCGAGCGCGGCGAGACAAACGCAGTCTGAGGCTTGCGCGGGTTGTAGATGTACGGGTTGTCACCCTGCGCCGGGTCCGTATACGATGCAAGGGCGTGCGGGAATTGATTGACCCACGCGCACACCTCGGGCTCGATGTCGTTGTTCACCGCCCACTCCAGCCACTGCTCGGATGTGGGTTTGGAGATAGTCACAGACACCACGCGGTTCAGGCTATGCGCTTTCAAGCTGTCGCCCACGCCGTCGGTCGTCAGGTTACCCGTGAGGAACACGATGCTGTCCTTGTTGATGGAGATGTCACCGAGGCGCGGGTTGGCCTTCTCTAGCATGGGGTGCAGCATGTTCTTCACCGGGTCCGCACCCTTGGTGAACTCGTCGAGCATGATGACCACGGGCTTGCCCTCGTGCACCTTGAAGCGGGCGTTGGGGTAGTAGCGGGTGGTCTTCGTGTCGTGGTCGATCACGGGCATTGCAATGTCACCCAAGTCCATGTTGGGCACGTCGATGTAGGCATAGTCATACCCGAGTCCGTCGGCGATGCTCTCCAGCAGCGAGGACTTGCCGATACCGGGTTCACCACGCAGCATGAAGCGGGTGCCGGGGTTGGTCTTGATGAGGTTGGCGGCCTGCTTGAGGGTGATCGCCTTGCCGAATTGAATCTCTGCCATTTTCTAATCCTCTAATGTTGTGGCTAACATTGTTAGCCGGGGTTGCGGTGGATGCTTTCCCACCATCTGTATATTGTACCACAACGCATTGACAATGTCAAATGCTTTCGTCTTTGGGAAGACAAGTTAATCCGTGACCCATCCCACGTACTTCCTGTTGGGCATCTCCTCGCCCGTCAGGACCTTCTTGTCCAGCACCTCGCGTGCATGTGCCAGCATCAGTGCAAGATCAAAGTCTTTGAGCGCGTTGTCGTAGTTGCGTGCGATGGTGGTATGCCCCGCTGTGAGCCCCCGCCCCGCAAGCAACGCCAGCGCCGCCTTGTAGAAGTTCTCGGTCTTGGTCTCCTCGGGTTGGTCAGACGTGATCAGTGACAGCATGAGCGCATGCTGCGCGTTGCGTGTATCGTTGGCCCGAGTCGTGCTCAAACTTCTGCGCAGGTACAGCGTCTCAAACACCAGCCCGAGCTGCGGGACGTTCTTTAACTCCTCCGCCGTCAGCACTACTGCCTGTACGTACCGCTCCATAGGCTTCATGCCCCCACCCATACCCATCACGTGGTACCACCCCGACTGAATCTCCTGAGTCTTGACTTTCATCAGCCCCTTGAAGTAGTCGGTGAACTCACGATAGCGGGCACGCACAGCAGCGGACTTCTTGCGGTCCATCACGTGGCCTGTACGTTCTTGCGTAAGGCCAAACGTTAGTTGCCCCTCAGCGTTGTGTACTACCGGCAGTATCTCGTCCCGCTTAAGTACGTACACCTGTCCGCGCAGCGTGAGCTTGGTTGAGTTCGTCCAGCCGTTGGCCTGTATGCCCAGCACCCGCGTGATGAATTGGTGCGTGCTCTGCGTGTCGTATCCGCCCGTGGTGACATAGATGGTCCCGTCCGGGTGATACGTAACGACTGCCGTGTTGTAGAGCATGAACTCCACCAGCCGAGCCCCGTCCCCCACCACCCGCACCCTGCACCAGTAGGTGTTGTGATCGCGTCGGTTGCCCAAGGGTCGACGTTCCGGGGCATGGTTGCGGATCGGCACGCTGTCGTCGTGGATCTTCAGTGCCCGCTCGTACGTGGTAACAAAGCGTGGTACGTTTTTAATCGTTTGGTATCCCATGATCGCCTTTCGTTTCGTTGGTCAATTTATAAAGATGTTTAACTACTGTTGCGCTCTTGCTCGTTTTTCAGTAGCCCTAACAATGTTATGAGAGCTGTTTCCTGCGCCCTTTTCACGCCTCCCGCAGCGCATACGCCTTGATGCGCTTTAGTGTCGGGTACCGGGCAGTGAACTTCTGCTTGGCAGCGTCCATGCTCTTGGCCTCGATGGTCTCGCACATCCAGTTGCTGAACCGGGCACTAAACCCGGTGACGTAATACCTACCTAACATTGTTATCTCCTTCGTTTGCCAGCGTGCACATGTGCTCCAGCACTGCTCGGTCTGCGTGCTCAGCCATTACTTCGTACTCTGCCTTGAGGAAGTCGGATGCTCCGTCCCATGTTGCTTGAGTGATCACGAACGGCTTTGGGGTTCTGGACTCCCACCCCGCAACCGGGATGGCCTCGGTGTTTACCGAACGGATTAAAACGTACCCCTTCATCACGGCCTCCAGAAGAATACGTCGGCGATAACAACACTAACCCCTACTACGTAGGTCAGTACGAGCAAGAGCGTATGGGTACTCCACATCGTCCTTTTATTCATTCCAGTCCTCCAGTCGCCGGGCATGCTCGGCCTGTTCGTACTCTTGCTGAAGCTGTCGGTCGCGCTCTTCTTGTAGCTGTTGGTCAGCACGCGCATCCAGCAGTTCTTCGGCCTCCTCCCACGTGAAGCCTTGGTCCATGAGTTTGTGGCGTTGAGTTATGTTCATTGCGTTCATTCCTTTTCCTCGGTCATCGCTAACATTGTTAGCAGTACTTTGAGTGGCTGGTCGTCGCAGACTATCTCGTACACGAACTCGCCGTTGGGGTTTATGTGCGGCCCTTTGGCCTTCACCACGGCGTAGGTATACGAGTTTTTGTGCACCACGCCATACACCACAAGCTCTCGGTCTCGGCTTGTTCTGCGCATCAGTGCGTGGTCGTGTCTAGGCACGGGGCGCTTTCATTTAATGATGATCGCTACGCAGGTAGCTACAAGAAGGAGCAGGAGGCATGCGCCCGCAGAGATGTCCCTCATTTGACCAGCCCTCCCTTGTTGTTGATGCCGATGAGATCGGCAGGGTCGGTCCAGAGCATGTAGTTGGATTTGTGTAGTGGGGCGATGGTCCAGCTCATTCGTTCTGCCCTTGCCCGGTCTTCACCGCAGAACAAGCAGCAGGTATAGCCAAGGGCGGCACGCTCGGCAGGGAAGTCATCCCCGCAGTCAACGCATTCTTTCCAGTCGTTCATCATTGCCTCTAACATTGTTAGCCCCGAGTTGGCAGGGGCTGGGTGCCGGGTGGGCGATCTCCCACCATCTGTATATTGTACCACAATGTTATGGTGAAGTCAAGGGATTTGGTCTGGCGCGGGACGAAAGGAAGGCGGCAGGGAGGCGGCAGGGAGGCAGGGGAGTGTTACGGAATTGGCGGGGTGAATGTGACGGGGTGCCGTAACTTTGGGCAGGGACGTAACAAAAGAATTTAACAAAAGAAGATCAATGAAATCAATGACTTGCGAGAAAAAAATTGGACAAAGTTAAAAAGTTAAAGTTTTTAAAAGTATATATATGAGGCTCCCAAAATGTGGTGTGGTACGAATTGCGCTTGCCGCGTTGCTCGGCCCCTGTGAATTGCCCAAAGTTCGCCATGCATTTTTGGAAAATCACGTAACATTTAACAATCTAGGATTGGCGCGGGTTTCCGGGCGTACTGTACGTAACATCAGTGCCAAAATCCATAACATTGTTAGCTGGAAACGTAACGCAGGCTTGGGGCTACCCCCGCATCGGGAACTGGTATTAGGGTTTATCCTAGTTGTTTCCCAAAACACTTCATGTTACTCTGCGATATCGCAGAGCCGATGTAACGAAAAACCCGAGGCTACCCCCGCATCGGGAACTGGTATTCCGCGCCAGCCGCGTGAACACTAAATCGCACCACGAACAAAGTCCGCCGAGCACCTAACATAGTTAGCACAGGGCAGACGCAAAAAAGCCCGCGCAAGGCGGGCTGATGGGGTGGTCGGGTCGGACTACCAGCGAACTCCGAACCGGACAAAGGTGCGACAGTCGGTGCCGACTCGGGCGGCCTCCACATAGATCGGCAGCCACATGGGCAGACGCAGGATTAGGCGGGCGGGCAGGGAGTGTAAGCGCAGAATCATGTGAGTATCTCCTAACATTGTTAGCCCCGGCTTGCGCCGGGGCTGGGTCTACTTACTTAACCAGAGTGGACACGTCCACGCCCAGAGCCGTCAGGGCCGAGACAATCCCGGTCATCGCGTTTTGCTGTTGCGTGCTCAGGGATTCCTCGCGCTTGCCTGCTTTGTACAGGGACGTGAGTTCCTCAATCAGGCGCAATTGGAACGTGCGCTGGGGCTTGGCGCCTTTGGACTCGCCTTCGGCGGGTTCGCCTTCCATATGCTTACGTGCCTCTTCGCGCACTCGGGTCCACATTACCGACGGGTTCGAGTGGCCCGCAGCCTTCAGGGCAGCGCGGAAAGCTTTCGCTTCGGTGAGCACGGGCTTGTCTTCTTCCTTCAAACTGTTGTGCTCTACGTCATACCACTGCTCGGGGAGGAACTCGCACAGGGCCACAGCGTATTCCTTCGTTGCACCATACTGTCGCTTTAGTGCGTCACCGACTGCAGCGCGCAGGCTAACAATGTTAGCCGGGGCCATCTCGACGGATTCAGCGGCCGGGGAAGCGATTACTTTGGACATGTTTTCTACCTTATGTGATCCGGGTTTAGAAGGTATGCAACTAGGATCATCGTTGCATGGGTTATATTATACCACAAAATGAGCCCGTATTCAAGTTGGGCGTGAACAATAAATAACTCCGGGGAAGGGCTAACATAGTTAGCGAAACCCGCGCAGCGAGACCCCACCCACCCAAAATCACAGCAAGGGGAGGTACGGGTCCACTACACACTAATGTGCACGGTAGAAGTTGTGTTTTCAGTTTCGTATAACTGTGTGGTACACAAAGACCCCCCTACCCCCTTCGTTTTTCCCACAGACCACATTTATTTCTACTTGGCCGAACACCCCCCGGGTAGGAGTCCCGCACCTCCTGCCAAACAAAAATATTGCGTACCCCCACATTTCTGTTACATTCCGCGCATTCCCGAACTCTTTTCGGTGCCATGATCCCTGTCGAACCCACGTCGGAACACCCAATTCCGTTTGACCTGTCAGACGAGCAGCCCAAGACGCATGCAGATGCGGTCGGCGTGGCGGTCAATACCGTGGACTTGATTTCCCAACTCGGGGGGTCCATCGACTTCGACAACGAGGATCTGCACAAAGCCAAGTCGCTCATCACGGGCGAGGGCAAAACCAAGACACCCAAGCATGTAACGGCTTCTTCAGAGGCCGCTGCGGCTCACCACCTCATCCGCAAGTTCGACTTCAACGCGTTCTCGGATGCGCTGCAGGCCAGAAACTACATCACCAACCGCCTGATTGCGCTGACCGACTGCGGGGATCCAAAGCTGGAACTCAAAGCGCTTGAACTGCTTGGCAAGCACAGTGACATCGGCCTCTTTACGGAGCGCAGCGAGATCACGGTGCACCACACCACCAGCAAGTCGCTGGAGGAATCCATCAAAGAGCGCGTCAAGCGCCTCATGAATGCCGAAGTGACCGATGTCACGGACCTGATGGACGAGTTGGATGGTGTCGAAGCGCAAAAACGTGCGCAAAAATCGGCAGAAATTGAACAAGTCGAGGCCGACGTGTATAAAAACTCGGATGAAATCGACATCAATCCGGAGAATCCGGATGAGTGAGGTGCGCAAATTCACAGTTGTAGAGGGCGACGGGCGCTCGATCAACGAGGTCATCTACGAAATGGACGACCGCCTCCGTGAAGTTGTGTACTCCTATGCAAACAAAGTGCCCGTAGCGGTGGCAATCGGTGTGCTGCACACCTTGGCCAAAGAAATTTTGGACGAGCAAGCGCAATGAACGGCCCCGAAGTCACACTCAAGGACATTGACACCCTGATTTCGTCGGGGAAGCTCTCCGAGAGCGACCTGCGCGTGCTGGAGGCCCAGCTTATCAAGCTGGAGAAGCTCAAAGAGCGCGAACTTGTGCAGACCAAGTTCATCAAGTTCGTGGAAAAGGTGTGGCCGACGTTCATATCGGGTGCACACCACAAGAGAATGGCCGAAGCGTTCGAGCGTGTGGCCCGTGGTGAGTGCAAACGGCTCATCATCAACATGCCGCCCCGGCATACCAAGTCCGAATTTGCGTCTTACCTGCTCCCGGCGTGGTTTCTGGGTAAATTTCCGAACAAGAAGGTTATCCAGACCAGCCACACTGCTGAATTGGCGGTGGGTTTCGGTCGAAAGGTGCGTAACTTGGTGGACTCCGAGGTCTACCACGACAACTTCCCCGATCTGGCCCTGCAAGCTGACTCCAAAGCGGCGGGGCGGTGGAACACATCCAAGGGCGGTGACTACTTCGCTATCGGTGTGGGCGGTGCGGTGACCGGTAAGGGTGCCGACCTGCTCATTATTGATGACCCGCACTCCGAACAGGAGGCTGCACTTGCAGCGGTGAACCCAGAGGTCTACGATAAGGTCTACGAGTGGTACACCTCGGGTCCACGGCAGCGTCTGCAGCCGGGGGGAGCTATTGTCATCGTGATGACGAGATGGGCGCAGCGGGACTTGACTGGACAGGTTCTGAAAAATGCTGCGCTGCGGGGTGAAAACGACTGGGAGGTCATTGAGTTCCCGGCCATCCTGCCCTCGGGCAACCCGCTGTGGCCACAGTTTTGGTCTATTGCGGAACTCGAAGCGCTGCGCCAAGAACTGCCCAACTCCAAGTGGCAGGCCCAGTACCAGCAGAACCCGGTGGGTAACGAGTCAGCCATTGTCAAGCGAGACTGGTGGCAGTGGTGGGAAGAGGACGACCCGCCCCGCTGTGACTTTATCCTCCAGTCTTGGGACACGGCGTTCGAGAAGCACCAGAGGGCCGACTACTCCGCTGGGACGACGTGGGGGATCTTCGACAATCCCAAGGACGGCAACCGGCCCAACATCATCTTGCTCAACACATATAAGAAGCGGGTGGAGTGGGTGGACCTCAAGAAGGATGTGCTGCAGGAGTACAAGGAGTACGACCCTGACGCGCTGATCATTGAGAAAAAGGCCACCGGTGCCCCCCTCATCTATGAGCTTCGGGCCATAGGCATACCCGTGCAGGAGTTCACCCCGAGCAAGGGGCAGGACAAAATCGCCCGCTTGAACGCAGTCAGCGACATAATCGCCTCTGGGAAGGTTTGGGTCCCGCGCACGCGCTGGGCCGAGGAGCTTGTAGACGAGATAGCGGCGTTTCCGTCTGGCGAGCATGATGACTTGGTTGACGCCACAACGCTTGCACTGATGCGGTTTCGTCAGGGTGGGTTCCTACGCCTGCCGATTGACGAGCCCGAAGAGATTCAATGGTTCAAGAGTCCGCGCAGAGAGCGGTTTTACACAGTTTAAGGAGTTTTTGTATGCCTTTTATTGGACTTATGGGTGTTGGTGCTGACGGCACGATGTACACCCCGTCGGGCCGCCGATTCTTGCGCCTTCCACTGTGGCTGGCCAGCTTCGTCCAACGGATCCAGCACTGGATCGCACAAAAGACTTGGAGTTAATCATGGCAACGAGTGGAATTGACAAGGCGCTGTATCAAGCCCCGATGGGGTTGGAGGAGTTGGGCGCACCCGACATCGAGATCGAGATTGAGAACCCCGACGAGGTCAACATCGGCATGGGGGACATCGAGATCAGCCTGACGCCTGAGCCAAAGAAGGGCGCGGATAGGTTTGAAGCCAACCTAGCCGAGTACCTGGACGAGAGCTACTTGGAGTCGTTGGGTTCCGAGCTGGTGGATGAGTTCACCAAGGATCAAGGCGACCGCAAGGAGTGGATTCAGACGTATGTGGATGGTCTGAAACTGCTGGGGCTGAAGTACGAGGATCGCACCGAGCCGTGGCAGGGCGCGTGTGGCGTGTTCCACCCGATGCTCACCGAGTCTGTCGTGCGGTTCCAGTCCGAGTCCATGATGGAGACGTTCCCTGCGATGGGGCCTGTGAAGACTCAGATCATCGGACGCGAGACTCCGCAGATCCAAGATGCGTCGCTGCGCGTCAAGGACGACATGAACTACCAGCTTACCGAGGTGATGCAGGAGTATCGCCCCGAGCATGAGAAGCTGCTGTGGAACCTGCCGATTGCGGGCAGCGCGTTCAAGAAGGTGTACTACGACCCGGCCAAGGGTCGCCAAGTGGCGATGTTCATCCCCGCCGAGGACATCGTTGTGCCGTATGGCGCATCAAGCCTTGAGTCTGCCGAGCGGGTTACGCACGTGATGCGCAAGACCAAGAACGACATGACTAAGCTGATGGAGGCTGGGTTCTATCGTGACATGGACTTGGGCGAGCCGAGCCACGAGCTTGACGACATCGAGAAGCAAAAAGCCGAAGAGATGGGCATGACGGCGACTCAGGATGATCGCTATCGCGTCCTTGAGATGAACGTTGACTTGGACTTGCAGGGCTATGAAGACAAGAACAAGAAGGGTGAAGCCACGGGCATCGCGCTTCCTTACGTGGTTACGGTGGAGAAGGCGACAGGCAAAGTTCTGGCCGTCTACCGCAATTGGTACGAGGACGACCCCCTCAAGCTCAAGCGACAACACTTCGTCCATTACCAATACATTCCCGGGTTTGGTTTCTATGGCTATGGCCTCATCCACCTCATCGGGGGCTATGCCAAGAGCGCGACGATGCTTATCCGCCAGCTTGTTGACGCTGGCACTTTGTCTAACCTGCCCGGTGGTCTCAAATCGCGGGGTCTACGCATCAAGGGAGATGACACACCCATCGCCCCCGGAGAGTTCCGAGATGTAGATGTTCCCTCGGGCAGCATCCGCGACAATATCCTGCCGCTGCCGTACAAGGAGCCGAGTCAGACGCTGTACACGCTGTTCACGCAGATCGTCCAAGAGGGCCGTCAGTTCGCCTCCGCTGGTGACATGAAGGTCAGCGACATGTCCTCGCAGGCACCGGTGGGCACCACGCTGGCGATCCTTGAGCGCACTCTGAAAGTGATGACGGCGGTTCAGTCGCGCATCCACTACGCGATGCGTCAGGAGTTCCGCCTGCTCAAGGCCATCATCGCCGACTACTGCCCCGAGGAGTACAGCTACGAGCCGGAAGAAGGCAGCCGTCGCGCTCGCCGCAGCGACTACGACATGGTGGACGTGATCCCCGTGTCTGATCCGAACGCCGCCACGATGGCGCAGAAGATCGTCACCTATCAAGCTGCGCTCCAGTTGGCACAGCAGGCTCCGCAACTCTACGACCAAGCACAACTGCATCGCCAGATGCTGGAGGTGCTGGGCATCAAGAACGTCCAGAAGATTCTCCCGCTGCCCGATGACATGACCCCCATTGACCCGGTGCAGGAGAACCAGAACATCCTGACGGGCAAGCCCGTGAAGGCGTTCATCGAGCAGAACCATCAAGCACACATCGCTGTGCACATGGCTGCGATCCAGAATCCGAAGATTCAGGAGCTGATGAAGATGAACCCTGCGGCGCAACAGTTGCAGGCTTCGGCGATGGCGCACATCAACGAGCATATTGCGATGGAGATGCGCAAGCAGATCGAGATGCAGATGGGCTTCCCGCTGCCCCCGGCAGAGGACGACAACGGCGAGAAGGTCAAGGTGCCCGCACAGATGGCTGATCAGATTGCGATGATGGCCGCGCAAGCCGCGCAGCAGCTTCTCCAGCAGGACCAAGCGCAGGCTCAGCAGGCCGCCGCCCAGCAGCAGATGCAGGACCCGGTGGTGCAGATGCAGATGCAGGAGTTGAAGCTGCGCGAAGCCGACCTGCAACTGAAGGCCCAGAAGCAGCAGATCGAGGCCGCTGCCAAGGCCGATCAGATCCGCATCGAGGAAGCGCGCATCGTTGCGCAGAAAGAAATTGCCGCTATGCAGGTTGGTGCTACCGCCGCAGCGGCGCGAGACAAGCTCAACAAGAGTATGGAGCTTGAGGGGGCCAAACTTGGCGTGCAGATTGCCAAGGACAAAGCCCAACAACGTCGTCCGCAACGCCAACCCGAGAGGAGCAAAACTTAAATGTCTGACGAAATCCGAGCGCTTGCGCTCGTGCAGAAGGAAATTGAGAAGTATCGCCAGGAGCAAATTGCCTTCTTGGCTGCCAGCAGAGCTGACACATTCGACGAGTACAAAAAAGTTTGCGGTGTGATCCGAGGTCTAAATATCGCAGACAACATCATCAACGACCTCGTGCAAAGGATGACGAATGAGTGAGCTATCTGAACTGAACCTGCAGGCGATTGATCTGTCCAAGGTGCTGAACCAATCCGCACAGGAGAAGGCCAAGCAATTGCCGGACCCCAAGACCTTCCACCTGCTTTGCGTGGTGCCGGAGGCGATGGAGGAGTACGCAGACAGTGACGTGGGCATCATCAAGGACGCCAAAACGATGCACTACGAGGAGGTCCTGACCCCCGTGCTGTTCGTCGTGAAGGTGGGTCCTGACGCCTACAAAGACGCTACCCGCTTCCCTAGCGGTGCTAGCTGCAAGGAAGGTGACTTCGTCATCGTCCGCCCCAATTCGGGCACCCGCCTGAAGATCCACGGTCGTGAGTTCCGAATCATCAACGATGACTCGGTTGAGGCCGTTGTTGAAGACCCGCGTGGCATCACCCGCGCTGCATAAAGGAAAAACTAATGGCAACCGCAAAACCCGAGTTTGATGACGAGTTTGAGTTCCCCGACGAGAAAGAAGAGAAGGCCAAACTCAAGGCAAAGGCTGAAGAAGCCGAGGACAAAGATGGCGAACTTGCCATCGAGATTGAAGACGATACGCCCCCTGCTGACCGTGGCCGCAAGCCCATGAAAGAGCCGGTGGATGACCCCACTGAAGACGAGCTTGCCTCGTACGACGAGAAGGTCCAGCAGCGTATTAAAAAGTTCACTCGTGGGTACCACGATGAGCGCCGCGCTAAGGAAGAAGCTTTACGTGAACGTGAAGCGGCTGAAGCTTTTGCTCGACAAATGTACGAGGAAAACAAGAAGCTGCAGGAGCAACTTTCCACCGGTAGCAAGCGGCTTATCGAGACTTCGCAGAACGCTGCGGACATCGAACTGATTTCTGCCAAAAAGAAGTTCAAGGAAGCCTACGAGGCAGGTGATGCCGACCTGATTGCAGAGGCACAGGCGGAGATTGCCGAGGCCACGCTCAAGGTCAACCGCGCCAAGGAACTCAAGCCGATTGAGGTTGAGGAGCGGGAGTTCAAAACCGCTGCCGAGACCAAGCCCACCCTGCCGCGCCGCACCCAGCGCTGGATCGAAGACAACAGCGATTGGTGGGGCAAAGACGAAGAAATGACTGCTGCTGCGATGGGGCTTGACAAAAAGTTGCAGCGCGAATATGGTCCCGAATATCTTGGTAGTGATGAATACTTCAAAACTATTGATCGCACCATGCGCAAACGATTTCCCGAGTTCTTTGAGGACCGGAGCGATGAGGAAGAGCTTGACCCGCCTCCCCGAAAGAGGTCAGAACCGGCAGACGAGGATGATGAACCTCCGCGCCGTGCATCAAAACCCGCTGCAGTAGTGGCCCCGGCTTCTCGCAGCACACCGCCTAACCGCGTTCGGTTGAAGGGGTCCGAAGCGACGATTGCACGTCGTCTTGGGGTTCCTTTGGAAGAATACGCGCGACAGGTTGCCAAACTTAAGAGGGGTGAATAATGGAACAGCAAGTGCAAGGTAAACAAAACCGTCTGGATCGTGAACTGGAGTCTCGCCGCACTATGGCTCGTCCGCAGGCTTGGCGTGCTCCTGAGACGTTACCGTCTCCCGATGATCGTCCGGGTTGGAAGCACCGTTGGGTGCGTCTGTCTACGTTGGGACAAGCTGACCCCAGCAACATTTCCTCTAAGTTACGTGAAGGATACGAACCCTGCAAAGCAGAGGACTATCCCGAACTCATGATGTACGCTACCAACGAAGGCCGCTTTAAAGGCGGCATTGAGATGGGCGGACTGTTGCTTTGCCGAATCCCTGTCGAGTTCTTGGATCAACGTATGAAACACTACGAAGGCCAGAACCGTGCTCAGGTGGAATCGGTGGACAACAACTTCCTTCGTGAAAATGATCCTCGGATGCCTCTTTTCTCTGAGAAGAAGTCCAAGGTCACTTTCGGTTCTGGTTCTTAAATTTAGGAGTCTTAAATGGCTTACCCCACCATCGACAAGCCGTATGGCTTGAAGCCGATCAATCTGATCGGTGGTCAGGTGTTCGCCGGTCAAACTCGCCAGTATCAGATCGACCCCGCTGGGTTCGCTGGTAACATCTTTTATGGAGATGTGGTGAAGCTTGTATCGACGGGCTACATTGAAAAAGATACCGGTCAAGCGACCGCTACGCCTCTGGGCGTGTTTCAGGGCTGCTCTTACGTTAACGCGCAAGGCCAGACCATCTTCGCGCAGTACTACCCCACCGGGTACGCTGCCCCCACCGGCACCATCATCACTGCCTACGTGCAAGATGACCCCGATCTGCTGTTCAAAGCAGTTCTGGTTTCCGGTAACACCGAAGGCGGCAACGGTCTCACCCCGGCTTATCTGAGCCGTAGCGTGATCGGTACCAACGCTGAGCTGGTGCAAAACACTGGTGTCACCGCGACCGGCGATAGCCGCATCGGTGTGTACGCCACTACGAGCGCTACTACCGCTTCGCTGCCCATCCGCATCATTGATGTGGTCCCCGATACTGCCAACTCGTCTGGTAACTTTGTTGAAGTGATCTGCAAGTGGAATGCTCCGTACGTGGTTTCCGCCACCACCGAGCCGTCCGCTGGCGTCTTCACTACTACCAGCACTGTGACGGGCGGTCATCAGTACCTCAACCCCGTTGGCGTCTAATCGAAGGAGTAATTAACCATGGCTATTTCACGCGCACAACTGCTGAAAGAGCTGCTCCCCGGTCTGAACGCCTTGTTCGGTATGGAGTACGCTCGCTACGGCGAAGAGCACAAAGAGATCTACGAAACCGAGACCTCTGAGCGCTCGTTTGAAGAAGAAACCAAGCTGTCTGGCTTCTCCGCCGCTCCGGTGAAGAACGAAGGCGCTGCGATTGCTTATGACAACGCGCAGGAAGCTTGGTCCACCCGCTATACGCACGAAACCATCGCTCTGGGTTTCTCAATCACCGAAGAGGCGATTGAAGACAACCTGTACGACAGCCTGTCTGCTCGTTACACCAAAGCGCTGGCCCGTGCCATGGCCTACACCAAGCAGGTTAAGGCTGCTGCGGTCCTGAACAACGGCTTCTCCAACACCTACCCCGGTGGTGATGGCGTGTCCCTGTTCAACGCAGACCACCCGCTGGTGTCCGGTGGCGTCAACAGCAACACCCCCTCCACCCAAGTTGACCTGAATGAGACTTCTCTGGAAGCCGCCGTTATTCAGATCGCCGCTTGGACGGATGAACGTGGCCTGCTGATCGCTGCCAAGCCCAAGAAGATGGTTGTTCCCCCGGCCCTGATGTTCGTTGCCAAGCGTCTGCTGGACACCGAACTGCGTGTGGCTACTGCTGATAACGACATCAACGCTATCAAGCAGATGGGCGCTATCCCCGAGGGCTACACCGTCAACCACTTCCTGACCGACCCGAACGCTTGGTTCCTGACCACTGACGTTCCCAACGGCATGAAGCATTTCGTTCGCACCCCGCTGCAAAACAGCATGGACGG
>JACCEC010269782.1_pt1 | contig 19576 bp, 14 predicted proteins | sample 7450121 | NCBI WGS metagenome assembly JACCEC01 (sample SAMN15323455, study PRJNA562643) | freshwater metagenome | isolation source: river surface water | place: USA:Blue River Watershed | collected 2017-08-18 | reverse complement strand
GGCTCAAAGGCTATCAACGTTTTATGCGTAAACCACGCGGGAAAAACCTATCTCTTGCAAACTTTTTTACTATCGGAGATACTTGGGGGGCGTTAATTCGCAAACAACAAAGGAGAGTACTTCTCAAACCGTTTCTAAATCAGAAACATTTGCCGTACAGCTTTACAATGACTACACAAACCGCGATCCAATCGCAACACGCAGCAACACATCGTTATGTACCAACATCATCTAAGCCGATATCGCCTGAGAAAGTAGCTTCAGTACTTTCTGCCGAATGGGAACTCTTTTCCAAAAACACCAAGGGCTCAGCCTCTGAGAGCGCTCGTGCCCACCAATCACTGCCTCTAGGCGTGACTTCAAGCTTCCAGTACTGGGATCCATACCCAATCTCGATCGTCTCTGCCAAGGGCGCCTACATGACAGATGTCGATGGTCGCCAACTCCTTGATCTCTCGATGGGCTTCGGCGCGATGCTTGCTGGCCACCTCAACCCAATTGTTATTGAAGAAGTGCAAAATTCTCTTCAACAAGGAATGCTCTTTGTCACTCCTTCTCCTACCTCTACTGATGCTGCAGAACGAATCTGTAAGCGCTTTGGAATTGATCAGGTTCGCTTCACCAACTCAGGTACAGAATCAACCATGTACGCAGTTCGCGTTGCACGTTCTGCTACTCAAAAGATGGGTATCCTCAAGATTGAAGGCGGATATCACGGAAGTTATGATCCATTCGTCGTCTCTGCCAAACCTCCACTAAATAAGGCAGGCAAAGCAGATAAGCCAATTCCATATATCGAACCTAACTTAGTGCCCGGAGACATTTATGTTGTTCCCTATAACAACATTTCTGCTCTTGAAAAGATGTTTAAGAAGTATGCGAAAAAGATAGCGTGCTTCATTCTTGAACCAGTCTTGGAAAACATTGCAATTGTGCTCCCAGATGCCGGATACCTAGAGCGTGTTCGTCAGCTTTGCGATCAGTACAACGTTGTTTTGATATTTGATGAAGTGAAGACAGGTCTGACTGCAGGCGCTCATGGTGCATCTGCTCGTCTCGGTGTGCAGCCGGATTTGATCACTCTTGCAAAATCAATTGGTGGCGGTCTTCCGCTCGCTGCCTTCGGGGGTAAGAAGAAGTACATGGACTTCGTTACCAACGGCAAGATGGCTCATTTCGGTACCTTTAACGGTAATCCTCTTGCGATGGCGGGCGTTCGTGCAATCGATCGCATCTGTTCAGATGAAGCACTTGCAACGGCTGAAGATTTCAACTTGCAGGCTCTAATTCGCATCGGTGACATCATTGATGAGTATGAGCTGCCTGCACACACAGTTGGATTCGGCGTAAAAGGCTGTGTTACATGGTCAACAAAGCCTGTTCGCAACTATCGCGATTACAAGGCAACTGATTTCGGTGTGGCAGAAGCGCATTGGCTCTTTGCAATTAACCGCGGAATCATTACGCCGCCAGGACTTGATGAGCAGTGGTTGATTTCGTTGGCACACGGCCAAGCTGAGATTGATATCTTGGTGGAAGACTTCCGCGAATTCGCGCAAGCAATCAGAGGTTAATTACAGCTGCCACGCTCTTACTCCGCCGGCAACGCCTGCAGAGTTAGGGACAATCACAACATCGTCACCCATCAACGTTAAGTCGCGTTGTTGGATGCTGTGTGAATTTCCACCACCGATATAGAGGCGGTCCCATAAAAATACTGGGCGAAGTTCTGAGACCATCAAGCGCACGCGGCGTGACCAGAAGGTGTTTCCCATACGGCGACGTTCGCGGTCGCCAATCCATGTGTCATAAGTTGTATTGCGTCGCACTGTTGCATGAGACATTTCAAAGTGTGGAGAGAGTTTTCCGCCATGAAAGACAGAGAAGCCAAGTCCGGTACCCAAGGTAATAACAATTTCTAATCCAGAACCAATTACAACGCCAGCACCGTGTACCTCAGCATCATTAAGTACCTTTGCTGGAATTCCTAAACGTTCTGCGATGGCCGCTTCAGCATCAAAACCCCACCACTGCTCTTTAAGCTCGGGGTTCATACGAGTATGTGGGCCTGCATCATTGATGTAATGAGGAGTGGCAACAACGACTCCATTTCGGATCATTCCTGGAAGACCAACAGTGACGCGCTGTGCTTTAGGAAGTGACTTCGCAATCTTTTCAACTGTTTCAAGAAAACGTTCAGTAGAAAGCGGATATGGTGTTTCAACACGAGTAGGCGCTGCATGCATGGTTCCGGATTCATCAAGAACACAGCTTTTAATAAAAAGACCACCGCAATCGATGGAGAGCGTCATTGAACTCATGAAAGTGCATCCATAACTGTAATTGTTTCACCGAAGACCAAGTCAGAGGCAACTGATTGCCACTTCTTGCTGTTCTCATTAACCATATGAGCGTCCCATGAAGGACGATCAGTCCAGATTTCCCAGACATTAACGACGTTCTCTTTCTGGGTATCGCGGTAGATTTCAAGGAGCTCGCAGCCGGCCTCTGTGCGGATTACTGCTGCGTGCTGGTTAAGTTTCGACACAAATTCGTCGAACTTGCCGGGCTGCACATCAATAGCCACGAAGAGGAAGACTTTGCTCACTGGATAAAGATACCTGCTTATCCAAGCACTGGTAAATGTACGTCTGGAACTCTATGTTCACGATGCGCAACAACTGATGCGCTGTGATATTTCTCTATCTCTGCCAAGAAATTAGCATCAAGATATGGACGGCCATCAACGATTGAGCCTTGGACTCCTTCGATGACCGCAGCAACATCTTCTCCTGAGAGTGTTTTATAAGTCTCTAGCGCATGCGCCAAAGCCAAAACCTGATTGCGATTTTTGCGCAAAATTTCTTCAGCTTGAACAAGTAACTTACCTAGGTTCTCTTCAATGCGATCACTGAGAGCCATTCTCATCTGCTTCTCTGTGTCATCTTTTCCTTTTGGACCACCAGGTGCGCCCATTTCAAAGCGACGATTGCTGACATGTGAAGAAATAGTTGAACCCATTCCCCAATGGCCTTCCATTAAGGATGCAATAGTGGTTGCGCTCTCGAGGTCACCTGAAACTCCAGATGAGTTATCTCCTTCAAAGAACATTCTTTCGCCTGCAAGGGAGGCAAGAGATACCAAAATATCTGATTGATATTCGCTCTTCCAACGGGTGAATTGATCATCTGGCGGAATACTTGCCACCATACCTAAGTAATCGGAACCCTTTTCAATCGTTGCTAAATCAATTGACATATGTTGACGAGTGCGATGCGCCATCACTGCGTGGCACGCTTCGTGAACTGCCACTGCATGGCGTTCGCGCTCTATGTATTCAACATCTTCAGATGGTCCAAGCTCTTTCTGTTGCTTGGCTTTAATGATGTCAGACCATTCAATTGAGGTGCGACCATTTCGAATCGCCATAATCAACGCTTCGTTAATTGTGTCCTTAATCGTTGCACCCGTTGCATAAGGAGTGATTGTTGCAATCTTGTCTATCTCTTCAGCTGAAAGTGAGTGTGAAACCTTTGATAGATAGCCTTCATAGGTGCGGATACGTCCGGCCTTGCTTGGGTATCCAACGCGATACATACGATCAATACGTCCAGGACGAAGGAGCGCTTCATCTAAGGATTCCGGCATATTGGTCGCCATCACAACGAGAATTCGATACTTCGGTGGATTCTTTGGGCGCATACCTAGCGTGCGTCGCACAATACGATTAAAGAAACCACGTGGCTTCTTAAGCCCAGAAAGTTCAGTCAATAGCGCTTGCAAAGTTCCTGAGCCAGCGCCACCGCCTGCAGCGCCACCCATCACAAATTTTTCGCGGGTAATGGCCGAGACTGCAGATTCAGATAGATAAGTGCCGCCATGGCAGCTGCTTTCAAATACCTTTGACTTATTCATAGTGGATGCACGTTGTGGCCCACCTTGAGTAATGATTCCACGATTGCCAAGTGCATCTGCCTCGTCAAAGAAGACAACAACTCCACCGTAGCGCAGCGCCAACTTACGCAACTTACGGAAGAGGCTCTTTACCTTGAGGACTCCGATACCTATAAACATATTTGTAAATGCGCCTGGGTCAACAAAGACGAATGGCTTTCCAGTTTCTCCAGCCATTGATTCAGCCATCAGGGTCTTACCGGTTCCAGGAGGGCCCCACAAGAGAATTCCGCCTGGAACATATCCGCCATGCTTTTCAATCTCTTCAGGGTTTTCTAAGAAGAGTAGGTTTTCACGGATGCGATTGAGAACATGATCTTGTCCCCACACATCGCTAAAGCGGGTGCGAATGTCATCAGGGAAATAAGTATCAACGCCGCCGCGACTTAAGAAATAAAAGAGCGCTGCAAATTGAATAACGATAAAGACGACCGCAAACATGAGCTGTGCCAAAAATGGCAGAGCAGAAAGGAATGCCTTAGGAGCTAAGAAGAGCGCCTTAATTGGGGGTTCGTCATAAATTGCGCCAAGAATGACTGCAAGGAGGAAGACAATGAGCGCCCACTTAATGGCGCGTGAGATGCGAAAGCGAGTCCAATCGCTTAAGCGATGAATTTGGCGATCGACAAAGTCAAAGTAGCGCTTCCAAATTCCGTGATACGGCGCTAAAACTTCCGCGAGAATAAAGTGAATCTGCCGAATGACTTCAATAACTGCAAGAACAATCAGCCAAGACTTCGAGTTAGCAGTGTTTCTCAGCCCATCTTCTACGCTAAGAATCGGATTTTCAGCGAGGCTCGACCAGGTGAGTACAAGAAAGGTGATTGCAAAGAGCAATAAGAACTTGATGCGGTCATAGAAAGAGAGATGAATACGAGTCTTTCTATCAGTATCGCGTGGTCTGCTCGGGCGGTTCTCTAACTGGCTAACCTGGCTCATCGCGCTCCTTCTACTGTGAATGAAGAAACAATCTCTTCAATTTTCTTCTTATTCTTGGCATAACACTCGGTTGTGCATCGCACAACGAAGATATACATCGTTGTGCGGTCATTAGACATCAGCGATGTCTGGTTGATGGTCTGCTCTTTATCGCCAATCGAGAAGCTATAGACAGTCTGAACTCCCCGAGCGCCTTTCTGTACAACTTCCTGATCTACCAATATTTGGAAATCTGGAGCGCTGGGATCATCGCCCTCAATGATTTGAGTGACGGGGACAATCACATCTCGTAGGGTGTTGTAGGAGACAGAATTAATCTCGGAATTCTCTAAATCGCGAACGCGCGCAAATACAAGTGGTTGCGATGGAGCTGTTAAGTTGAAGACTTCAGAGACCTTTAATTTTTTATTGGTTGTGTATGCAACCTGCCATTTGACTAGAGCCTGACGCGCTGCGCCTTCAGGCTCAGTTGATTCTTTCTCATACTTATTCAGCGAAGCCGTTGATAAAGCTTTCCAATTAGTTGGAACAGAGAAGAAGACGCCTTCGCTCTTTGAAGCCGGATACAACTTCGAACTTTCAGTGCATGCGGTTAGCCCCAGGGTGAGCGAAACCGCAAGTGCGGCGGTGAGGGGGCGCTTCATCCCGAGATTCTCTCGGATTTATCGCAAGTGCGCCATAAATAGAGACAGCTGGTGCGCGCGAAGGGATTCGAACCCCTAGCCGTACGGCGCTATTCGACTTACAGTTTCAAGGATATACGGGGCTGTTTCTCTGTAGAACTCTTCCTTACCTTTGCCTAAGCTTTGCCGCAGAGCTTCATCATAAGTTGTCTTCGATTGAGTTGCTTGAAGGAGTTCTACAAATTTTGATAATCCGTATTTGGCGATCAAAAACTCGTTTGCTAGCGCTCCGACGGCATAAGACATTTCGAAAGATTCATATGGGGTTCGTTTCTCTGTCAAACGAAGAAGCTCGATGGCATCCTCAGTATTCTCAATTTTTTTCCAGTTCGAATTATCCTTAAATCTTTGCCAAACCATCCAATCCATGGCATCTGAGGCCCATCCTAGATTGCGAAAGGCCGACAAATATCCAATTGTGTTGGCGGAACCTTCACTTAAGTGAACGGGAATAATTTTCGAATACTCTGCCTCGCTCAAAAAAGTTCTACCCCCACCTCGCAAGAAGTACTCTTGAATCACATGTGCAAACTCATGTGCCGCCACTTGCGGCCATTCGTAATTCATAAAATCAGTCGACACGTAGGAAGCAGTTCCTAGAACCACAAGGCCATAGCTTTGATTTTGGTCCCGAATCCAACCTCCTCCACCTGTTACAAATGGCCGCTCTCGTCTGGATTCGAATCGTGCAACATTCTTCGCCATATCAGAAAATCTTGATAAGTTTTTAACTATATATTGCTGATCTTTCTCTGTAACTAAGGCAACCTTTATCTTAACCTTCTCTAAAAATAAGTAGTTCCATTTTGATGCTGCTTCCTCAATTTGTTTTTTTGAATATTCAATCATTTCCGATGGAAATGATTCGCGAATATCCCACACGATTTCTATATTTGAATGTTCTAGATCACTAGGTCTTTTGTTTAACTCTTCGAAAGCTTTTAGGCGGATAGGATTAAACTCATCCACACCTCTTGAATCGTTTGAAAAGAAGTCTCCGCTATCTGATTTTCGCTCGAGCACTCCGCCAACAATGCGATAGACCATGGGGCCCCTAAAATTTAACTGATCAGCAGATTTTGACTCACCTTGATTTGTTACCGTGGGCGAATTTTTTTCAGTCGGTGGGGCACCCACCGTTGTTGTGCCTCTAGGAAACTTTGCATCAGAACTTAAATTTAACGGAATACCTTTGTTCCATTTGAGTTTAGAGCCAAACTTAGTGCAAGTGAATTTTTTTCCAATTGCTATTTGAACAGCGCCGACCTTTGGGCATTTAGCCCCTGGCTTTGCGGTTTGGGCAGATGCGTTTACTGCTGAAGTAGTGACCAACAAAGAGATTATTGCTAGAAGAATACACGCGCGCTTCATCCCGAAATTCTCTCGGATTTATCGCAAGTGCGCCATAGATAGAGACAGCTGGTGCGCGCGAAGGGATTCGAACCCCTAACCTTCTGATCCGTAGTCAGATGCTCTATCCGTTGAGCTACGCACGCTTATTGAGTTGTGTATTGCGAATGCGAATACTACAGGCTTTTTAGAAAGAGAAAAACTCGCTAATTCAAGCCTATTTTCTTCTTAACCTCGCCAAGAAGTACTGAGCGGGCGACCCTCTGCATAACCAGATGCGGATTGAATGCCAACCACAGCGCGGTCTGCGAACTCTGCAAGGTTATGGGCTCCTGCATATGTGCATGATGAGCGAAGTCCAGAAATAATTTCATCAATTAAATCTTCAACACCCGGACGGTTTGGATCTAAGAACATTCGAGAAGATGAAATACCTTCTTCAAAGAGCGCCTTACGTGCACGATCAAATGCATCTTCTTGAGAAGTGCGCGCGTTGACTGCGCGCTTTGATGCCATACCAAATGATTCTTTATAAGCACGTCCAGAACTATCGCGCATCAAATCACCAGGAGATTCATATGTGCCGGCAAACCAAGAACCGATCATGACTTGTGAAGCACCTGCGGCGAGCGCCAGTGCAACATCGCGAGGATGACGTACTCCACCATCTGCCCAGACATGTGCACCTAACTTCTTGGCTTCAGCTGCGCATTCAAGGACGGCAGAAAATTGTGGCCGTCCAACGCCTGTCTGCATACGGGTTGTGCACATCGCACCAGGACCAACGCCGACCTTAATAATGTCTGCACCTGCTGCAACTAAATCGCGGACGCCATCTGCTGTCACAACGTTTCCAGCAACAATCGGAACTTTCAGGCCTAACTTCTTAATTGCCTGCAAAGCTTCAATCATTTTCTTCTGATGTCCGTGCGCGGTATCTACAACTAGAACATCAGCGCCAGCTGCAACGAGCTTGGCTGCCTTATCGGCAACATCGCCATTGATTCCGACTGCGGCGGCAACGCGGAGTTTGCCGCTGGTATCAGTTGCTGGTGTGTAGAGGGTGGCGCGAAGAGCCCCAACACGAGTAATGATTCCAACGAGGTCTCCGTTAGCGGACACAACTGGAGCCACAGAGCGAAGGCGATCATTAAGAAATTCAAAGGCTTGGCGTGGATCAAGAGTGTCCGGCATCATCGTTAACTCTTGGGTCATGACCTGGCTCAACTGCGTGAAGCGATCTACGCCGGCTAAATCATCTTCAGTCACGATTCCAACTGGCTTTGTGCCATCGACAATAACGATGGCGCCGTGTGCTCGCTTATGTATCAGAGATGCTGCATCGGCAACTGTCTCCTTTAAGGTCAGAGTGATGGGTGTTTCAAAGAATGTGTGTCGAGCCTTAACGGATGCAATAACTTCAGCAACGACCGGGATTGGAATATCTTGTGGGATCACGACTAACCCACCGCGACGGGCAACTGTTTCAGCCATTCGGCGACCGGCGATTGCAGTCATATTTGCTACTACGAGAGGGATAGTTGTTCCGCTGCCATCATTTGTTGAGAGATCAACATCCATGCGGCTAGTGAGCTTCGATTTGCTGGGAGCCATAAAGACATCGTCGTAGGTGAGGTCAAAGACCGGTTCATTTAGGAAACGCACGTACTAAAGCCTACCTAGTTTCAAGAGCTCTTCGCGAGTTACCGCCTTGCGGCGAGGTTTACCGACAGGCTCACCTGCAGCAATCTCAGCCTCATTAATAGCCTGCCAATGCATCTGAGTAACGATCTTATTGTGGGCGATGATCTCTGAGACATCGCCAGCGTTCTTTGGGGCCTTTAGATCTTCAACTAGTAATTTCATCACATCTGCAGCATCTGATTTATTGGTGCCGATGACTCCTGATGGTCCGCGCTTTGCCCACCCAACAACATAGATATTTTCAGTAACGCGACCGTCGACGTTAACAACCTTGCCCTTTTCATATGGAATACCTTCAAGAGATGCTGCTTCATAACCAATAGCAGTAATGACTAGGCCGCACCTAATGGAAAATGTCTCATCGGTACCTGTCTTTTTAAAGACCACTTCTTCAACGCGGTTGGCACCCTTAATTTCTACGGGGGTTGCAAGGAATTGAAACTTCATGGTGCGGGCATGATTTGTCGGTTCTTGCTCAGCAATCAACAACATCGCATCTAAGTTGCTCTTCACATCTTTTTCAGGTTCACTGCCTACGCGAGATATAGCTGCTTCAATATCTGACTTCTCGATAATGACATTTGTGTGTTCAAGTTTTGGTAGCTCGCGCAGTTCGGGGGAAGTAAAGGCGGCATGTTCTGGCCCTCGGCGAGCGCTAATGACTACGTTGCGAATTGCGCTCTCCTTAAAGGCATCAATCGCATGGTCGGCAGTATCTGTTGGATCTAGCTCACTTGGTTCAAGGGCCAACATACGAGCCACATCCATCGCCACATTTCCGGCGCCAATAACAACGGCTGTATCGCAGCTTAAATCAATCTCTTCATCCTTAAAGTCTGGATGTGAGTTGTACCAAGGAACGAATGCAGCAGCCGACATAGAGCCAGGCATATCTTCACCAGGGATACCAAGTCGCTTGCCTAAAGCTGAGCCGGTAGCAATAACAACGGCGTCATACATATCTTTCAGTTGCTCAATTGTTAAATCAGAGCCGAGTTCGACGTTGGCGAAGAGTCTGAAGTTTGGCTCGTTTGCAACCTTCTCAAAAACCTTTGCCACAGTTTTAATCTTGGGATGATCTGGTGCAACGCCACTTCTTACCAAGCCCCAAGGGGTTGGCAAGCGCTCAATCATGTCGATAGAGAACTCCAACTCCTCTGTCTGCAGATTATTGAGTGCAAGGGCGGCAAAGTAGCCGGCAGGACCAGCACCGACGATTGCTACTTTGTATTGAGGCACTGCCCAAGGTTACCGCGCTTAATCGAGGGCAATCACGGCGTGAGCGCGCGACCTGCCTGCGGCGATGGTGCGTGCATTTACTTCATCGCTGCCACGTGACCAGCTTTCGGCAGCCTCTGGGCTCTTGCCATAAGCGATGTGTCGAGCGATAAGGCGCTCTAGCCGTTTCTCATCATCAACATCGATAAACCAGATTTCATCAAGTAAATTAGCGATTGCTTCCCATCCGCCTGTGTCATGAAGTAAGTAATTGCCTTCAACGATAACAACCTTAGTCTCTTGGGTAACAACTCCTTGAGCTGCAATAGATTCTTCAATGGAGCGATCAAAAACTGGATAGTAAATATCAACTGATTTTTCAGCACGGATGCGTTGTAATAGAGAAGCAAAGCCCGCAACATCGAAGGTATCTGGTGCACCTTTACGATCTGCAAGGCCGAGTTCTTGCAGAACTGCGTTGCTCAGGTGATAGCCATCCATAGGAACGACGGTTACTTCAGAGCTGTTTAACTCTTGCAGCAGATATGCCGACAAGGTCGATTTTCCGGCGCCTGGCTTTCCAACTATTCCGACAAGAGCGCGATCAGTTGAGCGATTCAATAACTCTCTTGTGCGCAGCAAGGCTCCTTCTTTGCCGCTGATTACACCTGTCATTGTGAAATATTAACGGCTATTCTTTTGCTATGTCACAGAGTTCAGCAGTCCCAGCGAAGTTACCGTCTAATCAATTCGATCACTTTTACCGTGGAGGCAATCGCATTGGTGCACTGCGCCATGGCCCTGGTGGACCGATGCGTCCAGAAGAGTGGATTGGTTCAGTCACAACTCGCTTTGGTGAAGCAGAGCAAGGGCTCTCAAAGCTCAGCGACGGAACGCTTTTGAAAGATGCCATCAAGAACGACTCTGATGCATGGTTGGGGGCAGACCATGTAAAAAACTTTGGTTTGAGTACCGAGATTCTTATCAAGCTACTCGATCCCGATCAGCGCCTACCTGTTCACTATCACCCCAATAAATCTTTCGCTAAGCAACATTTAGGTTTAGATCACGGCAAGACAGAAGCGTGGATCATCCTTGAAGCACCTGCTGGAAGTGGCGTGGGGCTTGGCTTTAGAGAGACACAAAATAAAGAAGATCTGTTGAAGTTAGTTCGTAGCCAAGATTCTGCAGCGCTGCTTGCATCTCTTCGTCGCGCTGAGGTTTCTGTTGGGGATGCGATCTTGGTTCCAGCCGGTGTTGCTCATGCCATCGATGCCGGAATCTTCTTACTAGAATTACAAGAGCCAACAGATTTATCTGCCCTTCTTGAATGGGAAGGCTTTGCAGTTGATGGCATTAAGGATGGCCACTTGGGCCTTGGCTTTGAGACTGTGACAGATGCTCTCAAACTAGATCCGCTGACAGATAGCGAATTCGAATCGTTAATCGCACGAAATGCCTTAACCGGTGGTTCGCTTCGTTCGATTCTGCCGCTTAAGGCGGATGGTTACTTTAGAGCGCATTTAGCGCCACAAGCCGGCGACTTTGAAGCGGGCTTTGCCATCGCGCTCGTGCTCAATGGTTCTGGTTCTGTGACATTTGCAAACGCGCCTTCGATGGAAATTACTCAAGGTGATGCGCTTGTGATTCCGCATGCAGCAGGAAACTACTCAATCAGTGGCGCAAATGTGATTGTCTGCCGCCCGCCATTGGCAGAGCTAGCGCGCGTTGCTATTTAGCTGAATCTGGTTGTCCGTAAACATTTTGATAGCGATCAAATAGCTTATCGATATCTGCTGGGTTAATAATCTGCAGAGTTCCCATTGTTTTGGCAATCCAGGTTGTCTTAGCAACATCTTCACACATCACCGCTGACTTAACTGCAGCTGTTGCGTTTTTGCCGATGGTAAAGACACCGTGATTTTTCATTAGTACTGCAGTAGATCGATGACCGGAAAGGGTTTCAACTACGCCTTTACCAATTTCGTCGTTACCAATGAGGGCAAAAGGACCTAGTGGAATTTCTCCACCAAATTCATCTGCCATTGCAGTGAGCGCACAAGGAATAGCGCTATGAATAGCTGCCCAGGCAGCTGCGTAATTTGAGTGGGTATGAACCACGCCATTGACGTGGCTCATGTGGCGATAGATATACGCATGCGTTTGAGTATCACTCGATGGCGCCAGATCTCCCTCAAGAACATTTCCATCAAGGTCGCAGATAATCATCTGTGATGGTTTGAGTTCTTCATACATCACACCGCTTGGTTTGATCATAAAGCTCTTGCCATCTTCCATACGTTCAGAGACGTTGCCAGAGGTCCATGCAACTAAGCCATAACGTTGTAAATCAATATTGAGTTTGCAGATTTTCTCTCGAAGTTGGCTGTGGGTTGTCATTACGCTCCTCCTAAGAGTGCACGATCGCGGATAGCGCGCAGTGAATGCATTGCGCCATTGTGTCCAAAATCTTCATACAGTTCGTTGTAGTGGCGATAGAGCTGGTCATAGACCTTGGCGTTGGCAGCGTTTGGTTGGTACGACTCTGTCGCAACGCCTCCCATAGCAGCGCCTGCTGTAACAACATCTGGGTAAGCGCCAGCGGCGACTGCTGCATGAATCGCAGAACCCAGAGCAGGACCTTGGGCGGATCGAATAATGGTGATTGGCATATTGAGAACATCAGCGTAGATCTGCATTACAAAACTATTCTTAATCAGCCCACCTGCTGCAATAAATTCCTTGACTGGTACACCTGATTTATTAAAGGTTTGAACAATTTTGCGAGCACCATATGCAGTTGATTCAACAATTGCGCGATACATCTCTTCTGGCTTTGTTGCGAGAGTCATTCCTACAATTAGCCCAGATAGTTGGTGATCAACCAAAGTAGAACGATTTCCACTCTGCCAATCGAGTGCAACTAGACCGTGTGCACCAACAGGCTGCTTGCTTGCCAGCTGCGATAGGTAGGTGTGAATATCAACCCCAGCACTTTCTGCCGCAGCTGTATATGAAGCTGGCGCATAGTTATTGGCAAACCAACCGAAGATATCGCCAACGCCAGATTGGCCGGCTTCATAACCAAGTTTCCCGCTGATAATTCCGCCATCAACGACTCCACACATTCCAGGAACTTCAGCAAATTTTTCAGAGACCATCACGTGGCAGGTTGATGTGCCCATGATTGCAACCATCTGTCCTGGGTTAACAGCGTTTGCGGCAGCCGACGTGACATGTGCATCAACGTTGCCAACAGCTACTGCAATTCCTTCAGGTAGACCGGTCCAGCCCGCAGCTTCTGCCGTTAGCGTTCCAGCGAGCGCACCTAACTGTCCAATTTCATGTTCTAGCTTTTCAGAGATGAAGTTTTCAAACTTGGGATTAAGCGCTCCTAAATATTCGCGGCTGGGATAGGCGCCATCTTGCAACATGCCTTTGTATCCTGCCGTACAGATATTGCGCACATACTTGCCACAGAGCTGCCAGATAATCCAGTCAGCAGCTTCTACCCACTTATCCATAGCGTTATAAATCTCAGGCGCTTCTTCAAGAAGCTGTAGCGCTTTAGCGAACTCCCATTCAGATGAAATCTTTCCGCCATAACGTGCAATCCATGGCTCTTTTCGAGAGTGAGCTAAATCTGTAATGCGATCTGCATGTGGTTGCGCCGCATGGTGCTTCCATAACTTCACAAAGGCGTGTGGGTTCTTGGAAAATTCAGGTAGCTCTGACAGTGGAGTTCCATCTTCTTTGACAGGCAAGACTGTGCAGGCAGTGAAATCTGTCGCGATACCGATTACTTGTGCTGGGTTGATTCCTGATGATTTAAGAACTTCTGGAACCGTTTTCTTGAGAACATCGACGTAATCAGATGGAACTTGTAGCGCCCAATCGGGTGGCAGTTTGGCACCTGATGTTGGAAGAACTTCTTCAATAACTGCATGCGGATATTCAAAGACTGCAGTTGTGATTTCTGCGCCATCGGAGACTCGCACGAGCAACGCGCGCCCGGAAAGGGTTCCGTAATCAACGCCAATGACATATTTTTCATCAGAAGATGGCATACACGAAAGCCTATCTTCAATCTGCGGAGACGAGGAGATTTGAACTCCTGAAGGGTTTAACCCCTTACCTCGTTAGCAGTGAGGCGCACTCGACCGGGCTATGCGACGTCTCCAAGTGTGGGTGAAGTCTACCGCCCTAGCGACGGCGAATTCTCCGCACAATTCTCCAGGCGATTAGGGCGAGCAAGAGAAGGCCGACGCCCTCCCAGAATGAAATCGGCAAACGCGAGTGCGCATCGAGAGCTTCGCTGACGACTGAACCCTCGGCAGTAATGCGCAGTTGCGAAACGACTCCGGCATGGTCGCTTCCGTAAGGTGGCGCTTGCCCAATGATCTTTGAAGTTAGAACTTCAATTCCATTCTTAATAAAGATGTAATCGAGGCGATCGGTAAAGCCAAAGTCGTTACCCATCTCTTTCGCTGCAACTCTCCGTGCAGAATCTGCGCCAGTTAGTAACGCGTTCATTCCCCAGGTGAAAGTTGCTGGGTCACTGGCATCAGGGCCGGCATCTGTGAAGTTAGCTTCACGCATGACTTTATAGGCGTTGCAGAGTGAAGATTCCGTTGGACATTTCTCGCTGGCTTCAGGTTGTTCTCCTGGGTTAGCAAAACCCTTTGCACGAGGATCGCGTGGATCAGAGTTGAAATCACCAATCACAACTATGGGAGATTTAGTTTTTGTTAGATCAGCAACTAATTGTCGTGCTTGATCAGCAGCCTTTGGCACTTTATTGCCATCCCATAAAGATTCAAGGTGGGTGCTGACAAAGCGAACATTACTTCCTTGCATCGTAATATCTGCCCAGGTGTAGCCACGATAGATTTCCATGATTGTTGGAACAACTTTGTAAACAGCCTCGTATTCAGAGTTACCAACTTGATTGACATACTGATTGAGCTCCTTCTTAATCAGAAGAGCATCACCAATTTGAAATCCACATGCCGCAGAGTCCTGACCGAAGAGCGGTTGAAAGGTCTTGGCATCGGTAACTTTAGTAAGAAATGGAATTGGTCCAATTGAATAACCAGGATTGAAAGCCTGCTCTCCATCTTTTTCAGCAATGATATATGTGCCATCAAGTGCTGCTAGTAACTCTGTTGTGAAGTTATAAACTTCAGTTTTTGAACTCCAGGGTTTTGCTTTGCAGTACCAAATAGTGGCTTCTTGCAGCCCGATTACATCAGGTGATTCATCAGTAATCTCCTTGGCAAGAATCGCTTTACGTTCTGAAAAGTTAGTTTGTTGAACTTGCTCCCACATGAATTGGGCAGCAGCTGGCAGATTTGGGATTAGCTCAAGAGCCACACCGACATCTGCCCCCAAGTAAATGTTTCGGGACATGACGGTAAATGACTCTTCATCGGCGTGGGCGGGCGCAATCGGCGCGGCTAGCAGGATGGCCGAGAGCAGCAGCGCTACTTTTTTCATAGCTGCGTATCGATTGGCTTGCTAAATTCTAAATTGGCTCTCACGCTTTTAGTTTACTCACGCTACTATTCCTAAATGAGCGCTGCGCAGATAAAAGTTGAAATCTTTGATGAACGCCAATGCATTCTGGGCGAGGGGCCGGTTTCTTCGGGTCCTACCCATTCTGAGGTGCAATGGGTTGATATCGAGGGAATGAAAGTTCTCTCACGCAATCTAGAGACAGGCCACGCGAGCGAGTATTCAGTCTCAGAGCACATCGGCTTCGTTATTCCAACAGAATCTGGAAAAGATCTCTTGGGAACTGTCAGCGGACCGGTGTTGTATGACGGAAAAGATTTCACACCATTTGTTACTCGTAGCGAGCCAGATGCCATTCCAATGCGGTGGAATGACGCCAAGGTAGATCCTGCAGGTGATTTATGGCTTGGATCGATGTCATATACCGAAGATGGTGGCCATGGCGCTCTCTATCGCTTGAAGGGCAAGACCAAAGAGCTCAAGAAGTTTGTTCCGGGAACAAGCATTAGTAATGGTCTGGCATGGAGCGCTGATCGTAAAACTTTCTTCTATATCGATACGCTTAATTTTGGAGTAGATGCCTTCGACTATTCATCTGAAGGAATAACCAACCGTCGCTTGATTGCACCATTTAGCCAAGACCTTGGATATCCAGATGGCATGTGTATCGATACTGAAGATGGTCTCTGGATTGCCTTTTATAACGGCGCTGCTATTCGTCGATTCGATACTCGCAACAACTTTGCCATGACTCATGAAATCAAAGTTCCAGCTACTCGCACCACATCATGTGCATTTGCTGGCAAGAATCTTGATCAATTAATCATCACCAGCGCTGAGCGAAATAACCCAACCAGTACTGCAAATGATGGACAGACCTTTATCTGCGAACCAGGCTTTAGAGGGACAGCAACAACGCTATTTGCTGGCGCTTAATGAGATTCGCGTGGAGTCTTAGAACCGCTAGCTCCGCGTAAGAAATCAAGGTCTGCACCTAAATGCAGTTGCTCTACATGATCGATATACAAGCGCTCCCAGCCACGGTCTGGCTTGGCTAAAGCATCTGTCATTGCAGCCGATGGTTGGCGCGCTGCTAGTTCTTCATCAGAGATCTTTACATTGAGAGTACGTGCAGGAACATTGAGTTCGATGACATCACCATTCTGCAACTTAGCAAGTGGGCCACCTAGCGCACCTTCAGGTGATACGTGCAGGACTACTGTTCCAAATGCTGTTCCGCTCATACGACCATCACAGATACGAACGAGATCGGTAATTCCTTTTTCTAGTAACTTCTTTGGAATCGCCATGTTTGAGACTTCGGGTTGTCCTGGATAACCCTTAGGACCACATCCACGCAGTACTAAGACACTGTTCTCATCAACATCTAAATTAGGATCATCGATGCGAGCATGGAAATCTTCAATGCTCTCGAAGATTACCGCTTTCCCTGTATGAACTAATAGCTCTTTGCTTGCCGCTGCTGGCTTAATGATTGCTCCATCTGGAGCGATATTTCCACGCAATACTGCGATGCCTGCTTCAGGTTGAAGAGGTGCGTCGTATTTTTTAATAACAGTGTCGTCATATATCTCTGCATTTTGGATCGAATCCACATACGGCTTTCCGGTGACCGTAATTGGAGTGCGGTCCAACAACTTTTCTACTTCTTTCATGACTGCAGTAAGACCACCAGCGCGGAATAAATCTTCCATAAGGAATTCGCCAGCAGGCTGAAGATTCACAAGAAGCGGAATACGTGAACCGATGCGGTCAAAGTCATCGAGTGTGAGATCTACTCCGAGACGACCTGCAATCGCAAGTAAGTGAACGACTGCATTGGTAGAGCCACCGATTGCACCGAGTGCAATGATCGCATTGCTAAACGCTGCTTTAGTCATAATGTCACTTGGTTTGAGATCTTCTTCAACCATCTTGACAATGCGGACACCAGATTCGTGCGAGCCTTGGAAAAGTCGGCTATCTGCAGCTGGAATGCCAGCAAGTCCTGGCAAGCTCATGCCAAGTAGCTCTGCCATGCTCGCCATAGTTGACGCTGTTCCCATTGTGTTGCAATGGCCCTTACTGCGAATCATTGATTTCTCTGAATTATAGAAATCCTCTTGCGACATCTTGCCTGCACGTACTTCTTCGCTAAATTTCCAGACACCAGTTCCGCAACCTAGAAGTTTTCCTTTGAAGGTTCCGTTGAGCATTGGTCCACCAGAGATAACAATGGCCGGGAGGTTTACAGAGGCTGCTCCCATAAGAAGTGCTGGAATAGTTTTATCGCATCCACCAAGTAGAACTACGCCATCAACTGGATTTGCTCGAATCATCTCTTCGGTAGACATCGCAACCATATTGCGCCACAAAGCAGCTGTCGGGCGAACATTTGATTCTCCGAGTGACACCATCGGCAAGTTGTATGGAACTCCGCCGGCTTCCCAGATTCCATTCTTTACGCTTTGAGCAACTTCATCGAGGTGCATATTGCAAGGTGATAGATCAGATGCAGTGTTGAGAATCGCAATCTGTGGGCGCTTGCCGTTTAGAGCTGAATCAGGATTACCACGGCGCATCCAAGCGCGGTGAATGTAAGCATCTTTCGAATTACCGCCGTACCAATCAGCGCTGCGCATTTTCGTATCCTATCCCTTAAGAAGTTACGAAGTAAGCCCGCTGCAAGCAGGTTTTGGGCCGCCATTTGGATTTCCGTAGCGATGATAGGTAATTGCCACAGATTGTTCGATCAACCAACGAGGAGCTTCGATATCTCCGCGCTGTGCAACAGGTCTGTGGTCGACAGAGATTCCTTGCTGCAACATCTCAAGAACCGGCGGTTTACTAGAAGCCAGCCAGCGAACGCGCGAGAACTTCTCTTTTACATCACTTAAATCAGTTGTGAAGATAACTTTTGCACCGGTCTTTTCGCAGATGTAGTGAATAAGTGATTTCTCAGCCTGCGTTGTTGATTCATCGACTACCACAACAATCGGCGCCAAATAGTGGCGATAGCGTTGGAAGTTCTTTTCTACGAGAAGACCTGATCTATCAATAGCTTGTGAACCAACCTTGCTCCACCACGTGTTCACACCGTAAATAGCCGCTTCTAAGTTGGTCACTCTCGGCCAATTGCGCAGAGTATTTACATAGTTCAGGCCGCCCGCTTTGGCATTTGGCCCAACGGCAGATTTCTTCCATCCACCAAATGGTTGGCGGTTAACAATCGCACCAGTGATTCCGCGGTTGACATAGAGATTGCCTGCTTCAACGCGATTGATCCACTCTTCGCACTCTTTCTCATCAAGAGATTGAATTCCAGCAGTTAAACCAAACTCAGTTTCATTCTGCCAATTTATCGCGGTATCAAAGTTTGGCGCTTCAATCACTGCAAGGACTGGACCAAACCATTCATTACGGTGTGACCATGAACCAGCTTTGACGCCAAGCTTGACTCCAGGACGCCACATTAAACCTGCGCTATCTAACTGCTTAGGTTCAACTAACCAGCTTTCACCGTCATCAAGCTGAGTAAGTGCGCGATTGAGTGCGCTCTCTGCAGGTCGAATAATCGGGCCCACAGTTGTTGAAAAGTTCCATCCAGCGCCAACGCTTAGGGATTCAACTGCATCTTTGAGTTGGCGAACAAATGCTGGATCGTTATAGATATGTGTATCAACGATGGCAAGAGATGCTGCAGAACACTTCTGCCCGGCATGGCCAAAGGCTGATTGCACCAAATCCTTCACAGCTGCATCAATATCTGCACAAGAAGTAATGAGGATTGCATTCTTTCCGCTGGTCTCTGCCATCAAGTTGATTTCAGGACGCCATGACGTAAACAAAGATGCGGTATCAAATGAGCCAGTGAGGATTAACCCGTCAATATCTGGATGTGTGATGAGGTGCTTACCGTTCTCATCATCGCGCATCGGCAAGAACTGCAGAACATCCTTTGGAACTCCACCAGCCCATAGGTGGCTAACAATTTCCCAAGCCGTAGCGACGGTTTCTGGTGCAGGCTTGAGGATGACGGTATTTCCAGCAGCCAACGCTGCACAGACTCCACCAATAGGAATTGCATATGGGAAGTTCCAAGGAGGTACAACCAAGATGGTTCCAAGTGGAGTTGATTCACCAAAGTTCTGTGCAGTCGTTGCATAGAAGCGGGCAAAATCGATTGCTTCAGCAACTTCTGGGTCTGCCTCTGC
>JACCEC012524431.1_pt1 | contig 19583 bp, 46 predicted proteins | sample 7450121 | NCBI WGS metagenome assembly JACCEC01 (sample SAMN15323455, study PRJNA562643) | freshwater metagenome | isolation source: river surface water | place: USA:Blue River Watershed | collected 2017-08-18 | reverse complement strand
GGCCAGCGAGACGAGATAAGTTTGAATTAACTTATAATCGAGATCTCTTAAATCCAGTTGTGAATGCTGAAATAGCATTTCATATGTCACGAGGTGGCGAGAACTGGACTTCTTGGAAGGGTATGACTCCTAGAACGAAGGAATGGCTTGCTAAATATCCGACTAGCTTTAAGCCTTCCCCATGCAAGGAAGATCGTCCGAAGAAGAAAGACTAAAAAGTGGATATTAGAGTTGTAAGGGCATATTTAAAGAATCATAAAGATTCAGATACAGAATGCCCTTACGACCAATACCAGTGTTTGCCAAACATAGATCATTTTGATACAATCTATCTATATTGCCTAGCATGTAATTATAAAATTGAACTAGGCTTGAATGTTTACGATAAAATGGAAAGAGCGGTTGGTGGAACTAAAAATCAAAGTCCTGGACAAGGGTTACGTTAGATTTGTAGATAAGCTTGGAGATGACTTATCAGTAGTAAATGCAGCCAGAGTCTCCTATGATAAAGAAAGTAAAGAATTAAGTGAGCGAGATAAGAAGCTCATATCATTTTTAGTTAGAGAAAACCACACTAGTCCTTTTAGACACGCAGCAATAACATTTGAAGTATATGCACCACTTGTAGTTGCTCGACAATGGTGGAAATATGCAGTTGCATCATCTCATATAGATGAGCAAAACGGTTGGAATGAATCTTCTCGTAGATATATTACAGAGAATGAAGAGTTCTATATTCCGCTCCCCAATGAGTGGCGTTCGGCGCCAGAGAACTCTAAACAGGGATCTGGCGATCCAGTATCTTCTGAAATTGGTGCTAAATACTATATGGGTTTAATTCACCTTGTAGATAAGGGTTTAGAGCTATATAAGGAAGCATTGAGTGACGGCGTCGCACCAGAACAGGCCCGCTTATTACTTCCAGCATATTCGATGTATGTGCGATGGCGGTGGACAGTTTCATTGCAGGGCGTAATTACATTTTTAAATCAGAGATTACCGCATGATGCACAATCAGAAATCAGAGATTATGCTGAAGCAGTAAAGAAAATTGTGGAATATTATTTCCCAGAGACATATAAGACAATAATGGAGAGCTATGAGTGACGATTCGAAAATAGAAGCACCATCTAACAGTATCGACGATAACATCGGTATCGTCACATATATTATGCTATCACGCATCTATGATGCGCTATGCATTATAGGTGACGGAGTTGGAAAGGGTGAAGAGATCTTGCAGATGATTGAGGCACATAAGTTTGGTAGACTACTTGGGCCAGATCCAGCGCTAGATGGCACTATGGAGCCTATAGAGGAAAATCTAAGTGAAGCATAAGAAATCTTTTGTGCTAGGAACAGTAGCGCTTATTTCTGGCTTAGGAGCTATAGCGGCCACAATATATGCTGTTAAAGTTGTATCAGATCTTTTAGAAGAAATTGACTTTTCGGTTGACGAAGAAAATGAATTCTAGTATAATTTAAGTAGTGCTTGGTTGTAGCGACCACCACGCTCCCTTGCATTAGAGGCCTCCAGTTTTCCGCAGAACTGGAGGCTCTCGTCTTATAGGAGGGAAAATGGCTTATTCTAGATTCTGGGATTCAGATATCTACATATATCCCCATGTAGACGGGTATATCGAGTGCTGCGGGTGTTTACTTGACCCCAGTCCTGAAAGTGGCTTATTTGGCCTTTCAAAAAAGATTAAAAATGATTCTGATCTAGCTCTACACCTAGCAGAACATGAGGCGGCGGGACATAAAATGCCAAAAGACCTCTATAAGCGTATTACAGCAGATAGGCATAGATATATTAAACTATGAGCAAGAGATATTATTTACCTGATGAAATAAGACCTTATTACTATAAACAATTGCAAGATAAGTACGGGACATGTACTTTATGCAAGAGAAGGATTAAAATCCTTACTCCCTCCGCCGAGTTTTTACCTAAAGAAAAGGGAGATTATGCCTTATATCCCTTTTGTAAGCATTGTGCAGACACTCTATATAGAAAGCATTCTAAGAAGAAGCTTCAGAATTAGATCTAAAATGTTTCTTGCATACTGAAATGACCTTATTTGGAATTACATCCCAGTATTCTGCTTTACTCTCACAGTAATAGCATTTATTCTCTTTCATGTAATACCAGCCTTTTCCTTTGCATTGTAGAGAATACAATTATACACGTATTCTCCTAGTCCTTCTTCAAATTTATCCCAAAAGTGCTTTTTAGATCCAAATTGACCTGTAGCCTGTTTTAATCTAACTGTTTTAGCCATCCATACTTCAAATTCATAATTATTTGGATGCCACCATTTATCTACGATATTTTTATTAGCCTCTGCTGCAGCCATGGCTTCTTCTGACCAATAAGGAAGCTTCTTCCTATATGCGTCAAGAAATAGCCAAACTACTTCAGCAGATTCTAGCTTCATTTTTTCCCAATCTGGTTTTTTATATGAAGCTATACGTCTATCCATCTCCTGCTTATATTCCTCTTTCCATTCATATGATTTCCAGAGTTCTACGCAAGATATGCCTTCCGCCTCAAATATCTCTTTGTATTTATCCATTTCATTTCAGTTGACTAGAATTTAAATTATACAAAATGTTAATATAATTTTTATTTTTAAGTATACCACGGATCATACACTAAATCTAGTTGACTAGAATTTAAATTTTATAAAATGTTAATATCTGTTTATTTTGTATGATGCATAGTAAAAAAGTAATAAATTGGACAAATAGTGCGCCCATACCGTGTGATTTAGCTCTCATTTTTAGAAAATGTCCGATTTATACTCATTTTAGACTTGAAAATGTCAGTGGCAGGGTGTAGGCTTGTCTTATTAGATAGAAAGGAATAGGAAATGAATACAATCCTAGAAACTAGAAACGATTTCCTAATCGTAGACCCTAAAGAATATAAGGTGTGTCCAGTATGGGGACACTATGTATATTTCAAGCATGATTGTGACAAGGCTCACAACTAAGACACGGCGTGTCACCTTGATAAAATTGAATAAATCTGAAATAATACTAACTAACTAAAAGAAAGAAGGTAGCTAAATGAACGCTAATCTATACTCAATTGAAAATCTCCTAATCGGTAAGGCTTATCGTAGCCGTTCCATTGTTGGAATTATCGAGGACGCTGAGCCTCGCCCTAATGTATGGTATAAAGATGCTGATGCGTATCTTGTCCGTGTCCGTCCTACTAATGGCGGTCTAGATGAATACCGCACTCTAGCGGTAGCCCATGTGGGCTAAGTCACACACGCCTAACGGCGTGTCGCCTAGACTTTGTCAGTCCCCTCTGATAGTCTAACGACATAATAAAAAACTAAATAAAGGGTATGAGCCTAGCAAATAAACCGAAAGGGTGAGCCTAGCAAATAAGACCCTAACAAATGAAAGGAAAACTAGAAATGCTAAACGCAATAACAAAAGTAAAATGCGATGAATGTAATGGTGCTGGATTTATCTTCTGGGGAGATGAAGATAACTACGATGTAGAGACTTGCGAGTGTGTAGCGTAATGTATAACCTAATAGATGAAATTGAAATGTTTTTGGAAGAATATGGATTAGCAGTTGTGCTAGTAACGGTGAATCTTGTCGGATTCATAATGTATAATGTAGTCAAATAAAAAGAAAAGGAATAAAGAAAATGGATAGATACTTACTAATAGAATTAGGAGAAGAGGGAATTTCTATTGAGACCGCTCAAGCAGATTTCTACGCTTCATGGTTAGGCATTGGTCTAATTGTTTTATCAGTAATCGGTTATAAGATTTATAAAAAAGTAAAAAAGTAAAATGCTAAATCTAATAATGGCCGTGATTGTGATCACACTCCTAGGATATGCAATAACTGGGATGTGATCTATCTCACACCCGCCTTCGGCGTGTCGACTTGACAATGTCCCAAATGTCCGAATTTGCGGCGGTGTCGGGCGTGTCTGTGGATAAGCATGTGGATAAGAAATCTTTGTGATAAACATCACAATGTCCGATTTATCCCTATTTTCAAGTTGAAAATGTCAGACCCCTATGCTAATCTTTAGGTATTAGATAAAAAGAAAGGAGTAGAAAATGTTTTCAGATTTCTACAAAACCCCAAAGGGTTATTTTCAAATTCTCAATGAGAGAGGTTCTGATACCTGTTCTCACAATAGTTTCAAAGATGAGAGAGGTTATACTTTCTCAAATGGAAAAACTTCCATAATTCGCACTTGCGAAAATTGTTCAGCAAATAAAAAGTTTGCTAGTTATCTAAAATAGAAAGGAGCAGAAATGCTTACTCAAAAAACATTTGATAAAATCGTATTTGAATATCAACATGGTGGTGTTGAGCAACATCATCCAGAAATAAATCTAACTGAAAGAATTTGGCTAATAAAATATTTAGCAAAACTTCCGTTTCATAAAGATTGCGATTGCGAAATAAAATAAAATTTATTTCAAAATGCGGTGTGTCGATTTGACAGATCGCAAAAAATCGCCGCTACAGCGGCAAATCGGACAATTCGGACATTTACGGCGTGTCGCTTACGAACTTTGTGATTTTTATCACAGGAAAATTGTCTCAAAATTTGAGATTGGAGTGGCAAAATGTCAGTGGGTTATGATAGCCTTACGGAGTAAGATAAAGAAAGGACAGAAAATGAAAATCTCTGTAAATGAAAATTACTACTCAACAGGCGAAAGTTTCTTTTGCTGTGATGAACAAGTAGTCAAAATGTATTGTGAGCCTCACGGCGAATTTATGGGTTGCTATTTCTGTGAATTTGATTACACAGACCCTTGTGAGTGTGAGGTTTCTCACACCGCCTAAACGGGGTTTCAATTTGAAAATGTCAGTGGTTTTTGGTAATCTACCGATAACAATAAAGAAAGGAAAACTTAGATGAAAACTTATTCAATTCCAGACCTTCTAATTGGTCACACTTATTACCCTCGCTCAATGGCGAGAAAATACCAATACGGCGAAATCAACTTTGCCGAAAAGCGTGAGGATATTTGGCTTGACGGCTATGAAGCCTACGCTATCCGTTTCAATGGTGATAAATGGGCTACTATTGCCGTGAAGGTGTCTGACTAAATGTCAGACCCTTCCCCTATAATCCAATTACCAAAAGAAAGGAAAACTAAAAATGAAAAAATGCTCTCTATGCTACGGAGAAGGTTATCTCTACTATGGAGATGAAGAAACTTTTGATGTCGTGACTTGCGACATTTGCGAAGGAACAGGAAAGGAAAACTAAAATGGATTTGATCGATTTCAGAAATTATGTCACCGCCCAGCGTGAGGCGAGCAAGGCAGAGGCATTGTCGGTGCTATCTGCTACAATTCAGAAAAATAACGAAAGAAAGGAAAACTAAAATGACTTACACAATGTCATGGGAACGCCCAAACTATTCTTGGGATAATTACTACGAGGATAACTCAGAGTTATTCACTACGCCTGAAGTGGAAACTGACCCACTTGACCTTACAGAAATTTCAATGTCAGAAATTTCTCTTGATGAAATGACAGATGAGGGATTTGATTTCTCAGATGAGTGGGGTGCGTAATGAAAAAACAATTACTAATCTCTTATGTTGTTGATGATGTAGAAACTGACTTACAGGCAGTTTCACACTTTAGGGCTTTGATGTATCAGATACCTGAACACTATGTAAAAAACTTTGAGGTTTTTGATGTTAGAAATGTTGAGGAAAATAACTAATGATGACACGAAAAGACTATGTGGAAACGGCTCAGATTTTATCTGAGCATTATCCTAATCAACCTGAAATCGTTCAGGTAATCGCTGACAGATTTGCGGACTATTTCGCAAAAGATAATCCCCGATTTGATAGAAACAGATTTGATAACGCAATAAGAAAGGAAAACTAATGATAATCAAGGCAATGGAAATCGCTGAAGCCGTTGAGAGTGCGGTATTTGATGAAGGCGTAATGGCTAATGCTAAAATGCTAATGGCTCTCCATACTATTGGGGCAGATGAGGAAACTTTCACAAAAGCCATTTTTGTTTATTCTGCTTTGCTATCCGCAACAGTAGGAGATAGAGTCACAAAAGTTTTAGTAAATGAAAACGACTTTGACAAAATGCTTAGCGAAATTGAAGAATTTCAAGAATTAGAAAAAGGAGTTTTCGGTGAGTAGATTTCTTACAACTTTAGTCCAGCTCTTTTTGCTTGGCGCAACAATTTATTTGTTGCGTTTAGCAATTCAAGACATAAAAGAAAACGGATTTTAGATCTAAAATAAATTGTTGAGAGTTCAACTAAATTGGTTGAACTTTCAACATGTCCAAAATGTCCGAATTTGCCGCTATAGCGGCACCCGACAAATCGGACATTTACGACATTATGATCTTTCTCACAAGAATTACGGAAATGTGAGAAATTTCACAACAACGGCGTGTCGAATAGAAAATGTCAGTAATCTAGGCTATAATTGCGAACCTAACAACGAAAGGAAAAAAATGTCTATAGACACAACAAACTGGGCTAAATTCCCCGTATCCGTAGATGGTGTTGGTTTCGTATCTGAAATTGACCCTAACGGCTCTTTCTATCCACAACTATCACGCCTGCCACAACAGGCTATCCAAGATTTTCATGAGCAGATGATTCATGAACTTATTGGCAACCCGTCGCTACTTTCCCGTCAGGAATTAGAAGCGGAATTAGCAGTAATCAACGACGGCGCTAATCAGGCTATTTTAGCCCTAGCCTAACAATGTCGGTGGGTAGGTGTATAATCTACCCACTAACAACAAACGAAAGGAAAACTCAATGGATAAATTGGAATACGCACTACGAACAATTCAGAATTGCGATTTGTGTAATGGGCATGGTAATCACTACTATGGAAACGGCGAGGATTTTTATGACGCCGAAACTTGTATTTGTAATCCCTATGAAATTATTTTAGATTTCAATGGAGATGTAATTTGGGATAATGGGCTACTCTCCGAGCCCGAACTATTTAGAACTTTGGAGGCTATCTAATGGAATATAACTATGCTCTTACTATTTCCTATGACGGAGAACTAGTAAGCACTTTCAGAACCGCCGATATGCTTGACGCCGTAAATGCGTGGAATAAATGCGTAGACTTTGGAGATGCTAAAGAATACGCTACCTATAACTTGTCAGACCCCTTTGGTAAGATGTATACCAAACACTTTTATAGAAATGGAGAGGTAAATGGGAAGTAATTTCGCACACGATTTAGCCAATTATGATTTAGGATTAGACTTGTCTACCGCTATTGGTATTCACTTATCTGCTAATCATTATCCGCCCGTTCCTAATTCTATGGTGCTACCTTGTATTGAGGCTATTGAGGCATATAACGAATTAGATTCAGACAGAGAAATTGCTATGCCCGAAGGCGTGACTTATAAAGGTAGAAATACCGCACCCGCATGGGCTATTGTTGAACAGCATCACCTTGATGCGTGGATTTATGAAGGAGACGAGTAACAATGGAAAAATATCTAATAACATTAGAAGTAAAAACTGATACTGATCCAAGCGATTGGTATTTTGGTGAAACTCTAATCATAGATGAAGAGTATGAAGTTATAAATATAGAAAAAGTAAAATAACTAAACGGCGTGTCGATTTGACACGCCACCCTTTGGGGTGCTGCGGGATCTTTGCGGGTTTGTCAAATTACGACATTATGAGATTTATCACAGAGCTCACGAGGCTCTAAAGTAGAAAATGTCCGTGGGTTCGTGTATAATACGGGGTCTAGTAGAAAGGAAGCAAAAATGGCTAAGACACCAAAAATCGGTGAAACCATTACTACTGCTAAGAGCGGTGTATCAGGCACAGTTCAGGAAGTAGTAAAGAACGCATCTGGCTCGGTGCGTGTTCGTCTTGATGTAGAAGGCGAAACTCGCTGGACTACTATCAAGTAGTTCTTTCTACCCCCCATCAAAATGTCGGTGGGGGGTAGTATAATAATCCCACCTAACCACCACTAAAGAAAAGGAAACAAATGGCTAGAAATGGCAAAGCGATAAATGTCAAGATTGCTACAACCAAAGTAATCAAGGCACTAGAAACTAAATTGGCTCAAATCCAAAAGGATAAAGATAGTCAAGCAAGCAACGAGGCTAAGTTCAAGAAACTTACCGAAAAGCACAACAAGGAAGTAGCGAAACTTGCGGTGTCTGCTATTGCGAAAGCAACAGACTTATCTGCTCATACAAGATACAATGGCGAAATCCAAGTATCTTTCTGCTTACCTGCTGGTTCTATTGAACTACCTGATGAACCAAAGAAAGACTTTGAGTCTTTCCATGAGTGGCAATACAAAGAGATGATAGAGGAAATTGAGAACGCAATTCGTATTCTCAAGATGACAGATGAGGAAGTAGTTTCTACATCTACCTATAACGCTATTGCTCGTTATCTCTAACAGATTGGGGGAGGCAACTCCCCCAAAATGTCAGACCCCAGTAGTATAATAATCCCAACAACAACGAAAGGAAAGAAAGATGACACTCGGAGGATACACCTACCAAGTAGGGGACCTATTTACAACTAGCAAAACTGGTGTAACTGGTCGTATTGAAAAGTCCGTCCCAATCTCTCGTAATGTAACTAAGGTTATGTTGCGTTTGGCTAATAACCAACAGAGATTTGCTATGGTAAGAACTTACTAATAGCAAGGTCCTTAGCAAGACTATAAACTGCTACACAAGTTTGGAGAATAGAACCACTAACAAAAATCATACAAAGTTAGTTTGAGTTCTTCTCCGCCCGCCATGGTCTACCTTTCTTTCCATGGCGGGTTTTTTATTTGAAAAAACCGCCGCTTGCGGCGGGCGTGATTTTGATCACATTTACGTATCTGAGCTTGAAATCCCTACTATTTTGTGCTAAACTTACGGCATGATTATTACTAAAACTAGGAAAACTAAAGAGGAACTGCGCCGTATTCAAGAATTACGCCGTAGTAATGCTTCTTCCCCAATTCCTAGTAAAAAGATCTACACAAGAAAACAAAAACACAAGTAATGTCAGTCCCCCCTGCTATAATTGCGGAATATTAGAAAGGAAATAAAATGGGTTTGGATATGTACCTAAGTGCTAGAAAGCACATAAATAAAATTGAATGGGATAAGTTAGATAGAAATATCGATACTAAATATTCTGAGGCTACCGCTCCACAATGGACTGAGGTAGTAAAGTCTGCTGGTCTTGATACTCTTGTAGATATGGAAAGTATCTATGGCGTAGATGTATCCGTAAACGTAGCCTATTGGCGCAAAGTAAATGCCGTTCATGGCTGGTTCGTAGAAAATGTTCAGCGTGGGGAAGATGACTGCGGTGAATACTATGTATCTCATGATAAACTAAAACAATTAGTTAGGGATTGTACTTTAGCCATAACTAATAAAGACCCTAATATCATTCCGCCTGCCGAAGGATTTTTCTTTGGCGGTACTGATATCGATGAGTGGTATTGGCATGGTCTAATGAATACCATAAATCAATTACAGCCCCTTATTGATAGGCCTGATTTCGATAAACTATCCTTCTATTATCAGTCCTCTTGGTAATGTCGGTGGGGGAGTGTATAATCTCCCCCATACTAAGAAAGGTGCATAATGAAACTAAAACGTTCTAATGATAGGAAGGTCGCTAATGCCGTCTCCCCAAATGGAAAAACCCCCACGATTGCTAACACTTTTGGGCTGCCTGCTGGAAAAGCATATTCATGTCCTGGTGCCACTAGTGTTTGTGAAAGCGTTTGCTATGCAGGAAAACTCGAAAAGGTCTACAAAGGAGTAAAGGCTACTCTTCTTCACAATTGGGAGCTCCTACGCAATGCAGATATAACTACCATGGTCTCTCTTCTTGATGAGATGATTGTTGACTTCAAGAAAGATTGTGATAAGCGGTCTGCAGATAAACTATTTCGTATCCACTGGGATGGCGATTTCTTCAATGATACTTATACCTATGCATGGAAGACAGTTATTGGCCGCCACCCTGATGTTCAATTCTGGGTGTATACTCGTGTATATTCTGCCGTACCCATTCTATTAGATATCCCTAATCTATCTCTTTATTTCTCTACAGATGATGAGAATAGGGAGATTGCTAAATCTTTACGTGATTTACACGGTACACGTTTAGCGTATCTAGGTAAAACTTTTGCCGTCACCGAAAGTACCATGAAAGAATTGACTGGTAAGGTTGGTGCTAAGTGCCCTGAGAATGCTAAGAAAATTCCACTAATCTCAACTAATGGTAGCGCATGCGTCTCGTGTGGTCTTTGTGTATATAACAAGGCTGATATTAGATTTAGCGCAACTAAAAAATAATTTACAAAACGGAATAGGAATGGTAGAATAGCGCAATGTCTTTCTATGGATTTTTAGGAGCGTTCTTGGCTTGGATATTTTTTGGAGCCATGATTTTATTTTTTCTAATCATTCCTATTGCCGTCGTAATAAATTTATTACTAATGCCTAATCCTAAAATAGATAATAGATCTTGGAAAGATTTCTTTTCCGTCCCAATAGAGGACTAAAACCCGCCGCTTGCGGCGGGTGTGATCAATATCACAAAAATAAATTCGGACATTTACGACATTACGGGCTAGCTCCCTGGAATTTTGGCATTCTAAACTAGACAGGCAAGGTTTTGTGTGGTAAACTTGGCCCTAAATAACTACAACCGAAAGGACATAAAAATGGCTCATGAACTCGAAACACAAAATGGTGTTGCTAGTTTTGCTTCATTCCGTGAACCCGCATGGCATGGTCTCGGAACAGTATTTACAGAAGAAGTAAATACTGCCAAAATGCTACAACTTGCTAATCTAAATGATTGGAATGTTAGATTGGAAGATGTAGAGATTCCGTCTCATCTTTCTTCTGATAAATCTTATCAATATGTTGTTAGGACTAATCCTAGCGATAAATCTCAAATCGATGTTCTAGGCGTTGTTGGTCAGCGTTATGTTCCTCTACAAAATGAAGAACTATTCGCTTTCGGTGATAATATCCTAGACGGCGGTGGTCGTTGGGAGACTGCTGGCTCTATTCGTGGTGGTCGAATCGTATTCGGCTCTCTTGCTCTTGAGCGTGAGACAATTCTAGACCCTAGCGGTGTTGCGGATAAGGTCAAGACTTATCTTCTTATCAATACATCACACGACGGCTCTATTGCTATTCAAGCAAGCGTGACCCCCGTTCGTGTTGTATGCGCTAACACTCTAAATCTTGCTCTAGGTCGCAAGGGTAAAGGCCCTAAGCAATCTTTCAAGATTCGTCACACACAATCTGCGGAAGGTAAGATTGCCGTTGCTCGTCAAGCATTGGGAATTGCTACCGCATACATGGACGAATTCGACAAGATGGCTCAAGAATTGTTCAAGACAGAAATTACTGCTCAACAATTCAATGAGATTATTCTCAATGCGTATCCAAAGCCTGAAGGCGATAAGAAAATCGCTCTCACAAAATGGACTAATAAGATTGATTCGCTAAATGATATTTATACTGGCGAATTCAATCACATGATTGCTGGCACAGCGTGGGGTGCGTTCAATGCTCTAACTGAGCGTTTGGATTGGCATCGTTCTGCTCGTGGTGGAAATAATGAGGCAATGTTGGCTTCTGCTTCTGGATTCGACGCACAAATAAATGCGGAAAAGAATCGTTTGCTAAAAGTTGTAAAATCAACTTTAGAATTAGTCTAAACTAATTCAACTCCTGAGCATGAGTATAAACTGCTCAATTTTTTATTTTGATCGTGAGCTTGACAAAATGCAAAAAATCGGGCGGCGGGAGATCTTGTGATAATAATCACATATTACGAGGATTACGGAGTTGACACTGATATCCCTGAAATGGTAAAATCTGCCACTCACCTACTAGAGAAAGAGGATATATGCCAAATTGGGTATATAACACTTTGACTATCCAAGGTCCAAAAGACCAAGTGGATTATATCAAAGAACGTTTGAATCGTCCATTCACCGTTCTTCATGATAGATGGAATATAGAAACACAGGAAATGGAAATATCTGAGACTACTTATTCCGCTCCTGTCTTTGCATTCTGGAATATCCATTCCCCATTGGAAGATGGAATTACAATGGAAGAATATGTAAAGCAACCTGCACGTCTGGGAATTTCTACAGATGACCCAGAATGGTTTGCTAAAGAAGTTGAGTTTGCTAAAACTCAGCATGATTGGTATAACTGGAATACATCTAACTGGGGAACCAAGTGGGATGTAGCAGTTCATGATGGAGATAAATATCCTGATACAGAATTACTAGAGCATAAGTCTGAAGGCGAGGACCAATGGCTCGTGTATAAATATAATACCGCTTGGTCTCCTGCAGGCACGGTAATTGAAAAACTATCTAAACTAGTTCCTAATTGTGTTCTTACTTTAGAGTATGAAGAAGAAACAGGATGGGGTGGAGAGTTAGAATTCGTCAATGGTAACAATACTGCTGAGCACGAATACGAAAACAAATGCAGAGATTGTGACGAAGAGAATACATTAGAATATTGTGAGAATGATTGTGGAGAAATCTGCTCATCTTGCAATTGGCTAGGCGAGGCGGACCTTGAATGTGTAGAGGAATGTCAGACCCATAAGATATACTTAGATGAAAACCACGTACCAGAATATAGAATGGAGCAAGTAAATGGCTGAAACAACAACAGTCGACATGTACAACCCTCACCAGTTGGTAACTCTAAAAAATATTATCAACACAGAGTCAGGTGATGTACAGTATGACCTATATAAGGCTACAGAACTAGAAATGGTTTTGGATGAGTCAAAACGTCGTATCAATATTCTAGAGCAACGTCTAGAACGCCAAGAAAAGCAGATTGGCCAAGTTATTGATAACATGACTGCTGAAGGCTGGTATTCTACTAGTATTGATAAGTCAGAGGTTCTTACTGACTTATGCGAAATCTTTGATATCGAGCCTAAACAAACAATGCGTATTACTGCTACCGTTCAGGTTGAAGTTGAATACGATTGCCCACTAGATGAAGTAGAAGACTTTGATGCAAAGTACTTCCTGCAGGATAATCTAACTATCGATTCGTATAACGGCGATATGGTAGTTGATTCATTCGACGTTGAAGATGCGGATATAAACTGGTGATAACAGTTATTCGCACAGATAAGGTTGGAGTCGCCATGTTTGAAGCAATGAAGCATGGCGTTCCCGCCGAAAACTTAGGTAACGGACTAATCGAGTTTGATACTGGAGCAATAGAAAAGATATCCTTGCTAGTAGAAAAACTTGGTGCTACTATTGTGTCAGAGGAGGACATAGTCCCTTTAACTCCATACGTGGAGGAAATAAATGGACAATCAACATATGCAGTATACAGAAGGATGGCATGACGGGTATAAAGCCCATCGTGAAGATCTGATCGAAGCACTTACAACAAAAGCCGAAGAGACAAAAGATGAAGAACTAGGCTTTGCAATTGAATGGTTAATAACAATGCTAGAGAACGGAGAATTTTAATGGCGTGGACGGTTAGAAAAGGTAAGCATTTACTTCATGCTGGCACCACCGCTTCAACAGTTGTTGACATGTTTATTAAGTTAACTGAGAAAGAGCCCAAAGCCCTGGTTTCAGATGCCTTACATAAATTTACTACAACTGGCCAAAACGTTAAGGTAAAAGGCTATTCCCTTAAATGGGAATAGCTTGACAAATTTTTTCTAGTCGAGTAAAATAGTGGTATCACAGTGGGTGATGATGTAGGTTCGGCTATCAGGCATCAGCCAAGTCGATAAAAAGTCACGTGCAGACATTCCTACACGAGGGACCAGGTTTGGGGATTCCTGGTCCCTCATTAATTTTATAGCGGCGGGTGTGATAATGATCACATATATTTGTCTCATATTACGAGATTAGAAATTGACTCACGGGATTACGGCATGATAAAATATGACCCTGAAAAAATGGAGGCGGAATGTCATTCTTGGATGATGAAAACCAAATGATAATAGATGCTGAGATAGAAACAATCTCAGAACATCTATTTACTGAGTGGATGAACTCTAATTTAGATGAGGGTATATTATACGCTGATTATCAGTTTGCGTCAATGTGTGATAGTAATTATCTAAAGAATAGATTCAACCAATTCTATGATTTGAAACCCGAAGACCAATACTATTTGGAGGTAGAATAATGCTAGGATATACAAGAGAACAACATGCTGATATGCTACGTGGTATTAGAGACGGTATCTTTTATTTACCTCCGTCCGCCGAAGAATCTGCTAATAATCTTAGGATGACCTTTGATTTTATATCAGGATTATTTGAAGAAGGGCATATCGAATAATGGAATCAGAATATATTAATAGGACTGGTAAGCTCATTGAATATATGAAGATTCATATTATTAGCCTGGAACAGGACCTGGAGCAAATTTCTGATGAAATGGAAGCATTGGACCCTGCTAGTAAGGACTTTAATGAGTTAGACTTTGAATATAATCATTTGTCAGGGCAGATTCTTAATGCCCGCCACTTTTTGTCAGTGGCCTCTGATATACTTCGTCCAAATGAGGAGGAGTAATGGAAACAACACAACTGCCAGAAAGACTGCAGAAACTCATCGACATGGGTGAATCTGGTACTGATATCTTGCACGGTGAACTGAAGAACCTTATGCTTGACGCTGAGCAAGAATATATAGAGGCACAGAGGATAGAAGAGGATAATGATTATTCCGACGCCATGGAATCCATGGAGCGGAAGTACTGGGAGGGACAGTTAGACGCTCTCTCACATGTATACTCGTTAACATACCAATTAGCATTTGCAATTCAAGAGAGGACCAAAGCACGTGGCTGAATTAGATCTAGAGAAGAGAGATAGAGTATTTAATAATATTAATAAGACATTAGAATCTTTAAAGGATTTAGATGTCTTCCCGTCATTAGTATGGTTATGGTGTTGGGACATTGTTGTGGACCTATATGAAAATAATACTGGTGAGATTGGTGAGTGGCAGGACCAAATTGTTCCTGAAGGTGTTACATTAAAACAAATTTGGGATAAGTTTTGGGATGATGCAGATATGAATGGATTCACCCTAGAATACGGTACGGAGCAGTTGCACGAGGCCATTGATGACTGGATGAGGGAAAGTAACTTCCTGGTCTCCTTGGATGACGATGGCTGGCTAGACGATGTCTCAGATCCTGAGACGAATTGACAAAAATTCCTATGTAGTGGTAGGATAATGGGTGCAGGACCTATATGCGGAAAGGAGAATGCAATGACAAAGCGAGAGTATCTAACTCAACTTGGTTTCCTCGTTGGTGCACGTGGTCGTTTTACACGTGAGCAGGTAGAGGCTATCAAGCAGGCTGAAGCACAAGGCAAGGTATTTGCCAAGCCAAATAGCAACAAGTAATACCAATATAACTTAATATCATGGGGGCTGCCGATTTGACAGCCCCCATACAATTGAATAGAATAGGTGGTTATGAAAAAATCTGTGGAAATAAAAGCGGTGGAACAACTATCAAATGCCGTTGCTGATGTCAGATTTGAAGATAGTTTATTTGCTATGGAACTACATAAACAACCTGTCAAGGTTCAAAGACGGGTTATGAAATTGTTTCTAACAATCTGTAAGTTTTGGGCAATAGACTGGAAATTTGATAATAATACTAATAAGGATGAGCAGGTCTTATTATTATCAGAAAGCATAAATGCTACACATGGCGATAATATAGAGAAAATACTTGACGAATGTCAGACCCCAATGGTAAAATACTATAATGACAACGAAGGAGTGGTAAATCTAGATGAGTATCATACAAGATGAAATAAAAGTATGGGCTAATTCAGGAGATGAGGATTTACATTTAGGCACACTTGCCTATCGTGTAATGACTATGCTTGCCTATCTTGGCGAGAGCGATGAAGCAAAAGAAGTCCATGCTGGTAATGATTTGGGAACTGCCTATGCTATTGGCTATGTCTTAGGTCATCTTAGTATAAAGGCTAAAGACCCTGCCGTTCAATACATGGTCGGTGCCTATAACGCACTAAAGGAACACTTCAAAACAAACGAACCCGAAAAAACAATAACTGCGGAAGGATAATAAAATGGGAGCACGAACCAATTTCACATTCAAGACTAATGAGGGTTACTTTACCTTATATAGTCATTGGGGCGGAGATAGTAAATTGCAAGACCTTGCATATGCTTTAGATAAAGCTAATGCCAGAATAAGTATGGGAGATATTCCATATGCGCTAAGAAATGTTGTCTGTCATATTATTGGGGACCAATGGGCAGATGAAACAGGATTTGGATTTCATATAGGCGAAGAAGGTGGAGAAGAGTCATATGAACCAGTATTGGTAGATTTTACTACTGGTACAGTAACTCATAATAATACTACAAATTCTATTCAGGATTTTGTAAATTACTATAATAAGGTGTCCGCTTCCATTTAATTGGACGGAAAGGGCCCTGAGCATGGCCAGGTAAACTGCTCATATTTTTATGATCTTGACAAGAGCTCTAAAATATGCGGCGGTATAAAATTCAGACATATAGTACATATCGGACATATATAAATATCCCTAGAAACATTACGACCAGATGTAAAAAATCACTGGAATCTAGCATAAAAATTTAAATCTGTCAATATCTACAGAATAACGATCATATAACATAATTATCCACAGGTTATCCACAGGATGTGGAAAATGCTGTGGGGTATTACGATCATGTGATAAAAATCACTGGAATTTACAATGTATGTATGATATGCTATAGTATACAAGGTGATCTTTAGATCACCGCCGCCCGAAGGCGGCAGGAGAATAATGCCTAGATATTTTTATAAGCTATATATGGCCCAGAAGAAAGAGTGGCGGCCAAAAGAAGAACATATCCATTCATTCTCAGTATGCCCTTGTATGTTAGAAAAGAAAGAGAATAAAATTAAATCATTATTGAAGAAAATCTTTTCAGTTTACGAATAAATAAATAAAAATAATATAGTTATTAGTCAGAATAGCCCAGAATTTCGTGTGAATTTTGGGCTATTTTTTTTAATGGGACATTACGATAGAGCCCAAAAAAACACTGGAATTTGACAGATCTGGCCTGAATATGATAAGTCTCATTATATGAGAATATAGGGGCCCAAATTTGACATTACGAAAGCATTTTGATAGTCGCTCCATAACCCATAGATAACAAATATATATAATCTTTAGTTATTTATATATTTATATTATCTATTTTACTCCACTTCCCTCCACTATACTCCACTTTAAAGAGCTCTATATGGCCCTATAAAAGGAGAAAAGGGATAGGTGCAACCTATCCCCTTGGCACAAGTAAGAGCTATCCCATATTAACTGATTGTAGCCATGCAAAGTAATTTAATATAGCAAATATGGCCAGAAGTATAATCAAGGCTATTTTCATGACTTATATTTCCTTATTAGGTTATATATCCCTATACTGAGTATTATAGCTAGAGTTAGATTGAGAAGTATTTCTATCATTCCGCCCCCCTTTTATGTTGTTTAGGAACCATTCTAGATAAAAGCATCTTTCTAGTACTTTCAGATAGCCCTTTCATGGCATTTATTTTATTTAAAATATCACTATTCTGGTTGACTAGATTTATATATACCATAGTCATATAATCATTCTCATTACCTGGATATTGTGGTCTATGATGATTCTCATTATTTCCGTCCAGGAATATACCTGAATTATTTCTACAAGGAAAATCTGTTCCAGCCACATTTAATGGCCAGTCCAGTGTAGTATCTACTGTTATATCTAGAGTATAGTCATTATAAAAATGATCAGTATGAGGAAGTAAATTGGGAATTGAATTGCCTACCTTCTGATATTTAATACACTGATTAAAGGCCATTACTAGGCTATCTGTATTCAAATGCTTTTTTACTGCATTCATTATGAAGGTATTTATTCTATCGTCAAATTCTATGATATTCCACCACCGCCCGTAATAATCGGTATATATAAAGTCCGATGCATTTTCTACGTTATTATTTACATAGTCCCGAAGATATTCGTAGTCTTCGGGACTAAATAGGTTATCTACGTAGAAAGAGTTCATCGGTTAGGGTTTAAATTACCGCCTATATTAGGGTCCATAAGTCCAGGTTTACGTCCCCGTGGGTACGTTTTATGGACAGAGCCTTCGAGGTCTCTTATTTCGAGCTCACTGCCGTCTTCGACTACGAATCCATTTTCTCTATCTATTAAAATCCAATCCATAGATTCAACATTAAATCTCTGCTTAAATAGATCCATAACCTTATCTACATTTAGGCTACCACAGGTATATAGGTCAAATTGAATTAGTCCAGGATCTGTTTCATCCCAGATATGAAAGGCTATATGGCTAGTTTCTATCATTACGATAGCGGTTAGCCCCTTGTTTCCGTCCTTGTCTACATATGAAGCAAAAGGACCTTTTATGATTTTCATATCGATCTTATTTACGAGATCAACCAAAAAATCACTGGCCTCCTGCTCATTTTTAATAGGGTCTTTGATCTTTGCGTTGATCAGTAAATGCTTATGAAATATCACTTTATCCTCTTTATCTTTGTCCATAGTCTTTCATGGATATAGTATCCAATAGACTCCCATCCTATATAAAGCAGGGCTCCTAGACTGGCATATTCCCACTCACCAGTAAATAAATAAATAACTCCAGCAACACCTATTAGGTGAAAGGTTTCCCAGCTTAATGTCTTTACTAACGTTCTTTTATTTGATTCCATTTAATTATTATCCTTTTCCATACGGGATTTTCCACAAGGACATGGCGGTACCATGTGAATGTGTTTTTCATCTAGCTCTGTTTCTATAGACATTCTGGTATTGCACTTTGAACATCTAAATATATATGTTCTTGTCATTTCTTTACCAACCTAAAGGCATCGCCCGTCTCTGGATCTTCATAGTCCCAATCAAGATTATATTTTTCCCAATATGGGACACCGTCTTCATCATAATCGTTCCATCCATCACCACTCATATCCAAATTCATTTCATAAAAAGTACCAAATTTGTAATATATTGGCCATGTCATCTTCCATACAAAGGAATGAAGTTTATATCGCCAGCCAAAATCTTCTAGTTCATCATGATATGATACACGCATAATTGCCCAACCTGCGATATCCCCACACATGTTAGCAAACCAACGTAAGGGAAGAATGTTGGTTTTATTTATTTTAATATCATTATCTAGCATGACCTGTCCTTATCTTAAATCCATACTGACTTTCCCATTCAAGTATGTCTTTATAATCATTTAAAAGAGGCTGCCCCTTTATATTAAGACTAGTATTAAGAAGGACTGGCACTCCTGTTTTATTGTACCATTTTTCAAGTAATGTGTAAAGACCCTCATGTTGTTGCTTATTTACGGTCTGAACTCTTGAGGTTCCGTCTTTATGTACAACTGAAGGTATCACGTCGGGCCTTTTACATTTCACTGCAAACTGCATGTATG
>JACCEC011728564.1_pt1 | contig 19591 bp, 13 predicted proteins | sample 7450121 | NCBI WGS metagenome assembly JACCEC01 (sample SAMN15323455, study PRJNA562643) | freshwater metagenome | isolation source: river surface water | place: USA:Blue River Watershed | collected 2017-08-18 | reverse complement strand
TCCAATAAAGTTTCCAGTTGCATTATCAACAACAATATCAGTTGTATTTGTTTGTGTGCTAATTAATCCAAACTTCTTCCATTCATTATCGGAAGTATATGTCCATCCAAGAGTTCCACCAGATTCTGGAGTTGCATTATATACAACGTCGCCAATATTTCCAGAAACAGTAGGGGTTGAAATTCCTACTGTATATTTTCTTGAAATTGTTGCGTCTCCCTGAATAAACAGAGAATTAGTCTCAATTCCTTTATCTGAAGTAGATGTAAGTTTATTATTGAATATTACTGGACCACCGAAAGATGAAATTAGGTTTCCATCGGAACCACCTTCAACTTTAATTGATCTATCAACAGTCATTTCTGAAGATGACTGATAACTAAATCCAATTTGTTCCGCATTATTTGAAATTTCTTCTCCAGTAACTGTTGGAATTGGAGAATCAAATACTTCTTCAATTCCATTAGAAGCATTGACTTTTGTATTTCCAATATAGAAGTCGCCTTCACTGTTCATTCCAGTAAAGATTACGATTCCCCCATCAAATTTAAATGTCTGAGAAAGAAGTTCCTCTTGTGGAGAAAGTATTCTATCTTGTCTATCTGGAAGTGCAGTTGAGTAATTACCTGGACCGAAACCAAGATATTCAAATGTATGACCAGAAGCACGGATGATAGAATTTCTTCTAAGTTCAATCGGACGTACTTTAATTCTTTTAATTATAGATCCAGTTAAATGTGTTTCTCTAGGAGTTCCAAACAATCCTCGGAAAACAGAAACATTATTACTTGTTACTGTAGATCTTACTCTAAAGATTTCATTATCAATCAGTAAGAAATCGCCAATTTTAAGATCCAGTACAGAAGTATCTAATGTAATAGTAGTCGTAGTAACATTACTTATTGGTCCAAGTAGATTGGAAACTAAATTGTCATATTCTACTTCCAATCTTCCTGAAAGATTCTCATTTTCAATTGTAGATTTACCACCATTTGGAGAGAATCCTGTTGGATGAACATAAATCGTTCCACTTGTAGATGGTACTGAATTTGCTATCCCAACATTTACAGTAAATGTAGTTAAATTATTAACTTTTTTGATAACAAATTCGCCATTATATAATGAACTATTTGCCCCACTTACAATAATTTTATTATCAACTTTAAATCCATGATTTGAAGATGTTGTTATTGTAGTGATACCAGTTGTATTGTCATAATCAATTGAACTTACAGATAACGTTGGACCGACGAGAGTTAAATTGCCAGTTCTAGCATAAGTAAATCCAATACCAATAGTTTCTCTTGGACTTACCTCTGTTATGGATTGTAATTGCAGTTCTTTATCTTTACCATTATTAATTCCAGTAATTCTATAATAGTTATTATAACCATCATAATCATCAAAATTGATATCAGTTATTTTAACTGTATCGCCAATATTACTATAAATTTTACTTACAGAAACTACAGCAGGAATATGTCCTGTAGTTGTTGCTGTCCCAGTTAATGTAAATGTATTTCCTACTCCTGCAGCACTTCCACCATCAATAATTTCAATTCCACTTACTGATCCATTAATAGTAGTAATTCTTGCCGTAGCATGTTTTCCAAAAGAATCATTTGTTGAATCTAATTTAACATTAAAGAATACTTCTGTTCCAATTCCAGTACCATAATTTGCACCTGGATCTACAATTGAAACTTCTACAATTCTATTAAATCCATGATCAATTGCAGTGAATGCTGTATGAGAAGTTCCAGCACTGTTTGATCTAATATTAGTTAATCCGACTCCAATTTTAAAATCCTCATTCCATTTTGTAAGTGTTTCACTTGTTAAACTCTTTTGTGGATCATTAATAGTTACCTGACCAATTGGTTCAGCAATAGCAAATGAAGATGTTGGTTTTGGATCAGATGCAAGATTATCTCTATTTAATTGTGGATAAAGATATTGTACTGGTTGAGATAATTTATAATTTGTAAATGGAGATACAGTAGGACTTGCAGATGAATTAACGACAGTTAAATGATATATTCCATCTTTTTGTCCAGGAACATATTTTTGAATTTCTTTAGATCTATATACCTGATAATTCGCAAAAAGTTGCTTCTTCTTAAATCGTGGTAAATCTCTATTTCTTGTATTGACATCACTTGAGAATACTCCAGGATTTTCAGTTAAAGAATAACTAAAATGCTTAGAACTACTTATCCCTGTTACAGTAAATGTACCATTAAAGGAACTATTTGCAATTCCAATTGGATTATTTGTGCTGGAAATATTAATGACTTCAACTTTAGATCCAACTTTCAATTCGTGTGGAACTTCTGTAATAATATTCGCTACATTATTTGCCCAACGAGCATCTGCAATTATTCTAAAGTTTCTTAATTGAGTTGAATTTGAAAGAGTTGATGTTGAACCACTATATTGATATGCAACTTCAGTATCTGTAAGACCAATAGTATTATTTGACTCTTGAATTACAAATCCTTCAATAGGAGGTCTAGCAGTTATAGGAGAATCAGAAGGAATTACGTATCTGAACTTATAAAGAGAATCTTCAAGATTTCTGTTATCTACTTTTCTGGTTATAAAAGTTCTAGCAGTTGCTCTTCCAAGTCCAGCAACATCAAGATTCTGAATTACAGGGAAAATCGTGTTATTTGATGTAGATGCAACACTTACATACCAATTATTGTTTGTAGAATCCCATTGTATTGGATGCTCAATATCACCACTCTTCTTATCTGATACTCTACTTACAACCTTTAAGATTCCACCTTTGTTATTAATTGTTATAGGTCTGTCATTTACTGCATCATTATATGTTTGTGCTAATTTAATTTGATTGCCTGAAGCAATACTTATTCCACTGGTAATCACATAATATATTTGATTTGGAATTAATCCATCTGGTAAATGTCCATTTGATGAAATAACTCTTATTGATTCTCCATTAACAAAAGCATGATTATTTTTCAGAGAAATTACATTATTGCTAATTAAGTTGATCCCAGCAGAAGTTCTACCAACTTCATATGATTTCTCTGATGCTAACTCAGAAGAGCCTATTGTACTCGGCATTACAATTTTTGCCGAATATTGAGTAGTTACTCCACTGTTTGTAACTAGAAGATTTAAATTATCATTCTGTCTTGCACCAATTCTATATCCTTCTATAACATTATTTGGTGGAATGCTTTGATTTGTCTCGTTATAAAGGTATAATCTGTAAGTATTTCCGACACTAACAATTTTTTCAACATCAAGAGATAAGAATTCAAAATTTAAGTCCCTTGTTTCAAACTGTTTAGGTGGAATTATATGAGTAATATATCCAACATCATCCCTTGCAAATGCATTTACTCTATATCCAGAAGATACTAAAGATTTTGCACCAAAGTTGGAGTTAGAGTTGGTAATAGAAAGATCGCCACCAGATTCTGCCAAGAAATGTTGAGCATATCCAATAGCAAAAACTGAAACTACCTGAATAAAGGAATCGTTAGATGCCTTAATATGATAGTTTTCATAATTAGGTTTAAATCTTGCTCTAGAATCGGACTGAATATTTTCATTTCCAGATGCAGTTTTGTCTCTATATGTTCCACTAACGGTATCATACTTAACAAAAGCGTTTGGATCTTTTTGTAGTCCAATTCCAGTATATTGTGCGACAACCATAGACTTAAATCCAGTTGCCTTTGATCCATCAGCATGAAGTCCGCACATTCCATAAACTGAACGAAGAGAACAGTTGAAGACATATGGAGATGCAGAAGTCACAGTATCAACAATAATATTAAATGTCGCTCCTGTAACTGAAGGCAATGGATTTACAGGAGAGTTTTGAACATTATATTGAATCTGAGTATCACTTAATTTTTCTGAAATTACATATTGTCCATCATATCCTCTTGCCCCTACACCCTGAATTTTAATAGGGGTATCTACATCAGCACCTTCAAGAGGACTAGATAATGTAACTGTAACAGTTGTAGATGAAGTAGATCCATCCCCAGCTCTAATACTTGTAATTCCTACAATATCTCCAGCGGAACCAACAATTCTAAATTCATCTACTTTTGGTTCAATATCCAGAGCAGTAGAAAGAAATTCTGGAGTAATTGCACGACCACTAGACTGACCATAAACTCTACCAACTTTTTGATAATAAAAATCTAAGTCAGTATAATTTGATGAAAATGTTTGGAATTCATCTTCAATAGAAACTGGATTTACTCCATCCGCATATTCAAATACAGTTAATTTGCTATGAGAAAAATTAGGAACAAAAGTATTTGTAGTATAATCTTTAAAGCATAAGGTATTTGGATCAGCATCAAAAATACTAAACTGCCAAAGATAGCAAGAACCAGTTAAACGAAAAACTGCAGATCTTTCGATGTTTGGATTTTCTGGATCTGGAACATACTTAGGTCTAATTTTTGTTTTACGGAGGTCAAGACCAACAATTGAAGTTCCACGAGGAACTATGACGCCACCGTGAATACTATTAATTTTATAAAGAATATTATCGTCTGAATCTAAATTGAAATTTGCTGATAAATCAAATGGTGGCATATTATTTGATTGCTCACCACTTCTCAATCTAAAATTATTGTCACCATCTGGAATCCATCCAGGACGGTTATCTACAATATGCTCTCCAGGATATAAAAGAATTGTAGTTCTACCAAATCTATCGTTATCTTTTCCTTTCTGATATGAAAATCTTGCTGCTTCAATAAGTGCTCTTTGGATTGTTTTGAATGGACGTGTTAAAGAGTTACCTTGATTTTCAACACTATCAGTAGAATCAATACTAGAAGGATCAACGTAGAGTATTTCTCCTTTTACATTCTTCAAAAAGTTTTCGAGTCTGCTAAGCCCCATTTTCTAGTCTATATGAAGTTCCGTTATAGATTATTTAGCATACAACAAAACCTCCCGAAGGAGGTTCTGAAGTCACACGGAAGGGGTTTGGTTTAGTATCGCCTTCATTATTTTACATTAAAATTTACTTTATGTCAATATGGTATAGTCTATATTTAATGTTTGTCTATATCCTTTAGATTGTGGATATGTACCATGATAAATCCAAGTTGGGAATATTATATAATCTCCTTCTTTTGGACTAAATTCCATCAATTCATTTCTTCTAGAAAACATAAAAAAGTTTCCAGATCTATCATGAATATCATTTTGATCTTTCTTTGGAGTTTGAAGATAGAATACACAAACTATAGCTCTGATAATTTGTGTATTATGAGAATGAACAGTATGATATGCTCCTTTTTTTCCTATTGCTGTCCAACATTGTTTCCTTACTAAATCATTATTTTTCATAACTAATTTTCTTTCGTGTAATTTATCAAAAATTAATTTAGAAAGATCGTCAATTATGTAAGTTTGTCCTATATGATTTACTAGATTATATTGTTCTATATTTCCAGTGCTACTAGTTAAATGGATATTACTTTGTATATCGTTTTTAATAATTACATTTTGTATTTCATATTTTATCTCTTTTACTTTATCTTTACTTATTGTTTCTTGTATAAACCAATCATTAAAAAAATTATCCATTTAACTTAATATGAGAAATCACACTTTGTCATTTAGCATATATTCTACAGTATTTGCTACGTCATTCATAGCATCACGAAGATCTGGTCTTTGACCAGATTCTTGTTTTACAATAGGACGAGAATCGTCGCACAAAGTCCAACGCCATTGATTCATATCTTTGCAGTACCAGAGATTGATTTTCATTTTTGGCGTTTTAAATAACCGATGGAGAATAGGAGACTCGAACTCCTGACACCCGCCTTGCAAAGGCGATGCTCTACCAACTGAGCTAATTCCCCTGGAGCCCCCCATCGGACTTGAACCGATGACCGCCGCTTTACAAAAGCGGTGCTCTATCCAACTGAGCTAGAGAGGCACTAATCAACAGGTAACATTTCTGGATTTTCCAGTTCTACATCAAATAGCATAGGATGACACAATTCATCAATTAAATAAAATGATGATCTGTATAAATCTTCTGGCTCAAAGCGTTTTTCGTTATCTGCTAATTCTAAGATGTCTGGATCGTAAATGTAACTTTCTGGGACATCATCAAAAGTAAAAGCAACATTGTTTATGAAATACATAAGGACCAACTGAGATCCTCTATTATACCAGACATATCTGGCGTCTATTCTGTATTTCATAGGACTTGCTCCTACTTTTGTTTATTTAGAGAATATTTAAATCTCTAATAGGGCGAGGGGGACTTGAACCCCCACGGGATTGCTCCCAACAGATTTTAAGTCTGGTGTGTCTACCACTTCCACCACCGCCCCAAGAAACTTACGCTTAGTAAGTAGTAGGATTATACTTCAAATACTCGAAGAATGTCAAGCGCATTTCTTTTTGTGACATTCCGCAATGTTTTGCTGCTTGAGGAAGATTCCATTTTGCATGAAACAAATTTTCATTTGCTTCTTTTACATTCTCAGGAGTTGTTTTTACTGGTTCTTCCTTTAAAAGTTTGTATGAAATTTTATAAGGATTCATTTTTTAATTAAGCGACCTTTTTGGGAGATTTTTTGGCGGAAATTTTTTCCCGCCAAAAAGAGAATTTTAATTGAATTTTTGTTTAGAGTGGATTCACATAGTAAAGATCATTCTCACTGACCCTTTCCCTTACAACTTCCAGAACATTCATAAACTGCTCAATTGTTTCACATTCTACGACTCTTTCTGAACCTTCACTAGAAAATAAATTGAAAGTTTTGGTTGATGTATTCACGACGCATCTCGTGAGGTATTCATCGTTCATTTGGAGGTCGTCCTCTCGATTACCTTATTAATATACCAGGCATCTGGTCACTTGTCAAGGGGGGAGACGATGGGAATTTTTGGAACATCAATTCTCTCACCAAAAACAAGATAATAGCAGTCTATAGGCATACCATTGCCTTGCAAATGAATTAAATTTCTTTCTGTTCTTTTTACAATAAGATTCTGATTTGCCCCAATGGGAGTCAAATGAACTGAAATAGTATTCAAATCTACAAGTTCCAACCACTCTTCTGGTAACTCAATTACTTTTGTATTGTGTGCTCTTCCTTGAACAAACAAAAGATTTTGTTGAGCATAAGGGGGTTCATAATTGAGAACATAATTATCTTCAGTCGGATGTTTAATTTTCATTATAGTAAATTAGTAATAGTTGAAATTCCAAGATAGTTTATAGTTTGTTCTATTTGATATAATTCTAAGTTATCTTGTGCTATTGTTTGTCTATAATTCCATATACTAGATTGTATATTGGATCTTTCTCTCCTTAATGCATTTGCTGCATCTACTTTTAAATTTATGTTACTTAAATTTGAATTAAAAGTAGATTCGGATGAAGATAAATTAGAAAGTAAATTATTTATTTCTGTATCTAATGTAGGACAAGAAGATCCATAAGTAGTAGTTATTCCAGAAAACTGAGATGCTAGAACTACAGTAGTAAATCCTACTGCTGCTCTAACGGTAGTTGCAGCTCCAGCAAAAGCAGTAGGATAATAAGAAAATCCTAAAGTATAATAAGATACTCCTGGGCCAACATCTGGTTCTAATGTTGGTGGAATAAGAAATTCCAAATCTCCCTCTATATCTTCTAGTTCTGGATACCAAGACTGTGGATTTGTAGTTCCACCATTATTATCAAGTTTAATAGAAACTCCTATTCCAGCAATTGTATCAGACAAAATTCCAATAGTTTGAGGTGATGTTGGATTTTTAGTGCTCAATTCCTCATAATCTGCCAAACTATAATTAAATTCATCTACAGATTTCAAAACTGTAAATGTAACGAAAGATCCATCGGATTCTGGTGATAATGCATCTCCAGACGCTAAAGTATCTAAAGTTAATTCTGTTACTAACGTAGTATTTCCTATTCCAAGGCTATCTACAGGATATGCCGTAGTAGTTTGACTAATTGAAACAATATTAGATGATGGAGGTAAAACTCCAGACTTTGAAGATTGAACGAATTGTCCAGTTTTTATTGCAATTGTAGATGAAGATCCTACTGGAGATAGAACTGTTAAAATTGAAGATCCTATACTAATTCTTCCAATAAAACTAGTAATAAATGTATCTTCAATGTCTTTTGTATATGGGGCATCATAATATTTTACTCCATAATAATTTTTAGTTTGGAGTCCAAAAGTATCTGAAGTTGAGTATGTGGTAAATCCCACTCCATTAAAAACAGAGATAGTAGTAGTACCAAATCCAACTATGGAGGAATATCCAGTAGGACTTAATTTAGTTACTGTAATTGTATATTGATTTGGAGATACTGCAGTGTTTATTCCAACTAATCTCCAGAACATATCAGTTCTGCAACCGACATTGATTCTATTTGTATAAGCATTTTCTACACTACTTATACCAGAATTCACATTAGATAATGAACTTAATACATCTATATCTAATTTTTTTATTGTTTCATCATACAAAAATTTTGTTCCATCCAATTCAATAATGGTCTCTAAGGTATTATTAATATCTTCTTTTATTGAACTCTTTTTTTCTTGTAAAGAATTTAGAATATCAGTATATGACATAATTTATATTTTTAAAATATTTATTTTACTATTCTTGAATTGCCATTAATAGCATATTCATTGTTATCTCCTGGATAATCTTCTGGTGAAGACCCTTTATATTCTGGAATATTCTTTGTGCAATCTTTTCTTTCTGCAAAAACAACAAAACTACAATTTATTGGTCCGCTAAGATTGTTTTTAACAATGATTCTAGAACCCCATTCAATTTTTTCTACAAATAACTCTTGATATACACCAATAGGAGTCAATGTAACTCCTATTGTTTCAGCATCAACAAGATCTCTCCAGTAATCTGGAAGTTCAATTATATTATTTCCCTCAAGTTTTCCTCGTAAATATACTTCTGCTGCTGGTCCTTCCACACAGATATAACGAAGTCTATGATCTTTCTTTGTTGGGTGTGGAATATCAAATGATTTTTTACTTGCAATTTTCGCTTTTAGTAAATCAATCGTAGGACTTTTAATTACTCCAGCAACACTTAAAACTCCACCAATAGAAACTTTACCAGCAACTGCTAGTTTTCCATTTATATTTTCGGATCCATTTCTAGTTCCTTTACCATTAAAAATTGAAACTCCAGTTTGAGTCAATTTTCCAACGATATTTGTTGGACCAATAAATGTAATTTTTGGTCCAGTCCAAGTTAATTGTCCTATACCAGTTGTAAATGGCGAAAATATTTGTATTCTGGTTTGATTAATTATGTTTATAAGGAATGAATTGATAGTTATACCAACCAATCCAGCACCAGGATCACCAAACATAATGTCCAGTGGAGTGGGTCCTCCAGATCCAAGAGTTGTAACTTTAAGAATTGAAGGAACAGTAGGCCAAGGAGCAGTTTTATTTGTGGATCTTCCTAGCATCAATGTTGCCATTGGTGCTCTTGGTGTTGGATAACTTAAAGGAGTTCCAACTAAAGCTGGACCTTCAATCCATGCAGTTCCATTAATTGGTGGAAGCGGTCCCCCACCTAAACAAATTGGAGATATTGGATCTGGGATTCCTCCAGGTATATTTTGAGCAACATGTATTTGCCCCCCAACATGTACTTCGGTTACTCTCATTTTTTATTCAACTATATCCTTTACTAATTTTATAATTCCTTCTAAGGTCTCTTTTAATGTTTGAGATCCTGGTGGTGGAATATCTATGACAGCAGGGTTTTGGAAATTTGGATTTCCAGTAACCTTAACTTCATCTCTACTTGCGATATTTACTTTCTTTTCTCCAGTTATATTTGCTTCAACTGATGCTGTTGCTGTAATCGTAGGAGTCTTAATTTCAACAGAAGTATTCGATAAAATATTAATAAATCCAGTTTTATTGTCTGGACCACTAGCAATTAAATCTATACTTTGAGCATACATTCTAATTCTTCCATTAGGTGCTCCAATTACAATATCTCCATTATCCGCATGTAAAACAAAAGAAGTATCATTTACTGGTTTATCTCCACAGACAATTTGATAAACTCCTGGACAACGATTTACAGTTCCACCTTTTAGTTTTCCACTATTCAAATACGCCATATATTGCGACTTTGATAATGATGGATCAACATTTCTAAGAACTGCAGCACATTTAATTCCATTCAAAAAAACTTCACCAAATGCAATTTCAGCATCTGTAGTAGTTTTTCTCCAAAAATTTGGGGTATTAGTCTTGGCCATTTGGGAATACTCCTACGCAGTCTCTTACTGAAATAACTTTTATTTGACGACGAACGCTTAATAATTCATTCAATGCTGCACCTTTTATTACTTTGAAAACTGGAATCATTTCGGCATTATAACCAGTATTACTAATTATAACAAGTCTTGGTCTCTCTGTAAAACCAAATCCGCCATTAATTACATCAACATAATCTAATCTTCCATTTGAATTAAATACTGGATTTAATTCTGCACCTTCTCCAGCACCACCACCTTCAATAACAATTTTATCGTCTGGACTATAGTTATATCCAGGATCAGCAACTTCTACTCTATCAATTACCAAAGTAACTGGGTATTGATCGCTTCCAGAAATAGTATCAGATAATTCTGGTTCTGGTGGGCATTGTGGAGCAGTTATAGATTCATCTATTTTAGATGTATATGGAAGTTGCCCTGGAATTTCAACATAATCACCTATTCTAATTTGTATAACTGAACCTGGATTATATGGTGTATCCCAAGTTCCATCCGCTCGTTGAACAATTGTTTGGCATCTATCAGCCCAAACTCTTCCACTTCCACCTTTGTCTCCATTTGGTGAAGGTAAGTAACCAAATCCTGGATCATTAATTACTACTTCTATTACTCCTGTAGTAGTAGATCCAGTCCCATTAGTACCTCCAGTGGTTTCAGTTCCATTAGTTCCTCCATTACCATTATTATTTCCAGTTGAACCGACAACTGCTGTTGCTACAGCACGATTTCCTTTACCACAAGAATCTTCAATGGATACAAATGGTGCCTTTGTATAACCAGATCCAGGAGAAATTATATCTATACCTAATATATCTCCAGTTGCACTGATAATTGGATTTCCGCTTGCTCCAGAGCCACCTCCTCCCCAGAAAGATACAGTAGGAGGACCACATAAAATAGGACCAACATTACATCCAGATGCTGCGCTACTAATAGCACCGCCAAAATCTAAATTGAAATTAAAATTGCTTGGATTGATTGCACCTTTAAATGTATTTGCAATGTTAGTTGCAGACTGCATAATGCCATTAATATCCAAATTTAATCTAGGTCCGCTTGGAGCACCATCAAGAAGATTCCATTCTTCAGTTGTTGGACATTTTTGATCTACTTTACATGTCAAGAAATCTAGAAGATTCGTGATTGTATCCAATATCAAATTGATAAAACTGATTGCTCCTCCTATCAAACTTGAAAGGGAAGATAATATTGAATTTATTGCACCTGTTAATTGTCCAAGAAGTTGCCCAAGAATATTACTTAAAAATGATTCTAAAGCACAAAGAGGAGCATTAATATAGCGATCAATAATTTGCCTCAAAAAGTCTGCAATCATATTAACAAGATTATCAATAATCCTATTAAAAAGACAAGCAATTAAATCTAATGTAGTTTGTTTGACTTCATTAAATTGAAACCTTTGATGTAAGAATAATTTTCTACCAGCAAGATTCAAAACTATATTAATTTTTTTCATGATTTCTTCACGTAAAAAATTAATAATCCATTTTAATCCAGACGCTATGGTTTCTGCAGCACTATTTACTCTGGATTGAACTTCATTAATAAAATTTTGACTGGTAGATAAAAATGAATCCGATCCAGTTAATTCAGTCTTTAAATTTTGTATATCTTTTATTAGTTTTGTTATCGGCTCATTCATCGCTGCCGTATCAATCGGCTTGCATGGTGTGGGAAATTTCATCTTGTCCTCTTTAAGGACACGTTCATCTTCTTTTGTAGTGGGATATTTATCCGCACTGCACATGACTCCACCACCTTTAGACTCTATTACACTATAAGGAACTTTAACTTCTGGTATTCCTTTATAATAAATTAATTGAGTCTCAACCTTTTGCGGAAAAATTGGAGTGTCGTCGGTTGGTTTTTTTCCACTTTCTGGACATTGTTTATTTGGTAAAACTGAAATGATTTGATAAAGATCATTTAGTTCTCCTGGCATATCCCAGACTCTTACCCATACAAAAGTATATGGTAAAAGAACTCCCCTTTCAACCTGAACTTGCCCTCCAGATGCCCCATTACTAATCAAATCTTCCGCCCAAGGAAGATCTTTATCTGGAACTTTTGATGGTGGATGTAGTTCTGGAATTCTTACTTTATACAGAAATCCTGGAGCCTTCCTTTCAGCATCTTTAGAAATAGAACAAGATGGTTTTCCAGTATCTTCTTCAAGATATGCTGTAAGAGGAGCAATCTGAGCAACGTAATATTTTAATTCACCAGATAAAAGTGTGCTCATCAGTCCTCGTATATTCTACATTCAAGTGCGTCTGGATTTGCGTCACAATACAATTCAAAACCTGTTGGATCGTGATCATCATCTGGATGATTTTCTTTATATGATTGGAGATCTTCTAATTCTCCCTCCAAATGCCTTCTTCTTTGAGCACTTACATTCGGATCATCAAGTTCGTTTCTATCATCATTAATGTGTTGTGATAGTGTCCTGCTCATTTCTGAACACCTATAATTTTAATTGTTAATTATTTATTATCGTTTTATAGTACTCTTCCATCCGAATCTCTTAAAAGATTCATTTTTGTATATGTATTACTTGGAATGAACAGATGGCATATTCCAGATACTAAATATTTTCCACTATTTTTCTTACTTACTTCAGGATTTTTCTTAACAGAATTTTCTTTAAAGTCACAAGTAATAATGTCACCAGCATTTATTCCAATATCAGCGTCTGTAGTAACTGATATTTCCTTTAATATCATCTGATGTAATCTAGCAGATTGATTTACGACATCACTTACAACAATATTTTCTTTTTGAATTGAATTGAATTGTGATTTTACACTATCTCCAGCAGAAAATTTTTGTGCGATATCAACTTGAACTGTATTTATTTTTGTAATTTTGCCACTATAGTCGGGAAATTCTGGTAATTTTGTTCCAGCAAGAGTAACTCCAGAAGGGTTTCCCTCATAAGTTTTTACATCAGTAGTATCAAACTTCATTGTGAGTGGATTCCATTTTTTATTTCTTTGTCCGTATGCACCATCTCGCAATTGTTTTTCTACATCAACTCCCTTGTATAAAGTATCTTCATAAATTTTTCCATCATATCCTGGTGGCATAAATGGAGTATTATTTTTTATGAATTTAGTTTTTGGACTTTGAGCAAATAAAGAATCCACTGATTTAAATTTATATCCTTTTGATGTATGAAAAAATAAATATCCAGCAGTTTCTCCTTTCTTTCCATTCTCGGTTGGAATAGAATATCTACATAAATTCGTGCATATTTCAAAAGGTTCTTTTACTTTACCATGAAAAGATTTTGTGTTAATTGTTTCATCTACATCTATTTCAAAAGAGGTTTTCAAAGACTCTTTTAATATTTTTTCAACACTATCCGATATCTTTCCACTATAAAGTGAATATACTTTAGTATCTTCAGTAATATTATCAAAGAAATCTTTAGAAACAATATAAAGTTCAACAGCAGATTTTAAAGAATCTTCAACTGAATGCCAACTATGTATTCTTAGATTCTTATCAAATGATATTGTTTTGCCATCATGAGTAACAGAAAAACTTATTTTTTCATCCCCTTGCAAATTCAATTTATCAACAGATCCAACATCTCCACCTGCTTGACCACTATCCATATAAACGGCATGAATTCTAATAGTGTGATCAAATAAATTTTCACGATATTCAACCAAAGGTAAAGCACCCTTTCCTAACAAACTTATAGTTCCACCATCATTAGAATGAATATCAAACTTTGTTATTTGTGCTGATTGTTTGCTCGCCATTTTTTATTGATACCTTATTATTATTTAAGCAGGAACTTCTACATATATTATTCTATTTTGAAGCATTAATCCATCTGTATATTTTCCTTGCAATTGTGCAACTTGTTGATTCAATGGTGTAGTTGGCAATGATGCATTTGCTCCAGGTCCAGCTGGATTCCATAATACCCATTTTCCCCCTTTCCATTCATAATATTTTCCGTCTGCCGCTTTCTTTTTCTCTCCTTCTTTAGATCCTCTACCAAGTCCAAATCCCTGAAGTTCTCTGAAACTAGTATTTTGCGTATCAGTTACTTTTAGTTCTTGATTCGTCACTCCAAATAAACCTTTGACATTTTTTACAAATTTCCCATCCTTAAATGATACTCCTTGATCTTTTATGGACTTATTCCATTCAAAAATTTCAGATGGTTTATTTTTATCTGTTGGTTTAATAGTCGGTTTATCTCTTTGTGTATTAAATGGTGCATTTACACTATATCTTTTAAGTGGATCAAATGGATTTTTTATTACTCCTTCCCATCCGCTACCAGATTCCCAATGCAAATGTGGTCCAGAAGTTCTTCCAGTCATACCAACATAACCAATAATATCACCCTTTTTAATGTTTCCAGGTTTTCTTCCAGGATCTCTCATATGACCATAAAGATGATACACACCATTTTTGTCAGTGAAAACTGTGAAATTTCCCCAACCTCCTGGATCAACGTTACTCTCTATAATTTTTCCATCAGAAATTGCTCTTAGAGGTGTTCCTTCATCAACTGCCAAATCACTACCTCCATGTCGTCCAGATTTTCTCATTTCACCAAATCTACCTGTAACAACTGGAATTACTTTTCCTGGAGGAACATATTCAAATTTTTTACCTGATTGTAAAACTCCTTTTGCATATGCTATTCTTTGTTTATCATTTGCTTCTGCTTCTCCAGGTCTTTCATATTGTTTTCTAAAAAGAACTGTAGCATCCTCCAAATTTTTAGTTTTTTGGAATACAGATTTACTTAATCCTCCATCACCTGTTTTTAATTCGTGTTCAATAAATTGAAGTTGAGTTTCAAAAGAATATGGATCTAAATTTTTACGCTCTGCAAATTTTTCTAGGTTTGACCATCTATTTTTATCCCATTGTGCAATCCCTTTCATTCCAATTGAATTTTCCAATTTGGGATTCATTTGTCTATTTTCTTGCAGTAAATTTCCAACAATAGCAGCTGCTTGAAAATCCTTATATCCTTGACTTACAAAATAATTATATGCTTTTGTTGATTTTACATCACCAGAGAAGTCTCCTGGAATATCGCCTCCTCCATCACCACCAGATCCTCCAGATTCCTTTGCTTCTTTAATTGAGAACTCTTTATTTAAATTCTGATATATATCGGTAAATGATGAATTTATAGAAGAGATAAGTTTCTGAGAAATTTCATTTCCAACTTTTTTACCAATATCTAAATTATCTAACTTCAAATTTCTTGATGATGGTATAGTTCCACCTTCTGCTCTTGTTAATATATTTGATACATCTACAAATAATTTTGAAACTTCACTATTAACTGATGTTTGAATTAAAGATCCAAACATATTTCCGACATCAACAGATAAATTTTTATCTGGTTTTTGTCCAAGAGTCATGTCAATACCAGCACCAAACATTGCCGCAGGTAATCCATTCAAGATGTTATCATTCTTTTTAACTGCATTGGAAATTTTCTTTAATAATCTTACTGGATTTCTCTTTTTCTTTTTTGATCCTTTTCCATAAATATCATCAATCTTTTTCCTACCTCCAACATCTTTTCCAACAATAGTTCTTTGTGGGACTATTTTATTTGGTTTTTTAACTCTTGAAACTTTTATGCTTCTTCTAGGAGAATCTCCGACTCTTCTTCCCCCTCTACTGATACTTCCACCTTTCGCTTTCTTCTGAACTTTTTTATTGTTGTTAGTAACTAAAGTATCATATAAAGCACCACCAACTATATCTCCGAGAATACCACCAAGTATTGTTCCAGCAAGTGGAATAGGAACAAAAGTTCCTAATGCTGAACCAATAGTAGCACCAACTGCCTTTGCTGCCGCTCTTCCTGGTTTTTCTCCAGACCATAAAGCAAATAAGAAATCAACTAATCCACCAATAATTGGAATTCTACCAAATACTTTTCCAGCAAGTTTTACTCCTGCTTTTCCAAGTAATTTTGTGGCAACTCTTGCTGGAGCTTTACGGAAACCTCTAGCAAATAATTTTCCTTGTACTTTATTTGCTGCAGACAACCCTCCTGTTTGAGGTTTAATTGAGAATCTCTTTCTTACATCACCTAATGCTGCTTTAGCATTTCTTCCTTGTTGTATTCTACTTTCATAATATCGTGAAGCATCATAACCATATTTGCTCTCTATTTGTTTTAATGATTTTCTTCTATCAAGATATTCTGAAATAGAAGATCTGTTTGCTCCAGGTCTTTGTGGTAATCTTTGTCCTGGTTTTCCTGGTTTTCTTCTATCTGGAACATCGCTATCACGACCTATGCTAGATCCTGCCATTGCAGCGATCAGAGCAAGATTCAATACTGTATTAAAATGCTTAGAAAAATCGTCAAATATTTTTTGTGCGTTTTCTCCACCAATTTGTTTTGTTAAGTCTCTGACTTTATCATAAGCATTATATCCCCAGTCAATAAAATCTACTATGCCACCTAAAATATTTCCAGCAAAGTTTTCTACGAAATCTACTACTGGAAGTATTCTCTTTGAAAACTCTAATAATTTTGGTAATAAATCTGAAAATACTCTGCCCAATAATGTCCAGAATAAGAATTTCTTAATTCTATCAATAAAACTTAAATTGGATACTGAAGATGCTATTCCAGAAATTATATTATTTTTTGATGGGTTTTTCTCTAATTTTGATTCTCTTCTTTTTCTTTCATTTTTTTCTTGTTCTTTTTTCTTATTATCTTTTTCTTTCTTTTGGAAAATAGAACTCTTTAATAAAATTTCTTGTATTCTGGAAATTGCTTTTTTAATTCCTAAAAGAGTATCAGAAGAAATCCCAGAATTTACATCTTGTTTTAAATTTTCAGATGATATCTTATTATTCTTTTTTACACGAATATTACTAGCTGGTATTAAAATCTTCTTATTCTTTGCATTCAAAGAAGATCTGGAAGGTGGCAGTAACTTTTTAGAATTTATAGATGCCATATTACACTAACCTCAAAGATTCTAGTACTTTTTTTCTAGTATCTAAAGCACTTCTTGTCATATCAAGAACTTCAAATTGAGGAACTCCATTAGCCTTGTTTATTACTTGATTTGGTTTAGGTTTTCTTGTTAATGGTACAGTTTCAACAATATCTGGTAACTGATATACTCTTTGTCCAGGTGGTAATGCACGACTCTGAGGAGCCAATTTTATTTGTTTAAGAGAATTATTATATGTTTCCTGCAATAAGTTTGGAGATTTTACTGGTTGATTATAATTACTTACCCCTTGAAGATTTGGGAATGATGCCCATTCTGGAGCCATCTTATTCATATTTGATCTAGACATTCCACCACTTCTAAGAGATTGTAAAGTTACACCTCTATATTTCATTAATCCCCATGCACCCTTATCCTGATTATCAGGAGTCATAAGGTCTGTTGGTTTCAAAACTTTCATATTCATAAGTTGCTGTAGAGTGCTAGGCATAAATTGATATGCTCCAGCAGCGGCAGACATTACTCTTCCACTACTATCTTTACCAAATCCTACTGTTCCACCACCGAGTCTTTTAGGAAGTCTATCAGTATTTTGCATACTGATAACTTCTTTAACTGTCATCTGACGAATTGGTGCAGATCCAAAACCAAACAATGTATCGTATGAATTTTTGGATTTTGCAGTTCCTTCAGCAACTTTAATTGTTCTCAATGCTGCTTGAACTTCTGGAAGTTTATATTCTGGTAATGGTAATGATGGTTTTGGTGATGCGGTTGCTCCTGCAGGTTGTGCTCCAGGAACAAGACCTTTTAAGAAATTGCCAGCATTAGAAAACGCATTTTGAATTCCACCAATTATACCACCACCTTTGAAAGCTTGAATTTTTCCTCCACCTGATGCTGTTTGTATATTTTTTGAATTTACAAATTTGGATCCATTTGGAACATAAGATGCTGGATGAACACCAGTATCAGAAGCAATTTGTTGCTGTTGCTCTTTTGTTAATACAAGTTCTCCTGGAGATACTGCAACTCCCCCTCCAGCAATGTTTGGAAGGTATTGAGTGTCTTCTCCAGCACCACTAATTCTAGTTCCTGTATTTCTATCTACAAATCCACTGAATATTTTTGCGCCCGCATTTGCACCTTGAAGCATTCCATAAGGTGTTGTTGGACCCATATCGCCAACTCCACCAACACCTTGAACACCCAATCCAGTTCCTGTTTGTGCTTTTGCTTTGTTTTCTGATTGAACTGATGCTGCCTTTCTTTGTCCAGTAATTTCATTTCCTAAAGCAGCTCCTGCACCCATTGCAGCAGGAAACCAGAACATTGGATTCGTAACAAATGAAAATAATCCTTTTGGTCCTTTGGGTCCTTTTGGAGTTTTATTTAATTTAATAATATTTCTAAGTTTTGGAATCAATCCAAGAAGTTTTGGAATAAACTTGGCGACCATTCCAATAAAAGATCTAACAAGAGCACCAAAAGGAGTTGCAAAAAGAACAAATGCTGCCAGTAATGTTGGCCACCAATCCTTTAAAAATCTTTTTATTGAATCAACTTTCTTTTTATTTTTGGGATCTTCAAACCAATTTAATAATTTTCCTATTGCTCTTCCAAGTAAAACAAACGTAATAAATCTAATAATTCTATCAAGTATTCCTTGGAATGGAGCAAAGATTCTTTTTGCAACGGAAGAAAGTTTCTGGATTGATTGTTCTAATTGACTTTCTTTTTCTTCTCTACCTTTTCTTTCTTTAGATCTTCTTTCAGACTCGGAACTCTTTACTGATTGTTTATATTGATTTGAAAGAATTGAAAATATCTTCTTTAATGAATCAATAATATTAAGTGATGTTTTATTAACCGTATTATCAGTTTCTATTTTTGTATCTTCTTTTGGTTGCTTTTGTGGTATTACAGCAGTTCCAACTAAAAAGAATTTTTCCTTTGATACTTTTACTGGTCCAGTAGTTCCAATATTTTCAGACTTTATTTTTCTTTTCTTTACTTTAAATCTTCCTACTTTTCCTTTTATTCTTTTAAATTCACCAACTAATAATTCGTCTTCATCAGAAGAAAGTGGTTTGTTGAATCTGGACTGTTGTAATCTTTCTTTTAAAAGAGACTGATATGTATCATAATCTAAGTCAAAAACATCTTGAATGCCAAGAATTTTTAATATTCTATCATCAATAGTTTCATTTACAGAATCTGTATCTCTTATTCCTTCATATAAAGATAAAGCACTGGAAGGTTTTTT